>OLNQ01002277.1_pt1 | contig 16968 bp, 14 predicted proteins | sample 1672821 | NCBI WGS metagenome assembly OLNQ01 (sample SAMEA3136727, study PRJEB25190) | human gut metagenome | biome: human gut; feature: human-associated habitat; material: faeces | place: Austria | collected 2013 | reverse complement strand
GGGCTGCCGCCCTCACCCCGCTTGGGGCTACGCCCCAAACCCCATTTTCAAAAATATATAGGTTTTTCGACAGACTGAAGCTCCCGTAAATCGTTTTGTAGGCTTACGGGAGTTTTTTATTCATCATTCATCGCCCTTAAGATACCTTACCGCTATCTGCGTCCTGTGTTCAAGACCTGTTTTTTCAAGTATCACGCTGATATAATTTCTCACCGTACCGTTTGACAAAAACAGCTTTTCGGCGATTTCTGCGTTCGAACAGCCGTCTGCGATCAGCTTTACTATATCAAGCTCTCTTTCGGTAAGCAGACCGAAAACGGCGCTCTTGCCGTAGCATTTTACTGCGGCGTCACGGATATATGACAGAATATCCTGCTGGAATACCGTACCGCCGTTATATACCGTCCTCAGCGCACTGAAAATCCCGTCTGTCTGCGTGTTTTTGAGAATATAGCCGCTGACCCCGACTTTAAGCGCACGATGTATAAGCTCCTGCTCGTCAAACGTTGTCAGCAAAAGCGGCTTGCACAGATTTTCTTCAAGCATTATCTTTGCGGCTTCAATGCCGTCCATAACGGGCATTCTTATATCAAGCAACGCTATATCGGTCTTGTATTTTCTGCAAAGCTCTACCGCTTCCGCACCGTTGCAGGCAATGCCCGTCACCTCGAAATCAGGCTGTGACGAGATTATCATCTTTAGCCCCTCACGGATTATGCTGTCGTCATCTGCTATAATTATCTTCATACGTTCTCCTCTTTCAGACTGAATATGTTTACTACCGAAAATCCGTCCGTCTGTGCAGGAAATATGCACTTTCCGTCCGTAAGCACCGTTCGCTCCTCTATCGCCGTAAGACCCGTACCCTTTCTGAAGCTGTCGCTTCCTTTGCCGTTATCCTTGAACTCGGCACGGATCACCTTGTTCATAACCGATATTTTCAGCGAAAATTCGTCCGCTCCCGAATGCTTGAGCGTATTTGTAAGCGTTTCAACGAGATTTTCCTTTATGCAGTTCCATATGCGGAATGTGATTCTGTCCGCATCGCCCTTGATTTCAAGCGTTGTCCTTATGTTATATTTTGCCTTATATTCACCGAGTATCTCTTTAAGCTCACTTATTCCTATTGTTTTGCTGTCGGGACGCTCCTCACGCAGTGCCTGCCTTATATCGTCAACGCCGCTTCTGAGGTTATCGGTTACTGTAGTAATACATTGCTCGGCACTGTCGGGGTTTGTCCTGATGTTCAGCTTTGCCGCCTCAAGCAGGATTATACTTCCGGAAATACTGTGTCCGAGCTTATCGTGTATCCTTGCCGAAAACCGTCTGCGTTCTTCGACAGCCGCAGATTTCTTTGCTGTTTTAGCGTATTCTTCAAGGCTTGCTATCCTGCGGTTGAGGCGAACAGTTTCCTCTCTGCTTTCTGCAAGCTGTTCACGGCATTTGATAAGCTGTCCTGCGGTAATATGGCTGACAGTGAATGCCACAAGCATTATAATAAGTATCAGCACATCAATAAACGGCGGTTTTACTATAAAAAGAACAAGCAGTACCGAAACAGCACCAATATGTCGGAAATACTTTCCCGCACCGAATTTATCTACGGCAAAGATTACAGCAAAGCACAGCACGAATATCAGATTGTCGCTGTATATAAGAAATGCGATAAAAGCCGAAACGCACGAACAGACCGCCGCCGCTTTATCCGACTTTTTAAGCACCGACAGCAGATATTCAGCCAGAGCAAAGCAGGAAAAGGCGAGTACGGTAAGCACCGTATCGCCCGAATCACAGTTATTCATTATATTCATAGTGCCGAATGCGGCTGTTGCCGTGAGTTTGAATACAAGATATATAAGTGACAATTCGTATTCCTTTCGTTATGCCTTTGAAACTACCGACTTTCTGCCGAAAAGTGCGGCGCTTGCAAGCATTATAAGCAATGTGTAGAGTATAAGCACGCAGATGTTTATCACAGGCTGTTCGGCCTCACCCGACATAAAGCCGACATACCAGTATTGCGGCGTGATATATGACAGATATTTCAGCATACCTGCCGTTTCGTCTATCGGGAACCACGCACCGCCGAGCAATGCGCCTATCGAGGTAATACAGCCCGAGAGCGTGGCAAGAGCCTGCTTTGAGCTTATCAGCTGTGCGAGCATTATTGATAATGCCGAGTTGAACAGCGAGTAGATTATTACGGCGGCAAACACAAGCGGATAGCCGGCAGTCATCTGAGCGCCCGTGATAAGCAGGTACAGCGGTAAAACGACAAGCGCCGTAAAGGATATAAGCACGCTTGCCCCAAGCGTTCCGACAATGTACTGTACGCCCGTTACAGATGAAACAGCCATCCTGCTGTATGTTCCGTACTGCCTGTCTTCCATTACCGCAAGAGTGATAAATATGCCGATAGCGGTTACAAGCATTATCATAAATCCTTCGGAGAACTTAAAGCCTGCAGAGACATATTCGTCCTCTCTGTCGGATATTACCGCATTTTCCTTAGTGAGCTTTGTGTCGGCGGCATCGCTGTTCATAATTTTCGAAAACAGCTCTGCGTCGCCTTTTGCGGCACCTGCGGCGATATTGACGCTTCTCATAAAGCCTTCGATATATACCGAGATATAAGCACCGTTTTCGTAATCGTCAAGAGTGGTGGATTTTATCTTCACGTCTTTTCCGCCGATTACATTCTTTTCAAAGCCCTGCGGTATCTCTATTATAGCAGAAACGTCACGGTTAATCAATTTATCATTGAATTTTTCTTTGCCGTCCTCGATAATGTTCATATTTATCCTGTCGCTGAGATAGCTTTTCAGCATTGCGGAAAGCTCCGATTTATCGTTATCGGTAAGGGCGATGTCTATCTTGTCGTTTACCGAGAACACGTTTGCTATCGGTCTGCCGCAGTAATAAAGCCCTATACTGCCTGCCCCTACAAGAAGTGCGATTACAAGTGCGTATTTAAGACGCTTCAGCATACCGAAAAATACCGTTCTTATATTATTCATAATACGCTCCCCTTTCATACGGATTTTTTTACACGGAATATTGCCGCACCGATAAGCGATACCGCAACCGTCACAGCAAGGCATACCGCAATTACCGCCAACGCACTGTCGCTTTCACCGTAAAGAGTAAGTCTGAATGCCGCTTGCTGAACGATATAAGGCGGCAGCTTGTCGCTGAAGCCTTCGACGAATACCTGCTTTGAAAACGAGCCTGAGAAGAACAGCAATGCCCATGTAAGCGGTATCACGATGCTCTCCGCAGGTATTTTTATCAGTACCCCTATCAGCATACCTACGGCTATCGACGCAAGCGAGCAGCAGGAGAGCAGCAGGAACAGGATAAGGTTTCCGACAAAGCTGTCGCAGTATTTCGCACCGAACACAAACACCGAAAACAGCATTATCACCGCATTTCCTATAACGGCGGAGGGAAGCGTACCGATGAGCTTTCCGAAAAACAGCTTTACTTTGCCGACAGGTGACAGATAAAGACGCTGCAGGGTGAATATCCTTTCCTCGTCCTTGAGAGCCGTACTGCCCATTATCATATGCGACATGAATATCATCATTACCGCCATACTCACTGCATAATAGTCCATCATACTCCGTGTAACGCCAAGTCCGTCCTGCTCTACAAATGACTTTTCGGTATCGGTATCTGTATTCATAAGCAGTGACGGGTCGGTTGATGCTATTTTATAATATGTATCGGATACCGCAATGAAAGAATTCAGCACCGAGCCGAGCGCCCTGTTTGCAATTTCGTTTCTGCCGCCGTATAACAGAATTTCCCCGTTTTTAAGCTCGATATATGCGTCTATATCTCCCTTATCGGTAAGGCTCAGTGCGGTTTTTTCATCGCTTGCCTTTTCCGCCTTTATCATACTGATATTGTCAAGAAACTCAGCAAATGCCTTGCCGCTTTGTTCGTCTGTTTGCACAACGCTGTATTGCAGTTTAATTTCTCCTATGTCATAATCCGCTATATCAAGATTCTGAAGCATAGTTCCGAGAAAGAATACCAGCAGTACCGGAAATAAAAGCCCCATGAATACGTTTGCGGGGCTTCTGAAATACTCCCTTATCTGTTTTATTATCAAACTAAGCATATTTCCGCTCCTTAACGTATCTCGTGTCCTGTAAGCGACAGGAACACAGCGTCCATATCCGGCTTTTCCGTGCTTATCTCGATTACAGGCAGATTTTGCTTTACAAGTTCGCTTATAACGTGTGAAATATCGTTACAGCTTATGCTCATATCTACGCTTATCATATTGTCGCTAAATTGCACCCTGTTTACATCGGGCAGGCAGGAAACAGCCCTTGATACTCTGCTTCTTGTTTCGCTGTCGCACTGCTTTGTGGTGATATGTACCGTACAGCTGTCGGTTATCATTGTTATAAGCTCCTGCTGTGTACCCTCTGCCACAAGCCTGCCCTTATCAATTATAGCGACTCTGTCGCAGATTTCCTCTACCTCGTGCATATAGTGCGAGGTGTATATTACTGTCGCACCGCTTTCACGCAGTTTCTTTATCGAACTCATTATATGCTCTCTTGACTGTGCGTCAACTCCAACGGTAGGTTCGTCCATAACTATCAGCTTAGGCTTATGCGCTATACCGCAGGCAATGTTAAGTCTGCGTTTCATACCTCCCGACATTTTCTTCGGCTTCATATCAGCCTTATCCGCAAGCCCTGCAAATTCGAGAGCGGTCATTGCATTCTTATGAAGCTGTTCGCCCTTGAAACCATACAGCGAAGCGAAAAATTCAACGTTTTCCTTTGCGGTAAGATACGGGTACACCGCTATCTCCTGCGGAACGCATCCTATCATGCGTCTTATCTCCGCTCTTTGCTTCACTGTATCCATACCGTCTATCGTCACACTTCCCGAAGTCGCTTCGTCAAGTGTTGTGATAATATTTATCGTGGTTGACTTTCCTGCCCCGTTAGGACCTATAAGTCCGAATATCTCACCCTCGCTTACATTGAAGCTGAGGTTATCTACGGCACAGTGATTGCCGTAATTCTTGACAAGGTTGTTTACGCTTGCAAATATCATAAGTATTCCCCTTTCGGCTGTTTATTTATCTTACTGTAACGATTATACACCTGCAAAGCGGATTTCACCAGTTACAAACGGTATTTTCCCGTATGACATTTGTAATAAAAAAGCTCTGACGGAGCGTTAACCCCGTCAGAGCCTTTGACTTATCAAGTTATTGATTATTTATCGTCGGCTGAGATGCTCTCTGTTCTGTAAATGAACTTTACAGTGCCCTCCGTCTTATCCGACTTACCGCCGAATGTGTCATAGTCCTTGCCTAAAGCAACTGTAGCCTTCAGCTTGTCGATAAGTCCTGCAATATCGCCGTCAACAGCGTCTACTATCTTCTTGACAGCCTTCTCGTTGAACTCATCCATACCGTCGTTCAGCTCCTTAGCACCGTCCCTTAACTGCTTTACACCGTCAATAAGAGTTGCAACGCCGTCATTGAGCTTATCAGCACCGTCCTTAAGGTCGCCTGCACCGTCATGAAGCTGTAATGCGCCGCTGTGAAGTGTGCCTACACCTGCAACAAGGCTTGTCGTACCGTCCTTTAACTGTCCTGCGCCGCTGTCAAGCTGTGTTGCACCGTCATAGAGTGTGCCTACACCGGCTACAAGGCTTGCCGTACCGTTTTTCAGGTCGCTTGCACCCTTGTCAAGCTGATTTACGCCTGAGATAAGCGTTGAGCCGCCGCTTGTAAGCTGCTGTGTGCCGCTTTTAAGCTGTGTAGCACCGCTGTGAAGATCCTTAGTACCGCTGTAAAGCTGTGTTGCACCTGCCGACAGCGTCTTTGAACCGTCATATGCGCTGTCAACGCCTGCCGTATACTCAGTAAGTCCTGTGTAGAACTCATTGTAGGAATCAAGCTGTGCGATAAGATTCTTTATCGTTGTCTGACCTGCCTTAGCCTTTGCTACAGCTTCGTTTATCTGCTTTGTGACCTTTTCGCTTTTCATATTCTGATCAATAAGCTGTTTCTTCTGCGCTTCAACATTTGTGCTTATCTGAGCCTTTACAGCATCTGTTGCCATCTGAGCGGAAACTGCGGCTGTAACCTTAGCCTGTACGGCTTCGGGTATCTGTCCTGCCTTTACTGCCGCATTGTACTGCTCTGCGGTCATATTATATCCTGCGGCTTTGAGAACACCCTCAAGCACCTTTGCCTGTACAGCTTTTGTAACGCCTGCTGTTATAGCGTCATTGTTCTTTTCTACCTCGGCAGTTACCGTTTTGAGTGCCGTATTGTAAGCAAGAGTGTAGACCTTATCCTTGTCAAGAGAATCAACCAGCTTGTTAAGCTCTGTCTTGTAATTCTTTATAGTCAGTTTAGGAACGGTAAGACCGGATGCCTTTATCTGCGTTTCGGCTGTGGATAACAGTGTGTCAAATACCTGCTTTGCGCCTGCGTTAAGCTGTTCGCTGTTTGATGAAAGTTCGCCAAGACCTTCGTTCAGCTCTGAAGCTCCTGCGCTTACCTGTCCTGCACCGTTCTCCACCTGAGATGCGCCGCTGTCAAGCGATGACGCACCGCTGTTAAGCTTATCTGCACCTTTGATAAGATCATTTGCACCGCCTGCCAGTGCAGAAGTGCCTTCCTTCAGCTTTCCTGCACCGCTGTCAAGAGCCTCAGCACCTGTTTTCAGATCCTTGATGCCGGCTACCAGAGAAACCGTGCCGTCTTTCAGCTTTACTGCGCCTACGTTCAGTTCATCCGCACCGCTCTTTAAATCGTTTGTGCCGTTTACAAGTGTGCCTGTGCCGTCATACAGAGTGCCTGCACCGTCTGCAAGCTGTTTTGTACCGTCAGCAAGTTCGCCCGATTTTTCAAACAGTGTAACAAGTCCGTCATAAAGCTGTGAAGAACCGTCTGAAAGCTGATCTACAGCGTCTGTGAATTCCTTGATGGTACCGTCAATATCGTCCATATTGAGCTTGTCGGTATCTACCTCGTTGAACAGCTCTGTCGTACCTACCGTCATGCAGGTCATAAGCTCGAAATCCTTGACATCTGCGCTGATTTCAACGTATGAGGGGATTTCATAATCGTCCTTGTCAAGTCCTAAGTTTTCCTGCATACCCGGAAGCGCAAAGCCGAGAACCGCCGATCTGTCACCGTCATTTACAAGCTTGCCGTTGGTTACCTTTACATTCGAGAACTTCTCGTTATCAAGAACCGTTCCTGTTACCATCAGGAAAGGAACGTACATCTGCGTATCCTTGCCGTCAACCTTCACGGTACGCTTTTCATTATTCGTATAGTCGAAGCGGATTGTTACCTTGCCGCTCTTGCCTTTTATTTCATCGGGAGTGACCGTCTTGCCGTCAAGAGTATATGTAATCTTCATATCAACGGGGAGCGTCTTGTCTGTCGTACCCTGATAGTAAATGTCACTGCCTTCAGCCGCCCATTTGTAATTTTCACCGCTGTTTGTAAAACTCTCGTTGCCCTTTACATTCTTAATGTCCTTAAGCGAGGTTTCGTCCTCTATCGTGGCGTTGTGCGAGCCGTTCTTCAGCCAGTCGCTGACGATGACCTTCTTTGTTGTACCGTCTGCGTTTGAGATGATATATACCGTTTCTTCCTTGCCGTCCGTATCCGAACTGTTCTTTTCGCTGCTTCCGGTTTCTGTGCTGTCAGAAACGGATGACGATGTATTATTATCGTTACCGCCCTGTGCGGCGAATGCGAGAAGTCCCGAAGATGTGCCTATCATTGCGGCGGCAAGAACTATTGAAACTATCTTTATTATCTTTTTTCTTATCTCTTTCATACTGTTGTCCTTTCTCAGTTCGTCTTTTTGCCGGCTTGTCTTGCTTCTTTAAAGCCGAGGCTTGTGTGGATTATAATCTTATCGAACAGCTTGAGCATAGCGGGTAATAACAGGATTACCGATACCATACTTATGATTGCGCCTCTTGCCATAAGTGCGCAAAGCGAGCTTATCATATCTACGTTTGAATAAATGCCTACACCGAATGTAGCGGCGAAGAAGCCGAGCGCACTTACTATAATTGAGGGTATTGACGACTTAAGCGCTGTATAAACCGCCTCGTTCTTGTCACTGCCCTTGTTACGTTCCTTCTTGTATCTTGTTGTCATAAGGATCGCATAGTCAACGGTTGCGCCAAGCTGGATGGTACTGATACAGATAGGTGCGATGAATGCAAGCTCTGTACCTGTGTAACACGGAATACCGAGGTTTACGAATATGGCAAACTCGATTACCGCTACAAGTATCAGCGGAAGTGAAACCGACTTGAAGGTTACCAGAATGATAAGGAAGATTGCGGCTATCGAAATTACATCGACTACCTTGAAGTCCCTGTCGGTTACTTCGATAAGGTCCTTCGTACAGGGTGCTTCACCGATAAGCATTGCCGAGCTGTCATACTTCTTTATAATGTTGTTTATCTCTGTTACCTGATTGTTTACCTCGTCTGTTGCCGTTCCGTATTCACTGCCTACAAGCATAAGCTGGTACTTATCACTCTTAATCACATCCGAGATAGAATCCGGAATTATCTCTGAGGGAACAGCCGAGCCGATAAGCGAATCAAAGCCTACCGCAAGGTTTACACCGTCAACCTTTCCGACCTCGTCAAGCATCGCCTTTGCGTTCTTCTGTGAGAGTTTTGAATCTGCGAGTATCATATGAACGTTTGACATTCCGAAATCATCCTTCAGCTTTGTGTTGGCGATAACGAAGTCCATATCCTGAGGCATTGTCTGACTCAGATCGTAATATTTCTGTGTGTTGTTATAGCCGTAAACCGCAGGTCCTATCAGCACTGCAAATATTATAAGGAATATCCACGAACGCTTTGTGATGAATCTTGCGACCTTGTCGAACTTCGGCATAAGCTGTTTGTGCCTTGTCTTTTCGATAGCCTTATCGAATACAAGGATAAGTGACGGGAGGATAGTTACACAGGCGATAAGACCGAATACAACGCCCTTCGCCATTACGATACCGAGATCCGCACCGAGCGTAAAGCTCATAAAGCACATTGAAAGGAAGCCGGCAATTGTTGTGATAGAAGAACTTGCTACAGAAATGATACTGTTTGAAATGGCGTGTGCCATCGCACGTTCCTTATCGCCGTCAAATCTTACCTTCTGCTCGTTGTAGCTGTGCCAGAGGAATATCGAATAGTCCATCGTAACACCAAGCTGCAGTATAGCGGAAAGTGCCTTTGTTATGTAGCTTATCTCACCTAAGAAGTAGTTACTGCCTAAGTTGTAGAGAATAGCCATACCGATACTTACGAGGAAGATTATCGGGATAAGGAAAGAATCCATAAAGAGCATCATTACCACTACAGCAAGAACTACTGCGATAGCTACATATATCGGCTCTTCCTGCTCGCAAAGGTTTTTAAGGTCTGTTACCATTGCGGACATACCCGAAACGAAGCATTGATTGTTCGTTACATCTCTTATAGTGTTGATAGCTTCCATTGTTTCATCGGCTGATGTCGATGTATCGAAGAATACCGCCATGACCGTTGAATGATCGGTGTTGAATGCGTCTTTTATCTTATCGGGAAGAATATCCATAGGTATTGAAACGTCTGCTATCGAATCATACCATATTACCGAATCAACGTGATCTACCGCTTCTATTTTTTCTTTAAGAGCGGAAACGTCCTTCGGCTCCATATCTTCCACAATTATCATACTGAATGCGCCCTTGCCGAAGTCATTCAGCAGAATGTCCTGACCCTGTATGGTTTCCATAGTGTCGGGCAGGTAATTGAGCATATCATAATTTATTCTTGTAGCTATCATACCGAGTACCGAGGGTATCAGCAGTACGACCGCAACTATTAGAATGATTACTCTGTGCTTTGTTATCCATTTGCCTAGCTTAATCATCTTTGTCCTCCCTGTTGCTTGTTTCTACATAGATTTTGTCATCGGCGTGTACTTCTTTTTTTATAGCCTTGACTGTGTATGCGGCAATCCATATATTTGAAATGCCGTCCGCAAGCAATGTGATACCGAGCAGAACAGTAAGCGCTACCGCACTCTCAAAGGGATTTACGAGTAACAGTATTCCTATTCCGCCTGTAACTATTGCGCTGACAAGGATCAGCCACCAGCTCCTTACGCCGAAACGCTTTGCATCAACGGCTGTCTGTATCTTCATTATGCCGTCGATCATAAAATAAATGCCCATTATGACAGGCACCAGAGCCATTATATTACCCGGATGGATAATAACTACAAGTCCGAGCAGTATCGCTATGATACCGAATGCAAAGTCAAACTGGAACGCCAGCCCGTAGGGGTCGGCTGAAAAATATCCCGTGATTTTTACAATGCCGAATACTATAGCCGCTATTCCGAGCATATAGCATACCGCAAGCATTGAAATCTCCGGGAAAAGAATAAGTATAAGTCCTATGACCGCTATTGCGGCGCAAGTGGAAATATATGCTGCTTTTGCACGTTTGATAAATCTCATGATTTTCAGTCCTTTCTTTTTCTTTACAGCTATATTTTAACCCACCGTGACGGTTTATACAACGGTCAATCCTGCGCCACTGTTCAATTTTAGGGCAATCGATATAAAATGACCGATTTTTAGGCAGATGCGACTTTTTGCCTAAAACTTGAATTTTTAACGGGAATGTTGTATAATTATAACCGTAAAATAGAAAGCAGGAGAAACCACAGGCTAAAAACGGAGGTAATATGTCCGAACTTACCAAAAGAGCAATACAGGAATCGTTCAAAAAACTGCTGAGCAATCAGCCCTTAGATAAAATAACGGTAAAGAACATCACCGATGACTGCGGAGTGAACCGCAACACGTTCTATTATCATTACAGCGATATTTATCAGCTTCTCGAAGAAATCTTCCTTACTGAAGCACAGAAATCCGTAGAAAAGATGGAGGTCGGTCAGTCGTGGGAGGAAGGGCTCAAGACAGGACTTTGCTTCGTAAAGGAGAACAAGAAGCTTATATACCATGTATATAGCTCGCTTCACCGTGAAACTATCGAGCGTTATCTTTACAGCGTTTCGCTTGACTTTGCCTGCAAATTCATTGATAACGTTTCAAAGACGCTGAAGCTCAGCGTTTCCGATGATGATAAGAAGTTTATCGCATCATTCTATAAATACGCAATTGTCGGCATTGTCCTTGACTGGCTTGAGGGCGGTATGAAAAACGATCCCGACGAGCTTATCGAAAGAATGTCCAAACTGCTCAGCGGCACTCTCAAGACCGTACTTGAAAACGCCGTAAAAAAGTAACGATCGCTTTTCGCACGGTCGGCAGCATTGACAGTCGGCGGTACTTACCTTTTTTATACAATATTTATTTCGATTTTTCGCCATATTTACCGTATTTCTTCTATCAATTATTGACTTTTTTGTGGAAGTATTGTATAATGAAATCGGAATACTGTGCTATTCTGTCATTAAGTATCAGAAAATGTCAGCCTGCATTTTAATGCAGACTGTTTCGATAATAAGGGAGAAATTTATGAAGAAGATTATTGTAACATTTATTGCGACAATAACAGCGGCGCTTCTGCTCTGCTTTTCCGTAAGTGCGTTTGACAATAACGACTACGGCGGTGGCGGCGGTTACGATTTCGGAGGCGGCGACTATGGCGGATATGACTACGGCGGTAACGACTACGACAGCAGCAGCTACAGCGGTGACGCCGACCCTGTTTCCGTTATAATAGGTATAGGCATCGTCGTTGTTATTATTATCATTTCGACAATCGGCGGAAACAAAAAGAAATCCGGCGGCGGCACAACACGTCCTTCATCAATGAACGGCGCAAACGTTGTACTGCCCAACAGAACCGAACAGATAGAAGGTATTATAAAGCAGAAGGATCCCAACTTCTCCGCTTCCGACCTTATCACATTCACAAAGCAGGTATACATAGATATTGAAAATGCCTGGTGCAAGCGTGACATGACCCCCGTAAGACCGGTTATGCACGAAAACCTTTACAACACCACCTGCAAGCAGGTACAGGCGAAGATAGAACAGGGCGTTGTTTACCACTACGAGAGCATCGCTATAGATACGGCTTACCTTACCTCGTATGAGCGTGATTCGCAGTTTGAATATGTAACGGCATACCTCACCTCAAGAATGATAGATTATCAGGTAGACGAAAAGACAGGCAAGATCATAAGAGGCGACAAGACTACACGCTGGGTTCAGAAGTACAAGATGAAGTTTGTGCGTTCGCTCGGTGTCGAAACAAAGACGGAAACCGGCAAGATGACCGGACACAACTGCCCCAACTGCGGCGCGCCGCTTGAGATTTCTTCTTCCGGCGTATGCGAATACTGCGGCTCTGTTGTAACAACAGGTCAGTATTCATGGGTACTGACAGATTTCTCAGGTATAAGAAACGATACTGTAGACGACGGTATAAAGGGAGTATAATGTGGATATAACATCGTTCATTCTTTCAATATTAAGCTGGCTTGCTCCCCTTATAGTCATCGGCATCATTGTACTTGTCATTGTGTCGAAGGTGCGGAGCGCATCGCAGAAATATCTCGGTATGTCGCCGTCACAGGCAATGGAACTGATAAACAAGGGTGTCAAGGAGGAAGCTACCACTCCTAAGGGTATAACAGCCCTCAGTGAAATGTACGGTCCTGCCATCACCCGTGATTTCCCCGAAATAGGATACAAGGGCATGGAGGTCAAGGCAAGAAATGCAATAGTCGCAATTCTCAATGCCATAATGAACAAAAATGCCGAATCGCTTAAGGCAAGCGAATATACGCAGGATCTTATAAATAAGGTCAATAACCGTATAACCACCCTTAATGCGAACAACGAAAAAGAGATTTTCAATAATATAAAAATTCACCGTTGCGGAATCGCAAACTACCAGAACAGAAGCAAGGAAGCAACGGCAAGGTTTGAAATTTCTCTTCAGTATGAATATGCAAAGGTGTCGGAAGAAAAGGCAGACAGCGCAAAGCCTGCGCTTATGCAGACAGCGTACAGCGTAACGCTCGCTTACAAGCAGGATCTGCACGAACAGACGACAAGCATTGTATTTTCAAGCAACTGCCCCAACTGCGGCGCTCCCATTGATGCGTCTGCAAAGGGCAAGAAGTGTCCGTACTGCGGAAGCGGCATTACTGAAATTGCCGACCGTATATGGCTGGTCAACGATTTTAATTTAGTAAAATAAATTAAAAACTCAACACGAAAGGAAATATTACTATGGGACTTATTAAAGCAGCTGTAGGCGCACTATCAGGTACTCTCGGCGATACCTGGAAAGAGGCCATTCACTGCCCTGTTATCGGCAACGATACTGTTGTTGTTAACGGCGAGAAGATGCACAACGGTAATGCAAGAAGCAGTAACGTAAAGGGAACCGACAACGTTATCAGCAACGGCTCAGCAATCATGGTTGAAGAAAACACCTGTATGCTGACCCTTGACAACGGCAAGATAACAAACGTTGTTACAGAACCCGGACGTTACATACTTGACAACTCGACAGCACCTTCGATCTTTGCAGGTCAGATCAAGGATTCGCTCAAGGATCTTATTTCAAGATTCACATACGGCGGAACACCTGCCACCGAGCAGAGAGTAATCTACATCAACCTTCAGAAACTGCCCGGAATCCCCTTCGGTACAGGAACACCCGTTCCCTATCCCGATCCCCGTTATAATACAACAGTAGAACTGCGTTTCTACGGCACATTCGAGGTTCAGATACCTGATGCCGAGAATGCCTGCAAGTTCTACGCAGAAGTTCTCAGCAAGGGCGTAAACGCTCCTCAGGTCTACGTTAAGGACATTTTCAAGAACGAGCAGTACAAGAACGAGTTCATGCAGTCACTGATGGTAGCGTTAAACCAGCTTTCAGCAGAAGGTTACAGCTACAACCAGATTACAAGCCAGCTCAACAACCTTACCAACAAGACTAAGGACGAAACCGCTAACAACTGGGCACAGAGAGGTCTGATGCTCACAAATATCGGTCTTGGCCCTATCACGATCTCCGAAGAAACAAAAGAGCTTCTTAAGGATCGTCTTAAGGCTGATACAATGCTCGGCGGCGATGTTCAGCGTGCTATGATGACAGGTGCCGTTGCTCGTGGTATCGAAGCGGCAGGCTCAAATGAAAACGGCGCTATGATGGGCTTTATGGGTATGAATATGGCTATGAACGCAGGTAACAACGTTCTCGGCGGTATGCCTGCGGCTCCTCAGCAGACAACACCTCAGCAGCCGACTCCGGGCGGATGGAAATGCTCGTGCGGCGCTACAAACACAGGTGCATTCTGTTCTTCCTGCGGCGCTAAGAAGCCTGAGGCTTGGACCTGCTCATGCGGTCAGTCAAACACAGGCAAGTTCTGCGCTAACTGCGGCAAGAGCAAGGAAGGCGACGCTCCCGCCGCTCCCGCTCCTTCAAGCTGGACGTGCGAATGCGGCGCAACCAACACAGGCAAGTTCTGTGCTGAATGCGGCAAGTCAAAGCCTGCAGCTCCCAAGAAGTACAAGTGCGACAAGTGCGGCTGGGCACCTGCCGATCCCGAACATCCTCCGAAGTTCTGCCCCGAATGCGGCGACCCCTTCAACGAGGACGATCTGGTATAATAAACATAATAAACAAGCATTTACCCTCCCTCACGGGAGGGTTTTGTGCGGTTTGATCAAGATAATGAGTGTAGAACAATGAATACTGCGATAAGTTTTATAAAGAAAAATACAGTTATGGTGATAGCTTTACTGGCGGCGGTTATCACATCATTTATAGTTCCGCCCGACGAGAAATATCTCGATTATTTCGATTACAAGACGCTTGCCTGCCTTTTCAGCGTACTGGCAGTTGTATGCGCCCTTAAAAACGTACAGTTCTTTTATATTCTCGCCTGCAACATAGTAAAAAAATTCCGCAATATACGGCTTTGTACAGTGGTGCTTGTATGGGTCACCTTCATAGGCTCTATGCTGATTGCAAACGATATGGCTCTGCTGACATTTCTTCCGCTGGGATACTATGTACTGCATACCGCAGGCAAGGAACGCTATATGGCGTTCACGTTCATAATGCAGAATATCGCCGCTAATCTCGGCGGTATGCTTACCCCCTTCGGAAATCCCCAGAACCTTTATCTTTATTCAAAGTTCAATATTCCGATAGGCGAATTTACGCTGATAATGCTTCCGCCGTTTATCCTTGCCGTTGCAATGATAACGCTATGCTGTGTTATCTTTGTAAAGCCTGAGCCGATAGAGCTTAAGTCCGCTCCCGAAAAAATCGACCGTAAACGCACAGCCGCTTATCTTTTCCTGTTCGCCATAGCTATAATTATCGTGTTCAATTTTATTCCGTACCTGATAGGTATGATATTCATCACGCTGACGCTTGTCGTTATGGACAGAAAAGCACTCGCCGCAGTTGATTATCCGCTTTTGTTCACATTCGTATTTTTCTTTATTTTTGCCGGAAATATGGCAAGGATAGATGTGATAAAGAACCTGTTTTCATCCGCCCTTCAGCTTAACCCCCTGCTTTTCAGTGTGATTTCCTGCCAGTTTATAAGCAACGTTCCTTCGGCAATACTGCTCTCGCAGTTTACAAACGATTATCACAGCCTCTTGCTCGGAGTTAATATCGGCGGTGTCGGAACGCTGATAGCTTCACTCGCAAGCCTTATAACGCTCAGCAAATACAATTCGCTTTGTCCCGGCAAGACAGGCAGATATATAGCTGAATTCTCCGCTTTCAATTTCAGCTTTCTTATTGTACTTACTCTATTCTGTTCGTTTCTCGTCTGAGCTTATGTAGTCGATCATCAGACATTCGTCAAGCATTTCGTCTGTAAAACTGCTGTTTGCGCTTTCGTACCGTCTGACATTATCCTCCTTCATCCACTTCTCAATGGTAGGGTATACAGGCATATTCTGCCGCCCGTGCATATCAGCCCATTTATTGAAACGTTCAATATATCGCTCAACGTTGTCCGTACCGAATCTTTCGGTTAATTTTGCTTTGTATGCGGCGGCGGAGAGCGATTTTTTGTCGGTTTCGTCCGACAAAACGGCACTTACCTCATCAAAACTGCTCTTAACTGTGCTATCCTTATCTGAACTTTCCTTGCCTGTGCCGTCATCTGACGGGCAGATGGCAGACGTTTGACTACATTTTGTTGTCATAGCTTTTTCCTGCCCGGCTGATTTTCTCTGCTCTGCCGCTTTTTCGGGATCGAGTATATACATCCCGTCAGCACGGACATAGAGCATATCACGCTCATCTGAAAACGAGGTCTTTTTCATACGGTCAGAGCGTATGTGGTTATTTATCTTCCAATGAGCAATTGCATATACGCCTGACTCAAACGGGATAATAAAGCCGTTTTTGCACAGTGCTTCTATATCGCCTTCACTGCACCCCGTAAGCCTGCGTACATATCCGGCGCAGTTGACAAACCCTTCATCGTCAGCATACATTGAAAGCTGAAAGTACAGCACCTGTGCCGGCGATGGCAGATCGATAAATTTATCGCTCCATAATACCTGCTTTGAAAACATCCTCTTTTCTGCCATTTTTACATTTCCCCTTTCTTATGGCACCAAAATAATCAACAATTTGTCGATATAGGTATTATAGCACTGTTTTCTTTGCTTGTCAACCCTATGTTGCAAAATTTGTTTGTTTAAGAGGACAATTTAACGTAATGTAGACAAAAAGAAACCGCAGGCTATGCCTGCGGTCAGTTTGTAGAAAACGTATTTTGTTTAAAGTGTTTCTGCTGTATCATTCATCTCAGGCTATGATAGCAAGCTACCGATAGTTCTTTTTGTCGGATAGCACTTCTCGGATTCGCTATTCGAATCAATGCACCTGTCAATATGAAAGAGGGAGACAACCAAAGGG
>OLNQ01002262.1_pt1 | contig 17050 bp, 14 predicted proteins | sample 1672821 | NCBI WGS metagenome assembly OLNQ01 (sample SAMEA3136727, study PRJEB25190) | human gut metagenome | biome: human gut; feature: human-associated habitat; material: faeces | place: Austria | collected 2013 | reverse complement strand
GGTGCAGAAAGAGGACTTACTACGTATTCTTCGCCATTTTCACCCGCTGGAAATAGATGACACATTATCCAATATTGAACGCCTCATTGAGACCTTCCTGAAAGAGACCGAACATGAGCTACTGAAGAAGCTACTTCCACTCCTAGCTGAAACCTTTCAAACATTGGCAGAATCCTATGGAGACGTACAACCCTAGCACACTTCTCGATGAAATTCAAGGACTTCGAGAGGAAGTACGCCAAGTTGCAGATTTCATCAAAGAACTCAAAAGAGAGTATAGCGTCCTTGAGGAAAAGATTGAACTAAATTCATCAGACGTCATGCGTCTATTAGGAATATCAAAAGCTTCTCTTGCTCGATGGCGAGATGCCAATGCTGTCCCATATCGCTATGTATCCTGCAATCATGTCCTTTATCCTTTTAAGGGTCTATATATAGCTGTAAAATCAGGCCGTGCGACGTTCAAAGGATTTAGACGCATAGAAGCATTGCAACGGTTGAATGCTTACAAAGATGGCATACTAAAAGGTTATTTGGGGGAAGATGCACAAAATCTTTTTGAAGAGCTATGACACTGAAAGAAGAAGTCCTGCAGTTGACCAATCGAGGATTAGAGGTTTTCTACTTCTATATGCCAATTGACTTTGTTCCCAAGCGGAACTTTCGCAATCCTCTCTATGATGACAAACGAGCATCTTGCAATATCTATTTTGATCCTAAGTCAGACTCATATCGAATGAAAGACTTTGGAAATGAAGCATACTCAGGTGATTGCTTCTGGTTTGCTGCAACAATTTTGGGGCTTGATGTCCGATCTGAGTTCAAGAAGGTTCTAGTGACTATTATCCAGGATCTAAATCTAAAGATTTCTATTGAATACAGAATAGACACAAACATGAAAGCAGCCCGTTTCACCTATCCTAAGCAATCCGTTGAACAGAGTCAAAGGAGATGTACAGGATCGATGGATAAAGTGGAATACATAGCAAACAAAAAATCGTTCAGAGTTTATGAGCGACCCTTTACGCAAAAGGAGCTTGCTTTTTGGGAGCAATATGGGATCTCCTTGGAAACATTGGAGCAATACCACGTCAAATCGTTGTCTTGCTACGAATCGGTGAGTAGAGAGGGGAGACCTTTTAAGCTCATCTCTTCTTCTGAAGAACCCATTTTTTGTTACGCTCATAACGACTTCGTCAAAATATACCGCCCGAATAGTAAACTGAGGTTTCTATATGGTGGAGAAAAATCGGAAGAGTATGTATTTGGGCTAGCACAACTGCCTAATAAAGGAGATATCCTATTTATTACGGGAGGAGAAAAAGATGTCCTCTCCCTTTCTGCGCACCATTTCAATGCGATTTGTTTCAATAGCGAGACTGCACAAATACCAAGAGGTATTATCGAAAGTCTTTCACTTCGCTTCTTACACCTCATCATCTTATACGACTCTGATGAAACAGGGATCAGAGAGGCACAGAAACAGGTGGAAGCGCTTTCTGAATTTGGAGTGCTTAGACTACAACTACCTTTGAGCGGTATCAAAACGGAGAAAGACATCTCTGACTACTTTGCCCTAGGTCATAGTCAGCAGGACTTAAGAGATCTTCTCGCGCGAATGTTTTCCAGCCTATACAGCGAAACAATGATGATATTGCAATCTTGTGAGATTGATTACGACAACCCTCCTGATGTTTCTAAGTCGGTTGTCTCAGTCAATGGAGTCCCTCTTGGCTCTCAGGACAATCTTTTCTGCATTACAGGTGGAGAGGGTACGGGCAAGAGTAATTACATTGGTTCTATCCTTGCAGGTACATTATGTGCTGAAAGGTTAGATTCAGAACGAACACTAGGATTAGAAATAACTCCCAATCCAAAGGCCTTGGCTGTTTTGCACTATGACACAGAGCAGTCTGAGGCTCAACTATACAAGAATTTGGGAAAGACATTACGGAGAGCCGATGTAGAGACTGTTCCTGACTTTTACCATTCTCTATATCTAGCCTCACTTTCTCGTAAGGATCGGTTGAAGCTTATTCGTGAAAGCATGGACTTGTTTCGTCATAAACATGGAGGAATACACTTAGTAGTTATTGATGGGATTGCAGACTTAGTGCGCTCTGCAAACGATGAGACCGAGAGTATCGCTGTCGTGGATGAGCTTTATAGGCTAGCGGGGATTTATAACACATGCATCATTTGTGTATTACACTTTGTGCCAAACGGTATCAAGCTTCGTGGGCACATAGGCTCAGAATTACAACGTAAGTCAGCAGGAATTCTTTCAATTGAAAAGGATGACAATCCTGAATACTCTGTAGTCAAGGCTTTGAAGGTGAGAGATGGGAGCCCTTTAGATGTCCCGATGATGCTCTTTGGATGGGATAAAGAGCTGGAGATGCATGTCTATCGTGGGGAAAAGTCTAAGGAGGATAAGGAGAAACGAAAAACAGACGAATTGATTTCAATTGTTACGGAGATCTTTCAAAGTAACCGTCGTCTCTCCTACCAAGAGTTGTGCGATGTCTTAATGCGAGAGCTGGGAGTCAAAGAGCGCACAGCAAAGAAGTATATTGCTTATATGAGAGAGCAACGTATCTTGTCACAAGATACTGCAGGGAACTATCAAAAAGGAGAACTATGTCATACTTAGACTATCTTACAGAAGACCAGTGGCAAAAACGTCTATTTGATAAGCTAGTGAATGTGGAAGAAAAGCTAGACCACTTGTTGGTATTACGAGAGCAAGCCATAGAAGCGGCTGTTCGGCCACCGCTCAAACCAGAGTATCTTGACATCATTGATGTGTCTAGACTGCTAAAGGTTGAGCAAAAGACCATCTACAATTGGGTATGGGCAGGTAAGATCCCTTACCTCAAAGCTAATGGTCGCCTATTGTTCCTTCGTGAGGAAATCGATGAGATGCTAAAAAGAAGAGAGGAGTGGTAGATGTTAGGTTTACGCATCAACAGTAAGCAAGGCGAACAAAGATGGGCTAGAGATCTCTCCTATTTGGTCTTGTTTCTCAATCACTAAGAATGCTTACATTTGCACTCAAACAGAGTGAACATATTAGCTTTTGAATAGCAAAAAGAATTCATAATAATGCGACTAAGCATTTTACAGAAAACTTAGTTCTGTATTTGTTTGGTTCTCAGATATAGTAGATATGGGAAAGACTGCAATTGATGTATGGGAGCAGATCAAGCTGCTTGAAAGTCGTGGAATGGTTATTAAGGATAAAGAAAAAGCCCAAGAAGTGCTTTTGGATGCGGGGTATTATCGCTTAGGGTTTTATTGGTTCCCTTTCGAAACAACATATCCGAATAAAATTAACAGGACTCATCAGTTTAGAGAGGGGACTAATTTTGACTACATCGTGAAGCTATATTACTTCGATTTTAATTTAAGGAGTATCCTTATGAAGTATCTCAACCGCATCGAGATTCATTTCAGAACGTTTCTCATATACAAGGTGTCGAATTATTATAGGACATCTCCTACATGGTTTGCAGACTCCACTGTTGTGACCGCAGCATACGTAAGGAAGTTTGATCAGGAAGTCTATACCAATCGATTTAAGTCTATTTCTATTATACAGCAGCACCATAAAACCCATATAAACGACAAGTATGCTCCCGCTTGGAAGACATTGGAATATATGACTTTAGGGGGAATAATCCATCTTTTCAAGGCACTTAAAGACAAGATGATTTGTAGAGCAATCAGCGAACATTTCAAAGTAAGACAACTGCCAGTGTTTGAAAGCTACTTGAAAACAATTCTCACGATAAGGAATTATTGTGCACATGGCAATGTGTTATATGATATTGCGCTACCAACATCTATAAGACGAGGTCCAGCTGGTCAGATGGAAAGTGCAAACTATCATAAGCTCTATGGTGCAATCAAAGTCATATACTACATGACAGGAATTGTGTCAGTGAATCGTCAAGCTGACTTGAAGGAAGAATTGATAAAGTTGTTCAACAAGAACGAGAAATACAATGAGGTACAAAACATCATTGCTGAAGCAACTGGAATCAAAAATATTCGAGAAATGCTTGCGTAAGTCAGAATAAAGAATTACCTTTGCAGTAAGAAAAGTGCCGATAGAGACTTTTAGACGCTCTATTAGCACTATAAAAGGTAGAAAAATGGGGCTATACACTTCGTCTGTATAGTCCCTTTTTTGCTTTATATGACTAGCTTAATCTCCTTTTTTTTATCGACAACCTCGAATTATAAAGCGTCTTTTGAAGATGACACAGAGCAATCATCTCCACTTAGGCTTAGGGGTATGTTGGGGTGTCGTAGATTCAGGCTTCTGCTTCACCTCCTGAGTTGTTGCTTCTGGTGTCGTAATTTGACCGAGAGCAAGCCATAGAAACTGTTGTTAAGCCGCCTCTCAAGCCTGAGTATCTTGACATCATTGATGTGTCTAGATTGCTAAAGGTTGAGCAAATGACCATCTACAATTGGGTATGGGCGGGTAAGATCCCCTACCTTAAAGCTAATGGTCGCCTACTGTTCCTTCGTGAGGAAATCGATGAGATGCTAAAAAAACGAGATGACTGTTAATCTTTTTTCTTTCAATCCGACTATTTTGTTGTGTAAGTACTTGCACTTACACAACAAAATGACTACCTTTGCGAAAAGGTCAAGTAGCATGACAAGCAAGAGTATTAAAAAGAGGATTTTGGATTTTGAGATGGGAAAAGTTTTCCGACTGGAGGACTTAGAGCTTTCTCGTTCGGAGTACAATGCAGCTGTGGTAGCTTTAGGACGATTAGCTCAGGAGGGAGAGATCGAACGACTTAGCCCAGGAGTTTATTACAAGCCCAAGCAAACACGATTTGGGGTTGTAGGACCATCTATGGAAGAAAGATTCCGAGACTTACTCTATGACGGGGACACTCCTATTGGCTATTTGACAGGTCTCTATGCTTTCAACCTATTTGGACTAACCACCCAACACTCATCCATTCTTGAAATAGGGACTAACTTCCCGAAACGAAATACAAAGCGGGGGATTTATGCCATCCGTTTTGTATTACAGAAGAACCAGATCTGTCAAGACAACATCGATATGCTGCGTCTTTTGGACTGTTTGAAATGGATCAAGAAAATTCCAGATACTACTGTCGACAAGTCGTATTCTCTTCTAAAGAAGAAAGTCCGTGAATATGAAAAGGAAGATCATAAGCAACTAGTGGAACTTTCCCTAAATTACACTCCACTCACAAGAGCTTTGTTGGGTTCTATGCTAACAGATGAATCACTTGTAGCGACTTTACATCAGACATTAAACCCTCTCACACGATTTAGAATCGGACTTTCCCCCACTTTAGTGTCAAGCCAATGGAACATACAATAAGAGAGCCTTTACATTTAGACAGCGAGTCATTCAGAGACTTGCTACAAGCGTCTTCTGAGGATTTGAAAATTCCAGTCCAATTGATCGAGAAAGATTATTATATCTCAGCAATACTCCGATCCTTATCTAAAAGCACCTACAGTCGGCAGATTGTATTTAAGGGAGGGACTTCATTGTCCAAAGCTTATCAATTGATTGACCGGTTTTCTGAAGATGTGGACTTTGCCGTCATCAGCGGTGATATGAGTGGCAATCAAGTCAAGATGCTATTATCTAAGCTGATGAAAGAGGTTACGGTGGGTTTTACAGAAGATAAATCCTTTGCAGATATATCCAAAGGGTCAAAGTATAGGAAGCAAGCATTCTCCTATGATGCTCTAGTAGGGTTGGATGTTTCCGTCAATCCTATTCCTTCGAGAATTATCGTAGAGATCAGTTCGTTTGCCAATCCTTTTCCTTATGAAAAAAGGACGATAGAACCATTTGTGACTACTTATCTGAAGAAGCAACACTTGGAGGATGTTGCATCTCAATATCACCTTGAACCTTTTGAGTTGAATGTGTTGTCGCTGAAGCAAACCTTATGCGAGAAAACCGTTTCTCTCATTCGCTTCTCTATGAGCCAGGATCCATTGGCATCTCTTTCGTCTAAAATCCGCCATTTCTATGATTTGAATGCTCTTATGACTATCAAGGATTTGGAGGAGTATGTTTATGGTGTCGAGTTTGTGCGTGATGTAGAAACTTTGGTCAAGCATGACCAAGCAGCCTTTGACGAGCCTTTTGGATGGAAAGGTCTAAAAGACCTAACCCAATCGCCATTGGTATTGGATTTTGAAAAGTTATGGGAAGCTCTAACTCCTAGGTACGAAGAGAATTTATCTGCAATAGCTTATAGGGAAATTCCATCTTCAGAAAGGGTGAAGGTATCATTCTTGAAAATCTTAGACTCTCTGAGAACGATTAACCTCACAAAAAGTAGCGGGTAAGGTTATCTATTACCGAAAATCTCCTATATGATTCTATCGCAATTTCGGCTTGGATATAACTACTCGACTCGTTACTTCTCGATTGTCTTGATGAGTTTGAGAGACTGTGTCTGAAAGAGAAGTCTCTCCAGCATCTTTAAGTGGGGTTGACGTGGCAACACATTTCGTTTCTTGTATCTCTTTTTCAAGATTCTCTTTTTCTTCCTCTGGAGGAGAAAGCGTGAGGGCAATCTTTCTGTCCAGTTCGGCTGCTTGGGCTTTGAGAGAACGCAAATCCTCCTCCTTCTTCCAAGAGCTATTGGCAATGGCGGTGTAGACCTCCTTATTTGCTGAGACCTTTGCTATCTCCTTCTCGTGAGATTCGATCACCTTGGGAATGCGCTCTAACGCATTGAAGAAGTTCAGACAAGCCAGCTTAGGATCATTTGCCAGCTTGCCGTTATTGTGGGTGTAGTAAATACTACCCTCGCCCTTTACAAAGAAGCGGTTCACCGATAGGTCAAATAAGTTCTGAGAGGAACTTTCCGTCTTGACCATAACAGAGAAGCCATAAAGCTCTCCAATCTTGTTGTACTCACCATTGGTACGAGCCTTTTCCTCTATCTCTTGAAGACGAAGAGCAATCACTTTGATGTCAGAACAACCCTCTACGCCTTTAATTGAAAGTCGATTGATTGGGTTGCCTTCCGCATCTCGTTCCACTCGTTGCTCAAAGCAAGCTAGGTCTTTCTTCGCCTCTTGTATCTTGCCTGTGTGATAAGAGAGCGAATGGTCAATCTCAGCCAACTTACCTATAGCCCCATTTCGTTCACGAAGGAAGTTCTTGCGTTCTGACTCTAATGCGGTAATCTTCTTATCTAGCTTTGCCTTTTCCAAAAGGTCTGTATTGCCTGACAGCACAGCTACATACTCTGAGAAGTTCATACCACTATCTTCATCCATAGAGCCTTCATCAATGGTACGCATACCGAGTTGATTGCTCTTCAATTGATTGATGAAAAGCTGCTTGTTGTGTAGTAGATTGAACTTATAGCTGTCCAACGAACGCTCCACTGCATATATAATCACATCGACCTTGTTGTCGGCAAACTCCTTGGCAACCAAATTGCCTTTTCGGATAGCTCGTCCGTTGCATTGCTCTAAGTCTGACGGTCTCCACGGGGTATCGAGATGATGTATAGCCACAGCTCGTTGCTGGGCATTGACACCCGTACCCAACATAGATGTGGAGCCAAAGACGATACGTATATCGCCCCTATTCATCGCATCCACCATCGCTTTCTTCGCTTTTTCATTCTTGCACTCCTGGATGAAGCGAATCTCGTGAGATGGAATGTGATACTCCTCTACCAACTTACGCTTAATCTCCGAGTAAACATTCCACTCGCCTGGCTTGTAAGTACCCAAGTCGCTGAAGACAAACTGTGTCCCCTTCTGCTCGTTATACTTCTGATAGTAGTTGTTGAGGAGCTTGGCACAGTGGCTGGCTTTGTTGTCTATATGGTCCGAATACCTTTCTAGGTCAATCATTCGCATATCCAAGCTCATCTTGCGGGCATAGTCCGTTGCGATCAGCATCTTGGCTTTCTCCTCCTTTTCCGATAGCTCCTCTCGTCCTAAAAGGGTTGCATCCCCTGTCTTGGCAAACTCCATCAACTTGCCGATAAACTCTTCCTGCGCGGGTGTGGGCGGTATGTTATGCAATATCTCGTTCTTCTCCGGGCGGTCGATGCCGATATCCTTAGCGGTACGATAGTCACAAATCTCCGCATAAAATCATTTTACGAGAAGTAAATGCTTGACTAATAGAAGTTTGATAAAGAAAAAGACAAAAAGGAGAACGAATAGGAAACGAGCGAAGCTCTTTCACACTCCTTATTTTGCACAACTTCAAAGAACCCTTGCTTCTTGTTGCAAAGGTACGTATTTATTTTGTGGAGAATGGGTGAAACACAAGAAGCTTATACCTTGCAACAATGATCCTTATTTTTGTTTGGAACAACACTCATAAAATCGTATCTTTGTACTTGAGTATTCTACAATGTAGTAAAGTAAATCAACAGATGAAGGCGATAAATAGAATTAAAGCCGTACTTGCAGAAAAGCAGGTGTCAGGTAAATGTCTAGCAAAGGAGATTGGTCGTACAGAGAATACCATATCTCGGTGGTGTTCCAATAAAGTACAGCCATCTCTTGAAAACCTCTTTGAAATCGCTGAAGTATTAAATGTTGATGTAAGAGAACTGATAAAATCGACCAAAGAATAGGCTGTATATCACCATTTAATACTTTACATGTTGAATAACTTCGCATAATACCAAATTATTAGACCTTTGCAATATGCAACCAGAAGAGAAGGCTCGAGTTATCATAGACGGCATGCTAGAAGAAGCAGGTTGGAAAGTGGTGAATAGGGATGGGTATGCCCCCAACCTTACTGCTGTGGCAATAAGAGAAGGATTGATGAAAGGCAACAAAGAGGCCGATTATTTTCTCTTCCTTAATGGGAAGGCAGTTGGCATATTGGAAGCTAAAAGAGCCGATTCAAATGTAAATTCAGACATAGTCAAGGAGCAGGCTACTCTTTATACCCGCAGTTGTCCTTCTTGGTGCCAAGCCTGGTTCCCTTCTATCCCTCTTCCCATAGCATACGTTTCCAACAGCAAAGACATAATGTTTTATGATACTCGCAAGAGCAATTCCACATTTGAATATCGTAACCGTATTCATACCCCACATGAGCTTACTAAACTGCTAGGAATAGAAGATGAATATGCTGGCTTACCCTCCCTTAGCCACAAAGGATTGCGTAATTGCCAATTTGAAGCTGTAACGGAATTAGAAAAAAGTTTTCGGGCTGGAGACTCACGAGCGTTGATGGTACTTGCCACAGGTGCTGGGAAAACCTATACGGCTTGTCTTGTCGCTTACCGTATACTTTCGTTCACATCAATGAGACACATTTTGTTCTTGGTGGACAGAAATAATTTAGGCAAACAAGCTGAGAATGAGTTTGGCACTTTCAGACTGACAGAAAATGGAGATCCATTCAATACGATCTTTACGGTAAATCGTTTGAGATCCTCAAAAGTTCCAGAAGACAGCAATGTTTTGATTTCCACCATACAACGTCTATTCTCTTTACTAAAAGGGGAAGAAATCGAAGATAATGAAGAGGATGATGAGAACATAGAGGACAGAGATATAGAGCTTCCTGAAAACCCCAATTTGCCTTCTGACTTCTTTGATATGATAATCATTGATGAGTGCCATCGCTCCATCTATGGGAGCTGGAGAAAAGTACTTGATTATTTCTCAAAAGCAAAATTGATTGGCTTGACGGCTACACCTATACCTGAAACAAAGGCTTTCTTCAATAACAATATCATTGTAAACTATACATTGGAAAAGTCTATTGTGGATGGGGTTAATGTTGACAGTCGTATTTATCGCATCAAAACAGAGATTACTGAAAATGGTGGAGCTATTCTTGAAGGCGAAAAAATAAAAAAGGAAACTCGCTACACAGGACAAACACAAACAATTAGCAATCAAGAGACCAAGAATTATACACGTGAAGAATTAAATAGGAGCATTGTTAATCCAGCCCAAATAAAACTCATTTTGGAGACCTATCGAGATGCAGTGTACACAGAAATGTTCACTGACCCTCAACGTGAACCTAATATGGATTATCTGCCAAAAACACTTATATTCGCATTGAATGAGAGTCATGCTACTAACATCGTACAGATTGCCAAAGAAGTTTTTTGTCGTAATGACAATCGTTTTGTGCAGAAGATCACTTATTCTTCAGGAGATAGTAATGAACTGATTCGCCAATTCCGAAATGACAAGGATTTTCGTATTGCTGTGACTTGTACTCTAGTGGCTACGGGGACTGATATCAAACCTCTTGAAGTAGTAATGTTTATGCGTGATGTAGCCTCTGAGTCTTTGTATGTCCAAATGAAAGGGCGTGGTGTGCGTACCATTGGAGATGATCAGCTTCGCAATGTTACGCCAAATGCTTATAGCAAGGACTTCTTCTTCTTGATAGATGCTGTTGGAGTAACTGAGCATGAAAAAACGATCGTTGCGCCTTCTGATAGCACAATGACTAAACAGATTTCTCTGAGAGACCTTTTGGAAAAGATTACTCACGGGAATGTGACCGATGATTATTTGCGCTTATTGGCAAGCAGACTATCTCGTATTAGCCATAAGTGTGAAGAGAAAGATCAACACGAATTTACCCGCCTTGCTCATCAAAGTATGATAGATATAGCTTCAAATATCTTCACGGCACTTGAGAATAACAATTTGCCTACATACTTCAATGTAAATGAGCCTAACACAGAGCGTAAAGCTTTGGTTCGAAGTATCGCTAATTATCCTGATGCACGTACGTACCTACTGATATTGAATGCTGGTTTTGTTGAGACCTTGATGCCTGGCGAAGATACGCTTATATCTAAAGGCTTTTCACAAGAGGAGGCAAAATCTACGATTTCTGCTTTTGAGGACTATTGCTGGGAGCATAAGGATGAAATAGAAGCTCTTCGGTTAATTTACAATAATAGTGGAGAACCAATTACGTATATTATGTTGAAAGATTTGGAGAACAAACTAAAATGGGCAAATAGTAAATTCAATAGATCTTCGCTTTGGAACTCGTACACCATCATCAATCCGCAGTCAGTCAAACAGTATTCTACAAGGGATGAAAAAGAAGCCTTGACCAACATTATACAACTTGTGCGCTTTGCTTTTCATCAAATAGAAAAACTTGAAAGTCTATACCCAACGGCAGGACAGAGATTCAATCTTTGGTGCGGACAGATTCAGCGTCCGTTATCCTCAAAGCAGATTGAATTGATGCATAAAATACAAGACTACATCGCATCTAATGGATACTGCACGATTACAGAAATCAAGGGAAACGACAAGGCTTTGGCAGCACAACTCATAAAAGCTTTTGCAGGTAAAGAAAAAGTAAATGATGCGTTATCTTCATTAGCTCAATTTATCATCTATAGAAAAGCAGCGTAATATGGCAACTAATATAGCAACAGAGCAAGCCTTGACTAAAAAGGTTTGGGAATTAGCAACGACCTTGGCAGGTCAAGGTGTCGGCTATACAGATTATATAACTCAGCTTACATATCTGCTATTCCTCAAGATGGATGCAGAAAGCGAAGAACTTTTTGAAGAGGGATCTTCTATTCCAGTGGGTTACAGATGGAATAATCTAAAGGATGTGGAGGGCTTAGAGTTGCTCAGTCACTACGAGAAAACGCTCAAAATACTTAGTGATCAAGACAACCTAATTGGGACGATATTCACCAAAGCTCAAAATAAGATTACCAAACCCGTCTATCTTAAAAAAGTGATTTCCATGATTGATGAGCAACAGTGGCTCGTAATGGATGGCGATGTGAAAGGGGCAATCTATGAAGGTATCTTAGAAAAGAATGGGCAAGATAAAAAGAGTGGTGCTGGACAGTACTTCACTCCCCGGCCGTTAATACAAGCAATGGTTGATTGTCTCCAGCCCAAAATAGGCGAAACTGTATGTGATCCAGCTTGTGGCACAGGCGGTTTCCTTTTAGCCGCATACGACTATATGAAAGGACAGTCTCAGGATAAGGGAAAGCGCGATTTCTTAAATAATCAAGCACTGCATGGTGTGGACAACACACCCTTGGTTGTTACATTGGCTTCAATGAACTTGTATTTGCACGGCATTGGTACAGACAGAAGCCCCATAGCGTGTGAAGACTCTCTAGAGAAAGAGCCAGACACATTGGTGGATCTCATTCTCGCCAATCCTCCATTTGGCACTCGTCCTGCAGGTTCCGTAGACATCAATCGCCCCGACTTTTATGTAGAGACCAAAAACAATCAGCTCAATTTTCTGCAACATATGATGTTGATGCTGAAGAGTGGTGGACGTGCTGCTGTTGTGTTGCCCGATAATGTGCTTTTTGAAGGTGGAGCTGGTGAGACTATTCGTAAAAAGCTGCTAAGTGATTTCAATCTGCACACAATCTTAAGATTACCGACTGGGATTTTCTATGCACAAGGTGTAAAGGCAAATGTGCTATTCTTTTCCAAAGGGCAACCAACAAAGGACATTTGGTTTTATGACTATCGAACGGATGTAAAACACACATTGGTGACAAAAAAATTACACCGCCATCACCTCGATGATTTTGTTGCTTGTTACAACGCTTCCCCACGAGTGCAAACCTACGATGAAGTGTCAAGTCCAGAGGGACGCTGGAGAAAATACACTGTAGAAGAGATTCTGACACGAGACAAGACCAGTCTTGATATCACATGGATAAAAGCTGGCGGAGAGGAAGAAGAATGTTCCTTGCAAGAGTTGATAAACGATATTACTTTACAGAGTAATACTATTAGCAAGGCTGTGGCCGAACTACAAAAACTTATGGCAGGAATCAAAGAATAGGAAAGATGGAACAGCAAGTTAAAGTTAGCCAAGAGCAACAATTTAATGAGGTCGTCCTCATCATTCAACAGCACCGAAGCAAAGCTTCCCAAGCCATCAATCAGGAAGTTTTGCTCACTGCATGGCATATTGGTGGATACGTGTCGGCAAAACTGAAAAGCGAAGAATGGGGGCGCAAAGTAGTGAGTCAGCTCTCAGAATTCATTCGTTCGCACCATCCTGAAATCAAAGGGTATAGTCGAAGCAGTATCTATAATATGGTAATGCTTTACGATGAATATTCTTCCTTGTCTTTTCAAAGTACGGTGCAAAAATATCTTCGCGCGGAATTTGTCCAGCCAGTGGCTGGACAATTGAAAGACTACTCTAAAGAAGATCTAGACAGCACAATTTCTCCACATATAAATGCGCAGTCATTAGCCACACCAATACCCAAAATACTGACATATACCACCCTAACGAATCTTATAGAAATTACTTGTCGATGCAAAAGTGATGAGGAACGTCTGTTCTATATCCTTTATGCTCATAAAGAGCAATTAGCAAAAAGAGAATTACAGCGTTGTATTTCCAATCAGACCTATGCCACGCTGTTAGGCAGTAAAAAGAATATGTCTAGGGGACTGTTAGAAACTTACCCCAATGCTCCTATTATCTTCAAAGACACGCTATTTGTTGACTTTCTTGGACTTCCTCAAAAGCATAGTGAAGTAAGCCTGAAAAGTGGACTAATTGAACATATGAAGCAGTTTATTCTCGAATTAGGTAAAGACTTTATCTTTATGGATCAAGAATACAACCTCAATGTAGGAGCTTCAAGTTTCAAAGCAGATTTATTGTTTTACCATCGTGGATTGCAAGCTCTTGTTGCAGTAGAATTGAAAAAGACAAAATTCCACCCACGAGACCTTGGTCAATTGGAGTTTTATCTTGAAGCTCTTGATCGTGATGTTAAGCGAAGCAATGAAAATCCCTCTATTGGAATCCTTCTTTGCCCAGAAGCTGATAAGGTAGTAGTGGAATATGCTATGAGTCGTAGTATGAGTCCAACGATGATAGCTGAGTACAAACGCATCCTTATCCCACAAGAACGCATGCAACAACAACTCAACGAGTATTGCAACCACTTCTTAGAGGATGAAACTGACGTGAAATAATTCCAGCCGAAAACAATGGACACAAAGAAATTACGCCAAAAGATATTAGACCTTGCCATTCATGGCAAACTCGTTCCTCAAGATCCAAACGATGAACCAGCCTCTGTGCTTCTCCAACGTATTCGCACAGAAAAAGAACGCTTAATCAAGGAAGGGAAGATTAAGCGCAGTCGAAAGTCTGTCAAAACTTCTGATACGCCCCATTATGAGCAAAAGCACCCCTTTGAACTGCCTCAAGGGTGGGTATGGATTACATTAGAAGAAATAAGTTCCAAAATTGGCTCTGGAAGCACTCCGAAAGGAGGTAACTATTCAAAAGATGGCATCCCATTTTTTCGTTCACAAAATGTATATAATGAAGGCTTGGCTTGTGCGGATATGAAATTTATCTCAAACGCTACACACAAACGAATGATTGGGACAGAAGTTCGTCCTAAAGATTTACTCCTTAATATAACGGGAGGGTCATTAGGAAGGTGTGCTATCATTTCTGATGAATTTCAAATTGGCAATGTTAGCCAGCACGTGTGTATCATTCGCCCCATATTTGTCTTATCTTCTTATGTCCATTCCTTTATTTTGTCTTCTCTATTTAAGAAGTCAATGAACATAACAGGAAGCGGAAGAGAAGGGCTTCCAAAATATAATTTGGAAAAGATGTTTCTACCATTACCTCCCCTTACTGAACAAACTCGTATTGTGACAGAGATAGAGCATTGGACCAAACTCATTGATGCCATTGAACAAGGGAAAATAGACTTGCAGATAGCTATAAAGCAGGCGAAGAGTAAAATCCTTGAGCTGGCCATTAGCGGCAAACTTGTTCCCCAAAACCCTGAGGACGAGCCAGCCAGTGAACTGCTCAAACGTATCAATCCCAAGGCGGAAATCGCTTGTGATAACGAACATTATCCGCACTTGCCTAAGGGGTGGGCTATAACCTCTATGCACGAGGTTTGCGATTTGTTTGATGGAGAAAAGCAAGACAACAGATCTATGATCAACTTAGATGTAAAGTTTTTAAGAGGTCTCTCTGATGGGAAATTTCTAAAGAAAGGTAGGTATGTTCGAGCCAACACCTATATGATATTAGTCGATGGGGAAAACTCAGGAGAAGTTTTCAAAACCCCGATTGAAGGCTATCAAGGTAGTACGTTTAAGCAACTAAGTATCAATCGAAATCTGAATGAGAGGTATGTCTTATACGTTATCAATATGCAGAGACAGGCATTAAAAGAGAACAAAGTTGGGTCCGCCATTCCTCATTTGAACAAGAAACTATTTAAGGCTATAGAAGTGCCTATACCTCCTTATGCAGAACAGGAAAGAATTATCGTAGCAATAAACACAGTATTTAAGAGCTTGGATACGATTGAAGAGAGCCTATAAACTCTCCTCAATCTGTTCCAATATTCTGAAAAGTTGTTCGATCTTCTCCACAATACGTTTTTGCTCAGTAAGTGGAGGAAGAGCAAAGTCTTGATTTCGTATAATATCCTTTGAAATGGACTTGAAAGTGCTTCCAGTGGATTGCTGTTCAAACAGGTTTTGGTAAGTTGTTAAGCAATAAAAAGCATATCGAAGTTCAAGACACTCCTTAGGGTGCAAACTACATAAACCTCGTCCTATACAGACATCAGAAAGAGAGAGATTAACAGCACCAACAGGGGCTCTTACACACAACAATAAAGAATTTGCAGGCGAAACTCTTATCGGTTCACTTGTGTAATAATGAGACTTAGATAAGAATTTCTCTGTAAAAAAGATCTTCCCTTGATGAAACTCTATACCTTCTGAAGAGTTGATACTACCTCCTTCGGGAGATTGTCCCATTAGCATATCAAACACCTCTTCGAACCGACAAGTGCACCACCCCTTAGGCAAGTGCGGATAATGTTCGTTATTGTTACCATTTTTGCTACCGTATTCATCTTAACTCAATGTAATATGGTAACAGCATTTCAAAAGCATTTAGCCAAAACAAATTTGGCACAAAACACCATCACATCTTATGTGTGGACGGTTAATTATTTCCTTAACCACTACAAGGAAGTAAACAAGAGAAACCTTTGGGCTTACAAAGGGTACTTGGTAGAAAACTTCAAGCCACAGACTGTGAACCTACGCTTGCAAGGTATCAATAAGTACCTGGAGTTTATCAAGCAAGAGAAGCTCAAGATGAAATTTGTCAAGGTACAGCAGAAGAATTTCCTGGAAAACGTAATCAGTGATGCGGATTACAAGTTTCTAAAAGCGAAACTCAAGTCTGACGGCTATGATGAATGGTATTTTATCGTTTGGTTCATGGCTGCAACAGGTGCTCGTGTGAGTGAACTTCTGCATATCAAAGCAGAGCATGTACAAATTGGGTATCTTGACTTATATAGCAAAGGAGGTAAGATAAGACGTTTATATATCCCCAAGAACTTGCGCTCAGAAGCCACCAACTGGATTAAAGAAAAAGGATTGACAACAGGATATATCTTCCTCAATCGCTTTGGCAATCGCATCACAACACGTGGTATAGCCCAACAGCTGAAGCATTTTGCTGAGAAGTATGGCATCAATCGAGATGTAGTTTACCCTCATTCGTTTCGCCATCGATTTGCCAAAAACTTCCTTGATAGATTCAATGACCTTGCCCTGTTAGCTGACCTGATGGGGCACGAAAGCATTGAAACCACTCGCATTTATCTGAGAAGAACTGCGAGCGAGCAACAAAAGATTGTAGATAAAGTAGTGAATTGGTGATCACTTTGCAGGCATAGCCCGATAAGACTATGCTTGCAAAGCTTTTTCTATACAATCAAGCAATGAAAACAATTCTTCTATTTTCTGAACTATACGCTTTTGTTCAGCGAAGGGAGGAAGTGGGAAAGTCATAGCCATAAATTTTTCAACAAGAAGATTATGTAAACCTGTTGTTTGTGTTTGCATTGCAACCATGTCCCCTCGGGAATATATGCAAAGTAACATATAAAACAGATATTTGGGCATGAGTGTTGTCTGGTCTTTACACCGCAGGCACATCGTAAAATTGCTAAATGAAAAT
>OLNQ01002250.1_pt1 | contig 17120 bp, 7 predicted proteins | sample 1672821 | NCBI WGS metagenome assembly OLNQ01 (sample SAMEA3136727, study PRJEB25190) | human gut metagenome | biome: human gut; feature: human-associated habitat; material: faeces | place: Austria | collected 2013 | reverse complement strand
CTAGCCGTGTGACCGTCATCTGCGTCCCCACCGACGAGGAGCTGATGATAGCACGCGACACGATGGATCTCGTCAAGTAAAGCGAGCCACGCAGCTCGTCACAAGATGACAAAATAGCCGTAGGGGCGGACATCCACAGATGTTCGCCCCTACCTTATTATATAACCTAAACTTCTCAAACTGTCGGGATGCGACCCATCGGTCTGCGCGTTTACCAATAACTAAGTCTAGTAGCGAAGGTAAACTGAGAGGAGGCGTAGGGGCGGAACTCGCGTGCCGACCAGCTACGCACTCCCCTCAGAACTACTAACAGCTATTTTGATTGGCCGTTGGCTGTTGGCTAGTGGCTAGTGTCATCAGCACCCTGATGGCTCCGATGGCTCTGATAGCTCTGATAGCTCTGATAGCTCCGATGACTCCAGCCAACAGCTATCGCTGTACGTGCATGACCTTCTGGCCACCGACGATGTAGACGCCCGTGGGTAGCTCCTCGAGTGGCTCAGAGCGTAGCACGCCATTCATATCGTAGACAGCACCCTCTGCGGGGAGCTGCTCAGGTGTGACGAAGTCGATCGCCGTGCCGCCCATAGGTGTGATGACCACCGTGTCCTTGATGACGTTGCCCGCAGCATTGCATACGGCATGCTTTTCGGCATTCCAGACGGCACCTGCTGGCTTCGTGATCTCACACTTCCCCTGGAGCTTGAAGTCTGCAAGATTACAGATAGAGCCCTCGTAGCCCTTTGCCGTGACAGAGGCGTTGCGGATTGTAAGGACCTCGCCATGAGTAGCATCATAGCCACTGATTCCCCATTTGCCCTCGACGAGGAGCGTACATCCATCAATAACTAGAGTGTCTTCCATATAGATGCCAAAGGATTGAGAGGACTTAATGGTCAGCACTCCACCCCCTTTTATGGAGGCATCCCCACCGAAGTACATTGCGCTTCCATCAGGAGGTGTGATAGAGACCTTTCCTTTGACTACACAAGTCAGGTCGGAATATAGTATTACAGGCTCTTCGAGGGTTGCATCTTCGAGGGTGAGCGTCTTGGTGTCAGGGTCGTAGCTGACCTTGCCGCTTTTGACGCCTGGGATGTTGGAGAGATCCTTGCAGTTGACGGAGGTGACTCGTTCTTTTCCTATCCAGAAGTTGTACTCCTCTATAGGCGTGATGACCAGCTCATCGGTTATGATCTCATCTCTAATAGTATCGCAGACGGCATGCTTGTCATCGTTCCATACGGCATTCGCAGGCTTCGTAATATGACTCTGCAGGAGAGTAAGGCTTGCGAGGTTGCAAATGGCACCATACCTCAACTCGGAGGGCTTTAACGTGACGGAGGCATGCTTGATCGTGAGTGTCGCACTCGATGCTCCTGTAGTACCCGAGATGCCTCTACGGCTCATAGCTTCGATGGTGCAACCATCAATAAGGAGAGAAGCATTAGCTACTAGCACAATGGCGTACCAACCTGAACTTGAAGTCTTTAAGGAAAGCTGCCCGTCCCCTTTTATGGTTGTGTTGTTGTAGAAGCACATTGCGGCATTTTTAGAGGAGATGCTCACATTCCCCTTGACGATACAAGTCAGCGCGGTCTCAGACTCTATACCATGGTTCTTTTCTGTATCAATGGTTGCATCCTCGAGGGTGAGCGTATGGGTGAAGGGGTCGTAGCTGACCTGGCCTATGACGCCTGGGATGTCGTTGAGATTCTTGTAGTTCTCCGAGGTGATCTCCTGGTCACCTATCCAGAGGCCGTACTTCCATGCCGTTGGTCTGATGACCACCTCGCCGGTGATTGGGTTGCCCGCAGCATCGCATAGGGCACGCTTTTTTGTCTTCCATGCGGCACCCGTAGGATTCATGATCACACAGCTTTCGAGGGCGAAGGATTCAAAGTCGGAGATCGTATAAGACCTACTCTTCAGAGTGACTGAAGCATATCGGATAATGAGTCTCTCTGTATGTGGACTCAAGGCGGAGTCCTTCCCAGAAATAGCCCATTCGCCTCCCTCGGCTTCGATAGTACAACCGTCTATGATAAGTGTAGACTTTGAGAGAATAGTAACATCGCTCTCGTTTTTAGCAACGAGCGTCCCACTACCTTTTATAGTAGCATTTTCATAAAATATCAATGCTGAGTTATCTTTAGCAGTCACGGAGACTGTCCCATTCACGATACAAGTTAGAAAGACCCTCGCCACTATACCTGCGGAGTCTCTTGCACTGATGGTCGCATCGGTAAGCGTGAGCGTATGGGTGAAGGGGTCGTAGCTGACCTGGCCTGTGACGCCTGGGATGTTAGAGAGGTCATTGTAGTTGGCAGAGGTGACCTCCACGCCTGCGATTGTGAGACCGTACTTATATTGCGCCGAGGCTGAGAAGCTTGTGAGCGTAAGGAGCATCGTAACGAGCGTCACGATGAGTGCATGATGTTGTAGTTTCTGTTTCATAGCTGTAGTGTTTTTTGTTTTGGTTATTAGCTGTTGGCTATTGGCTTTTAGCTCTTGGCTGTTGGCTACCGGAGTGAATCGGAGTGATCGTGTTCCTAGCCAACGGCCAAAAGCTAACAGCTAAAGGCCAATGCCCAACAGCCAACGGCTAACGCTGTACGTGCATGACCTTCTGGCCGCCTACGATGTAGACACCAGTGGGTAGCTCCTCGAGTGTCTCAGAGCGTAGGACGCCATTCATGTCGTAGATAGCACCATCAGATGGGAGTTGCTCTGGCGTGACGAAGTCGATCGCCGTGCCACCTTCCTCCTTGGGCGTGATGACCACCTCATCAGTGATGATCTCACCCTCAGCATCGCAGACGGCTTTCTTGTCAGCCATCCAGACAGCCCCTGCAGGCTTCGTGATCTCACACCCCTCGAGCTTGAGACTTGCGAGGTTGCAGATGGAGCGCTTTGTGCCCTTTGCCGTGACAGAGGCGTTTCGGATTGTAAGCGACTCGCCAGACTTGCCTTCGTTGCCAGTAAGTCCCAACCGACCCTCAGCATCGACGGTACAACCATCAATAACTAGAGTTTTATCTATATAGATAGCACAGTCTTGTGGGGCATTAATGGTCAACTGACCATCCCCTTGTATGATGGCATTGTTAAAGAAGCACATTGCGGACGAATTAGAAGATGTAATGGAGACCTTTCCCTTGACGACACAAGTCAGCTCGATATCTTTTGTCCATATACCCTCCTCACTCACTACTTCGATGGTCGCATCCTCGAGGGTGAGCGTGTGGGTGTCGGGGTCGTAGCTCACCTTGCCTGTGACACCCTCGATGACGGTGAGGTCGGAGCAGATCGCCGAGGTGACATACTCGCCAGCTATCACGAAATTGTACTTCTCTACAGGCGTGATGACCACCTCGTCCTTGATGATGTTGCCCGCAGCATCGCAGACGGCATGCTTTGTGGCATTCCAGGAGGCACCAGCTGGCTTCGTGATCTCGCACCAATCGAGCTTGAGGCTTGCGAGGTTGCAGATGGAGCCTTTTTCACCCTTTGCCGTGACGTAGGCTTTATGGATGGTGAGAGGTCCTTGATAAGACTCATCGCCTGCTATTCCCCATTTGCCATTCGTTGAGATCGTACAGCCATCGATGGTCAGATCTTTCTTTGAGTAGATACCAAAAGATTCAAATGACTCAGCGTTAAGCTTCCCATCACCCTTTATAATCGCATTATCGGCAAAGGAAAGTGCAGGGTCTTCTATTCCCACGACTGAGACCTCTCCCTTCACGATACAGGTCAGCTCTTTATCAGCTTTTATTCCGCCTCCCACAGATTCAATGGTAGCGTCCTGGAGGGTGAGCGTCTTGGTGTCGGGGTCGTAGCTGACCTTGCCATTGACACCGTCGATGATAGAGAGGTCAGAGCAGTTGGCGGAGGTGACCTCTACGCCAGCGATCTCGAGATCGTACTTCTGTATAGGAGGAGCGATGACCACCTCGTCGGTGATGACGTTGGCCTCAGCGTCGCAGACGCCATGCTTTTCGGCATTCCATACGGCACCTGCGGGCTTCGTGATCTCACACCCCTCGAGGGTGAAGCTGGCGAGGCGGTAGATGGATCCATAAGTACCCTTTGCGGTGACGGATGCATTCTTGATTGTAAGGTTTCCAAAAGAGCTCGTACGGCCAGTTATTCCAGAGCTCCCCTCAGATGAGACTGTACAGTCTTCGATGATCAGATTTTTGCTTACAAGGATACCGCAATTATGATAGGACTTAAGAGTAAGCTTGCCATCACCTTTGATGGTTGTATTATAGTCAGAGAGGATTGCACTCCCATTACTACTAGTTATGTATACATCTCCCTTTACGTCACAAGTCAGCTCGGCACTTGGAAATATACCAGTTCTACTACTTCCTGTCAATTCGATGGTGGCATCCTCGAGGTAGAGTGTATGGCTTTCGGGGTCGTAGCTGACCTTGCCTGTGACGCCATCGATGACAGAGAGATCCTTGCAGTTGGCAGAGGTGACCCGCACACCTGCTATCGTGAGGTCGTAGCTCGTTTGTGCTAAAGCTGAGAAGCCTGCGAGCAGTAAGAGCATCGTGACGAGTGTCGCGATGAGTGCGTGATGTTGTAGTACTCGTTTCATAGCTGTAGTGTTTTTAGTTTTGGCTGTTAGCTGTTGGCTGTTAGCTATCAGAGTGGATCGGAGCTATCAGAGCCATCGGAGCTATCGGAGTACTCGTGTCTCTAGCCAATAGCTAACAGCCAATAGCCAAAGGCCAAAAGCTATCGCTGTACGTGCATGACCTTCTGGCCGCCTACGATGTAGACACCCGTGGGTAGCTCCTCGAGTGTCTCAGAGCGTAGCACGCCGTTCATATCGTAGATAGCACCATCTGCGGGTAGCTGCTCCGGTGTGACGAAGTCGATCGCCGTGCCGCCCGTAGGCTTGATGACCACCTCGTCCTTGATGACGTTGCCCGCAGCATCGCAGACGGCATGCTTTTCGGCATTCCAGACGGCACCAGCTGGCTTTGTGAACTCACATCCCTCGAGCTTGAAGTCTGCAAGATCGCTGATAGAGGCCTCTAAGCCCTTTGCCTTGACGTAGGCATTCTTGATCGTAACTGTACCAGATACAACATTACTCTGACCAGATATACCCCAAGTGCCTTCGGTATAGATTGTACAACCATCAATAAGTAGAGAAGAGGCTCCCACAAAGAGTGAACAATCCCTTTGGGTTCTTAGGGTGAGTTGTCCAGTTCCTTTTATGGTTGTATTGCTGTTGCAGAAGTCCATTGCAGCGAAAGTAGAAAAGATGGACACATCTCCTGTCACGACACAAGTTAGCTCAGGAACTTTTGCCCATATACCACCTATCTCAGTTTTTGTCGCTTCGATGGTAGCATTCTCGAGGGTCAGCGTCTTGGTGTCAGGGTCGTAGCTACCCTTGCCAGTGAAACCTGGGATGGCGGTGAGGTCCTTGTAGTTAGCGGGGATGAGTAGTACACCTGCTATCTCGAGGTAGTGTATAGGTGTGATGACCACCTGGTTGTTGGCGATGATGTAGCCTGTAGCATCGCAGACTGCTTTTTTGGATTGATCCCATACAGCATTCGGGGTATCAATCTCACACCCATCGAGGGTGAAGTTTGTGAAGTCACAGAGAGAGGCCTCTTTGCCCACTGCGGTGACGATAGCGTTCTTGATCGTGAGCGACCCAATCGACCCATCTCCATCATTAGCTGCGAGTCCCCATTTGCCCTCGGCATAGACTGTACAGTCGCTAATGGTTAGGTCTCCCAGCATACAGATACCATAGGAATCATCAGAGCGAGCTGTGAGCTTTCCTCCCCCCGAAATAATTGCTTTTACGAAGAAAATGATGGACTCCTTTTTATAGCTAGTGACGTTTACATCGCCCTTCACGTCACACTTTATAGGACTTGAGGAATAGATGCCAGGCTTGTCACCTCCGTTGATAGTCGCATTTTCTAGGTAGAGTGTCTGGGTGTCGGGGTCGTAGCTGACCTTGCCGCTTTTGACCCCTGGGATGTTAGAGAGGTCAGAGCAGTTCTCTGAGGTGACCCCCACACCTGCTATATAGAGGTTGTACTTTTCTTGCGCGGAGGCTGAGGAGCCTGCGAGCAGTAGGACCATCGTGACGAGTGTCGCGATGAGTGCGTGATGTAGTAGTATTCGTTTCATAGCTGTAACGATTTTGATGTGAATGTAGGTTGGGGGCAAAAGGTGCCCTCATTGTTTGCTACAAAAGTAGGCACAACAGGTGCTAAATCTCTTATCAAATGCGGACAGAAACTTATCAATATCGGACATCTTTCAGCTCAACGACTTATCAATATTAGGCACAAAAACATCTACAACACACTACAAAACAATTACTTGACACCTACAAACCAGAAAAAGGGGTAGAGACGAGTAGTCAGAAGAAACTGGAAGCTTCGTGAAGGAAATAGAGGGAATCCGTTTTTGATAACTGGAGACTCTGGGCGACTCTTCGCGAAAGAAATTGTCGACTCTCTTGGAGACTGTTACAGTCTCACAATAATTTAGACCCGACTACATATCAAAAACGGAGCTGTGTCGGGGAAAACCGTTTTCCACGTGGATATTTCGAAATATCCAGGTGGAGAATTTTTATTTTCCACGTGGGGAAGAAAAAATTCCTCGGAGGAATCAAATGAAACTTCGGAGGAAATGAATCACGCCCACGTGGAAAATAAAAAATATCCACGTGGAGATTTCAGATTTTCCACGTGGATATTCGGAAATAGAGATTAGAAGTTAGAGATTAGAGATTAGAGGGCAGGGGGGGGAACACATTATATTGAGACTGTTGACTTCTGCAACAGTCTCATCATAATCGCTCTGTCAGGAGCTACACATAGCGACCAGCGAGGAATAGGTAAACTCATTATATATAGACTGTTGCAAAAGTCAACAGTCTCACAATCTTGCTTGCAAGATTGTCCAAACTTTGCAGAAAGGATGAAGCGCAAGGCGCTGAGGGTGAGGTCTGAAACTCACATACCTCCGTATGTGACCGAAGCCGAATCCCGAAAGCAACACAGCGATTCGCCTTTATGCAACAGTCTCATATAATGCGTCAGCCCTGGGAGGAGAGCATGACTTTGCGCGCTGTCTTCTTTTATTTAGTAACTTTGAGCCGTGGTACACCCCTAGATATAGATAGACATGATGCACGACAAGACTGATCTACAGGCTGCGAAGGATGACTTGCGATACCTCCAGCTCCTCTCCAACCAGTTTCGCAACTCGGCTGAGGTCTCCACAGAGATTATCAACCTACAGGCGATCCTAAGCTTGCCTAAGGGCACGGAGCACTTTCTCGCAGATGTGCACGGCGAGCACGAAGCCTTCGACCATGTGCTGAAGAATGCTTCCGGCAGTGTGATGCGTAAGATACGCGAGGTCTTCGCGGGGCAGATGATGGAGCAGCAGATGCGTGAGCTGGCGACGCTCATCTACTATCCGCAGGCTAAGCTGGAGCAACTCCATGAGACTGGCGAAATAGACGAGGAGTGGTACAAGGTGACGCTCAATCGTCTCGTCAAGGTGTGCCGCAAGGTGGGAGAGAAGTACACCCGCTCGAAGGTACGCAAGGCGCTACCCCCACAGTACAGCTACATTATCCAGGAGCTACTACACGAGGATGGGGTGAACCCCAACAAGTCTGCCTACATCTCTAGTATCATCTCAACGATTATCTCGACGGGCAAGGCGGAGGACTTCATCTGCGCCATCTCAGCCACAATCAAGCGGCTCGTCATAGACCGCCTCCACATTGTCGGTGACATCTACGACCGTGGCCCTGGCGCTCAGTACATTATGGACACACTGCTAGATTATCACAACGTGGATATACAGTGGGGTAACCATGATATGCTCTGGATGGGTGCTGCTGCGGGCAATGACGCCTGCATCGCTTGCGTCATACGTATCGCTCTGCGCTACGCCAACCTGGACACGATAGAGGATGGCTACGGAATCAACCTGATGCCGCTCTCTCGCTTAGCTAGTGAAGTGTACGCAGGAGACCCGTGTACCTACTTCAAGCCTAAGCTAGGCGACTCGGACGTAGCTTATGACGACAAGGGGATTTACCTGATTAGCCAGATGCACAAAGCGATCAGCATTATCCAGTTTAAGCTAGAACATCAGCTGATAGCTCGCCACCCTGAGTGGCAGATGCAGGAGCGTGACCTACTCCACAAGATAGACTTTGAGGCAGGTACGGTAGACCTCTCGCACACAAACCCCAACGAGGATTACGGTGTGCACGAGATGCTTGATATGAACTTCCCCACGATCGATCCGAAGGACCCCTATCGTCTCACGCCCCAAGAGGAGGAGGTGATGGATCGCTTGCGTCGCTCCTTCGCTACGAGCGAGCGACTTCATACGCATATAGACGCTTTCTATCGACTAGGTAGTATGTACCTCGTCTGCAATGGCAACCTGCTCTACCACGCCTCGATGCCACTCGATGCTTCGGGACAGCTCAAAGCGGTGAGTGTCCTCGACTCGCAGCCCCTACGTGGTCGTGCGCTACTAGATGAAATAGATCGTGTGGTGCGCCTGGCGCATCCCTCTAGGCACAGCCATCCGAAGCATGAGGCTGCCGTGGACTATATCTTCTATCTCTGGTGCGGACCCGACTCGCCCCTATTTGACAAGTCTGCGATGACCACCTTCGAGCGCTATTTCGTTGCTGACAAGAAGACACATACGGAGACGAAGGGATACTACTTCAAGTATCGTCAGGAGTTGGAGACCATCGAGATGATCCTCCGTGAGTTTGGTCTAGAAGGCGAAGACTGTCACGTCATCAATGGTCACGTGCCAGTCAAGGTCGCCAAAGGCGAGAAGCCTATCGCTGCTGGTGGCAAGCTGATGATTATCGACGGAGGCTTCAGTCGAGCCTATCAGAGCAGTACGGGTATCGCGGGCTACACGCTTATCTACAATTCGCAAGGCATGCAACTGGTGCAGCACGAGCCCTTTACGACGATGCGCCGTGCGGTGGAGCTGATGGAGGATATCAAGAGCGTGACGGTCATCTCGGAGCGCACGACGCATCGTATGCTGGTAGCCGATACCGACGTAGGTGCCGAGCTACAGCAGCAGGTGGACGACCTGGAGAAGCTCCTCCACGCTTTCAACGCTGGACTCATCAAGGAGCGCAAGTCACTGCCCCAGCTCGTCACGAAGTAGCACGCTCCCCCACCCCCTTCGAGCCGGGACGACTGGAAAGGGTGTCAGCTGGGAGTCCATCCTTATATAATAGTAGATACAATCCCGCTTTCGTATGAAAGGAAAGATCATCAAGGTGCTGTGGTGGCTCTTCGGAGCCTTTTGGACTTTGGTCTTAATCATATTTGTGCTGATTTGGCACGGCGTCATAGGATATATGCCTGATGTGGAGCAGCTGCAAAACCCCATAGACAAGTATGCCTCCGTCCTCCTCTCTTCTGATGGTGTCCAGCTAGGCTCCTACGCTCACGGATCGACAAACCGCATCTACGTAGGCTATGACGAGCTTGCCGAGCCACTGGTGCAGGCTCTTGTGGCCACGGAGGATGTGCGCTTTTACCAGCACTCGGGAGTCGACATGCGAGGCGTAGGGCGTGCCGTCGTCAAGCGTGGCGTGCTACGTCAGACAGCTAGTGGTGGAGGAAGTACCATCACGCAGCAGCTGGCTAAGCAGCTCTACTCGCCGCATGCTAAGTCCACACTACAGCGACTCCTCCAGAAACCGATCGAGTGGGTGATAGCAATCAAGCTCGAGCGTAACTACACCAAGGAGGAAATCATCGCGATGTATCTGAATCAGTTTGACTTCCTCTACAACGCTATCGGTATCCGCTCGGCTGCCCAGACCTACTTTGGCAAGAAGCCCTCAGAGCTGAACCTCAACGAGTCGGCGATGCTGGTCGGAATGTGTAAGAACCCCGCACTGTACAACCCCGTCCTACACGCCGATAGCGAGGCACCGCTGAATCGTCGCAACACAGTACTCCAGCAGATGGTCAAGGCGGGCTACATATCCGAGGAGACCTATACGAAGGCTGCCGCCGAGCCAATCCAGCTGAACTTCACAAGCAATACGCACTCCGATGGCTTGGCTCCTTATTATAGAGAGTTCGTACGCCTTCTCCTAACTGCCAAGAAGCCTCAGCGGAGTGACTACTCTCAGTGGAACCAAGAGCAGTACGCCATCGACTCGCTCCTCTGGGAGACGCAACCTATCTACGGCTGGTGTCAGAAGAATAAGAAGTCAGACGGCTCGCACTACGATCTCTATGCCGATGGACTCAAGATATACGGCACGATCGATAGCCGTATGCAGCAGTACGCCGAGGAGGCGGTTCAGAAGCATATGAGCGAGTTCGTACAGCCTAACTTCGACCGTGAGATGCGGGGCTCCAAGCTAGCACCGTACAGCAGTGACCTGACAGCTCAGCAACGCAAGGATGCTATCGAGCGTGCCCTGCACAACACGGACCGCTGGCGCTCACTCAAGAAGCTCGGTATGTCGCCCGAAGAGATTCGTAAGACCTTCGATGAGAAGCGTAAGATGCGCGTCTGGAGCTACGACGGATGGATAGATAAGGAAATGACCCCTCGCGACTCGGTTCTATACTATAAGCATTTCCTTCACACGGGCTTTATGGCGATGAACCCTCACAACGGAAATATCCTGGCTTATGTCGGGGATGTGGACTTTCGCACGTTTAAGTACGATATGGTCTCACAGGGTAGGCGACAAGTGGGCTCGACGATTAAGCCTTTTCTCTACTCCCTCAGCATGATACAGGGTATCTCGCCCTGTGAGCAGGTGATGCACCAACCGATCACGCTCTATGATGCTAATGGCAAGGCGTGGACGCCACGCAATACTGGAGCTAAGCGAGTGGGCGAGATGGTCTCGATCAAGTGGGGACTGCAAAACTCCTCTAACTGGGTCACGGCATACCTGATGGGGCGCACATCACCCTATACCTTTGTTCGACTGCTCCACTCCTTCGGCATCAAGGGCGACATAGACCCTGTCGTCTCGGTGGCTCTCGGTACGCCCGATGTGACGGTCAGTGAGATGGTGGCGGCATACAGTGCTTTTGTCAATCAAGGCATCCGTGTCGACCCGATCCCTGTGACTCGCATCGAGGATCGCTACGGCAATGTGGTAGCGACCTTTACGGCCAATCTTACGGAGGTGCTTCCCGCACGAGCAGCCCTGCAGATGCTCGACATGATGCGTGCGGTCGTCGATGGTGGTACGGGTGGTAGACTGCGCTTCCGTCATAACCTAACAATGCCTCTAGGGGGCAAGACGGGTACGACACAGCGCAACAGCGATGGATGGTTCGTTGGCTTCTCTCCAGAGATTGTAGCTGGCTGCTGGGTCGGTGGCGAGGAGCGGTCGATACACTTCCGCTCGATGGCGTATGGACAGGGTGCCTCGGCAGCACTACCTGTCTTCGGCTACTTTATGAAGAGTGTCTATGCCGACCCGACGCTAGGCTACTCGACACAGACCTCCTTCAATATACCACCAGGCTTCTACCCCTGTGGGGATGTCGCCACAGTACCACTCCACGAGCCTCTAGACTCTCTCGTGGAGGAGGTACTCGAGGAGGGCTACTAAGCTAGTTCCTGTGTGAACTAGCCCTTGAGCCTGTATGGGCAGAGGGTGACACGCCTCCGTCCATACTGGACTGCAGAAGGTGAGTAAATCTTTTTTCTGTACCTTTGAGCCGTATGCTTGACATTTTAGAATGGCGCAAAGGGAGGCTGTTGCAAAAGTCAACAGCCTAGACAATCTTGCATGCAAGACTATCTAGGCTGTGCAGAAAGGATGAAGTGCAAGGCACTGAGGGTGAGGTCTGAAGGGAGAACACATCCGTATGTGACCGAAGCCGAATCCCGAAAGCAACACAGCGATTCGCCTTTATGCAACAGTCTCAAAGGAGACTGCTCCCCTTTCTAAACCACTGCTCCGTATCGCACGGAGCCTCTATGCACGAGATGTGCACTAATACTCAATGTATCAACAACAAATTACATTTATGAATCGAATAACAAACTTACTACTCCTACTCGTCCTCTCGGCGACAGCTCTCGCCGCGCAGACGGTGTCGGGTAACGTATTACTCTCTTGGAGTGATGCGACTGGAGCTATCCGGATACCCGATGAGGTGACTGAGATCGCTGCAAACTGCTTCTACACACCTGATGAAGATAATCCTAATGGGTGGGGCTCCTCAAACCATATCAGCAATACCAATATCACCAGCGTAGATCTTAACGGGGTGACAAAGATTGGTGACAACGCCTTCAATGGTTGCACTGGTATCAAGACTATCAAGGCTCCTAAGCTAGAGAGCGTAGGCAGTCACAGCTTCGAGGGGTGTACAGCTCTGGAGGCTCTCGAACTGCCGATGATTAAGACGATCGGGGAGAAGGCCTTTGCGAATGCAAACGCACTGACCTCGCTCTCCCTGGGCAAGTCGCTCGAGTCTATCGTGGGCAATCCCTTCCAAAGCAGTACCAGCCTCACCTCGCTAACGCTCGAGGAGGGGTGCGCTAACTACCTCGCAACCGGGGGTGCACTCATCTCCCGTGCTGATGGCGTGCTACGCGTACTGGCAGGAGGTGTCCAGAAGGTGACCCTGGGCGAGGAGTGCAAGGCTATTGGCGACAACGCTATCTTTGGCTGTAAAGCTTTGGAGCGTCTAGAGCTTCCTTACGTTAAGGAGATAGGTACAAATGCTTTTGTCAATTGCACTAAGCTCGCTGAGCTTTATCTGCCACGCTTGGAGCGTATCAAGTGGCATCATCTATCTTTCAGTGGTGTGGGCTCGCTACGTGTCGTAGACTTGCACTTGAGCAATTCTATCTCTGGTCTGGAGGTGCTTTGGCCTGACAAGGAGACGACAACGGTCTATGTCGCTACTGAGGCGATCAAGACGGAGCTAGCGCAGAAACTGAAGAAGTGCCAGATCGTCGTCGGTGCTCCCGCAGGGACACAGCAACGCTACAAGGTAACCTATAAGGCTATAGGCGATGGTCAGCTGGAGGTTTGGACGACTGGAGCGCAGGATGTTGAGAGTGGCGCGATGCTCCTAGAGCACTCTCCTATTAGCTTTAAGGCAATCCCTAGTGTTGAGCAGCGGATCAAGGAGTGGCGTGTCGATGGAAAGGTCGTGAAGGTCAAGGGTGATCCAAAGTTTCCTCAAATCTATGAGGTCAAGGATCTAACTAGTAATCTAAATGTCGAGGTAACCTTTGAGGCTCGTCCAGAGGGTGCTGACGTTTACTTCCGTAGTCGTGACCCAGAGATGGGTACACTGACCTGCAAATTGGATGACGGTACAGAGGTGAAGCGTGGCGCTCGTGTGCCTGTGGGTACGATGCTGAACTTTACCGCTACGCCTAAGGAGGGCTACCGCATCGGAGACTGGTTTGAGCAGATTGAGATAGGAGGCGGCGAGTTTAAGCCGATAGAGGGACAAAATGGTCAGTCCACCTATCGCTGCGAAGTGCCCGATGCACGTGAGATAGAGGTTGACTTTGACCGTATCGAGGGACACTTTAGAGTGAAGTTTGCCTCTTTCAATGAGAAGACCGGCACGCTCACTGCTACGGCTAACGGTGTCGAGATTAAAACAGGTCAGGCAGTCAAGGCTGGTAGCAAGCTTGTCTTTACGGCACACCCTGCTGAGGGCTACACCGTCGATGAGTGGCAACTCGATCATGAGACGGTGCCTAACTATCGTGAGCTGACCTACACGATCGACAGCCTCAAGGCGGATGTCGAGGTGAATATGGTCTGCAGCCCAGCGTCTAGTACGGATAAGAAGCCTAACATCGTCAATGGCGTACTGTACAAGTGGATGGCCGAGGGTGATGCAGTCCTACCTGATGAGGTGACTTACATCGCTCCGCTAGCCTTCGAGGGTGCCAACCAGATGACTTCGCTGACGCTCAATAATAAGGTCAAGGGCATCGGTGATCGTGCATTCCTCTTCTGCACGGCTATGACGAAGTTTGTCGTGCCAGAGACTAATGAGTCGTTCTCAACGATAGAGGGTGTCCTCTACAGCAAGGATCAGACGAAGCTCATCGCCTACCCAGCGGGTCTCACGGCAGACAGCTATACGCTAGGGGCTAAGGTCTCTGCGATAGAGCCTGGAGCCTTCCTGACTCCTATGCACTTAAAGGCTGTCGAGGTTGCCTCGGGCAATACAGCGCTCAAGAGTGTCAAGGGTGTCCTCTACACGGCAGATGGCTCGAAGCTGCTCTTCCTACCTATAGGCAATCAAGCGATTGATATGGAGGGTAAGCTGACGCTGTCGGATGGTCTCAAGGAGATCACGCGCCTCGCTCTTGCTTACAATGGTAGAGTCAAGGAGCTGACACTCCCAGCATCGCTAGAGCGTATCGATGCGATGGCACTTACCTACAATGCGGCTATGAAGTCGTTCGGATGGGCAGAGGGTGTCACACCTCAGCTTGTCTCGGTCGGTGACTCCGCATTTTACTATGACCGCTCACTAGAGAAGGTGCCCTATATGCCTAGCTGTACTTCGTTTGGCAAGGGAGCCTTCGGAATCGCTTCGGCACTCAAGGAGGTGCATATCCCAGAAGGTTGTTCGATAGAGGCTAATACGTTTGCTGCTTGTCAGATTATCAGCAATGTCTACGCTTATAGTGTAGAGCCGTCTGTCATCAATGAGGCAACCTTTAAGGATATTTACGCGCCCGAGGATGCTACGCTCCATGTACAGAAGGGAGCTAAGGAGGCTTATAGCAAGGCTAAGGGCTGGAGTATCTTTGGTAAGATAGTTGAGGAGGACAACCTCGCTGTCGCTACCGTCGATGCGCTCGACATACAGCTCTATCCGAACCCGACGCAGGAGCTACTCCACGTGGCAGGCGCAGTCGCTGATAGTGATATCCTGCTCTACGATATGACGGGTACGCTCGTTGGTACGGCTCGCACAGACGCTACGGGTAGCGCTGTGGTCAGCCTCGCTAGCTATCCCGCTGGCACCTACGTGGTACGCATCTCTGGTACTGACCGTCTAGTGGTCAAGCAGTAGTACAGCTCGTAGCACTCCGTTACTGAGAGCTACCTATATATAAAAGGACACAGTCACGTGAAAGTCTTAAGACCTCCGTGACTGTGTCCTTTAATTCTACCTCCTCAGACTTCTGACAAAGCTCCTATGGTGAGACTTTTGCAACAGTCTCATAGTAGGTCATCAGAAGTCGTTAAAACAAGCCTCCTTGCATGAAGACTTGTCACACATTCCGAGATGGATGGGTGTGCATTGCCTGATTTTTTATTACCTTAGCGACTGAATACCATTTCCGAGTAGTTCCAAACAGTACATGATTTCGACCCAATACAATGCGATGATCACTGCCGTAGGTGCTTACCTACCAGAGGATCGACTGACTAATGCCGACCTAGAGCAGATGGTCGACACCACCGACGAGTGGATTATGACACGTGTAGGCATCAAGGAGCGCCGCATACTCAAGGACAAGAGCCTAGGCGCATCCTACCTAGCTATCCAAGCTGTTCGCCAGATGTTGGAGCGATGGGATATAGACCCGCTCTCCGTGGAGGGTGTCATACTAGCGACCAATACGGCCGACTATCACTTCCCATCGACCTCTTCGATCGTAGCCTTTGAGACTGGTTGCCGACACGCTTTTACCTTTGATATCAACTCGGCCTGCCCGAGCTGGCTCTACGCGCTAGAGACGGGTGCCAACTTCATTCGCTCAGGGCAGTATAAGCGACTAATCGTGGTAGCTACGGAGAAGATGTCCGCAGCAATTGACTACACCGACCGCCAGACGAGTCCGCTCTTTGGCGATGGCTCGGGATGCGTCCTCCTGGAGCGTACGGAAGATACTTCGCTAGGCGTGCAGGATGCCCTCTTTAAGACCGACGGCAATGGTCGCTCGCACCTGATCATGAAGTCAGGAGGGTCGGCTAGTCCCGCTACGGCGGAGACGGTCGCACGCCGTGAGCACTTCGTCTATCAGGAGGGACAGCATGTCTTCAAGAATGCGGTCCTCGACATGGCTCGCGTGAGCCGTGAGGTGATGAAGCGCAATCATTTGACCAACGACGATGTCGCTTGGGTCGTACCTCACCAAGCTAATATGCGTATCATCCAGGCGGTATCGGAGTACACCGATGTGCCGATGGACAAGGTGATGGTAACCATTCAGAAGTATGGCAACATATCCTCCGCCACGATACCTATCTGCCTTTGGGAGTATGAGCCTAAACTCAAGAAGGGTGATAAGCTCATCCTAAGTTCCTTCGGTGCAGGGTACACGTGGGGAGCAGTCTATCTAGTTTGGGGCTATGACGGAGCTACAGCACCTCGCCGGTAAGTCTCTGCCAGAGGGCTACAAGAGTGGCTTCGTGAGCATCGTCGGCAACCCCAATGTGGGTAAGTCGACGCTGATGAACTACCTAGTCGGAGAGCGCATCTCGATCATCACGAGCAAGGCGCAGACGACGCGGCACCGCATCCTGGGCATCGTCAATAGCGAACAGATGCAGGTGGTCTACAGCGATACGCCTGGTGTGCTACAGCCTAGCTACAAGCTGCAGGAGCGTATGCGTGCCTACTCGGAGCAAGCTCTAGAGGATGCCGACCTGCTGCTCTACGTCACCGACACGATGGAGGAGCGAGACAAGCATCACGACTTTGTGGAGCGTGTACAGCGGCTCTCCTGTCCGATCATCGTGGTCATTAATAAGGTAGACCTGACAGACCAGAAGCATCTGGAGGAGCTAGTCGACTACTGGCACAGCATCATCCCGCAGGCAGAGATTATCCCGGTGTCGGCTCTGAGGCAGTTTAACCTAGCTCCGCTCAAGAAGCGCATAGAGGAGCTACTCCCCGTGTCGCCACCTTACTTCGAGCAGGACGCTCTGACCGATCGGCCAGCACGCTTCTTCGTCTCGGAGATTATTCGCGAGAAGGCACTCCAGTACTATCACCAGGAGGTTCCATACGCCGTGGAGGTCGTCGTGGAGGAGTTTGTCGAGAGTCCCGACCGAATCGACATGCGCT
>OLNQ01002249.1_pt1 | contig 17132 bp, 14 predicted proteins | sample 1672821 | NCBI WGS metagenome assembly OLNQ01 (sample SAMEA3136727, study PRJEB25190) | human gut metagenome | biome: human gut; feature: human-associated habitat; material: faeces | place: Austria | collected 2013 | reverse complement strand
AGCAGCTTATCTGCCAGCGGATCGAGGAATTTGCCGAAGTCGCTGACCTGATTGTAATGCCGGGCGATATAGCCGTCCAGGAAGTCGGAGACGCTGGCGATGATGAACACAGCCACAGCCGCCCAGCGCAGCCATTCCGCCCCGCCGGCCGACAGAAGCATCAGGACCATATACACCGGGATCAGCACCACACGGACAAGGGTAATTTTACTCGCAGTCGTCATTGTATTCTTCCTCCAGCACACCGACAAGCTCACCGTCATAGGCGTCCACCACACGGACGTCGGCAAAGTCACCGGTTTTGATATGTTTTTCCGCCGTGAACCAGATCTTCCCGTCGATATCCGGCGAGTCGGCAAAGGTCCGGCCGTAATAGCTCTCTTCATCGGGATCGTAGCCCTCGCACAGGACCTGCATGGTCTTGCCGATGCACGATTCGTTGTAATCGTCCATGATGCGGGACTGGATCTCGGCGACCATGTCCGCGCGCTGCCGGGCGATCTCGGTATCAGGATATTCCATCTCTGCCGCGCGCGTGCCCTCCTCCGGGGAGAACGCAAACGCACCGACGCGCTCGAGCTTGTATTCCTTCAAAAAGTCACAGAGCTGGGCAAATTCCGCCTCGCCCTCGCCGGGAAGGCCGGTGATAAGGCTCGTGCGGAGCACAAGGCCTGGGATCTCGCGGCGGAGCTTGGCGAACAGCTCCTTGACGTATTCGCCGTTGCCGCGGCGGTTCATGCGGCGGAGGATATCGTCGTTGATGTGCTGGATCGGGATATCCAGATACTTGACGATCTTCGGCTCGTTCGCCAGCACGTCAATCAGCTCCTGTGACATCTCATCCGGATAGAGATAGTGCACGCGGATCCAGACAAGCCCGTCGATCCGGCACAGCTGCCGCAGCAGCTCCGCGAGCTTCCGCTCGCCGTAGAGATCGAGACCGTAGCGGCTGGTATCCTGCGCGACGACGATCAGCTCTTTGACGCCGTCGGCCGCAAGCTGCTCCGCCTCCTTGACGAGCTCCTCGATCGGGCGGCTGCGCAGCTTGCCGCGCAGCTTCGGGATGATGCAGTAGGCACAGTGGTTGTCGCAGCCCTCGGCGATCTTCAGATAGGCATAATACTCCGGCGTGGTCAGGATACGGCCGTCCTCCGACTGGTCTGCATTGATATCGTCGAAGCGCTTGTAGCGTTTGCCGCTCAGCACCTGCCCGACCGCGTTGGCAACGTCAAAGTAGGAGCCGGTGCCAAGCACGCCGTCGACCTCCGGCATTTCCTGCAGAATCTCCTCCTGATAGCGCTGCGCAAGACAGCCGGTGACCAGGATCTTCTGGATCCGGCCCTCCGCCTTGAGCTGCGCCATGGCGAGAATGTTGTCGATGGCCTCGGTCTTTGCGGACTCGATAAAGCCGCAGGTGTTGACGATGACGAGCTCCGCACCGTCGGGGTCGGGGCTGATCTCATAGCCTGCCTGCCGCAGCAGCCAGAGCATATGTTCGGCATTGACCTGATTTTTGGCGCAGCCAAGCGAGATCATGCCTATCGTGTGGGTCATGGTATGTAGTCCTCCGTGTTTTCCTCCAGCTCCAGATCTGCGCGGTAGCGCCGCAGACCCGCCTGGATATCCTTCCAGCTGTGACCGCGGCGAATGAGCGCGTCCACAGTCCGTTTCACTTCTTTGTCGTCCGGGTCCTTCCCCTGCCAGCGGCGGGCCAGAAAACGGTCGATGGCATCGTCCATCTCCGGGAGGTCGGCAAGCGCGTCGTCCCAGAATTCCTGGGGGATCCCCTTCTCATACAGGATATTTTTGATGCGGCTTTTGCCATAGCCTTTGGCGGCGGCACTGGCAACGAGCTGCCGCGCCGTCTCGCCGTCGTCGAGCAAATGCAGCTCCTTGAGCCAACCGACAGCCTCTTTCGCGTCGGCCGCCTCTTCGCCCTTCTGCACCAGCCGCTTCTGCAGCTCCCGTTCGGACACACCGGCCGCCGCGACGATCCGCACGGCCCGCGCCCTGGCCGAAGCCTTCCCGGCCGCGGCCAGCAGTGCCTGATAGTCCTCCTCCGACAGCTCCATCCCACTGTAGAGACCGAAGTCCGCGAGCAGATAGGGCTGCGTCTTGAGGACGGTCTCGTCGTCGAAGACGAGCTTCACACGCCCGGACTGCGGCAGCTCCTGGATCGAGAGCAGACGCATCAGTCGTCGTTAAAATCGTCGGCAGAGACGCTGACGGGCTTGGCCGCGGCAGACGCGGGCGGCTTGGCGTTCTTGCCCTGCAGCTTCCACATGTTGTCGCGGATCTCCTGCTCGATGCGGTCGGCGACGTCGGGATGGTCGATCAGATACTGCTTGGCAGAATCGCGGCCCTGGCCGATGCGCTCATCGCCGATGGAGAACCAGCTGCCGCTCTTGTTGATGAGCTCGAGCTGCACGGCAAGGTCGACCATTTCGCCCCACTTGGAGATGCCTTCGCCGTACATGATATCGAAAAACGCCTCTTTGAAGGGGGGCGCGCACTTGTTCTTGACGATCTTCGCGCGCGTGCGGTTGCCGATGACCTCGGAGCCGTTCTTGATGGCCTCGGTGCGGCGGATGTCGATCCGGACGGACGCGTAGAACTTCAGCGCGTTGCCGCCGGTGGTCGTCTCGGGGTTGCCGTACGTGACGCCGATCTTCATACGCAGCTGGTTGATGAAGATGACGACGCAGTTGGTCTTGGAAATGTTGCCGGCAAGCTTCCGCAGCGCCTGCGACATAAGGCGGGCCTGCAGGCCGACGAAGGTGTCGCCCATCTCGCCCTCGATCTCCGCCCGCGGTGTCAGCGCCGCGACAGAGTCGACGACCACGACGTCGACTGCGCCGGAGCGGACCAGCGCGTCGGTGATCTCCAGCGCCTGCTCGCCGGTATCCGGCTGGGAGACGAGCATGGAGTCGATATCGACGCCGATCCTTGCCGCGTAATCCGGATCAAGGGCATGCTCCGCGTCGACGAACGCGACCTCGCCGCCGCGCTTCTGCGCCTGCGCCACGATATGCAGCGCCAGCGTGGTCTTGCCGGAAGATTCCGGGCCGTAGATCTCAATGATCCGCCCCTTCGGCACGCCGCCGATGCCGAGCGCGGCGTCGAGCGCCAGCGAGCCGGTCGGGATGGCGTCGACCTGCAGATCAGGGCGGTCGCCCAGGCGCATGACCGCGCCCTTGCCGAAGTTTTTCTCGATCTGCCGGATGGCGGTATCGAGCGCCTGTTTCTTGTCGTTATTGGGAGTCTGATCGGCTGTTTTTTTCTTTTCCATCGTCTCAGTTCCTTCCTCTTTTGTGTATAGACTTACTATAACACATTGTTTGAGAAAAATCAAACGTTTGTTTTATTTCTTTTTCCCTCTGACAGCGCGGACAACGCCGCGCAAATCTTTCCGCAGAACAATATCCGTATATCCGTATTCCTGAAGAATCATAGATACGGCCATATGCTGTCCAAGGCCAAATTCAAAGCAGAGGTATCCGCCGTCTGCCAGCAGATGGGTAAAGTTTTCTACGACGGCGCGGTAAAACGCCAGCCCGTCTTTCCCGCCGTCCAGCGCAAGGGCAGGCTCGTATTCCTTTACGGACGGCTCCAGCCGCGCCATTTCTTCGCTCGTCACATACGGTGGATTGCAGACCAGCGCGTCAAGTGTGCCGACAAAACTAGGTCCTCGCTTCCGTGCATCCAGCCCGACCGCTGTCACACGGTTCATAAGCTTCAGCCGCTTGATGTTGCGCTTGGCAACCGCCAACGCGGGGCGCGAGATATCTGCAAGTGTCACATGGGCATCAGGCAGCTGGTGTGCAATGGCGAGGCCGATACAGCCGCTGCCACAGCAAAGATCCAGTACACGCGGTTCTGTTCTGCCGCGCAGGACATCGAGCGCAAGATCAGTAACCGCCATGGTGTCATCGCGCGGGATGAGCACATCCGGCGTGACCTCCAGTGATATTCCATAGAAATCCCATTGTCCGAGGATATAAGGCAGCGGTTCATGTGCAAGCATGCGGTTTACATACCCATTCAACTTATCCTCGATCTGTTCGCTGGCGTATAAGTTCGAGTCTGCAAGCACGGCCGTCACGGATTTTCCAGAGGCAAATGCCAACAGTTCCCGTGCGGCCATGGAGGCATTCTCCCCTTCCGATGGCAGCAGCGTCCGGCGGGCCTGAAGATAGAGGTCGCCGTACTTCTTTACCATCGGTCAGTACCAGCCTCGTCCGGAATGACGAGTTTCAGCGCCTCAATAGCAACTTCCAGCATGGAATCATCCGGCTCGTTGGTCGTAAAGTGTTGGAACCACATACCGGGTGCAGAAAGCGCGCGCGTCAGGCCATTGTCATGGCGGCCGACAAAACGATTGCACTCATAGCTGATCGACACGACGAACGGCAGGAGTGCAAGCCGGATAAGCATACGGACAAGCATATTGCTGGTCGGGAAAACAGCGCTTACGAGCGCAAAAAGCAAAATCGAAATCGCAACGACAACAAACAGGAAGCTTGTGCCGCAGCGCGGATGCAGGCGGGTCATACCGCGGCAGTTTTCAACGGTCAGCGGAAGCTGCGCCTCATAGCAACGGATGGTCTTATGCTCCGCGCCGTGATAGGAAAAGACGCGCTTCATGTCCTTCATCCGGGAAATCAGGATCATATAGCCCATAAAAATTGCGATGCGAATGACGCCCTCAATCAGACTACGGATGACAGCATTATGGATCCAACGGTCAAAAATACCGCTCAAAAGTGTCGGCAGCAGGAAGAACAGGCCGACAGAAAACAGAACGCCGAGAAACACAGAAAAGGACACAACTGCTTTTTCCAGCTTCTCACTGCCAAGCTTCTGCTCCAGCCACTGTTCAAATTTGGATGGCTGTGCATCGGCCTCATCTTCCGGAAAGAACTCCGCCGAATACATGAGTGCTTTCACGCCAGACACCATAGACGAAGCAAAATTCACTACGCCGCGGATCAGCGGCCATTTGGCGACGCCGGTGCGCTTTTTAAGCGGCTCGACCTTTTTGACAAGGCCCTCTGGGCCGCGCACGACGATAGAACGCTTGTCCGGCCCCTGCATCATAATGCCTTCAATCAGTGCCTGACCGCCGATGAGTGTTTTAAATTTTTCCTGACTGACAGGATTGTTTTCTTTTTTCATGCAAACCTCTTATTCTTCCCCAGTGGGGATGCTGATCGTAACAAGCGTGCCGCCGCCCTCCGCATTTTCCAGTGTCAGCATTCCGCCGTGCATGGTAACGATCTCCTCGCAGACGGCAAGTCCGATGCCGCTGCCGCGGGCTTTAGAACTGCCTTTATAAAATTTCAGCTTGACGCGCGGAAGTTCTTCTTCCGGAATACCGGGCCCATAATCCCGGATGCGGATGACAACAGAAGTTCCTTCATGTGCGATGGATGCGTCGATACGCTTGCCCTCGCCACCGTGTTTGGCTGCGTTGTCAAGAATGTTCAAAAACACCTGACGCATACGCGCAACGTCGCACGGAATCTCTGGAATCTCCTCATCGCAGCCGTCATAGTGCAGACAGATTCCCTCCTGCTTGAGCCGGTTGCCGTACATAAAGACCGTATCTTCAAATTCCGCCAGAACATCGGCCGTTTCGACATGGAGTGTAAACCGCCCGTCCTGCATTCGCGTGAATTCCAGCAGTTCCTCGACCATACCGGTAAGTCGCTTGGCCTCACGCGCAATGATCACAACGCCGCGCCGCGTCTCCGCGTCCAGATTTTCGGATGTCAGAAGCGTTTCACCCCAGCCGGAGATGGCCGTAAGCGGCGTGCGCAGTTCGTGCGACACAGAGGAAATAAATTCCGTCTGCGTTTTCTCCGCTTGACCAATCTTGACGGACATATCATTGATGGTACCAACCAACTCGCCGATCTCGTCGTCATATTGGCCGGGGATTTGTACACCGTAGGAACCGGCGGCAATGCGTCTGGCTGTCGCGTTGATCTGCGAGATGGGCACCAGAATGGACTTGATAAAAAAGCTGCTCAGGAAGAAGATCGAGCCAATAAACAGCAGGCCGATCGTGATGGCAATCAGTGCGATCATCAGGATCTGAAGATCCGCATTGCGCAAACTTGTTACATAGCGCAGCACGCCGATCACTTCGCCGTTTGTATAAATCATCGGACTGGAAACGGCCAGAATGCGCTCCCCTGTCAGCGAGTTTCTACCCTTGTAGTGCCGGATCTGCTGGCTGTCGATTGCCTGCTGAATCTCGGGCGTCGAGGCAGAACGTCCGGCGAATTTTCCATAGGAGGAAGCGACAAGCTTTCCATTCGCAGAAATAAATTGCAGTTCCAGCCGGTCCTTTTCTTCAAAGGTCTGTGCAAATTTGATACAGGACTGATAATATTCCTTGTAACTCTGTGAGATGTAATTGCTGAAAAAATCGGTCGTTGTTTTCGCCTTGTTTTCAAGGCCGGAGCGAAGGTTAGTGTCGTAATACGCCGCTACAGAAAACACTACACCAAACACACAGGCTGCGACCAGCAGCATAATCACGCCTACGTTATTGACGAACCAGCGCCGCTCAATGCCGGACAGGCGTTTCTTTTTCTTCAAAAAGCCTCACCTCGCGCCTTATGCGCCCCACTTGTAACCAAAGCCCCAGACCGTTGTAATGTAGGTCGGATTTGCGGTGTCGTCCTCGATCTTAATGCGCAGGCGGCGGATGTTCACGTCAACGATCTTGAGTTCGCCGTCATAGTCCCGGCCCCAGACCGCAGCAAGAATATCCTCACGAGAAAGTGCCCGTCCTGGATTCTGCATGAACAGCTTGACGATGGCGTATTCCACCTGCGTCAGCTTGATGCGGCGGCTGTCCTTATCCAGCGTCCGGTTGCGTGTATTCAAAACGAAGGGGCCGTGCTTGAGTTCGATTTGATTAGAAGACCCGTCTGAATCAATACGGCGGTACAGCGCATCGATGCGTGCGGTCAATTCCGCTGGACTAAAGGGTTTGGTCATATAGTCGTCTGCGCCTGTCATCAAGCCGGTGATCTTGTCCATCTCCTGGCTCCTTGCAGTTAACATAATAATACCGATTTTTTTATCTGTCGCCCGGATGTTGCGGCAGACCTCAAATCCGTCGATGCCTGGCAGCATAATATCGAGGATCGCAACGCCGACATCTGGATTGACCTTCAGCAACTCCAGCGCCTCTTCACCGGTTCCGGCCTCCACGACCTCATATCCAGCGCGCTTAAGATTGATGACCACAAAGCTTCGGATGCTGACCTCGTCTTCCAAAATCAAAACCTTTTTCATTCTGTTTTGCTCCTCACGTCTCTCCCGAATTCCAATCAATATGAATAAAGTGGAACATGTCCTTTAGTCTGTCTTCCGACAGTTCGGAAGCCCACTTTCCTGTTCCAAGCTTTGCTGCATAGGCAACATCGCCCTTCTCGGCCAGAATCAATCTGCCGTCTGCGGATGCGAACTCATATCGGTTTTCACCGGAAAACTCATAGACTGTAAAAATCAAATCACCGCGCCGTCCATTTTTCCACTGCGAAAACGCATAGCCGCGCACGCCATCCGTCTCTGCGCTGCGCGTAATGCAGAACTGGTTCTGCCAGCTGTCTGGAAGCTTCAAAAACCACCCACCAGAAAAACTGTGATAGGTCGTCAGCTTTGGAAGGCTGCGCCCTTCCATATCAAGGTTATACCAGCTGATTGCTGCATCATTTTCATCAGATCCCTCTGCTGTCGGAAGCGGCAGGATCTGCGGCAGTTCAATCAGTCCATCTTCGTCAATATCAGCGGCATAGACATAATAACTGCGAACAGTGGAAACCGCACTTTCTGCCTCATGTGCAGTAACGTTTCTGAAAGTACCGTCCTGAAAGGCAAACACGTCGGTCACAAGGCTGTTATTTTCATATGCGCTTGCAACAAAGACAGCGGGAACATCCTTCATCAGATTCCCACTCAAAATGCGTTTGACTTGGGATGCGCCAGCAGTCAGATACGCTTCCGGTTCGCGTTCCAGCTGCCCGTCCTTCCAGTGATAGAGTTCTGCAACACCCTGCGGCTGCTCTGCGTCAAAGCGGAGAATAAAAATATCTTTCTGACCATCGCTGTCAAGATCGGCTACGCGGTATTCCGAATAGTTGGCGTTCATCAGTTCGGACACATGGCCGTCTGCGTAGGAATAAGCGCCGAGCGATTGCAGAACATCGGTGGACAGCTGCCAGCCGATGACAAGTTCGATCCCTGGTCGATCTGTCAGCTGTACATATTCCACGCTTGCAAAGCTGGTGCCATCGCCCTCAATCACATCTGTCAGGTGATAGTCTCCGTCTGCGTGAGAAAAGATACAGGCTCTGAGCGGCTTGTCTCCTGCTGCTTTCAAAAATGCAATCGCTTCGTCCATGCCATCGCCGTCGAGATCGGCCAGCTGCACAGACTGCTGGTTTACACCGGACACCGGCGCGGCATAGGAAGCATTTTGGCTGGTCAGGACTTTTTCAATCGCAAGTTCCAGTCGGTCATACTCGTCAGAATGCCGCGGCAGCGTATATAACTCGTCAACTGTTTTGACAAAGCATCCTGTCAGCAGCAGTGTCAACGCCGCAGAAAGCAACGCAAGTCCCAGCTGTTTCCTGCGCAATCGTCCCAACTCCTTTTCAACTCTTTATAGTATAACATGTCAAGTTACAAAAGTGTAGCGAATTTGTAAAAAACAAGACTACTTCACAACTACATTTTTTTCGCCAAGCTGTTCTCGCAGTTCCTGCAGCATTCGCTCGTCCAGCGCACATGCTCCGCCCATCCGTGCACCAGTATCGGCGAAGTAAATGACAGCCCGTGCCCTTCCGGGGAACATTTTCAGGATTGGCAAGACCTTTTTTGCAGATTCCTGCCCGGAATTCTCGATTTTCAGATAGACAGTATGCGCCTGTGCCGCTGCCTGACGAGCAGTCTGCGCAGCATCAAGATCCTTCATGTCCCCAATCTGCATCACGCGGTTCACAACCATCTGCGGCGGTTTTTCATCGCGCACAGAGATGCGCCCATTCAGGATAACAGCGGCGTTTTCATAGAGAAGTGAACCATATTGGTTCAAAATCGTGGAGAATGTCAAAAGTTCCATGGAACCGGTGTCGTCCTCCACCGTGACGTATGCCATCATGGAGCCGGAGCGCGTGGTCTTCATCTTGATTGCCTCCACGATTCCAGCGATATTCACAATCTGCTCATCCTGATAGGTCTCGTCGCCATTTTCAAAGCACTCAAGAATCTCGCCGATAGGCACAACATCCATGCCGCGCAGCAGAGGGCGGTACTCGTCCATCGGGTGGCCAGATAGATACAGTCCTGTTGTCTGCTTTTCCAGATTCATTTTCTCCTGTACACTCATTTCTGGAATATCCGGCACCTGCACAGCAGGCATAACGGCGGCGCTGTCCTCGCCGGACAGCAGATCGAACAAGCCCATTTGACCGTCGATGTTTTTATTTTTCCGGCTGGCAGCAGCGTCGAGCACTAGTTCGTAAATGCGCAGCATCTGGGCACGGTTGAGTCCAAAACTGTCGCAGGCGCCTGCCTTGATGAGATTTTCCAGCGCGCGCTTGTTCAGATCTGTCCCGTACATACGGGAGGCAAAATCCTCAAGACTGGTGAACTTTCCACCCTGTTCGCGCTCGTTCATGACCTTCTGAATAAAGCCGCGTCCGATATTCTTGATCGCCGCCAGACCGAAACGGATTCCGCCTGGCACAACAGTGAAGTTATCATTGGATTCATTGATATCCGGCGGCAGCAGCGCAATACCCATCGCACGGCACTCGGAAATATACTCAGAAATCTTGACTGAACTGCCCAGCACTGACGTCATGAGCGCCGCCATATACTCACGCGGGTAATAGCATTTGAACCACGCAGTCTGGTACGCGATCACCGCATAGCAGACGGAATGCGCCTTGTTGAACGCGTAGTTCGCAAAATCATACATCTCATTATAGATTGCTTCCGCCGTCTGTTCTGGGATGCCGTTTGCAACGCAGCCGGTGATATTACGCGAGGCATCGCCTCGGATGAAGGCCCCGCGCTCTTTTTCGATGTCCTTGGCCTTTTTCTTGCTCATGGCGCGGCGCACCATGTCCGCCTGTCCAAGCGAATATCCGGCAAGCTTCCGGAATATCTCGATGACCTGCTCCTGATAAAGAATACAGCCGTAAGTAACAGAAAGGATAGGCTTCAGCATCGGGTGCTTGTACTTGACAAGCGACGGATCCTGCTTGCAGGCGATCAGACGCGGAATCGATTCCATCGGACCGGGGCGGTAGGCTGCGACGATGATGGAGAGATCTTCAATCGACTGCGGCTTCAGGCCCATGCACACGCCCGTCATGCCGGTCGATTCCATCTGAAATACGCCGGCCGTTCTGCCCTGCGTGAGCATGTCCATGACCTTGGGGTCGTTGTCCGTCACGCGGGACATGGAGAAATCCGGCTCCGTCTTCCGGATGTCGCGGATCGCGTCGTCAATGACGGTGATGTTTCGCAAGCCGAGGAAGTCCATTTTGAGAAGACCCAGTTCCTCCAGCGTCGTCATGGTGTATTCCGTGACAATGGTTCCATCATTTGTTGCGAGGGGCACATAATTGTAGACTGGCAGCTTGGTAATGACCACGCCTGCCGCATGTGTCGAGGTATTGCGCGGCATGCCCTCAAGAGCCATGGCCGTATCGACAAGTTCCTTGACGCGCGCATCGCCGTCATACATCTGCCTTAGCTGTGAGGACTGCTTCAGCGCGTCCTTGAGCGTGATGTGAAGCGTGGTCGGCACGAGCTTTGCAACGGCATCTGTTTCGGCAAATGTGAAGTTCATGACCCGGCCTACATCGCGGATGGCAGCTCGTGCCGCCATGGTGCCGAACGTGACGATCTGTGCGACATGATCCTCGCCGTATTTCTGCCGGACATAGTCAACGACCTCTCCTCGTCTGGTATCCCCAAAATCCATGTCGATATCCGGCATGGTCACACGAGCAGGATTTAAGAAGCGCTCGAAATACAGGCCGTATTTCATCGGATCAATCTCGGTGATATGCAAGCAATAGGTCACCATGGAGCCAGCGGCGCTGCCGCGTCCAGGCCCAACGGGAATCCCGGCAGATTTGGCAAAGCGTACAAAATCCCACACGATGAGGAAATAGTCCGTAAAGCCCATTTTCTCAATCATGTCGATCTCATATTCCAGCTGCTGCATGTATTCCGGATGCGCCGTGCCGTACAGTTCATCAAAGCCTTCCCGGCAAAGCTGCTTAAGATAGGAAAGACTCGTTACCCCCTCCGGAAGCTTGAATTCCGGCAGGAAGTACTTACCGAATGTGAATTCCACATTGCATCGCTCTGCAATCTGGACGGTATTTTCAAACGCTTCCGGCACATCCGGGAAGAGACTGCGCAGTTCTTCTTCACTCTTGAGATAGAATTCTTCCGTCTCAAATTTCATACGGTTCGGGTCGTCTACCGTCTTGCCAGTCTGGATGCAGAGCAGCACATCCTGCATTTTTGCGTCTGATTTGCGCAGGTAATGCGCATCGTTCGTCACTACGAGCGGCAGGCCCAGCTTGTCCGCAAGCTTGCGGATCTGTCCGTTGACCGTTCTCTGCTCAGGAATGCCGTGATCCTGCAATTCCAGATAAAAGTGCTCTGGGCCGAAGATCTCCGCATATTCGCGCGCAGCCTGCTCTGCTGCATCCAGGTCTTCCTGCATGATTGCCTGAGGGATACGGCCCGCAAGGCATGCTGAGAGCGCAATCAGTCCCTCGTGGTGCTCCCGCAGCAGATCCATATCCACGCGCGGACGGTTATAAAAACCCTCGGTAAAGCCGAGCGAAACCATATAGCTGAGGTTTCGATAGCCAATTTCGTTTTCACAGAGCAGAACCAGATGATATGGCTCCTTATCAATGCCATGAACCTTATCAAAGTGTGTTCGGCGCGCAACATAGACCTCGCAGCCGATAATGGGCTTGATCCCGGCTTTTTTTGCTGCGCGGTAAAAATCAATCGTGCCATACATGACGCCATGGTCGGTCAGGGCAATGGCGTCCTGACCGAGTTCCTGCACCCGGTCCATCATAGAGCCGATGCGACAGGCTCCGTCAAGCAGGCTGTATTCGCTGTGAACATGCAGATGCACAAAGGCCATGGCGTTTTCTCCTCTCAGCTTTCGTCCGCAAGCGCAACAAGCTTGCGCATGCGGTGGTTCATTGCAGACTTGGAAACAGGCGGGGTCTGCATGGAAGCAAGTTCCTGCAATGTCGCCTCCGGATTTTCAAGCCGAAGTTTCGCTGTCTCACGAAGCTTCAGCGGCAGATCGTTGAGTTGGCCGCGTTTTTGAAGCTTTTTGATTGCTGCGACCTGCTCCATCGACGCATCTACGACTTTGGTCAGATTTGCTGTTTCACAGTTGACGCGGCGATTAACGCCATTGCGAAGATCCTTTTCGACCTTTGCCTCCATCACTCCCATTGCGCACACCGGCGCACCGATTGCGGTCAGAAAGTCCTCAATCATATCACTCTGCTTGAAATACAGAATGCTGTTTCCGCTGCGTGTTGTCTCCTTTGGGGCAAATCCGGCATCCAGCAACAGCGTGTACGTTTCGCGGCTGACCTTATAGTGGGAGGTCGTCAGTTCCAGATGATACCGCTTTGCAGGATCTGTAACAGACCCACCGGACAAAAACGCGCCGCGCAAAAACGCCAGCCGTTCCTCGTCCTCTTCCAGCATGCCGTAATTCACATGCAGTGTCACATCTCTGGCCGCTGACAGGCCAAACTGTGCAAACATTTTATGGATTTTCCCCTGTGATTCCATGACAAAAAGCAGCTTTCCGGTATCTTCCTCCGGCTCCTGATCAAAGGAAAAGCCGAAAACCTTTTTCATGAGACGCGGCAGGCGTTCTGCCAGATCGCGGGATTCCGTTGTAATGCGGACAAACTCAGATGTAAACGCATTGCAATAGAGTAAAATGCCATACAGTTCGGCAGCGGCCTCCATTTTTCGATTGATCGGCAGCCGACACAATTCCTGCTTGACGTTGGATGAGAAAGACATAACGGCGTTCACCTCCTCTTGTTCTTCAGGTTCTAAATTCACGCCATACAGACAAAATCGCACGCGCCAGAGCGTCAGAGTTATGGCGGATATAACGTCCTGGCTCCAGAAGCGGGAACGTGCGCACGGCAAGCCCCATCTGTTCCAGATCCTCACGGCGCAGTTCAAGCTGCGACACGCCTTCCTTTGCGTACGGCTCCATAATCTCCGGCGGCACGGGTTCATCATTTGCAATGCACACGTCCATTACGCCTGGGCCTGCGTGTTCCAGGATTGCACGGACATGATCGTCGGCGTCATAGCCGTCTGTCTCGCCATCCTGCGTCATGATATTCAACACATAAATCTTCAATGCTCTGCTCTGCCGGACGGCATCTGCGATGCCGCCGACCAGAAAGTTCGGAATAATGCTGGTATACAGGCTTCCTGGGCCGATCACGACAATATCTGCATCGCGGATAGCCCGAACACTCTCCGGCAGAGCAGTCGGGCGTTCCGGTACAAGGCGCACCTTACGGATGCGGGAATTATTGATTTTTTTTGCGTAAAAGATTTTGCTTTCGCCGAGTGTACGGCTGCCGTCGTGAAATTCAGCTTCCAGACGCACGTCCTGATTTGTAACGGGAAGAACGCGGCCGGTAATGGCCAGAACATCTCCCATGCGGTGAACCGCTTCGTCGAACGAGCCGGAAATGCCGTTCATCGCCGCCAGAAACAGATTGCCAAAACTCTGCCCGGCAAGGCTTCCGTCAGTAAAGCGGTAATTGAGCAGCTGCTGCATGGTTGGTTCCGTGTTGGCAAGCGCCATGATGCAGTTGCGTATATCACCCGGTGGAAGCATGCCGAGATCCTCCCGGAGCATACCAGAGCCGCCGCCGTCGTCCGCTACGGTGACGATGGCTGTAATATTCTTCGTATAGGTTTTCAGACCCCGCAGCATGGCGGATAGCCCATGACCGCCGCCGATTGCGGCAATGCGCGGCTGCCTGCGGTGCGGCTCATAGAGCCGGATTTGTTCTGTAAATTCTGTCACGTTGCTCACCTTCTGCCCATATCACGGTGGCTGAGCGTGGCCGCGTAGCCTTTCTTGGATACGAACTCAAACAGTTCTTTTGCAATGCAAACGCTCCGGTGCTTGCCGCCTGTGCAGCCAACGGCGATCACAAGATCCGTTTTACCCTCGTCCAGATAGTTAGGCAGCAGGAACGACAGCAGATCCTCGGTTTTTGCCACAAAGTCCAGCGTCTGCTGGTATTTGAATACAAAATTCTTCACAGGCTCGTCCAGCCCGGTCTGCTGCTTCAGTTCAGGGATATAATACGGGTTCGGCAAAAACCGCACATCGAAGACCAGATCAGCTTCCAGCGGCAGACCATATTTGAAGCCGAACGACACGACACGCACGTCCATCGAATGCTCCCGCATCCCGCCCGCAACCAAATCGATCAGCTGGCCGCGCAGTTTGCCTGTAGAAAGATTAGACGTATCAATGATTGCGCTGGCGCGGTTGCGCACAGGAGCCAACAGTTCCCGTTCCCGCGCGATGGCGTTTTCAAGCGTGGAGCCGTCCTTCATGAGCGGGTGCAGACGGCGCGTTTCCTTATAACGCTTAATAATGACCGCTGTGGACGCCTCGATATAGTAGATGGAATATTGCAAGTGCATGTCATCTAGCTTCTGCAGCGCCTGAAACAGGGCGTCAAACGTCATGCTTGCGCGGATATCCGTTACAAGCGCGACCTTCTCATACCGTCCCTTTGTCGCCAGACACAGCTGTGCAAACTGTGGGATCATCTCCGCCGGCATATTGTCAACACAGTAAAATCCGAGATCCTCAAGGTCGGACGCGGCCTTGCTCTTTCCTGCGCCGGACATGCCGGAAATGATAACAAACTGCATAGTTTTCTCCTTTTACCAGATCCGAACCTCCGGCTCAAGCCGGACACCGGATGTCTCCCATACACGGGACTGCACCATTGCAATCGTCTTCTTTATATCTTCAGCCGTTGCACCACCGGTATTCACAATAAATCCCGCATGCTTTTTTGCTACCTCCGCGCCGCCGACTCCACAGCCCTTGAGTCCGGCCTGTTCGATGAGCGGGCCTGCAAAATACCCGGTCGGACGCTTGAACGTGCTTCCGGCGGACGGCAGCTCCAGCGGCTGCGAGGCTTTGCGCTTTTCCATCAGCGCGCGCATCGTCTGCTCGATTGTATTCGGGTCGCCGGGCTGCAGCTGCAAAGACGCGCGCACGATCACGCACGGCAGCGTCTGATAGACGCTCGTGCGGTAGCCGAAGGCGGAAGCCTCGGCGCTCAGCATCTGCTCGGTCCCGTCCATGCGGAAGACCGTCACACTGGTCACGACCTGTTTCATTTCCCCGCCGTAGGCGCCCGCGTTCATATACACGCCGCCGCCGAGCGTCCCGGGAATGCCGTGCGCAAATTCCAGGCCGGTCAGCGCGTGATTTTTGGCAAAGACCGCCGTCCGGGCCAGGCTTTCACCTGCGAAGACCTGAAGTCCGGTCTGCCCTTCCGGCCGGATCCCGGTCAGCGCGTCCTTCAGGCAGATGACCAGCGCCTGCAGTCCCGCGTCCGGCGCCAGAACGTTCGTCCCCGCGCCGAGCAGATACGGCGTTACCCCCTCTGCCGCGGCGCTGCGCAGAAGCAGCTGCAGCTCCTCCGGCGTTCTTGGGAAGGCCATCAGCGCAGCCGGACCGCCGGTGCGGAACGAGGTGTGGCGGCTGAGCGGCTCCTGCGTCCGCAGGTCCAGACCCGCGCAGGTCCGCGCGATGTTTTGCAGTTGAAGTTCAGAAGCCCACATAAACGCCTCCGGGTGGATAGTTTTTATCATCATATCACACTCCGCATAAAAATAAAAGAGGAACCGGCGGATCCTTGGCATTGGTTTGACTTTCTTTTCCGCCGCAGGTATAATGAAGCAGACTGAAACGAAAGGAGCGCCGCCATGCCGATAGATGACCGCCGCGTCACGCTGAAGGATATCGCGGAAAAGACCGGCTTCACTGTCAATACCGTCTCGCAGGCGCTGCGCGGCTCGCCGAAGCTGCGCGAGGAGACGAAAGCCGCCATCCGCGCTGCGGCGAAGGAGCTTGGCTATGTGCACAACGCGCTGGCCGGGTCTCTGCGCTCCGGCAGCAGCCGGACCATCGCCATCATCGTCGGCGATACCTCCAACCTGCGCTTTTCCATCCAGCTGCACGCATTCGAGCTCGCGTTCCGCACGCTCGGCTACCAGGTCATCGTCATGAACACCGACGAGACCGCGCAGTATGAGCTGGACGCGGTCAAAAACGCCGTGCGCAGCAGCGTCGACGGCGTGCTGCTCTGCCCGTGCCAGAAAAGCCGCGCGGCCATCGACCTGCTGGAGAGCTGCCGGACGCCGTACGTCCTGTTCGGCCGCTGTTATGACGATCTTCCGGCCGTGATCTGGGACGACGAGCGCGGCGGGTATCTGGCCGGGCAGCAGCTCGCGCAGGCCAGCTGCCGGCATATTCTGATGCTCAACGTGCCGGACTCCATCTCCTCCGCCCGCGAGCGCGAGAGCGGCTTCCGCCGCGCGCTTAGCGAAGCGGAGCTCACGCCGCACCTGTTGCGCACTGCGCCGGGCGGCGCGGATCTGGAACCGGCGCTGGGCCGCTATCTGGACCGATATGGCTGCCCGGACGGCATTTTTGCCTTCAGTGACCTTTTGGCGCTGGACGCCGCGTGCTGCCTGCAGGGGCGCGGCATCCGGATCCCGCAGGACGTCCGGCTCATCGGCTTTGACGATATCCTCTCGCACATCCGCCTGCCCTTCCCCCTGTCCTCCGTCTCCGCCGACAAGACGCTGGAGACCAGCCTCGCCGTTGACCGGCTGCTCGCCTGCATCCGCGGCGAGGCGCCGCAGCAGACGCTCATCCGCATCCCGGTGCATCTGGAGCTGCGGGAAAGCAGCTTATAAGCGTTCAAAAAAGCTCCCGGAGACCGGGAGCTTTTGTTTGTGCTGTATGT
>OLNQ01002245.1_pt1 | contig 17144 bp, 10 predicted proteins | sample 1672821 | NCBI WGS metagenome assembly OLNQ01 (sample SAMEA3136727, study PRJEB25190) | human gut metagenome | biome: human gut; feature: human-associated habitat; material: faeces | place: Austria | collected 2013 | reverse complement strand
GCGCTGGGCGTCGAATTCCTGCCCGGTGTACCGCTGCAGGAGTGAGGGGTATCGCAAGGCCTTTTGCAACTTCGACGCCGTGCAGGTGGCACAAATGACCGATAGCGATGTCGAACGGCTGATGCGGTTCGACGGCATTGTAAGGAACCGGTTGAAAATCAAATCCACAATCACAAACGCAAGGCTATTCCTTGCCATACAGGAAGAGTTCGGCAGTTTCTACAACTACACCTTGTCGTTCTTCCCCGACCGGAAGCCGATTACCAACACCTTTGGGTCGTTGAGCGAGATTCCGGCATCATCGCCCCAATCCGATGCCATGAGCAAAGACATGAAAAAACGGGGATTCAAATTCTTCGGCAGCACGATTTGTTACGCCCACCTGCAGGCGGCAGGATTTATCGACGATCACCTGACGGACTGCATTTGCCGAAAGAGATAAATAACGCATAGACTGACATTCAGGCTGCTGAAAAGACAAGCAGGTATTCCGTTATCCGCACATCGAAGTCGCCTCCTTGGGAGATTTTTTTCGGGCGGCAGGCCGGACAAATGCGAATCGCAAGCCGATCTGGCCCCAGAAGCCTTCCATCCCCGTATTGGGCGGAAATTGCAGATTTATTTTGCAAATGCGTGTTTATTTCATACCTTTAAATCGAAATCCGAGGGGGGGGGGGAAACTGAAACCAACCCTTATGACCAATGCGGGCAACACCGCGCAGGGACACGCATATTTTCAATCTGCCTCTTCCCCCAATCGTTTAACTAAAACACTTTTTAGGATGAAACATTGGGGTCTTTTCTTTTTGGCGCTCTGCTGCGCAGCCTGTCACAACGATGAACCGGAGCAGAAGTATTACATCACCCTCGATGAAGATGAAATCAGGGCAGATTATTCCGGGATTCAGCAACGTATAGCAGTTTCGGCCAACTGCGACTGGAGTATCCGAAATATTCCGCAATGGTGCATTATCGAAAAGGCCGTTGCGGATAACGCTGAGTATCTGGATATAGAGGTGTTGCCGAACGACACGGAAAATCCGCGCGAGGCAACAATAACGCTTGCCTGCCTGCATGACAGGTACAAACAGACAACCGCCGACCTGTTCGTTTCCCAAGCCGGGCAAAAAAAGCCGGAATACGACCCTTTGCAGTGGCATACGTTCGCAGTTAATAAATTCAACGATAACAAATACGACCTCCTGCCGGACAATGTCACGCGCAAATATCGGCTTTCGGCCGAACAGTCATTTGTAAACCCGGCGTTCAGGACGCAGGTTTATCCGGGACATTTGATTAACTGCCATACTGACAACCGGACATTGACGGTCTACGACCAATATACTTACAACCCGATTAACATAAGCGCCTATGTCAACAGGACGCTTTATGAAAAAGAAATGCTGCCCTCGTTCGACGGTATGAATGAAATGGTGCAGCAAATAACCTCCGAATTACCAGCTCAAAGTCAGCAATTCAACTATATCGGCCCTTTGCAATACCACTCACACAGGCATCTGCACCTGCTGGGGGTAGGCAACCTGGGCCTCAACCTCGATGAACTGCTAAGCGGGAAACCCTACACCGAAAAAGAAATGGGGAAACGGACGGGGTTTTTCTATAACTATTCCCGGGAAATGTTTACTATTATGATGGACTATCCTGATAAATTAATCCGAGAAACAATCAGCGAGGAACAACTGCCCGATATGTCCTATATTACCCACCTGACCTTTGGCCGAATGTCTTTGCTTTTCGTTGAGACAGACCTGGAATATACGAAGGCAATAAGCGTTGTTGATAAAATTATCAAAAAGGAAGAGTTGAGTGCGGATGACATTCAGGTTAAAGCCGATCTTCTCGTCTATTATGTCTATTTCGACAAAGGCAACAACCCGCAAACGGTTACGGGCGGCAGCGAACTGATCGGAAGATTCGTGAACGAGATCGGCTCGCTGAATATCACGCCTTTAGGGTTTAGCACAAATAAACTATCCAACAATCAGGTTGGAAATTTAGTCATAGAATTTGCATTGCCGTAAACCGGATCCCTTCGGAAAAGGCAACCGGAGAGGGAATAAATTCCGGTTTCAATACAGTGCGGCAATCCCCGCCTCAGCGCATCAGCAGCTTATACCCCACTCCCCGCACGTTCACCAGCTGGATCGACGGGTCGGCCGCAAGGCGGTGGCGCAGGCGGGTGATGAAGACATGCAGGCTGCGGGCATTGAAAAACGAATCGTCGCCCCAGATATTCACCAGCAGGGTTTTCATCGGCACGATCTCGCCCGCATTCCGGCAGAGGTATTGCAGCACTTCGGATTCGCGGGCCGAAAGTTCCGTCACCACGCCGTCGCACGTGAGCCGCTGGCGCTCGGCGTCGAAACGCATACGCCCCAGTTCGAACACACGTTCCGTACGCGCTTTCCCGACGCCCGCACGCCCGGCAAGCGCCCTGACCCGCACGATCAGCTCGCTCATGGCAAAGGGCTTGCGCAGGTAATCGTTGCCCCCGGTCTCGAATCCCTGCACCACGTCCTCGGCCGCCGAGCGCGCCGAAAGGAAAAGCACAGGCACCCCGGGCGCTTCGCGGCGCAGGCGCCCGACGAAGGTGAACCCGTCCATACAAGGCATCATGACATCCGACACGACCACATCGGGGCGCGACCCGCGGAACGCCCGCAACCCGGCCTCGCCGTCATGGGCGACCGTCACCTCGAACCCCTTTTCGGAAAGGGTATCGGCAATGATCCCCGCGAGGGTTTGCTCGTCCTCTACGAGCAGCAGTCTGATCTTATCGCCCATCGTCCGGAAGTATCAGGGTGAAGGTCGTACCGTGCCCCTCGGTGCTCTCCACCGCGACCGAGCCGCCGTGTTTGGCGGCGATTAGCCCGACGTAGTACAACCCGAGGCCGAAGCCCTTGACATTGTGAATGTCGCCCGTAGGCACGCGGTAAAACTTATCGAAGATATGCGCCTGCGCGGCACGCGGAATGCCGATGCCGTCGTCGGCGACTCGCAGGACGACCCGGCCGCCGTCCCGCCCGGCCGAAATGCGGATATGCACCTCCTCGCCGGAATATTTCAGGGCATTGTCGACCAGGTTGTCCAGGGCATGCGAGAGGTGGAAGCGGTCGGCGAAGGCAGTCAGCCCTTCGGGTGAAACATCCACCGTGACCCGTGCGGGTTTGGCTGCCTGCATCCGGAACTTCTCGGCCAGCGCCCCGAGCATCCCGGCCAGGGGGATACGCTCGCGGCGGAGCGTGAAATCCTCACGTTCCTCGCGCGACATGGTGAGGATGCGCTCGACCATCTCCGACAAAGCCGTCAGCTGGCTGCGGATCACACCCAGGTATTTCGCACGCCGCACCCCATCGTCGGCCGCCCCGAAATTCTCCAGCGCGTCGTTGGCCGCATAGGCCACGGCGATCGGGGTCTTCAGCTCATGGGTGATATTGTGCGTGAAATCCATCCGCATCTCCTCGAGCGTCTTCTGCCGGAACAGCGTCCGCAACAGGTAGATGACCACGAACGCGACGACGAGCAGCATGAGCACCGAGGTGAGGATGATGCCGAACAGCTCGCGCAGCAGTTCCCGGTGGGGGTTTTCGATCTTCACCCGGAAAAGCAGCTTGTCGTCCGTGGTGACGCGCGAGGTGAACACCTTCGGGTTCCGTATCCGCGGAGCGTCCTTCTGCGAGGCGATGACCGCCTCCTCCCGCGCCGCACCCGCTGGCCGCGCCGCCAGGCTGTCGAGCCGGATTTCGGTAACATCCCCGTCGTCCCCGCCCCGGATCACGTCGACACTGTGTGGCAGGCCGATGCCGGAATCGGCCAGGTAACGCGTCAGCAGGGAGTCGTAGCGGGACAGGTTGAACTGGAGCGCCGTGAACGAAGGCATGCGCACCTCCTGGTAGATATAACGGGTCTTGTCGCCGCGGCGCAGGGCGATATTCGTCCGCAGCGTGTCGACCTTCGACCGGATGGAAAGCACCTTGCCGGCCGCCCCAAGGCTTTTCACAGAGATCGTGTCGATCATATCCAGCTTAACGGAGTCGATATTGCCCGTCGTCACGACCGACGTCCGGGTCTGCGACGTCCGGCGCCGGTTGCCCATCAGCAGGTCGTCGTACGCCGCGCGGTTCATAGCGAGGGTCACCTTACGCGAAAACTCCTCCGCTCGGTCGGCATACATCCGCCACAAGCTCCACGCCTGCACGAAGGCCAGCGCCAGCAGGGCGCCGATCGCGCAGAACGAGATATTTCTGAAACGGTTCTTATCCACGGCCGAGGGGTTTATACCACAAAAATACGAATAAAAACACTCCTGCCGCCGGCGTTAACATTATTTAACACTTCTTAACGCGGCGTTAACCATCGCCCTTCGTTTTTCGGGGTAATATTGCACCGTAAACCAACACACCGAAGCCATGAAAACAAAACTCACCTTCCTTATCATCGCCGCTGCGCTGGCCGCCGCAACCGCAGGACGGGCGCAGACCGTCATCTCCTACTCGACCGACGGCGGGGCACAGGCCCTCGAAACGGGCAGCGTACGGCAGACCGTGCTGGACACCGCCACGCTCGAAGTGAGCTACCGCATGGAGTGGCTGCGGCGCCCCGACAGCAAGGAGCCGATGCAAGACCTGCTGCTGTTGCAGGCCGGAGGGAAGGTTACGAAATTCTTCTCCTACAAGACGCTCCAGCGGGACTCGCTGCTGCGCATCACCCCGACCGAGCAGGTGCTGGCCAACGTGGGCAACTTCAAGGGCGGCCTGGAAGCTGTCGTATTCCAGAACTACCCCGCAGGCGAACTGACCTGCACCGACAAAATCTCGCGCGACAACATGCTCTACACCGAGCCGCTGCCCGAAATCGAGTGGACGCTCCGCGACGGGACGCGCGAATTCATCGGTTACGGTTGCCGCCGCGCGACCTGCCGCTTCCGCGGGCGCGATTACGAAGCCTGGTACACCGAGGAGCTCCCGCTCGCCACCGGCCCCTGGAAATTCCACGGGCTGCCCGGACTGATCCTGTCCGTGAACGACACGGGCGACGACGGGGGCATCATCCGCTTCGAGGCGACCGGGATCCGCCGCGCCGAAGTCCCGGTGACGATGGCCGACCTGAACTACCTGAAAACTTCGCGCAAAAAATTCCTGGCCACCGAGCGCAAATTCATGACCGACCCGATCGGCTACATGCAGGCCAATTCGAACATCAGGATCACGGTAAGGAACGAGGACGGGACGCCGCGCGAGGGTGCCGACCTGCTCCGCGAATACAATCCGCTGGAAACAGAATAACCCCGCGGCGCGATGAAGTACCTGCTGACCCTGCTTTGGTTGCTGGACGCAATCGCCGCCCAGGCCCAGGAGTATACGGGCCACGTAGCCGACAAGGAGGACGGGGCGGCCGTCGCCGGGGCCATCGTCACGGCGCGGGACTCCCTGGGCAAGCCGCTGGGTTACACGACGACCTCGGCCTCGGGCGATTTCGTGCTCAGGCCGCGCGGGGGCGGGACAACCGCGCAGCTCGACTTCTCGACGATGGGCTACCGCCGGCAGTCGGTTCCGGCCAACGCCGGGCGGATGCTCGTGCTGCTGACGCCCGAGACGACCGATATCCGCGAGGTGACGATCCGCGCCCCGCGGCTGAGCTTCCGGGGCGACACCGTAAGCTACAACGTGTCGCGCTTCACCGAGGCGCAAGACCGCTCGATCGCCGACGTACTGCGCAAGATGCCGGGCATCGAGGTGGCGAAATCGGGCGAGATACGCTACAACGGCCAGCCGATCAACAACTTTTACATCGAAGGGCTGGACATGCTCGACGGCCGTTACGGACAGGCGACCAACAACATCGCGCCGCAGGACGTGGCGAGCGTCGAAGTGATGGAGAACCACCAGCCGATCAAGGCGCTCAAGGACATCGTATTCAGCGACCGCGCAGCCATCAACCTCCGGCTGAAGCCGCATGCCAAAGCCCGATGGACGGGGACGCTGCGCGGCGGTGCGGGCTGGTCGCCGGCGTTGTGGAACGGCGCACTCTTCGCCATGCGCATCGGTGCCAGGGGGCAGTCGATGGTCAACCTCAAAACCGACAACACGGGGCAAAACCCCTCGGCCGAGACCGAACGGCTTTCGGTCGAGGACATCCTCAACGGCGGAGCCAACGACTACAATCCCGCCGCACACCTTTCGGTCGGCACTTCGTCCGCGCCGCTCGACGATACACGCACGCGCTTCAACCGCTCGCACATGGCCAGTCTGAACAACCTGCGCAAACTCTCCGAGGACTACCAGCTCAGCAGCTCGCTCACTTGGGGTTACGACCGCCTGGCCTCGGATCGCGCCGCCCGGCAAAGCTGGTACCTGGCGGACGGCACGCGCGTGGACACCGAGCAGGAGTCGGCCGCTTCGTGCCGGCAACAGCTTTCGGCACGCATCGCACTGAAAGCCAACACCGAGCGGTTCTACATGCTGGAAAAACTCGAAGCTTCGCTGGCATGGAACGACCTCCGTGCCGTGCTCTCGGGCAGCTACCCCAACCGCCAGCGTGCCGAGGCCCCGGCCTACGGCATCGAAAACGACCTGAAATATATCCGGCGCACCGGCACACGTTCGCTCACCGTCACCTCCTACCTGAAATACCTTACCCGCCCCCAGTCCCTCGATGTGGTGCGCGAAACGGGCAACCAGCGGCAGACGATCGCCGACCGCGCTTTTTACATGAACCACAACGCGGCATTCGGCACACAGGCCGGGCGGTTCGCCTTCGCATTCAAAGGCGGGGTTTCGGCACTCTTCCGGGGGCTCGTAACAGACCTGACGGGCACCGGGCTCGGGACAGGCACCGCGAACGACCTTTCGGCCGGCTACGCGGGCGTCTACCTCCAGCCGGGCATCACCTACCGCTCGCAGCGGCTGCGGCTGACGCTCGACCTGCCGGCAGGTTACCGCCGCTATGGACTGCACGACAGGATCGACGGCAGCCGAACCCCGGCGGGCATTTTCACCTGGAAGCCCCGCTTCGCGGTGAAATGGAGCCCCACGGGACACCTTTCGCTTTCGGCATCGGGTACGGTCGGCCGCGACGCGGCGGACGACAGCCGCACAGGCAACGGCGCCGTCCTGCGCAACTACCGTTCGGTGCTCTGCGGCGTAAACGAATACCGGCAAGCGCTGCAACGCAGCCTCTCGGCAGGCATCGCCTACAAGAACCCGATCGGCGGGTTCTTCGCCAGCCTGCTCGCGGTACGTTCATGGAACGACCTGCCGTTCCTGCCTGCGCAGCGCTTCGACGGCGACTATATCGTAAACTACTACGTGCACAGCTCGAACCGCGTGCGGTCATGGTACCTGTCGGGCGACGTCAGCCAGAATATCGACGCCCTCAACGGTCAGGCAGGCCTGAACGTCGGCTACAACCTCAGCGGCACGGAACTGCTGCTGGAAGAGGTGCCGACCTCCTATGAAAATTCCACCCTGACCGTCGCGCCGCGTTTCAACTTCCGGTTCGCCGCCTGGGTAAACACCGAATACCGGCTGGAATACCGCTATACGACACTCTCCATCCGCGGCCGGGAGCCCGACGGGCGGCACGATTTCAACCAGCGGCTGACCGTAAACCTCGTACCGTCGAAGAAATGGGTGATCCAATTCACGGCGGAGCACTATTACTCGCAGCTTTCGGCCGACCGGAGCAAGCACCTGCTACTGGCCGACGCATCGCTGCGCTGGAAAATAAACGGGAAATGGGAAGCTACGGCGACCGCCGCAAACCTTTTCGGCCGCGAAGAATACGCCTATACGACCTTCGACGGAGTAAGCTCGAGCTCCTACCGCTATGCCATCCGCCCGCGCAATATCCTGCTGGGCGCAAGCTGGAAATTCTGACAACCGCCGCACGACGCAACGCCCGGGCAAAACAGTCCGGGGCTTCCGGATCAGAAATTACGCCCCGCGTCCCACCACAGGCGCGTCCCCCCGTGGTCTTCGCCACCGAGTTCCGCGACGAGCGACGCATACTGCTCGGGATCGGACGTCGCCAGCGCAGCCGGGAACGGCAGCCGGCGGATCATCGTTTCGGTATCTATATAGCCCTTGCTATGGTTCAGACGTACGGGGAACAGGCGCGGATATCCCGTCCGCCGCTGTTCGGCCCAGGCCTCGCACCCTTCGGGATACATGGCGATCCACTTCTGGGTGATGATCCGCTCGAGCTTCAGTTCGTCGTCCGCCGTCGCATCCCAGCGGGGCGACACGCGGCACCGGGCGGCAATGTCGTTCCCCGGATCTACCGGATCGTGGTAATCGGCGGCCATGGCGTCGCTCCCCAGGTAGCTTTCGGCCCCGGACAGCTGCCATTGCGCGAACGATGCCGCAACGCCGTTGCGGTAACAGCGCTCCGCATCTTCGTCCGTCCAGCCGCGCAATGCCGCTTCGGCACGCAGGAACCACACCTCGGCCGCCGTCATCAGGACGGCATCGGTATCCGTATCCACCGTAAGGCGGGAAAATGCCGCGTAATAATTATGCGAAAAACCCGTCCCCTGACGGATTCCATGGTATTGCCCCTTCAGGACGACCGTCCCGTCGCCCGCATCGCCGGCAATGACCACGTCGCTGCCGCAGGGCTTGAAAAACTTCTCCAGCCGCGGATCCCCGTACCCGGTCAGTACGGATTCCATCGAAGCGTTCAGGGCGGCCTCGTTCCAGTTCAGGTTGATCTCGCCCAACGGATTGGAATAGGTGCCCGAGGTCTTCACGGCGGCATTCTCCATACTGGTCTCGATCACCCCTCCGGCCGCCTGCGCCGCCTTCCGGAATTCCGCACGGGCCTTTTCGGGCGCGGCAACGGCGATACGCACGGCAAGGCGCATGCGCAGGGAGTTGGCAAAACGGAGCCAGGCCGTATAGCTGCCGTCGAGCAGCAGGTCGAACCTGGAAAACTCGCCGGCCTCGGGCTGCTCCTCGACCCAGGCCGCCAGAATGTCCGCCGCCTCGTCCAGGTCGTCGAAGAAGCAGCCGTAGACCTGTTGCTGGCTGTCGGGCACGTATTCGCTGCCGCGGTCGGCGAAATGGCTGTATATCACCGGCCCGTAGTAGTCCGTCACGCGGTGCATGGCCAGGACTTTGAGTATCTTCGTTATGGCATAGAACGGCGGCATCTTCTCGCGTGCCGTCTGTTCCAGCCGGTAAATCTGGGGCATGACGTAGGAATAGGTAAACTGCCACATGGCGCTGTTCCAACCGTCCTGCAGGTTGTAATCGGAGTTGTGGCTGCCGCCCTGCAACGGTTTGGGATCGTGCATATAGCCCGAGAACATATCCGCATTGAGGTTCTGCGTCATCTGGAACGGCCAGTTCTTGCCCTTGCCGAAATCGTAGTTGAAATAAATCCCCTGCTGAACGATCTGCAGGCGGTATCCGAAGCCGTTGTCGTCGGCCTCGAGATCCCCGTCCGAAATCCCCGAGAGGTCGTCGTTCATATCCCGGAAATTCCCCGTGCAGGCACCCAAAAAGACTGTGCAAAATGCGGCGAACAGATATATGTAAAAGCGCTTCATGATTCTCAGAACTCCAGTTTTATGTTGAAGCCGATGCTCCGTACGGTCGGCATGCCGTAGACGTCGATCCCCTGGTTGTCGTTGCCCGTCGAAAGGACGAGGTCGGGATCGAACGGCGCGGCATTGTAGATAAAGAAGAGGTTGCGCGCCACCAGCGACACGGTCATGCCGCTGAATACCCGCGTACGGCGCATCAGACGCTGCGGCAGCGCATAGGACACCGCCAGTTCGCGGAGCCGGATGTTCGTCGCATCGTACATGTAATACTCGGTCACACCTGCGCGGCCGCCGACCAGTTTGTAAAAACCCTTCACGTCGTCGATCCGCTGCCCTTCGAGCATCACGCAGCCCCGGTCGCGGGCATCGGCCGTTGCGGCCGACACCCCGTAGGAATCCAGGTCGGCCATCGTCTGCGACAGGAGCCGTCCGCCATAGCGGCAGTCCAGCAGCACGGACAGCGACATGCCCTTATAGGAGAACGTGTTGCCCCAGGAGAGCGAGAACACGGGATTGGCATTGCCGACCTTCACCGTATTGCCGTCGCCCACGGTGCGGGGCAACCCGGCGGAATCGCCTTCGGCCTCGTAGACGATCCTCCCCATTGCGTCGCGCTCGAACGCCCGCCCGTAAATATCGCCGATCGAACCGCCCTCGACGAGTTTCATGGCATAAGACGATGAAAAACTCGACGGACCGTAGACATATTCGCGCAGCTCGTCATGGAGTTTTATCACGCGGTTCCTGTTATGTGCGAAGTTCACCGTCGACTGCCACGTCAGCGCACCTCCGTAAACCGGGTAAGCGTTCAGCGACACCTCGACGCCCTGGTTCTCGATATTGCCCGCATTCTCGTAACGGTAGGCGTACGCCTCGCCCGAAAGGGCCGGAAGCTTGAAGAACTGGTTGTGCGTATTGGTCTTGTAGTAGGTCAGGTTGATGCCCAGCCTGTCGTCGAGGAACCGCCATTCGAGCCCCGCCTCGAGGGCGTTGGTCATCTCCGGCTTGAGGTCGGTGCCGGGGGCGGCGTCGGCGGCATTGATGCCCCCTCCGGCCGTGACGTGCGACTTAGGATTGGTGATGAACATGGGGATGTCGTTCCCCACGCGGCTCCATGTCAGGCGCACCTTGGCGAACGAAATCCACCGGGGCAGTTCGAACATCTTGCCGATCACCCACGATGCGCCAGCCGAATAATAGAAGAACCCGCTGCCTTCGTGCGAGGTGTAGGCGAGCGTCGATGCCCAGTCGTTGCGTCCCGTGACTTCGAAATTGAGGCTTCCGGCATACTTGAACGACGCCGTGGCGAAAAGCGACTGCGTCTGGCGCCGCGCATCGATCTGTTCGTCGACATAGGCCGAACCGTTCATGACGATATTGGCGACGTTGAACACGTTGGGGAAATAGAGCGACGCCGTCTTGGAATCTATACGCAGCGAATTGACCGTCCGGTCGTTCAGCCCCGCACCTGCGGTCGCGCTGAACTCCCAGTCCGGGGAGAGGCGTTTGTCGAACATCGCCAGCACCTCGCCGTTGAACAGGGTTTCCGAGTAGCTGCTCTCGATATAGCGCCCGTTGGCACCGGCCAGCGCAGGCGCCGTCGAAGCATAGAATTTCTGCCGCACCTTGTCATTCACATAGTCCACATTGCCGCGCGCCTTGAGCCGCAGCCAGCCGTTCACCTTCCAATCGGCGGTAAACGAGGCCATGACCCGGTTGCGCAGGCTCCTGCTGCGGATGCGGTTGACGACCCAGTAGGGGTTCTGCTCGAAATCGTCGCTCGGGGCGATCCAATCCTGGACATTGAGTTTGCGGCCGGCGTCATAGACCTCGAAATGCTCCCGGTAAGGCGTGATGTCCACCCCGCGGGGGAAGCGGTAAAGCCCGACCAGCGGGTTCATATAGAAACCGCCCGGCACGGGTTTGTCCTCGACCACCTGGCGCATGAAGCTGATATTCCCGTCGAGCTTGAGCCGTTGCCGGAAAAGCCCGGTCGTGGTGCGCAGGTTGAAGTTATGGCGCATCAAGCGGTTCGAACCCGTGATTCCCCGCTCGGCCGTATTGGCATAGGAAAAATAGTTCTGCACCTGTTCCGACCCGGAGGAAACCGAGACCGCATTCATCGCCGTGATCCCCGTCCGGAAAAAATCGCCCGCATTGTCGTAGGTCTTCATCCGCGCACGGGCGCCCCAGCTTTCCACCCCGTCGCTCACCCCGTAACGGTTCTGGAACGCAGGCAGGCTGAAGGGGGACTGGAGCGTAAGGTTCGAAGTGAACGTCACGGGTTGCTGTTTGCGGGCATTGCCCTTTTTGGTCGTAATGAGGATCACGCCGTTGGCGGCCTGACTGCCGTACAAGGCGGCGGCCGGGGCACCCTTGAGGATCGAGACGCTCTCGATATCCTCGGCGTTGAGGTTCGAAATGCCGTCGCCGCCATCGCGGTTCCCGGCATCGGCCACACCGCCTATGGCCGAGTAGGCCTGCTCGGGGGTCGAATTGAGAATGGGCATACCGTCGACCACATAGAGCGGCTGGTTGTCGCTGGCGACCGACCGCACGCCGCGGATGCTTACCTTGGCCGAAGCGCCCGCACCCGAGGAGTTCTTGTTCACCTGCACGCCGGCCGACTTGCCCGAAAGCGACAGGATCAAGTTGGGATCCTTCACCGCCGTGAGCTGCGCCCCCCTGATCTTATCGGCCGAATAGGTCAGGTCGGCATAGTTGCGTTCGAGCCCCAGCGCCGTCACGATCACCTCGGCGATCGCCTTCACATCCTCCTGCAACACGATTTCGAATTCGGTACGGGTTCCCGTCCCGATACTCTGGTCGATATACCCCAGACACGAGACATCGAGCACGGCACCGGGCAGGACGGCGATCGAGAATTCGCCTTCGGAAAGGGTCGCGACCCCGTTCGAGGTACCCCGTTCGACAATGGTAGCCCCGGCGACGGGATCGCCCGATTCATCGGCGACACGGCCGTTGACAACCACCTTCCGGGGCGGGGACTGGGCATGCGCCGCCATGTCCGGCAACAGGCACAGGCAGGCAAGCAGGGCCGCCATGCACTTCCATCCCCTGTGCAGCGGCCACAATTTTCTCAGACAATACGTAAAAGGCATCACTATTATGGAACAATTAAGTACAAAATTATAAAAATTGGCATATAAATCGTATAATAAATGGAAATTTTAGCAACTATTCCGACTATCCGGCATTCAAAACAGCCCGGAATTCCCCTTTGCACGACAAAATGCAGCGGGGCATTTCCAGGATGCCCTCCGGGTGCCGGCAAAGATTTCGGGGATTATGGTAACCCAAACCGTAATCCGTATAACCGCAATTCCGCAGGAAACGGTATCTTTGCACCGTACAACCAGTGGGAAACGATATGTCCAGCACGAAAATAAGACGCACAATGGGAATCCTGACAGGAATAATACTCGCCGCCGCGATCGCCGGCCTGATAATCCTCAACCTCCCGGCCTTCGGACGCCTGCCGCGGGGCAGCCGGCTCGAACGCATCCTGCAATCGCCGAACTACCGCGACGGGCAGTTCCGCAACCTGGAAGCAAGCCCGATGATGACGGGCGACAAAAGCCGCCTGCGGGGCCTGCTCGAATTCCTGTTCCGCAAAAAGGAGGGGTTGCGCCCCGACGCGGCCGTCCCGGCCCTCAAGACCGACCTGCGCGCACTGGATCGGGACAGCAACCTGCTGGTGTGGTTCGGGCACTCCTCCTACCTGCTCCAGGCCGAAGGGCGGCGTGTGCTCGTCGACCCCGTATTCCGGGCCGCCGCACCGTTCTCCTTCCTCAACAGGCCTTTCAAGGGCACCGACATCTACCGTCCAGGCGACATGCCCGACGTGGATTTGCTCGTCATCACGCATGACCACTGGGATCACCTCGACTACCGCACGGTCACCGAACTCAAATCCCGGATCGGGAAGGTCGTCTGTCCGCTCGGCGTCGGAGAGCATTTCGAATACTGGGGGTTTGACCCGGAGAAAATCATCGAACTCGACTGGCTCGAAACGGCTGCGCTCGGCGACGGGTTCGCGGTGCACTGCCTGCCGTCGCGGCACTTTTCGGGACGCGGACTCAATCCCAACCGGACGTTGTGGGCATCGTTCCTGCTGGAAACCCCTGCACGGCAGGTCTACATGGGCGGCGACGGCGGTTACGGCAGCCATTTCGCGCAGATCGGCCGGCAGTTCCCCGCCATCGACCTGGCGATCCTCGAAAACGGACAGTACAACGAAGCATGGAAATACATCCACACGATGCCCGACCAACTTTCCCGGGCGGCCAAAGAGCTGGGTGCCCAGCAGGTCATGACCGTCCACCACTCCAAGTTCGCCCTCGCCAAACACCGCTGGGACGAACCGCTGGCGACCGAAGCGGCACTGGCCGCAGACACCGCACTGCATGTACTGCGCCCCCAGATCGGCGAAGTAGTCCCGTTGCGGGATGCACCCGCAGCCATTCCCATACCCTGAACCTGAAAACCGGAGCCCGGCATTCCGGCCGGTAACGGGCATTCCTATTTCCCGGCCGCCCGCAGGGCAGAACGCCCAGCCCCGCAGACAGGCGCCCGCCTGCTGCGAAAGGAATATACGGCGTACATACCAGACCAACCGTCCGCCGATCGAACCGTCGGGAACTCTGGTATGTAAATTGCTTTAAGGAAGGGAAAATCCGTATGCTATGGAAAATTTTTCAACCCTGATCGAAAATTCGAAACGCGCCGTGCGCTATTGGTGGCTGCTGCTTATCATCGGCATCGCCCTGTTCGTAGTCGGCATCCTCGTATTCGTCTACCCCACACAAAGTTACCTGGGCATGTCGCTCCTGTTCGGGTGGCTGATGCTGATTTCGGGCATCCTCGAAGTCGTACTCTCGTCAGTCAACAAACATTTCATCACCGGACGCGGCTGGATGCTGGCGGGCGGCATCATCGAGATCGTGCTGGGCATCATCCTGATCTTCAACGTCGCGCTTTCGGCCGCTACGCTCCCGATATTCCTCGGGTTCTGGCTCATGCTGCGTGCGTTCGGTGCCATCGGGCTCGGCAGCGACATGGGCGCCATGCAGATCGCCGGGTCGGGCTGGACAATTTTCAGCGGCATCCTGCTGCTGCTCTGTTCGCTCTGGATTCTTTTCCAGCCGCTCGTATTCGGCACCACGGCCGTCATCGTATGGGTCGGCATCTCGCTGCTCTTCGCCGGGGTCGCCGCCTGTTCGCTCTCGCTCCAGCTCCACCGGGCGCACCGCTGCCTCGGCGACCGCTAAAGCGGCCACGACATATCACCCAAAAGCCCCTGCCGCGGCAGGGGCTTTTTCGTACCCGGCCCTGCAAAATCCTGAAACACCAAGGGGAACAGGGCAGCCGATCACCGCCCGAAAACACCCCTCCCCGACCGCCCCGATAAACAAAGGGGAGTTTCTTCGACCAGAGATAGACCGCAAAAAACTTTCTTTTTTGCGATCTTTTTTTTATTCTTATTTTATTATTTTTGCATCTAACAGCAAAAAAACAACCCAAAAAGCAATCCATGAAAACATCAATCCCCCGGACATTGCTGACGGCCATTCCCGCACTGGCCGCAGCGGGGTGTACGGAAAACCCGGCTCCGCGCCCCAACGTGATCTTCATCCTGATGGACGACGCAGGCTACGGCGACTTCGGTTGCTACGGACAGCAAAAGATCGAGACCCCCAACATCGACGCCCTGAGCGAACTCGGCATCCGCTTCACGGACATGTACTCTGCGGCACCGCTCTCTTCGCCGGCACGCTGCGGCCTGCTGACGGGGCGTCACGCCGGCCATGCTCAGATCCGCGCCAACGACGAGATGGAATGGCGGGGCGACGTCTGGAACCACGAGGCAATGCTGCGCGATTCGACGCTCGAAGGACAGGCTCCGCTCGAAGCCGGCACCCCGACGCTCGGCTCGGTCATGCAGCAGGCCGGATACGCCACGGCCATGATCGGCAAATGGGGCGTCGGAGGCCCCGCGACGGAGGGTACGCCCAATAAAATGGGCTTCGGCACCTATTACGGCTGCATTTGCCAGCGACAGGCGCACACCTACTACCCGCCCTTCCTGTGGCAAAACGACCGGCGCGTCTACCTCGACAACGAACTGCTGCCGCCGGGCACGCCGCTCGACGCAGGGGCCGACCCCTACGACCCGCGCAGCTACGACAAATACACGCAGCGCACATACAGCCCCGACGCCATGTACGACCAGGTGCTCGAATTCGTGAATGCCAACAAGGAGCGGCCGTTCTTCCTGATGTGGACGACGCCGATCCCCCACAGCCCGATGCAGGCGCCCGATGCCGACGTACAGTACTACGTGCGTAAATTCGGCGACGAACAACCCATCGAGGGCAAGGGTTATTTCCCCTCGCGGTGGCCGCGGGCGACCTATGCCGCGATGATCACCTACTTCGACCGCCAGATAGGCGGGCTGGTCGCCGAACTCAAACGGCTCGGCATCTGGGAAAATACGGTAATCGTCATTACGAGCGACAACGGCCCGGCGTCGAACTCCTGCTCGTCGAGCGAGTGGTTCGACAGCGCCCACCCGTTCCGCAGCGGCAAGGGCTGGGGCAAGTCGTCGTTGCGCGAGGGCGGTATCCGGATGCCCTTCATCGTGGCGTGGGGCGGCAAACTCCGCCCGCAGGTGAGCGACCATGTCGGTTATTTCCCCGATGTGATGCCGACCCTTTGCGAATTGGCCGGGGTCGAGCCCCCCGCGACCGACGGCATTTCGTTCCTGCCGGCCCTCGAAGGGCGCAGACAACCGCAGCACGAATATCTCTATTGGGAGTTCCCCGGCAGCAAAGGCTGGGTAGCCGTCCGCTGGGGCGAATGGAAAGGTTTGCTGCGCCGTGTGAAGGAGGGGAACGACCGCTTTGAATTATTCAACCTCAGTGACGATCCCCGCGAGGAACACGACCTTGCCGCACAGCATCCCGAGATCATCGACCGGATGTGGCAATTCGTTTCGGCTTCGCATACCGAACCCGCTAATCCGAAATTCAGGATGGAGGTCGGCCGCAAATAAGACCGGTATAAAAATTCCGGGAACACGGGCAGGGCCGCGTGAAAAAGCACCGTCGAGGTGCTTTTTTCATCCGTAGCGGACACGAACCATCGCCCGGACGGAACCGCCATGCCCGCCACCCGTGATCCGCAGGCTTCCAAGGCAGGAAGACACCGTCTACCGGCCGCTGCCCGGGCAGGGTGCAACCCGCATTACGAGTAGCGGGCGTTTGTAACCCCGGCCGCAGCCGTGGCGCGGGCGAGGTATTCCTGCAGGATCAGCGCATGGTTCCCGGCCGCATTCTTCGAAGCGTACAGCAGCGTGAATGAAAGAGCATCGATTGGAACCGTTTTCGAGCAGTTTTTATGACACCTCGGATCCGGATAACTACTATGCGAAAGGAGTTTCCCCTTATATAAGGAAACGTTTTGATGAGTTAAAGATTGACGGAGAAGAGTTATCCAAGTATGGTGCAGGTTATATGTGGGGACCGAGACATTCAGAGAAAAGACAGGGCTTGTG
>OLNQ01002241.1_pt1 | contig 17166 bp, 24 predicted proteins | sample 1672821 | NCBI WGS metagenome assembly OLNQ01 (sample SAMEA3136727, study PRJEB25190) | human gut metagenome | biome: human gut; feature: human-associated habitat; material: faeces | place: Austria | collected 2013 | reverse complement strand
CCTCCTTCTCATTTAAAATCAGTACTATCTTATCCGTTTCTTTACTTCCACATCGGTTTCACCTCCAATACTTCATAAAATTCTTTAAATGATTTTTCGTTTAATCATATGCTTTCAATTTGCTTGGTACTTGAATGGATTCTAAAAGCCTACTTCCGTCATAGCACTTATAAGTCAAATTCAAGCAATGTTTTCCTTTCGTCGTTAATTGGTAGTTTTCATTTAATTTATATCTTTTTAGTACTTTGAAATAAGTCATGGTTATTGTTTTATTATAGACTACTTTTCCTGTCGTCACATTTGTGATTTTTACAACTGCACAAACTTTATCCGTCGCAGATGATTCCAAAGGCACCAAGCTCCCATTGATTTCTGCGACTCCATTTGAGTCAATATCAAATTTTGCAGAATAAGATTCTGCTTCTTCATAGAGGGGTTTGATTACGCTACCCATATTTCCCCATTCTGCACCATACGCAGTTATGATGTTTAAAAGTGCAAAAGCTACCATCAGCATAAAAATAATTATTCTTCGTTTCATAAAAAACCTCCTTTTTTGCCCTTCTATAAATAAAGACGAAAAAAGGAGGTAAGTGCAACAGGCTTTATCTAAATTTTTCAAAATTTTTTTATATAGGAAATATCATTTCGGTATGTCCAGGATAGCAAGAAAGTCTGCCGCCAAAACTCTGATCAGCGAAGCTGATTTTCTTAGAATTGTGCGACATACTCCATGTTTTCCGCAATCTTCACAACCTCTTGCTCTGAAATTGCAGCATCAAATCTGAACTCCAACATTATCGTTTCGGTTGGATAAACAATTCTGGTATGATCTTCAAAGGCGATTCTTTTTCCGATGGAATTATGAATCCGAATATCAGAAATCTGCGAATGCTCCGTGTCATAAGACAGTTCCGAGCCTTGCGGATATTCCGTGATCAGCAAAGGTTCTTCACCCGCAGCTGCCTGAATCAAGAGACATTTTACCGGAATCTCTTCTGCCGCAACAATCTGATAGCCCTCCGGCAAATAGGTTGGATACCAGTAATCATTCCACGAGCCAATCATGTCCTGCTCTGCACGGTCATGAAAGTTAATAGAATGATTTTCTTCATTTTCAAACATCTGAAATACAAACTGGCGATAGGCGTGCGAAGTCCCGATTGCAAGGGTATTGACGGAAAGAAAGATGAGAAGGAAAACTGCTGCCTTTTGCAAAATCTGCCGACTTTTTCTCTTTTTCTGCCCTGCTGCATATTGCATGTCGTAGAACTTTGCCGCTTCCGAAAGTTTTGCATCAAGCTGCGGTGAAAACTCTTTTCCGGCTTCGTTAAGCTCTTCGTATTCTTTTTCAAATGCATCATCTATTTTTTTTGCTAAGGTTTTCATAAATTTTTGTTTCACATTTCTCACCTCCTTTACTCATTTCTTTTTTCCATCTGTTTACGCAGTTTTTCGTTAATCCTGCTCAGGCGCATACGCACCAGCGATGACGAAATTCCGATGACTGCTCCGATTTCCTTGCTGGTACAACGGCCTTCGTACTTGAGCGAAAGCAAAAGCCGCTCTTCCTCGCTGAGTTCCTTGTAGATAGCCGCAAGATTATCTATCGCATCGTCAGGAAACGCTTCCGCATGAACAGCATCCTGCCCGATATTATCTGCCTCCAAAAGATTTTTAAGCTCCTTCATTAAATCTTCCGCCTTCTGCGTGCTCCGCCGGTAATCAGCTTCCGCATGCAAAATCATGCTGCGAAGATATGCCCGCACCACCTTTTCATTTGGCAGATTCAAATTCTCGTAATTCTGAAAGAAGCGCAGCCAAAGCGTCTGTGATAGATCCTCTGCCGTCTCTATCTCTCCCGTCTTTCTAAGAAAACTGCCATATACCCAATGCCTGTTTTCAAGGTAAATTTCTTCCATGCTTTGTTTTTTACGCATTCCCCATACCTCTTACACGTCACTTACTGTGTAAGAAGATTTTAGCAAATCAGCGCTTGCTGTGCAAGCATCAGATGTTCATTTCTTCTTGAAGGTCTTTACAAAGAAGTCTAATACACTGCTTCTCAATTCCTTTTACCCTTCCTACAATGTCCAGCCCTAAATTGTTGATTTTATGGTTTTTCTCTTTAAATAGTTACCTCAAGACAAGAGCTAAAGGTGCAGAATTCTCATTGCGCATCTTGCGTTGATCCGTTGAAAGTGGGTATAGCAAATCGGTCTCACTCCCTGTTCCGCCGGTGCATTGCCCCTACTTTCCGTCTGATTCATTGACTAGCACCGCCCGCGCCCCCTGCGGGCGATGCAGGCTAGACTTTTTATCTCTTTGTCCCCCTTCTATCTGTTATCTGTCAAGGCACAAGTTGCGCTCGCCACACGATTTTCATGCAAGTTAATATAAAAAATTTCTTTCGATGTTTTCTTTGCAAAATAGACATCTGCATTTTCCGCATCAAAGTCGTATAGGATACCGTCACCGCACACGACCATATGGTCAAGATTCCTTGCGCTTGCTAAAGAAAAAATTCCATTTCCCTGCGCCTCATAAGTGCCTTCATCCAAGATTGTGCTTGCCGGTACTTTGGATATGTAGATATAATATTGTCCGGAAGGTTCGAAGACATAATACACAAAAACGTCACGAAACTCACCGGTATAGGTACCTACAATATCATATACAACTTCCTGTTGGTCATTGTAAAAAATGATGCTTAATATCAAAACCAACATTAATACAATAACGATTACCAATGCAACCCTTTTCATCGTAATTACACCCGTTTAATAGTAAAATCCCTATTTGTAAGTTTTGTTGAGTTCCCACCACTCCATTCTTCCCAAGAATAAGTACCTGCATCATTATATTTCTTTTTATATATAATATATTGCTGGACATCATATGTCTTCGTAACTTTAGTTACTTTATACTTAACACCTGGTTTTGCATCATAAACTCCAAATTCAATTCCATACTTATCAGAATTACTAACCATTCCGAGTGAGAAAGAAACATTTACATACTTAAAAGGAGAAGAAAACGAAATCCCTTTTTCAACTGAAGGACCTCCCTCATCTGTATATGTCCAGCCTAGATAATATGTTTGATTACCAGAACCGCTCACACTCAATAAAGCCTTCAATACACCCCCCGGTGTTCCGGAAACATCTACAGATTTTTTGGGTGACCACTCTGTTTTGTACTCGTCTATATCATTTAACGGAACTATCAGATTTTCTTCCTCGTTGCCAAAATACATACGATAATCCGCATCCGATCCTAATAATTTTTCCATTTCTTCTCGAATGAATTCATTCCGTTCACTATCAGTTAATGGAGCATACTCAAAAGATACCGTGTGTACTTCATCCATTTTTTCTTCTGCTGCCGCAGGTAATGTTGTGCTTGCCGTAACCAGTGCAAGCACTAGTACGATAGATAAAATCTTCTTCATTTTTCTTTCCTCGCTTTTCAAAATTTCACTTTTCATCTGTATTACTTAAAGCTTTCGCTTTTTCACTTCCACATCGGTCTCACCCCCTGTTCCGCCGGTGCATTGCCCCTATACTTCGTCTGATTCGCTTCCCTGCACCGCCCGCCCCCTGTGGGCGGTGTTGCGTTTTCCCCTTTTTATATATAAAGACGGAAAAAAGCGCAAAGTGCAACAAAGTTTTTTTATATTTTTTAATTTTTTTATTCATACCTGACGCCCGGCACTTTCAGCCAGTGCGTCCATGTTCCCGCAGACAGCCTTGTCTCCAAAATGCCTGCGCGTGTATTGGCAGCTTCAATTACCTTGCCGTCTCCGACATAGATGCCGATATGCCCTTTCTGCCAAACCGCAATGCCGGGGATCTTTGGCATCGAAGAAATCGTTCCTTTTTCTTTTGCCTTCTCAAACATCCCGTCTGCACCGACATCGGCATGTCCGCCGCGTCCGTACTCAATTCTTTTCGTTTCCGGATTCAGCCACAGATAGCCTTTGATAAAGCCGACGCAGTCTGCTGTGCGTTTTCCAAGATAATTTTCGCTGATGAATTTCTTTTCCGCGCCGATTTCCGCAGGATACTGCTTCAGCTTCTGCTGAAAGGCCCGTCCGGTCAGCACTTCGCCGTAAGTCCCCCAGACATAGCCCCAGCCGCCCGTTTTTGCACGCTTTGCCCATAGCGCAAGGTCGTGTGCATTCTTCGTCTTTGGATTTTCATAGCCGCTGAGATTGATAACATCTGCACTTGCGGCGCCGAGAAGTGCCTTTAGGTCATCATCCGAAACAGAAATGCCGAACGCCTTTCGGAGTTCTTCAATCAGTGCACCTGTATCCCCGCCTTTTTCAAAACAGTCTGCAAGCTTTTCCGCAAAGCCCGGCTGCTCACCTTTCTCATAGAGGAATACAAGATAGATGGCTCTTGCCTCTTCTGCCCTGCCGCTCAGGTCTCTTTCGGAAAGCGCCTTTTCGATTTCGGAAAAGACTGACTCCATTCTTTCATATTCTCTCTGCTGGGCCTCGGGCATCCTGCTTGCGATACCTTCGAAGAAATTTTCTGCATCTTCGCCTTCAGCGAAAAATTCGCATAGCGCGCTAACCGGCATGACGGCAAAAAGCAGAAAGCTTAACAGAATCGCAAGCACTGTTTCCCGCACCCGTTTATCACTGACCGCAGCAAGTGCCAGCCGTTTTAAGACCATCTGCATTTATCTTCCTCCTGCCTTTCCAAACAGCGCTTCTTTGTAGTCCGGTGCGATCACCTGCAGCAGATACCGCTCGCTGCCGCAGCGGTATAGGGCGGTGCCGCGCTCCGGGTATTTGATCAGCTCATACTCGCTTGGCTCGACTTGCAGCGCGTCCATGTATTCTTTTGCGTTGATCTGCCCGGCGTGAAACAGAAACTGATGCGTCGGAATCGAAAAGAGCGGCTTGGTGTATTCCTTGACCGCAGGGATTAAAAAGTCTTCGACATTTTGACTGGCGATCGCAATCGAAGAGTCTTTTTTCCGGTCGCGCTTCATGCCGTTTCGGATGTATTCGATGGCTGTCATGTTCGATAAAAACAGATACAGCTCATCGATTGCAGCCAGCGTGTTTCCTCTGGACAAGAGGAGATTGGACATATACGATAAAATGTTAAACAGCATCGCATCCTTAAGCTTCTTATTCGTATCCATCAGGCCCTTCACGCCAAAACACAAAAAGTCATCTGCTTTGATGTTCGTATGACCGTTAAAGAAGCGGCTTTCTGCACCCACGCACATCGAGTGAAGGCCAAGGCAGACCCGCTGCAAGGTTTCCTCGGTATAGATTTCTTTTTTCGATACGTCGTAGTTTTCATAGGCTTCCTCGCACAGTGCGTAAAAGTCCTGCATGCGCGGATAGTTTTCCGGCCGCATACGCACATAATCCGTATAGTCATTGATGCCAAAATTCCGGTAAAGCTGCGTGAGCAGAATCTCAATCGTATCGATCTCCTCATCGCTGAAATCTTTGTAGCAGCGGAAAAAGTCCTTTAGAAATGCGATATGCTGTGAAAGCCTTGTGCTTTTGCGAAACGCTTCCGGGATATCCTCTGTTTCTTTTTCTGCTTTTTCATCGCTATCATCCGGCTCTGCCCACATCTTCGGCTCCAGCGGGTTGATGATATATCTGCCGCTGAGAAAGTCAAGATAGGTGCCGCCAAGGTTTTCGCAGAGTTCCTGATACTCGGCCTCTGGGTCTAAACAGATGATCTGCTTTCCGGCCTCTCGGGTGTTGATAAGAAGCAGCTTTAGCAGGTACGACTTTCCCTGCCCGGAGTTTCCAAGGATCAGGATGTTCGCGTTCGTCTTGTCCTCTGCCCTGCGGTCAAAATCCACCAGCAGGTTCGTGCCGTACTTGTCGCGCCCGATATATAGCCCTTTCGGGTCGGTCTTTCCGGAGAAGTTAAACGGAAACAGATTCGCAGCCGACGAGCACGGAAGCACCCGCTCAAAGAGTGCGCCAAACATATTTTCGCCAAACGGCAGGCTCGATAAAAGCCCTTCCTTCTGCCTAAGCATCAGTTTATCTACCGTAATCTTGCAGCGCGTAAGTTCCATGTCAATTTCCCCTGCCAGTGCAAGAAGCGCTTCCTGCGAGCGTGCTTTGAGTTCTAAAAATACCGCTACATGAAGTAGCGGCTCGCGGTCTTTTCTGAGATTGGCAAGGAGCGTCACAACATCCTCTAAGTTTCCCGCGGCCTCGATCGTTTCATTCACATCGCTTCCCCCGGATTTTAATTTGTTTTTACGCGCGGCGTTTTGAATGATCTTTCGCTGCTCGATCGGCTCGACCAGCCTATGATAAATCTTTAAGGTCACGCCGTTTCGATCCGCAAGCTGCGAGAAAACCGCCTGCGCCTCGGTCGACGGCGGATATTCTTTCACCGCCCATACCATGCGATAGGTATCACCGATAATGTAGTATCCGGTGAAAAAGCGCAGCGCACTTGGCGTAATCAGATCGAAGAAATCTTTGGTGCGGATTTCTTCTTGTTCTTCATCCGTGATGACTCTATCTTTTCGTTTCCGTAGCATCTTCGTCGTCTCCTTCCAAGTTAAAATACTGCATGCCGTCAAAATCCGGCATAGCCTGTCCGTTTAGCGACGCATCAAAGTAGATGGCAAGCAGGCGCTTGATCTCAGCCCTTTTGAGCCTTCGCACTTCAAAGCCCTGTTCTGCGATGATTTTTTCAATACGGTTTGCTTCCGCAAATTCCGCTGCCTCGTTTTCCTCTTTCATCTTTTTTACAAACAGAAACTGCCGGGAGGTTGCCATCTCAAGCTGCATCCGATCTAAAAACTGCATATCCTTTTTCAAAAGTCGCAGTACTTTTTTGTCCGGATGCTCCTTGCTGCGCTCTTTCAGATACCGCAGGTTATCATCAAATCGCTCGGCAGCGTCCATGCACAGAATCCGAATGTCCGGCAGCGCAGAGAGCACCATCATCAGATGACGTTCCTTGATCTCCACGCTTTCTCTTGATAATACCGAAATATTGGTTGGGCTGACCCGAAAGAAAAGGTAGGTACCGCCGCTTGCTTTCAGCCCATAATCAGCGAAGCCCTCCAGCCCAAGAAATGCCTGCAGGGCTGCCTTCTTCTTCCCATGTCGTTTTCGCTTGTTTTCTTTTTTTGGTTTCTTCTTTTTTTCTTTCATCTTCCCCTCACCTCCAGTCATAGCGCTGCTGGCCGGTAACGAAAAACCGCATACACCACGAAAGATACTCCAGCACAGTGTATGCGGAAAGGCGAATGGTCAGAAACGCAAAGCCAAAGCTTATCCCAAGCGGAAGCAAAATTCCGAGCTTTGCCAGCGCGAGCGCAGAAAAAAGAAGCGCCACGCTTAAGATGGCAAAGTCTCTAAGGCTCCACAGCCAGAGATTTGCCTTTTCTTTTAGGTTTTTTGGGTATAGGTAAATACGGTTCATATATTTCCCCTCTCGTTATGGTCTTGCAAACATGCGCGTTAGATAAATGGCGCTTTGCGCACTGTGCGCTGCGCTCATCAGATTCATCTTTGCTGAGGTATCCATTCCAAACTGCCCGGCAATGCGCGACACTTCGCCTGCTGCAAGCATGATGCCGATACCGATGATTTTGTTTCCCGGAAAGGTCATCAGCCCCAGCATTAAAAGCGTGGTCTGCAGGAACGCCGTCAGACACAGCGCAATGATCTGCTTTGTCCACTGGATAAACCCATCGGTATACCCACGCGGCACACTGAACAGATACATCGAGCCGACCGCGATCTGCACAAGCAGGATGCCCCCGCGCTTGATATTTTGAAAAAATACCTTGGTGATCGCATAGGCAAAGGCAATCAAAATCAGCACCGCAAGCAGGGTCACCTCTGTCAGATCTTCGATCAGGAAGTTTCCCGATAGCGTCTGCACGACTTTTCCTGAAAAACCGCCACTTCCGTCCACAGTAAAAATTCCAAGAAGCTCCCCCGATAGTGTGTTTTGCAGCGAGATGGAAAACCGGTAAAGCTCAATCGGAAGCACTCCTACAAGGCTTGCCGCAAAAAAACCTTTCAGCACATTGAGTGCTGTCATGTTTAAATTGCCGCGCCCGTTCTGGTATTCGATGGCCGCATCAAACACAGCCGTCACCATTCCGATGCCAAAGAGCGCCCAGCCAAAGAGGCTGAAAAGCTGCACGACTGCCGCAACCCACGAGAGGTCAAAGATTTCTTCCCCCATGTTTCCCATCATCGCAAAAAAATCTGCAGCTGCCTGATAGATGATTTCATACAGCCACATCAGCAGATTGTTCCAAATGATTTTCCCAATCTGATCCCCGATCCATTCAAACATCTGCTCTCTCCTTTTCCTTTTTTATCTTTCAAACAGAAAAAGAGGGGATTCCCCTTTTTCCGCATACAAAAAGACTGCCTACTCGCAGTCCCGTTCCCATTCTGATATTTCCTCCTGCAGCTCCCTGCCGAGATGAAAACCCTGCCGAAAGGCTTCGGTGCAGATTAGCTCCTGCACCTCGGCGCTTGCATCCTGATAGCGTTCAAAGAGTCTGCTTGCATCGCTTCCCGTGCTTTCCGCAAAGAGTGCAGAGATATCCTGCGAGGCTTCACTGAGCGCAGCGAGCGCCTTTTTGTATGCCCTGCTTTTCGGCACGCAGGTCAGGCTTTCCTCGCTGAAAATTCTTTTCATGGTATTCATGGCCTTCTTCCTTTCTGTTTTTGATTAGCCACAGGATACCGTATTTTGCTCGGAAAGTCTACGGAAAGATTCGAATTATCCGAGAATATTCCAGATATATAGCGGCGCGGTAAGGGTAAAGAGCAGGCACGCAAACAGGATGCATGGCGCAGTAAATTCAAACTGACCATGCTTGCGGTAGTCAAAGTATGCGGTACCGAGTTTGACAAAAAACAGTACCGCAAGGATCATATCGATCACCGGAAACACCACATTCTCTACCACAGTTTTCACCTGTGACTGTGCTGCTGTCCATGTCTGCTGGATGGCAGATGACACATCGCCTGCCGCATAAGCATTTTCCGCAAAGCAAAACAGCAGCACCAGCAAGATCAGCAGGATCCGCATTCGTTTTTTCTTCATGATTTTTTCTCCCCTATCTTCTTTGTGACTTCTTTTTCTGTAATATATCGAACCTTCATACCGAGATTTTCGCAAAACTCGATTTCCCGCTTCATATCTTGTGTGATGACCGGGCCGAACACCCACATTTCATCGCAGAACCAGATTAGGCTGAAGCGTTCCTCAAAGGAAATCTTAAGTCCGTTTTCCTCTGCCGCAGCCTCCGCATCCGCATCTGAAAATGCATAGAAATGGACTGCGACCGGAAGCGCGCCCTGCTTCATCGTGTAGCCTGCATAGCGCAGAAAGCGGCTGAGGTGGTTTTTTAAGTTTCCCGCAGAAAGCGGTGCCGATAGATAAATCTTCTTTTTCATGTGCGCCGCCATCCTTTTCGTTTGGTTTCTTGCACACTGCTTTACGCACCCCTTTCCATCGTTTCTTTGTTTTCACAGCCGCCGCAGGAAAGCGGGCAGCCCGTGCAGTCTTTGTCGCAGACAAAATCCGCAAAGTCGTTTCCGCCTCGGAGGATGACGGCGTTTCCATCAACATACATCTCCAGCACAGATTCTCCCCGGATGCCGGCTTCCCTTAGCATCTCCGTGGGCACGCACAGCATCACAACTTCCATCGTTTCTTCTTTTTTTCTCATTTTAAAATCCTCTCCCTTAATCTTTTTTCTTCATCCAAGTTTTCATCAAACAAGCTCACCTGCTGCGGCCGCTCCCGCTCCCGCTCGAAAAAGTCATAGTTTGCAATCAGAATCTCGCCAAACTCCTTTCCTGCCTCGTAGCGCTGCACCATCGAATGCACGCGGCTGAATGCGAAAATGTTGCAGTCCTTATATAGCGCGCGGATCTGTGGGCAGTCATTGTAGGAGAGCAGGAATTTTCCCTGCATGGTTTTGAGAGTCTCAGAAAGCCTGACATGATCCTCTTTTTGAAAGGCAACATCATAGACATATTCGCTGGTGTAGTACGGCGGGTCGCAGTAAACAAACGCGTTCTCCCTGTCATAGTGACGAATCAGAACCGCAAAATCCTGATTTTCAATCACCACCCGGTCCATCCGCTTTGCAAAGTCCTCTACAATGCCAAACAGACTCCGAATCGAAAACGGCACCCCTGCAAAACTTTTGCCCCCGCTGCAGTAGCTGTAGCGAAGAAGCTTGAGGTAAGCTGCCGCCCGTTTTAGGTCGTAGTCGCCTGTTCTTTCCGTTAGAAGCAGCCTTCGTTCTTCCTCGGTGATATCCGGAAGAAGGATCTGCGTCAGCCCTCTTTCCTCGTCTGCAAAGACGCTTTCGGTTTCTTCTTTCTGCAGGAACTTCCGCAGCTCATGGAAGTCTTCCCGCGCGTTCAGCGTTAAAAAGCCAAGATCCCGAATGAACGCCAGCGGGCGATCCCGCATGCAGCGGTACAGATTCACAAGGTTGCCGTTAAAATCATTAAAGACCTCAAAACGGTCCGGCCTTTCTTTTCCAAGCAGCACCGCACCGGAGCCGCCAAACGGCTCGATATAGCGTTCGTATTCCGCCGGAAAGAGCGCATACAGAATTTTCAGGATGCTGCTTTTGTTGCCAACCCAGCTGATCGGTGATTTCATATGAATCCCGGATTTCTATTTTTGCTTTTTTCGTTTTCCCCCTTCCCTTGCAACTACCACGAAAAGGTCGTGACTGTCATCCACATATCATCTGCGACCTCTTTCGGTGTGATTTCTTCGACTTCATCAAAGCGCTCCATGTACTTTTTTATCTCCGCTTCGGTTAATGAGCGGTATTCCTCGCCGTCATCCCCGACCACAAAGAACGGACCTGCAAGGATGCTTTTTCCGTCATGGATGCGCCGGTTTCCGTCCATGCCAAGCAGCTTACTTTCCTCGTTGACCACGAGGATCGTTCCGTCCTCTTGATAGATGTGTTCAATCAAGCCGCCGACTGCACGGCTGATATCTTCGTATTCATTTCGAAGTTTTCTGACGATCGGCTTTTTATGCGGCTCGACAAACACCACAGCAAGCAGGTTTTCTTCCTGCAATGCCGCTCGTTCTTCTTCCTTTCTCATCTTGCTCCCTCGCTTTCCATTTCTTCATAAATCCTTTTTATCTTTTCGCCGAGCGCCGTAATGACCGGAACACTGACGGCATTTCCCGCCAGCTTATATACTTGGCTTTCTGGATGTCCTGCCTTTGTCATGCGACAGGAGTCCGGGAACATTCTCAAGACACAAAAATGCAGGTCGTTTAACCCGAGCAATTCTTGCAATCTCAAAAAATAGGGTTCCTCTGCTGTCGCTAAATCCGCCCCGCTTTCCAGCGATTGAAAAAGCCTGACAAGGGAATCCTCCGCAAAGAAGGTCGAAATCCGGCAGGCTTTCCGGCTGTATCGTTCTTGCATCTTCATAAAAATTTTCTCCTTCCGTATCATAGATTGCCTCGTAGGCCTTTTTCGCATATTTGTCGTTTTCACAATATCCGATGCAAGTAAAGCCTCCGGCCTTTGTTAGACCCGACCGAAATCCTCTGATTCCTGCAAACATGTCAAAATATCTGATATACATACGGCATCTGCCGCGTTTCTGTTTTTATCGTCACCTCCACTCTTTATTTCACGAAAGATAGTCCTTCTTCCATAACGGCTTTCGCTTCGCATTCCTCGACACTTCCGATTTTGCGAAAACTGTCAATTCCGTAGATCAGTGCAAGGCTTCCGCCCTCGTCCCAGTTTATATGGAGCTGCCCGGCATCATCTACCGCCCATACAGTGCCTTTGCTGCCCGCAGGCAGCGGATGATACGGATCCGTTACGGACTCTAATATTTCAACTCTGCTTCCCTTTGGATACTGCTCGCGCAGCCTTTGGATGTCTTTTCTCATTTGTTTCTCCTATTCTGATAACCGCAAGCCCGAATCTGCAGATAGAAACTGCAGTCAGTACCTGCGCATACACCGTTTGATTCATCATGTTTCGGTTTCCAAGATCCCGCAGCCGGATGGTTCCGGTGCCAAGATAGATATCTTTTGCCGCCGCATACAGGCAGTAGCTTTCCTCGCTTACGCTGCCAAGCCGGATTTCATCAAAGAAAATCTGTCCCTTTCGGACTTTATCCTTTGCGCAGTTCCAGACTTTCTCATCGGTCGTCAAAAGATACAAGGCGGCAAGCAGCTCGTAGTTTTTTTCCTCTTCCTTTTTTACCGCCGCATGAAAGGTCTGCTTATGCAAACCGTCTCTAAAAATCATATTGCATCACTCCTTCCTGATTCGCTATCTCTTTATATTGATCTTCTTCCGCCGTTTCGACGGCTGTCGTAACAGCTGGTTCGCATAGTGAAATTTCCTTTAGATTCTTCGGATCAACGATGACCTCAGATTCGTTTCGTCCAAGGAAAACAGCGAGGATATCTTCCTTTCGAATCTTTGCACGATATACCTTGCCTTTGCCCTTAAAACGAGTCGCAAACCATTCTGCGGTTTCCTGTTTCATCGTCCATGACATGGCAAGGATATTATCCTTGTTTTTTTCGGTAACGCCGCGATAAATTTCAAGTTCGTCCGGAAGCTCCGCAAGCTTTCGGTGCTCGTCAAGATTCATCAGATCCTCTGCGCTTGCCTCTTGAAACATTTCCACAAATTCCTTCTGAGATACATTCGCATCTTGATTCGGAGCTTCTGTTTGTATCCAGCAAAGACCGAGAAGCTGTGCAAATTCCTTTTCCTCTATGCGAGGCTGGGCGTATTTCAGAAAGGCAAGTCGGTATGGTTTATTCAGCATACAGCAGATCTGAAAGACCGACGTTGCCTGATCGATGCACTTATCCAAGTACTTTCTCCATCGCATGCGGTTTTCCTCCGAGCTTGTAATGTCCAGCATTTCCTGTCCGTTTTTTCCGGGTAGAAAAACGATACCGCTGTTTGCGAAAGGATGGCTGATGATGAGCGGAGCATACTCGGTATCGTGTATCTCAGTGCTCAGCAGTCCCTTTGCCACCAGCCGCACCCCTTCCATGTCTGTGGCCTTCTTTGGCTTTTCTTTTTCTATCATGTTCTCACCTGCTTTCTTTGTCATTTTTACATCTGCAAAAGGGCATAAAAAAAACAGATAAAAAATGTTACTTTTCTATCTGCTTCTTCTCAAAATATTTACTTTTTTTGCTCGGTTTTCTTTCCGCTTTTCGCCTGTCCCGATTTCGTGGGGGTTCAAATCTCAAAAATCTTAAAAAATCCCGTTTTGCATCCCTAAGTCGGTACGACGATTTACACGCTTTTTTGCTGTCAAAAAACGCTGAAACCCAGTCAACGACTGGGTTTCACGACCATGCATTCTAAATGGTCACTGTACTTGGTGCGGTCGAAGGGATCTGACCGCCTGCTGCGCCTTGCTTGCAGGCTGCCTCCTCGGCGCCCATCCCAGTCGCCTTCGGACCATTCACTATTCGAATGTTCACAGGACATTTGAATTGCGCTCATGTCCTCACGGGTTCGAATCCCTTTTTATTTTATGCGTACAACGAAAAAACACTCACCTTTCGATGAGTGTTTTGCCATTTGTGGACTATGACCTTTTCGAACCTCCGTGACTCAGGCTCAACTTTTTTAGGCAAGTAGTTGAACTTGCATTTTCAAAAGATCCACAATAAAAAACCTTTCCTTATGTACATCAATTTTCATACATTTTTAGAACTATATTGTTCAAGCGTGTTTCTATATCGCATATCCAATTTGGAATTCTCATTTTTCGATTCGAAGCATCAAAATATCCTGCAATATCAAGGTTGTCCATAACGAACTCATCTAAACGCTCTCTATACTGTTTGATTTCTTTAATTTCTGTCTCACAATTTAAATGACTTGATAGTGTCTCTATAGCTCGCAGTTTTGTATCAATCTTTTTAAATGCTAAAAGATACTTTTCTCTATTTTCACTCTGAATCGGTTGTCCAAATGCATCATATAAATCCACGACCAACAGCGATATGATCCTCTCCAATTTGTCATTTTTTCGACGCTCCTGATCTTTACTTTGGGTTAAAACAAAAATACCAATTGAAACGACTATCGTAGTCACTATTTCCATAAAGTTATATCGAAATAAACTTATACAATTAAAAAATATGGCAAGAAGCGAAAGAATGGCAATTGCTACTAACATTCCTACTATATAGCCCAAATACTTTTTGTTTTTCTTGTTTTTCTTGTTCTTCTTGCTTTCCTTGTTTTCCTTCTTCATTTAAATTATCACACTGCCTTTTACTGTTTCATCGCATTACGAATATATTCGCTAATCTTATCGACCCATGCGATATTATCATTTGAAACAATCTTTATGTCTTTTACGCGATTTACATTCGCACTTTTCTCTTGCTTTAGTTTTCTAACTAAGCCTCCAAAACTTTCTTCCAAGAAAGAAGAACCATATCCATATCCCCCATCAAGGTTTACGATTAGCTCTTCTCCATTTTCAATTGCTTCCATAAATTTTGGATATAAAATCTCATCTCTAAATTCTTCTCCAGAAAATCTTCCTTGAGATTTGTATCGTGCCCCTGGTTTGTCTGTATAACTTTGAACTACATCTAATACCATAGTTAACCAGTTCCCTCCTTTTTTATTTCCCAATAAAATATTGTTCCGTTTAGGCTATTTCGCAAATCTTTTGGCTCAGATTCGATATAATATGCTTTATTCGAAATAATGATAAGTTTATCGACGAATCCCTTCATATATTGCTCATATATTGAGGGCAGTCCGTTTCCTCTTTCAACTTGACCTGTCTTACTTCTTTTTTCCAGTCCACTAATTCCGGACTCTATATATTTATATTCTCTTTCCCAAACGATATCTACTAATTTCTCAAACGCACTTTTTTTGATTGTTGTCGGAATTCCTAATCCATTATCCATAAAAGTGTATTTGATTCTATCTTCTGTATTCTCTACGAATATATACCACTTATGATCAAAAATATTCTCCTTAGCATCATATGCATGATCCTTAATATTCGTTATCATTTCAGTCAGCATTGTCATAAGAAAATTAATTTCTGTTTTTTTCTTATTGAGCTTTTCGCAAGTAAAATCAACAATTTTTGTTCTAATATCTATACTTTCCCCTGTAGCCTTATCAGAATATTCATATCCTTGTCCGGTCTGAATCTGTATATGTTCATCTGTCTTGGTTAAAGGTTTCTTCTCCGTTTGCATAAATCGCAGATAGCCTGAATTATGAATCATTCTTTTAGAATCTGAATCTGCTGGAAGATTTCCTTCCCATGCAATGGGGATTTTTCTCTTTCCGCGTGTATTTTTTATTATTGTCAGCAAATACATTAATGCATCGCCAGTCACCTTTTTTGTATTCCGCATATTAAGGAAAAGTATCTTCCTCACGCGCGATGCTTGATTGTATGAAGAAAACTCTTTTCGAATTTTGTCAATCTTCTGGATAATTCCATTAAAGAAAGTAATTGTTTCATCTGGATTTTCAATGATGCTAAAACACTCAGGTACTATTAGTTCTTCTTTTTCTCCGAGTAATTTTTGCTTTATAATTATTTTTGATTTTTGTGCTTTCTTTTTTTTCTGTTTTGATCTGTACCGTCGCTGAAAATTTCTATCATCATTATTCTTTTTCCATTCTCGATATCTAATGTCTTTAGTACGAATAACACATCACCACTTTCTTTACAGTTGTACACATCACAACACCTTGTCCCTTGTGCTCAAAAGATAAAGGTATTGATATTATACCCTTTCTTTCCTGCTTTGTACATAGTTTGCTCCTCAAAAAATGTAAATTCACAAAACACACACGCTTACAAGATATTACCCTCTTTATCGAAATCTGATCACGCCTGTCCCCTTTGACTTTTCATGATTAAGATTAGCAAACTGGATCTTGGCGTTTGTCATGGCGTTGAGTTCTTTTTCTTCTGCCTCTCCAAATTCCGGTCCTAAGACTATGGTCTCAATCATATCCTCCGTAATCGGTAAATCTATATATCTGTTGTTACCTTCGCCCTTTTCTACTTCATCTTGGTTTCCCGAAGAACTGTCTCTGCATAATATTGCTCTGACTTCTTTTTCTTCTTGCCAAAATTCATGTTTCATCGCTGGTGCTAATGTTTCTATTCTCTCTATCAAATATGACTTTGCCTCTATAAGATACTTTTTTGTGTTTATAGAAGCATTACCTCCCGTAATCGATGTTGTGAGGATTTGTGTCTGATCAGAGTCCCTTCTTATTTCTTCGAGTAGATTATCGAAATCCCAAAAGGAAACTCCCAGCAATTGTAGCTGACCTGTTTGGCCATATATGATTGGCGTGACATAGGCTTTTGCAAATTCCGGCTTGTCATCATACTGTTGAATCAACGCTCTGATTTTTTCAGCATTGAATCCTATAATAACACCATTATATTTAGGTGCACACTTTTCCTCCACGTTTTCATTCTTAGGCCTATTCATCGTGTATGCATCCCATAGCAATCTTGAATCCTTTATTTCCGTAAAACAGGCTACATAAGCCGCTATCTTGGGGTGATATGATTCGGATTTGAAATAGCTTGCACAGAATTCATTCAGTGCTGCAAGATCCTCCGGTGCTTCACATAAATCGGATAGGTTGCTTTCATTTAGCAGATCAACAAAATACCGAGTATCCAAAATATCATTGGATTGCGTGCTGCACTTAAACCTTAAAGTTCCATTTGCTAAGATGCATTTAAACTTCTCGAAGTCGGTATAGTGATACCAAGTTTCTATTTTTTCTTTCTCCATGTTTTTACCTCACACATTTTCTATAAAGGAAAGGAGGCTGCTCGCCTCCGCATAGATTGCTGTATGTATCTTTCTCAAGATACTGAAACTCTGACATAGTAAACTCGAACAGTTTACCCATGCCGCATCTCTCTTTCCTCAAACCAGATAATTTGTAGGGCACTTTGTGCCTTGCTTGTATTATACTCTATTCCGAAAAATTTTCCAATATATTTTGGCACCTATTATCTTTCACCCTTTCCGTATCGGCATGCGTTTGCTGGTATCCTGCATCTTCTCGCGCATCTGCAGACCGTCTGTGAAGGTGATCAGGATTTCTTCGGTGGATAGG
>OLNQ01002240.1_pt1 | contig 17171 bp, 13 predicted proteins | sample 1672821 | NCBI WGS metagenome assembly OLNQ01 (sample SAMEA3136727, study PRJEB25190) | human gut metagenome | biome: human gut; feature: human-associated habitat; material: faeces | place: Austria | collected 2013 | reverse complement strand
AAAAGGCTAAGCAGGATATGATAGACGGCGTTGTGGCTAAGGACAAGGCTTTACAGGACAAGCTCGCTGCACTTTGATTTTTGATACAGACATATAGCTCGGCTGTATGTTATATTTGATATATCGGGGAAGTTCTGCTGTCGGTGGGCGAACGATGTTCGCCCCTACATATTAAAACGGCAGTGGATATGTTTTCGGTGTATCATATAAATAATGTAAATAATTTTATGGAGGAATAAATCTATGGAAAACATTGTAAAGACAGAACAGCTCTATGAGGGCAAGGCTAAGAAAGTATTCGCTACAAACGACCCTGATCTTGTTATCGTTGATTACAAGGACGACGCTACTGCTTTCAACGGCGAGAAGAAAGGCACTATCGTTGGCAAGGGTGCTATCAATAACAAAATGACAAACTATATGTTCAAGCTTCTTGAAAAAGAGGGTATCCCTACTCATCTTGTTGAGGAGATCTCTGACAGAGAGACTATCGTTAAGAAGGTCGAGATCGTTCCGCTGGAAGTTATCGTAAGAAACGTTGCAGCAGGAAGCTTCTCAAAGAAGCTCGGTATCGAGGAAGGCACAAAGCTCAAGCAGCCTACACTTGAGTTCAGCTACAAGTGCGACGAGCTTGGCGACCCATTCATCAACAAGTATTATGCTCTTGGTCTTGGTCTTGCTACTGAGGAAGAGATCGAGGATATCACAAAGTATGCTTTCAAGGTAAATGAGTTCATGCTTGGCTTCTTCAAGAACATCGGCATTGACCTTATCGACTTCAAGATCGAGTTCGGCAGATTCCACGGAAAGATACTTCTTGCTGACGAGATCTCACCTGATACTTGCCGTTTCTGGGATTCAAAGACACACGAGAAGCTCGACAAGGACAGATTCAGAAGAGACATGGGCGGCGTTGAAGAGGCTTACCATGAGATGATAAAGAGAGTAATGGGAGAATAATATCTATGGGCGGTTTTTTCGGAGCTGTTTCAGCTAATGACTGTATTCAGGACGTTTTCTTCGGGACCGACTATCATTCACACTTAGGCACAAGGCGGGGCGGAATGACTTCATTCTCCCCTGAGCTTGGCTTTCAGAGAAATATTCACAGCATTGAAAACTCACCATTTCGTACTAAATTTGAAAAAGACGTTGACAAAATGAGAGGAAACATCTGTATCGGCTGCATAAGCGACACAGATCCTCAGCCGATAATGGTACGCTCCAAGTTAGGACTTTACGCAGTGTGCTCTATCGGTGTAATACAAAATGCCGCTAAACTGGCTGACGAACTGCTTGAAAAGGGCTGCGCAAACTTTGAAACAATGAGCAGCGGCGCTATCAATTCCGCAGGGCTTATCGGTGCGCTGATCGCACAGAAGGACAGCTTTGTTGACGGCATAAGATACGCACAGGACAAGATAGAAGGCACGATGTCACTTGCAATAATGACAGACAAGTCGATGATCGTTGCCAGAGATAAGGACGGACGGCTTCCTATTATAATAGGACAGCGTTCTGACGGATATTGCTTTTCTTTTGAATCATTTGCATATCAGAAGCTTGGATACTCCACCTGTCACGAACTAAAGGCGGGAGAGATAACTGAGATAACCAAGGACGGCTACAATATCCTCAGCGAAGGTACAGACAAGAAAAAGATCTGCACTTTCCTTTGGACTTATTACGGCTACCCTACCGCTTGCTATGAGGGCGTGAACGTTGAACTTATGCGAACACGCAACGGCGAGATAATGGCGGAGAACGATATGACGGCAGGCTCCCTGACGTTGATTTCGTTTGCGGAATACCTGATTCGGGCGTTCCTCACGCTATAGGATATGCAAACAAAAGCGGCATACCTTTTGCAAGACCGTTCATTAAGTACACTCCTACATGGCCCAGAAGCTTTATGCCAACAAGCCAGTCTATGAGAAACAGAGTTGCGAAGATGAAGCTTATACCTGTTCACGAACTTATCGAGGGCAAGAAGCTTCTGTTCGTTGACGACAGTATCGTCAGAGGAACTCAGATGAGGGAAACTGTTGAGTTTCTTTATGAGAACGGTGCAAAGGAAGTCCACATGAGATCAGCCTGTCCTCCTATCATGTATGGCTGCAAGTATCTTAACTTTTCACGCAGCACCTCGGAACTTGAACTTATCGCAAGACAGATCATTGATGAGAACGAGGGTATCGAGGGAGTTAAATACATTGAAGAATACAGCGATTCAAGCACTGAGCGTGGCAAGCTCCTCAGGGACGAGATATGCAGGAGACTTAAACTTACCTCTGTTGAATTCCAGTCGCTTGAAGGCACTGTAAAGGCCGTGGGTCTGCCAAGCTGTGAGCTTTGCACCTACTGCTGGAACGGAAGGGAATGATTTAATTGGTAACAGGTATCCATGAAGAATGCGGCGTTTTCGGCATTTATACTAACAAGACAAGCGATGTTGCGGCTCAGACTTATGTATCTCTTTACGCATTACAGCACAGAGGTCAGGAAAGCTGCGGTATCGTTGTAAACGACGACGGCGTGTTCAGCTATCACAAGGACGTGGGTCTTGTCAATCAGGTTTTTGACAAGGAAACTCTCGAACGGCTCGGCAAGGGCAATATTGCTATAGGTCATGTGAGATATTCGACTACAGGCAACTGCAATGCTTCAAACGCTCAGCCGCTTGTTGTTCGTCACATAAAGGGTCCTATGGCTATCGCTCACAACGGAAATCTTACTAACGCAAGAGAACTTAGAGAGCAATATGAAAACAAGGGCATGATATTCCACAGCACAAATGATACTGAGGTCATATCATACGCCATAACCGAGGAACGTCTTAGAGCACCGTCTATACAGGCGGCGCTTGAAAAGGCTATGTACAGGATAAAGGGTGCGTATTCGCTGCTCGTTATGTCGCCGACAAAGCTTATTGCGGCGAGAGATCCTGACGGCTTCAGACCACTTTGCCTCGGAAAGATAGACGACGGCTATGTGGTAGCGTCGGAGACCTGTGCTTTTGACAGCATCGGCGCTGAATACATAAGAGATCTTAAACCAGGTGAAATGATAGTTATTGACAAAAACGGTGTGAACTCTATCACGACTCACTGTGGTAAAAAGGGTACTATATGCGTATTTGAATATGTATATTTTGCTAGACCTGACTCTGTTATCGAGGGGTCGAGCGTTCACATGGCAAGGCTCAGGGCAGGAAAATATCTTTGGAGAGAACACCCTGTTGACGCTGATATCGTCATAGGCGTGCCTGACTCGGGTCTTGACGCTGCGCTGGGATTTTCTCAGGAAAGCGGCATACCATACGGCATTGGATTTATCAAAAACAGATACATAGGCAGGACGTTCATTCAGCCGAGCCAGACAGAGAGGACGAACTCTGTCAAGATAAAGCTCAACGCTATTTCAAGCACTGTTAAGGGCAAGAGGGTCGTTATGATAGACGACAGTATCGTCAGAGGAACGACTTCGGGACGTATCGTCAAGCTGCTGAGGGACGCAGGTGCAAAGGAAGTTCACGTTCGTATCTCCTCCCCTGCATTCATTGCACCATGCTATTTCGGAACGGATATAGACAGCAAGGAAAATCTTATCGCCTGCAAAATGACCAATGAAGAAATATGCGAATATATCGGTGCAGACAGCTTGGGATATCTCAGTGTTGAAAGCGTTAAAAAGCTTGCGGGAAATTCAAAGTGTGATTTCTGCGTAGGCTGCTTTACAGAGAAATACCCTATCGAAGTTCCTAAGGATATGCCTAAGGACAAATTTGAATCGAAGATATCGGAAAAGAAGTAAATAACTGAAAGGATATTTTATCATGAATACAAACAGTTTTTCAAACAGCTACAAGGAAGCAGGCGTTGACGTAACGGCAGGCTACAAGGCAGTTGAGCTTATGAAGCAGCACGTTGCAAGGACCATGACGAGCGGTGTTCTCAGCGGCATCGGCGGCCTGCTGTTCGTCCTGCACGCGCTTGATGGCGGCGGTTTCGAAGCGGCCGAGGATGTCGGCGATCGGCTCGTCGATGGTGGTGATGCCGGCAACGGAGATCGGGCCGGGGATGGCACGCACGGAATCGGCGGAGTAGCGCTGGTCTTCGGACTGCCAGAGCTGGTCCTGACCCCACCAACGCAGCAGGTCGTTGTCGATGACGGGTACGAACGGCATGGGCTTGGGGTATTCGCGCACGAGCACCGGGAACCAAGCCACGTCGGTCGGGACCACCTTGAGTTCGGCGGTCTGCGGGTAGGCCAGTGCGAGCTTTTCGAGCGCGGGGGCCGGGTCGGCGAGAATGTCGTCGTGGGTCAGCAGGCCAGCGGCAGCTGCCTCTTCAGCAGAAACGCCATCAGCGGCGAACAACTTGGAGGTGAATTCGCCGGAGTCCGTGTCGTTCACACGGGCTTCGATGCGCTGCAGCAGGTGCTGGAAGCGGTCGGCGTAAGTCGGGTCGACCCACGGGAAGGCGAGTTCGGCGAAGCGCCGCGCCCACTCAAGGTAGGTCATGGAGGCCAGGTCGCCGAAGTAAGGCTTGGCGGTCTTGTTCAGGGCTTCGATGATTTCCTTGCGGCGGGAGTCGAGCTCTTCGGGGTGCTTCATGACGCGCACGAGCAGACGGCCGCATTCGGCGGAGTCGTTCTCGAGCTCGTAAATGTCGGCGTGCAGGTGGCTCAGGCCGGAGGACATGCCACCGACGGACTTGCCGGACGGCACCCAGTGGGCGGCCTGCGGGGCGAACACGTCGTCGGACTTGGCGTCGGCCGGAATACCGGGCGTCTTGACGAGCAGCTGCTTGACTTCGGGGCTGGTGTGAGCCTCCTTGGCGGTCATCGCGGCGGTACCGATAAGCACGCCGTCGACCGGCATGTCGGGCAGGCCGTAGGCGTGGGCCCACTGGCCGGAAATGTAGTCGGCCGCGCGTTCGGGGGTGCCGATGCCGCCGCCGGCGACCAGCACGAGGTTGTCGCAGGCGCGCACTTCGGCGTAGGTGGCGGCAAGCAGGTCGTCCAGCGCTTCCCAGCTGTGGTGGCCGCCGGCTTCACCGCCCTCGACCTGAACCATGATGGTGGTGGGGGACACGGCCTTGGCGATGCGCACGACCTGGCGAATCTGGTCCACGGTGCCGGGCTTGAAACTCACGTACGGCAGACCGTCCGCCTGCAGCGACTCGATCAGGGCCACGGCTTCGTCCAGCTCGGGGATGCCGGCGGAGACGACCACGCCGTCGATCGGCGCGCCGGAAGCACGCTTCTTGGGCACGATGCGGGAGGAGCCGAACTGCAGGTTCCACAGGTAACGGTCCATGAACATCGCGTTGAATTCGACCGTGCGGCCTTCCTCCAGCTCGTCTTCGAGGGCGGCGATGTGGCGGTCGAACACTTCGGCGGTCACCTGGCCGCCGCCGGCGAGCTCGGCCCAGTAACCGGCGTTGGCCGCGGCGGCCACGATTTCCGGTTCCACGGTGGTGGGGGTCATGCCGGGCAGCAGTACCGGCGGCTTGCCGGTGAGCTTGGAGAACTTGGTGACCAGCTTGGCGCCGGCCGGGGTGTTGATGACGCGCGGGGCGAATGCCTTCCAGTTCTGGGTGCGCTCAGGCTCGCTTTCCAGCGTGGAGAGCGTGGAGCGTTCGGACAGCGTGGTGGCTTCGACCACGCCGATGCCGGTGCCCTGCACCACGTTGCCGATCAGCTTGCCGAGCGTGTTGCCGGGGCCGAGGTCCACAATCCACAGCTTGGCCGGGTCGGCGGCGTTGAACAGCGCCTTGACGCGGGCATTCCAGTCCACATGGTTGAGCAGCACTTCCGCAGCGAGTGCGCGGGTGCGATCCTGGTCAAAGCCGCAGGCGCCAGCCCAAGACACGGTCTGCTCAACAGCTTCGGCCATGAGCGGCGAGTGGAAGGGCAGGGTGACCTCAAGGTATTCGAGGGTCGGGTTGAACACGGTGCCGCCGTGGAGCTTCTGCTCGCGCAGCTTGGCCTGATGCTGGTGTTCGCGCTCGGCTTCGAGGGCGAAAGCGGCCAGGTCTTCCGGGTAGCCGGACAGCACGTGGTGGTTGTCGGAGTTGGTGACGGCGATGGAGATCGGGCCGCGAGCGTTGTTGACGCGGGCCACCAGCGCCTCGACCTGGGCGCGGGTGGCGCCCTTGACGGAGAGCATCGGGCTGGCTTCGCCGTACTTGGGGTTCAGGCCCAGTTCGCGCACGCGGCGGGTTCCGGCGGCGCCGATCAGGGCGGCCACGGCCAGAATCTCGTCAAGCGTGGTGCCGGCGGCCTCGATGGAGCCGGCGGCCTCGATGGCGCGGGTCATGTGCACGGCGAGCACGCCCTGGGAGTGGCCGAGCACGGCGAGCGGCTTGGCCTGGGCCACGCTGTAGCCGAGGTGTTCGAGGTCGAGCAGGGCGCCGAGCTGGGTCAGCGCCACGCCTTCCACGGACGCGGTGGCGTCGGCTGCGGCGCCGAGGCGTGCCGGGTTCGGGGCGAAGCCGAACAGGTCGACCGGACGGCCGGTGGTGGCCAGCAGGTCGGCGGCGACCGGGGTGAGCAGTCGGCCGGCTGCGGCGACGTGGCCGCGCAGGGCCTCGTCAAGGCTGGGATCGGTGGTCTGGTCTGCCAGGGCTACCGGCCACGGGGTGGACTGGCCGGCGAAGGCGAGCGCATGGGGCTCGGTGGCTAGGCGATTGAGGAAGAAGGTGGTCATTGCTTTCCTTACTTGTGTTTGGTTGACGTCTTCAAAAATCAGAGGGGCTGGTTGCCGTGGTGTTTGGTGGTGCGCTTGACGCGCCGCTTGGTGGCGAGCGTGGCCAGCGATTCGACAATCACCTCACGGGTCTGTTCGGGGTCGATCATGCCGTCGATCTGCCCGATTTCCAGTGACAGGTTCGCGTTGACGGTGCTGGTCTCGTACTCCTTGATGTACTTGGCCCGCAGCGCATCGACGTCCTGTCCGGAGGCCTTGGCCTTGGCCAGGTCGTGGCGGTGGATGATGTTCACCGCGCCGGCCGCGCCGAGCACCGCGATCTGGGAGGAGGGCCACGCGAAGTTCAGGTCCGCGCCGATGGCCTTGGATCCCATCACGATGTACGCGCCGCCGAACGCCTTGCGCAACACCACGGTCACCATCGGTACCTGTGCGTTGGCGTAGGCGTAGATCACCTTGGCGCCGCGGCGGATGATGCCGGCGTGTTCCTGGTCGGAGCCGGGCTTGTAGCCGGGCACATCCACGAGGGTGACCACGGGCAGGTTGAACGCGTCGCACAGGCGTACGAATCGGGCGACTTTCTCGGACGAGTCGACGTCCAGGATGCCGGCGAGCACGTTCGGCTGGTTCGCCACGATGCCAACCGGCTTGCCGTCGATGCAGGCGAAGCCGACGAGCGCGGAGGCGCCGAACAGTTCCTGCACCTGCACGAATTCGCCGTAATCGACGATGCAACGAATCACTTCGAGCATGTCGTAGGGCTGACGTTCGTTGGTGGGCACGATGGTGGCAAGTCGCTTGGCGGTCTCGCGTTCGGCGCGGGTGACGGCGTAGGCGTAGACCGGCGGCTTGCTTTCGCTGTTGGACGGCAGGTAGGCGAGCACGGTGCGCGCATAGTCGATGGCGTCGGATTCGTCCTCGCCGAGGTAGTGGGCCACGCCGGACACCCGGTTGTGCACTTCGCCGCCGCCGAGGTCGGCCATGGAGATGGTCTCGCCGGTCGAGGCCTTGACCACGTCCGGTCCGGTGACGAACATGTTCGAGTTCTCACGGGTCATGATGATGAGGTCCGTCAGGGCCGGGCAGTAGACGGCACCGCCGGCGCAGGGGCCGAGAATCAGGCTCAGCTGGGGCACGAAGCCGCTGGCCTCGCAAGTCTTGCGGAAGATGCGACCGTACTGGGTCAGGGCGGCCACGCCCTCCTGGATGCGGGCGCCGCCGGAGTCCACGATGGCCACGATCGGCACTTTGAGGTCGATGGCCATGTCCATCAGTCGGCAGATCTTCTCGCCTTCGGCGGTGCCGAGGGTGCCGCCCTTGACGGAGAAGTCCTGGGCGTAGACGGCCACTTTGCGGCCGTAGACCTGGCCGAAGCCGGTGATGACGGCCGCACCGGCGTTGCCGCCGGCGATATTGCCGCCCTGGAAGCGGCCGATCTCCTCGAACGTGCCGGTGTCGAAGAGCAGGTCGAGGCGTTCGCGCGCGGTTTTCTTGCCTTTGGCGTGCTGCTTGTCGCGGGCGCGCTCTTCGGCGGCGCGGGCCAGTTCGGCGGCCTTGACCACAGCGGTGCGCAGCGGCTGGTGGGCCGAAGGCTGGGCGGCGTTGGCGGCCGAGGCCGCCGCCGCGGCCTTCACGGCCTGCGAATCCATGATGTCAGTCATTGCCACCCTCCTTCTTGGCGTCGGTGGCCTTATCGGCTCCTTCTGACGAGGGAGCTGTCGACGCAGCCGCCTGAGGGAGAGATCCCGGCGCAGCCGCAGCAGCCTTGGCCTTGCCGGCGTTCACGTCCAGCGTGACCAGCGTGTCGCCGGCCTCCACGCCGTCGGCCGGGCCAACGAAAATCTTCTTCACTTCGCCGGCGGCCGGCGCGTACACGTAGTTCTCCATCTTCATGGATTCGAGCACCACCAGAAGGTCGCCCTTGGCCACCTGCTGGCCTTCGGACACGTTGATGCGCGTGACCACGGCCTGCATCGGGGAGGCGATGACGCCGGATTTGGCGCCGTCGTTGGCCGCGGCGGCACTGGAGGCCACGTTGTGCAGTCCCGCACCGCGCAACGGCTGGGTGGGTCGCTTGGCACCACGGGCGCGGGCCGAGCCGGTGATGTTCTCCACGATGTCGAGTGGCACGGTGAGCTTGACGCGGCGGTTGTTCATCTCGATGACGAACGTCTCCGACTTGGACTTGTCGGGCGCGGCCGGGGCAGCGGCACCCGGGGCGGCGGCCAAGGAGGCCGGCTGGCCGGAGGCGGCGGAAGCCGGTGTACGGTTCAGGTACGTGCGCTCCAGCCACTTGGTGGACACGGCGAACGGGTGGCCATGCTCGGCGGTGAAGTCGTCGTTGCGGAAGATTTCCTTGAACAGCGGAATCGGCGTGGGCACGCCTTCGATCACAAGCTCATCGAGCACGCGGCGCACACGGGCCACGGCGTCGAGACGGTTCTGGGCGGTGACGATGACCTTGCCCATCATCGAATCGAACTTCGGGGAGATGGTGTCGCCCTGTTCCACACCGGTATCGATGCGCACGCCGGGGCCGGCCGGCCACTGGATCTTCTCCAAGGTGCCGGAGCCGGGGGTCAGGTTGGTGGCCGGGTCTTCGCTGGTGATGCGCAGTTCGAAGCTGTGGCCGCGCAGTTCGGGGGCGCGGGTGAGCTCGCCACCGGCGGCGATATTGAGCTGTTCGCGCACCAGGTCGAGGCCGCTGACCTCTTCGGAGACGGTGTGCTCCACCTGCAAGCGCGGGTTGACTTCCAGGAAGTACACCTTGCCGTTCGGGGTCACCATGAATTCGCAGGTGCCCAGGCCCACGTAGCCGACCGTGGTGAACAGGCGGCGGGAGTATTCCTCGAGCGTGCTGATGATTTCCTCGGACAGGAAGGGCGCGGGTGCCTCTTCCACGAGTTTCTGGTTGCGGCGCTGCAGCGAGCAGTCACGGGTGGAGTACACGGTGAAGTTGCCGTGCGAGTCGCGCCCGGACTGGGTCTCGACGTGGCGTGCCTTGTCCACGAACTTCTCGATGAAGTATTCCTTCAGATCGCCGCCTTGCAGCGCGTCGTGGTTCATGTAGAAGCGGCGCAGCTCCTCGTCGTCATGCACCACGGTGATGCCGTGGCCGCCACCGCCATCAGTGCGCTTCATCATGATCGGGTAGCCGTGGGTGTGTGCGAAGTCGAGCAGCGTGCGCACGTCGGTCACCGGTTCGGACAGGCCGGGCACTGGCGGCACTTTGGCGCGTAGGGCCACGCGGCGGGCGGTAATCTTGTCGCCCAAATCCACCAGCGCGGTGTGGTGCGGGCCCACCCAGATGGCACCGGCATCCTCGACCTTCTGCGCGAAGCTCGGCACTTCGGAAAGGAATCCGTAGCCGGGGTGCACGGCATTCGCACCGGTCTTGTGCAGGATGTCAATCAGCAGATCTTCGTTGAGGTACGTGTCCTTGTAGGTGTCGCCGGAGAGCAGGTATGCCTCGTCGGCCATGTCCACATAGCGGCTATTGCGGTCCTGTTCGGAGTAGACGGCCACGGTGGAGATACCCATCTCCTTGGCCGTGCGCACCACGCGAAGCGCAATCTCGCCTCGGTTCGCAATCAGCAGTTTTTTGACGATAGAAGCCATAGTGTCAAATTGTGCTCTCTATATAGAGGAGAGGGCAAGCCGCGTTCACACAAAAGCTTTCACGCCCTTTTGTAGGCTACGAACAAACGCGCGCGTAGGTTCCGGCAACGCAACCGTTGGCGCCGGCTATCAAAAACGTTGCAAATCCGCCGATTGCACATCCTTGCGCGCCGACTCAAGAAATTGACGTTACGGTTGTGTTCGTCAACTTATGACAAATCGAAATCGACAATTTTGTAAATTGGTACGAAACCGCACGAAATCGAACACCTCTACGATGGCAACCGTAAGTTCGGGGGAAGGCTCATCTGCGGGCGAACGGAAGGTGACCGGACCGGCATCGGTCCATCGCCGCACGATTCGCCCGCACAGGGTCGGATTCATTTGGGACCGTCCACCATATGGACGGTTCGGACTGTCGGGGATACCGCACGACCCGCCGGAACCTCCCCTCATCCATCGCATACCGCCCGCCGTTCACGGCGATATCACGCAACATAGGGGTCATTGATATGCAGACTTCACACACCACCGCATCCGCTGCGGCCACCACATCGCTCGCCCGTCGTATCGTCGCCGCATCCTGGAAGCCGGTGCTGTTCGCCGTGCTGATGTGGCTGTCCGCGGCCGCCGGCGAGATTCCGATTCCGGGCACGCCGGTGCCGATCACGCTGCAAACGTTCGTGGTGATGCTCGCCGGTCTTATGCTGCCGTGGCGTCAGGCCGGTGCCGCCGTCGCCACCTATCTGGCGGCCGGTGCGGTCGGCCTGCCGGTGTTTGCCGGCGGCACCTCCACGCTGGCCCTGGTCGGCCCGAGCGCCGGCTTCCTCTTCGGCTTTCTGCCGGGTGTGGTGGTCATCGCCCTGCTGCGCGGCAAGTCCGACACTTCGTCCTTCGCGGCCGCCGCGCGCACCGCGGGCCGCTACCTGCTGGCCGCGCTGGTCGGCGGCGTCGTGGTGGTGTACGCCTTCGGCTTCGTCATCCAGTCCGCGCTGACCGGTGCGCCGCTCGCCGCCGTGGCCCTGGCCTCCATGGGCTTCGTGGTTGGCGACGCCATCAAGGCCGTGGTGGCCTCTCTGGCCGCCGCCGGCCTGTCCAAGCTCGGTCGCTGACCTGAGCTACTAGCTAGCTACTGGCCGGCTATTACAGCACTCCCACATCGGCGGTGCGGACCGTATGGTCCGTGCCGTCTTGTGTTCTCAGGATCAGTGAGGCGTCTTCGTTGAGGCCGATGGCTTCGCCGGTCAGCGTGGTGCCGTCCGTGAAGTGCGCCTCGACCTGACGGCCGCGCGCCCAGCACACCGCCTTCACCTCCTCGCGCAACGACTCGGCCTGGCCCTTCGGGTCGGCGATGAACTTCACCAACCGCTCGCGGAAGCCCTCGACCTGACGTTCGGCCACCGCATCGCGCATCTCGCCGAACGACGGCAGCCCGGAGACATGCAGCTGCAGCGAGGTCGATTGCGGCGTGGGCAGCCGACAGGCGCCCAAGGCCAGGTTCAGGCCGACGCCGAACACGATGACGACGTCGTCATCGGCATCAGCATCAGTACCGGTACCGGACGACGGCGGAATCACCAGTTCCGAGAGCAGCCCGCCCAGCTTGAGCCCGTGGCAGAACACGTCGTTCGGCCATTTGAGTTCCAGCGAGCAGTCCGGCTGGTTCGGCGCGGCACCGTATTCCTCGATCATGCCGTTCAGGGCGTCCAGCGTGACCAGTCCGGCGATCATCTGCAGCCAGCCATTGACGGATTCGTCGGTGGCGATCGCGCGCGGAATGCGCACGGCATAGGACATCGTCGAGCAACGGCCGGGCTGACTGACCCACTTGTGACCATTGCGCCCACGGCCGGCGGTCTGCCGGTCGGCGGCCACCACGGCCACCGCCAGTTCGCCATCCTGGTGGTCGGGCAACGTCAACGACCCGTCGCCAATCATCTGTACGGCCAGCGCGTTGGTCGAATCGGTTTCGTCCACGGCGACCACATGATCTGCGACGGCTGTAGTTCTGGGTAGCTGCGGCGTTGCAGCTTTCAACGCAATCATCATGGGCACTACGTTACCTCGATTTTGGCGCGATATGCCCGCGTTATTCCATGGAAAAGCGCGCAAAATCAACTATTTTCACCCACATAGCCCATGTTAACGTTCACAACTTCGGAAATTCCGCATTCGCCGACCCCACGCATGCACCCGGCCGTCATATTGGCTTGCGAACAATGGCGATGCCCGGCAGACATCGAATATCAACCGTTGACCTGTGCGGCTACCATATATTGTCATGACGTCACCAGCCACCGCGAAGCTTGCCGCCGTATCCAGCCGCCAGTCCCACCCGCATCTTGCGCGCGCGGGCGCTGCCGCGCGCTGGACACTGGCCGTGCTGGCCGGCCTGTGGCTTGCACTGTGCACGGCGGTCGGCCCGCTGTACTGGGACGAGGAGAACGGCACCCTCGCCCATTGGAACTGGGCCAATACCGCAATATTCGTCGTGTCATTCCTGATATATCTCGGAATCATCACGCTGATGGTGCGATTCGCAGCAGGCCAGCGCATACTGCCGAGGGCTATCGGCGAGCGACTACGTCAACATCAGCGGAATAGCGAAACATCACGGCCCGCCGCCGATCAGCAGGCCAGCCAACCAGCCAAGACCCGTCGTACCGTTCGCGCTATCGTCACGTCCACCGTCACTGTTCTGGACCGCTGGATCACACGCGGCACGAACCGGTTCTGGAAGCTTATGCTGGTGTTTTTTGTCGGCTGGCTCTGGGTGCCGACCACTCTGCTGGCCGCATTCGGTGCGGACCTCCGCTCACAGATCCGTGAATTCAGCTGGGCCTGGAACCAGTGGACCGGCCTGAAACAGCCCTATATCGGCTTCTTCTCCTTCGTGCCGATGGACATCTACCCCACTGCGCACTACATGTGGCCGTCCGATCCCACGTATCTGACCGACCAGCACAATGTGGTACTCACTGTGTTCTATGGCGCGATGGTCACGTTTGCGAGGCATCTGACCGGCTCAAACGATGCCGGTATCGTGACGTTGGCTGCCCTGCAGACGCTGTTCGCCGTGTTCTGCTGCGCTGCCGCCGCCAATCGATTCCTGAACCGGCCTTGGATAGGAAAAACGGCAACGGATTCCGCCGCTCCCCCACAGGCCGGAGGATTGGCTCGATTCCTGATTCTGCTGTTCTTTATGGTCTGCCCGCTGGCCGTGTTTTCCACTATCTCCATCACCAAATCGCCGCTGTTCGCGTTCTCGTTCGTCTGGTGGTTCAGCGTCTGGTATGAACTCGTCCAGACCTGGCACCCCGCCGGCACCCGCAAACATCCTCAGACCCCTGCCATCGCCACGCCCGTCCACTTGCCGCGTCACAGTTTCATCGCCTTTATCCTGGCCACGTCGGTAATGCTGATTTCCGCGAAATATGCGTGGTACATCATCGCCCTACAAATCGTGCTGGCTCTGATCGCCGACCGCAAGCGCTGGGCGACTTACGTCGTGGCGCTGCTCATCCCCACCGTACTGATTCACGGCGGCATCTCCTTCGCCATCTCCTCTGGCGCGATCATCGGCGGCGACCCAATCGAAAGCCGCGGCGTACAGCTGCAAATGATCGCCCGCGTGGCCCAGCGCAATCCGGACGGCATTTCAGACGAAGCCAAAAAGAACCTCGCGCCCGTCTTCAATCTCGATCAGATGGCCGACGCTTACTCCCAGCAGGACGCCGACCCGGTGAAATCCTCCGGCATTCAGGCCAAGAAGGTCAGCTACAAGTGGCGCACGGTGACGCCCGAGGATATGACCAATTTCAACAAGGCATGGTTCGAAATCGTCAAGGACAATCCAATCATCGCGCTGGATGCGTTGCTGGCCAAATGCTTCGGATACTTCAATGTGAACGATCAGCCGTACGTATCGATGGATTATTACGTGACCAGCGATTACGTGCAGAAAAACTCCACATGGATCAAGGATTACAACCATGACTGGCGTGAGCACATCGCCGGCTTCACTCGCGTATGGGGCGGTATTCCCGTACTCGGCTGGCCTACGCACGGCAATTTCTACGTGGTGATGACATTGCTGATCGGCGCGGCCGAGGTGATTCGCCGACGTTGGCTCACCCTCATGACCCATATTCCGCTGCTACTGCTGATGGGCGTGATGATCACCGCGCCGGCCAATAATTTCGAGCGGCACATGTTGCCGGTTGCGTTTGTATTCGGATTCGTGGTGCTGACGTATTGGCGAGAGTCTTTGGCTGAAAGGCAACGCCAATCAGCGACGCTACACTAGTGACTATGTCAGATTTTCTCGAACTTCTTGCTGCCGACGTTGCCGATTCGTCCGCACCCGGCATCGCCGCGACCAACCGCGTACGCACCGTGCTGTTCGAGTGCCTGTTCAATCATCTGGCCGACGAACGAGTGGAGTCCCTGTTCACCATCCTCGGCTTCGAGCATGACTTCGATTGTTACGCCATCGCCGGATACCCTGCCCGGTCCGCCGCACGTACGGCCAAGGAAATCGAGAAAATCGTGGCCGATTTCGGCGGTGTGTGTCTGACCGCCAAGCGCCCGATCGGCAACAGCACCGCCGTAGTGGCGTTGATTCGTCCGGTCGGTGCGGCCACGCCGGAAATCATCTGCAATACCATCGCCCCGTCGTTCGCCGCCGATCGGCCAATCGCCTTGGGTCCGCAGCGTACCGGTGCCGATGGCGCGATGCGTTCGATTCAGGCCACGCTTTACTGTCTTCAGGCCGCGCCGGCTCTGGCCGCCACCGTGCAGCCATTGCCGCGCCCGTTACGCACCGACGACGCCCTGCCCGAACGTGCGTTGATCGGCGACGCGGACGCCCGTGACGAACTGGTCCGCGTGGTCTACGGAAGCCTGACAGCAGCAGGCCCTGATGATCCGACGCTGCTCACCGTCTCCACATTCCTGAAGTTCGGCGGTTCGCTCGAGACCACGGCCAAGGAGCTCAACGTACATCCCAATACGATCCGCTACCGTTTGAAGCGTGCCGCCGAATCCACCGGCTGGGATGCCACCGACCCGCGCGAGGCGTACGTGCTGATCACCGCCATCGCGCTGGGTCGTGTGGCCGAAGCGTAGCGGACCGCAACGTAGTCGGGCAGAAGCATAACCAGCAGAACCGTAGCCGGCAAAGGCCATAGCTGACCGGACATAACCGTCCAGCCCGACAGCCTAGCGGGCCGAATCAGGCTGCCTGAATCTCGTGTACGCCATCGTGCAGTAACGCGGCCAAGAATTCTTGAGTGGCTAACACTTCGTCCACGAATCCACCGGCGGACAGGCTGGCGATCACGCGACCGGACTCGTTGTCCACAATCGGTACACCAACGGCACCGACACCCAACGTCACATCCTCATCCGACAGTGCATATCCACGTTCGCGAGTCAAGCGAATATCCTCGCGCAACTGTTCCACACTGACCAGCGTGTTCTCGTTATATGCCGGGAACGGCGCTCCTGCAAGATAGCGTTCGACATCGGCATCCTCGAAATACGCCAAGGCCACGCGGCCGGCCGCGCCAGCATGTAGAGGCAGCACGCGGCCCGGGCGCAGGATCAGCGAATCGATGGCATGACCTTGCGCGCATTCCACGCATACCAATTCAGTGCCGGAGACCACACTGAGGAATGAGGTCATGCCGGTTTGCGCGGTGATGGCATGCATGACCGCAATCGCAGGCTGCCATTCGGTACGAGACGTGCGAGCGGCATCAGCCAATCGCAGCCAGTCCAGCGATAATGAGTAGTTGCCATCCGTATCCGTTACGGCCCACCCCACATCGACCAGTCCATCCAGCACACGGTATACGGAGGATCGCGGGATATCACAGGCGTCGGCGATATCTGCCGGAGACAGGCCATTCTCCGCCGCCAATGCGTCCATCACACGACTCGCCTTGTCTAAAGCGCGGGTCGGTTCACGTTTGTCTTCCGCCATCGCCGACGTTCCTTCCCCCTGACTTATCCCTGACTCATCGTATTCAACTGCTCAGGCCAAGATAATCACCGCTGTATCCAAGGCCTCGCGACACCTCGCGGCCGGCAGTCTGCACCAATTGCACCATGTCTTGAGCCGATGCCGTTGCCGGTTTCCCATCTACCAGACAGGCCAGCTCAGGTTCCAAGGAGCGGGAAAGGCCACTCAGGGCGATTGCCGCCTGAATCTCTCCGGCGTGATTGAATACCGGTACGCTGATAGTCACGGAGCCGGCCATGGTCTGGCCGACATCATAGGTGAAGCCGCATTCACGTATATGACGAGCCTGTCCCATTGCTGTGGTACGCATCGTGGAGAATGTGCCGCCGAGCTCGTTGTTATAGGCATAGTGTTCCAACAGCTGCTCGTAGCGAGCCGGGGGAAGCCAGGCCGTCAGTACATGAGAGGGAGCGCTCATGCTCAGAGGCAAGCTATTGCCCACCAGCTGTGCATAGCTTTGCAATGCCTCACGGGTGCGTGTCTCGATACACACCGTGCGCAATCGCCTCCGAACGAACAGACCCCAGATGCCGAACTGGCCACGATGGGCGCGGAAGGTACGGCGAGCGATCTGCTGAATGTCCAGTCTGCTTTCGATTTGGCCGCCGATACGTACGCAATCGATGCCAAGCCGATACTCGCCACGATTGATGCCGCGTTCCACCCAACCGACTGCGGCGAGATTATCCAGCAAACGATACGTTGAGCTTACGGGTTCACCAGTACGTTCGCTTATGGTTTTTGCAGTGCTTGGTCCCAGTTGTATTTCGTCAAGTCGGTGTTTCGTGTTTAGTCATGTATTTTTTTCGGGTTTAG
>OLNQ01002227.1_pt1 | contig 17237 bp, 14 predicted proteins | sample 1672821 | NCBI WGS metagenome assembly OLNQ01 (sample SAMEA3136727, study PRJEB25190) | human gut metagenome | biome: human gut; feature: human-associated habitat; material: faeces | place: Austria | collected 2013 | reverse complement strand
CGGCGAGGGCGTGCAGCAGGCGCTGCTGAAGATCCTGGAGGGCACCGTGGCCAACGTGCCGCCTCAGGGCGGCCGGAAGCACCCCCATCAGGAGTTCATCCAGCTCAATACCAAGAACATTCTGTTCATCTGCGGCGGCGCCTTTGACGGTCTGGAAAAGATCATCGAAAAGCGGCTGGACGAGAAGGCCATCGGCTTTGGTGCCAACGTCCAGAGCAAGAAGGAAAAGAACGTCAGCCAGCTTTTGGCGCAGGTGCAGCCCCACGATATTCTGAAATTCGGCATCATCCCGGAGCTGGTGGGCCGCCTGCCGGTGATTGCACCGCTGAACGCCTTGCAGCGGGAGGATCTGGTGCGAATTTTGCAGGAGCCCAAGAACGCACTGGTGAAGCAGTACAAGAAGCTGCTGGAATATGATGATGTGGATCTGGAATTCACAGAGGATGCCCTGAACGCCATCGCTGATAAGGCCATTGAGCGGAACATCGGCGCCCGTGGCCTCCGGGCGGTCATGGAGGGTCTGCTGACCAAGGTCATGTACGAGATCCCCTCCGACGAGACTGTTGTGAAAGCGGTGGTCACCAAGGAATGTGTGGAAGGCACGGCGGAGCCGGAGCTGACCCACGATCCCAACAAGATCAACTATTCCGTGAAGCTGAACCCCGGCAGAAGTGAGAGCCGGAGCGAGTCCGGTACGCCGAAATCGGCGTCCTGACGGCCCTTTTGGGTATAACAGGGGGGAGGGGCAGCGCCTCTCCCCCTCTTTGAACTCTCCAGAGAGGAGCAATTTATGGAAGCGAACACCTTGAATCTTCCCGTTCTGGCCCTTCGGGGCCTGACGGTTTTCCCTCATACGAACCTGACATTTGACGTGGAGCGCCGTATTTCCATCAAGGCCCTGGAAGTGGCCATGGAATCCGGTCAGGAGATCTTTCTGGTGACCCAGAGGGAACTGAACACGGACCGTCCGGGGGAGAAGGACCTTTACACCATGGGCACCATTTCCCGGGTGACCCAGATCCTGCGGCTGGGGAAAAACTCCCTGCGGGTGATGGTGGAGGGCGGACGCCGGGCACGGCTGCGCCGCCTGTGGCAGACAGAGCCTTATTTGCAGGGCCACGTGGAGGTGGTGGAGGAATCCGCTGCCGTGAGCCACGGTCCGAAAACCGAGGCCCTGCTGCGGCAGACCTGGGGCCTGTTCCAGGATTATGCCCATCTGGCAGGCAATGTGGCCGAGGAGGTCACCGCCGCGGTGCTGGACTGCCAGGAGCCGGGGTATCTGGCGGATTTTATCGCCCAGAATACGGCTCTGCGGTATGACGATAAGCAGGCAATTCTGGAAGAACTGTCTCCGCTGGTGCGGCTGCGGAAGCTGAACGGCTTCCTGGCCCGGGAGCGGGATGTGCTGGGCTATGAGCGCCAGATGGAAGGCAAGGTCCGGGACGAGCTGGCTCAGCAGCAGAAGGAACAGATCCTGCGGACCCAGATCCGGGTCCTGCAAAACGAGCTGGGCGAGGACGAGGACAACGAGATCGACGAGTACCGTCAGAAGCTGGACGCACTGAAGCTGGATGAGGAGACGCACCAGCATCTGGAAAAGGAGATCAGCAAGCTGGCAAAGCAGCCCTATGTCAGCGCGGAGGCTTCGGTGATCCGGAACTATCTGGACGTGTGTCTGGAACTGCCCTGGGGTACATATACGAAGGAGCGTCTGAATGTGGACGCGGCCCGGAAGGTGCTGGACCGGGAGCACTTCGGTCTGGAAAAGGTGAAGGAGCGGATTTTGGAGACCATTGCCGTCCGGCAGATGAATCCGGAGGGGAAGGGGCAGATCATCTGTCTGGCAGGCCCTCCGGGTGTGGGTAAGACCTCCATCGCCCTGTCCGTTGCCAAGGCGCTGAACCGGAAGCTCAGCCGCATTTCTCTGGGCGGTGTCCGGGATGAGGCCGACATCCGCGGCCACCGGAAAACGTATATCGGTGCCATGCCGGGCCGCATCGTGGAGGCCATCAGCCGCAGCGGCGCCATGAACCCGCTGCTGGTGCTGGACGAGATCGACAAGCTCGCCAGCGATATGCGGGGCGACCCGGCCTCGGCTCTGCTGGAGGTACTGGACAGCGAGCAGAACACCTCCTTCCGCGACCATTTTCTGGAGGTGCCGGTGGATCTGAGCCGGGTGATGTTCATCACCACGGCCAACACCACCTCCACCATCCCCCGGCCGCTGCTGGATCGGATGGAGGTCATCGAGCTGAGCAGCTACACCGATGAGGAGAAGCTGCAGATCGCCAAGACCCATCTGCTGCCCAAGCAGCTAAAGGAGCACGGGCTGAAGAAAAGCCAGCTGCGCATCAGCGACGACGCCATTCGCGCCGTCATCACCGACTACACGAGAGAGTCCGGCGTCCGGACGCTGGAGCGTCTGCTGGGCAAGCTGTGCCGAAAAGCCGCTATGCGTTTGGTGGAAACGGATGTAAAGCGCGTAGACATTACACCAAAAGACCTGCGGGAGCTGCTGGGCGTGCCGCACTATCAGGACAATTCCCGCAGCAAGCAGGATCAGATCGGCGTGGTCAACGGCCTTGCGTGGACAGAGGTGGGCGGCGAGCTGCTGGAGGTGGAGGCCGGGGTCATGGACGGCTCCGGTAAGCTGGAGCTGACCGGCAATCTGGGTACGGTCATGCAGGAATCCGTGAAGGCGGCGTATACCTGCCTGCGCAGCCGTGCGGCAGAGTTGGGCATCCCCAAGGACTTCTATAAAAACAAGGATATCCACGTCCACTTCCCAGAGGGCGCGGTACCCAAGGATGGGCCGTCGGCGGGCATCGCCATCGCCACCGCCATGCTGTCGGCGCTGACCGGCCGCCCGGTGCGCCACGATGTGGCCATGACCGGCGAGGTCACGCTGCGGGGCAGGGTGCTGCCCATCGGTGGGCTGAAGGAAAAGACCATGGCTGCCAAGCGCAGCGGTATCCGCACGGTCATCATCCCCAAGGAGAACGAGAAGGATCTGGAGGAGATCGACCAGACCGTCCGGGCGGCCCTGCGGTTCGTGACGGCGGAGACGGTGGACGCCGTATTTGCCCACGCGCTGGCGCTGCCGAAAAAGGAGGCGGCGGTGGAGCATCTCACCGCCATAGCCGGTATGGAGCGACAGGAGGTGCGCTGTGGCGATCAACTTTAACAAGGCGGAATTTGTACTGTCGGCTGTAAAGGCAAGCACCTTTATCCGTGACGGAAAACCACAGGTTACGTTTGCCGGACGCAGCAATGTGGGCAAGTCCTCCGTCATCAACCGTCTGCTGGGGCGGAAGAACTTCGCCCGGGTGGGCGCCACTCCCGGCAAGACCAATCAGATCAACTATTTCGACATCGACGGGAAGATCTACTTCACCGACCTGCCGGGCTACGGCTACGCCAAGGTGTCCAAGGAGGAGCGCGACCGGTGGGGACGGCTGATGGAGAGCTACTTCGCCGAGCCGGAGCTCATTACGCTGGGCGTGCTCATCGTGGATGCGCGGCACAAGCCCACCGCCGACGACGTGACCATGTGCGACTGGTTTAAGGGTACCGGCTGTCCGGTGATCGTGGTGGCCAACAAGCTGGATAAGCTGAAAAAGAGCGAGATCGAGCCGAACATGGCCCGCATCCGCGAGACGCTGGAGCTGGGCGAGGACACGCTGCTCATTCCATTTTCCGCGGAGAAGGGGACGGGTAAAACGGAGCTGCTGGCGGCCATCAGCGACGGCTGCGGCAGATAACTGAATAGGAAAACCGCCGGTCTGCTTTTGGCAGACCGGCGGTTTTTGCGTGGGTGGTCAGGCGTGGATACCTGTATCGCAGGCGTGATAGTATTTTTTGGCGCAGAACTCCCGCTGGACGGTGACGCGGCCCGTATCGGTGAGCCACGCGGCGAAGTTGGAGAAATTCCGCTCCACGATGCTGAATTTCAGCTCATTGTGGGTGCGGACATTCTCCCGCTTGCAGAAGGCGGCGATCATGCCGTCGGTGAGGTCATCCAGCAGCTCCCGCTCCTTGGCATGGATGAAGGCGATATTCTCGTCGATGAGGGCGTTGAAGGCGGCGCGGTCCGTCAGCACCTGCTTGTGGGCCACGATATACGCCGGGGCGTCCACGGTGCGCAGGTATTCCTTACTCTCCAGATCCTTGGCGATGAACATACTGGTGGGCAGCTTGGCGGCGGCGATCTGATCACGGTCGATAAGACAGTCGCCCACGTAGGCCACGCCGTCCGGCGTGACGATGCCGATGTGACCGGCGGAGTGGCCGGGCAGCTGCATGATGCCGAACCGGGCGCCCGCCATGTCCAGATGGTCGTCCTCCGGGCCGATGATGATGTCGGCGGTGAAGCACTCCTCCAAAAAGAGCTGGCGGCTCTTGCCGTAGGTCAGCGCCACATAGTTGGCGCGGTAGCTGTCGGTGTTGACGGAGATGCCCGCCTCGATGAGCTGGATGGCGGCGGGGCAGCCGCAGCGCTGCTGGAGGTAGCGGACGTTGCCGGTGTGGTCAAAGTGGGCGTGGGAGCAGATAACGCCCCGCAGACACAGCCCGTTGTCGTCGATGAGATGGGCCAGCCCGGTACGATCCAGCTTGGCGTAGCCGGTATCGATGAGGACAATGTCCCGGTCGGTGAGAAAGTAGACGGGCAGCAGGGCGGTGGAGCCCTCCGCCACCCATGTGCGGCCGACGATGTGCTTGAGTTCCATGGCGATCCCCTCCGGAAAACTGAGTTTCCCTCATTATACACCAAGGCGGGGAAAAAACAAATTTTTTCTTTTTACCCCTATGCAAAGCGGGAGAAATAAGGTAGAATAGCAGGGAGAAAAAATCAGGAGGCAAAGCGATGGAGCAGCCAATGTATAAGCGGGTACTCATTAAGATCAGCGGCGAGGCGCTGGCAGGCGACAAGCACGTTGGTCTGGATTTTCAGGTGATGGGCCAGGTGGCTGACGTCATCAAGGAATGCGTGGAAATGGGCGTGCAGGTGGGTATCGTCATCGGCGGCGGCAACTTCTGGCGCGGCGTGAAGGACGGCGAGGGGCATATCGAGCGCACCCGTGCCGACCACATGGGCATGCTGGCCACCGCCATGAACTGCATGGCCATGGCCGACGTGCTGGAGCAGAAGGGCGTGGACGTGCGGGTGCAGACGGCACTGGAGATCCGCGCCGTGGCGGAGCCGTATATCCGGGCACGGGCCATCCGCCATTTGGAAAAGGGCCGCGTGGTCATCTTCGGCTGCGGCATCGGCTGCCCGTTCTTCTCCACTGATACCGCGGCGGTGCTGCGTGCGGCAGAGATCGAGGCGGACATCATCCTGCTGGCCAAGAACATCGACGGCGTGTACGACAGCGATCCGGCCAAGAATGCCGCAGCGGTCAAGTTCGACTCCATCACCTACGACGAGGTGCTCAAGCGCCATCTGGCCGTGATGGATTCCACCGCCACCAGCCTGTCTATGGACAACCACATCCCCGTACTGGTGTTCGCACTGAAGGACCCCAAGAATATCATCCGCGCCCTGCGCGGCGAAAAAATCGGAACGATCGTGAAGGAGGCTTAACCGCTATGTTAAAGGACGAGTACAAGATCTACGAGGAAAAAATGAAGAAGAGCATCGAATCCGTTGTCAACGACTTCGACACCGTGCGTGCCGGTCGTGCCAACGCTTCCGTGCTGAACCGCATCAGCGTGGACTATTACGGCACTCCCACCCCCATCCAGCAGATCGGCTCTATCGGCTCCCCTGACCCCCGCACGCTGGTCATTACGCCGTGGGATGCCTCTGCGCTGAAGGGCATCGAGAAGGCCATCCAGGAGTCCGATCTGGGCATCAATCCCCAGAACGACGGTAAGTGCATCCGTCTGGCCTTCCCGCAGCTGACGGAGGAGCGCCGTAAGGAGCTGGTCAAGCAGATCCACAAGTACACCGAGGCAGGCAAGGTGGCGGTGCGCAACATCCGCCGCGACGCGCTGGAGAATTTCAAAAAGCAGCAGAAGGCCTCCGAGATCACCGAGGACGAGATGAAGATCGTGGAGAAAGACCTGCAGAAGCTGACCGACGACAGCTGCAAGGAGCTGGATAAGCTGCTGGAGAATAAAGAAAAGGAACTGATGTCCGTCTGATGGCACTGTTCCGCACAAGCACGCCCCAGACGGCGGGGGAGGTGGACAAAAACCGCCTTCCCCGCCATATCGCTATTATTATGGACGGCAACGGTCGTTGGGCAAAGCAGCGTTCGCTGCCGCGCACTGCCGGCCATAAGGCGGGGGCGGAGGTATTCCGGGATATCGCCACTTACTGCAAGGAGCTGGGGGTGGAGTATCTGACGGTATACGCCTTCTCCACGGAGAACTGGAAGCGCCCGGCGGACGAGGTAGGCGCTATTATGGGTCTTTTGAAGCAGTATCTGCTGGAGGCGGTGGATACCATGGAGAAGGATCACATCCGCTTGAAATTTTTCGGTGATCTGTCCGTTATTGCGCCGGAGCTGCAAGCACTGGCGGCGCAGACCGACGAGCTCGGCAGCCACTACGACGGCTTTCAGGCCAACATCTGCCTGAATTACGGCGGACGGGCGGAGATCCTGCGGGCGGCGCAGCGGTGCGCCGAGGCGGGGGAGGACTGGACGGAGGAGAATTTCGGCAAGTACCTGTACTCCGCGGGCATCCCCGACCCGGAGCTGATCATCCGACCCAGCGGCGAGCTGCGGCTCAGCAACTTCCTGCTGTGGCAGTGTGCGTACAGCGAATTCTATTTCTGCGACACCCTGTGGCCGGACTTCACCCGGGCGGAGCTGGATAGAGCCATCGTGGATTATCAAGGGCGGGATCGCCGGTTCGGCGGCGTGAAGGCCTGACAGAAGGAGACAGCATGAAACAGAGAATTTTGGTGGCTGTGGTGGGTGTTCCCGCCCTGTTGGGCGTATTGTGCTTTGCGCCGGATTGGGCGACGATGGCCCTTATCATGGCGCTGTGCATCATCGGCAGCCACGAGCTGCTGGCGGCGGTGCTGCCGCCGGAGAAGACCCGGCGCTGGTGGGGACTGGCGGCGGCGCTGTCCGTATTCGTGGTGGCGGACGTCTACTTTCGCGGCGAGCCGTTTGCTGGCACACCCATTCAGGGGCTGATGCCGTGGCTGACGGCGGCGCAGGTGGTCGTGGTATTTATATGCATGGTGCTGGAGTACGGCAAGAAGGAGGAGATGGACTTCACGGCCCTGTGCGCCATTCTGGTGGCGGGCGTGGCGATCCCCATGGCGCTTACCTGCCTGCTGCGGCTGCGGATGCTGGAGCACGGCGCGGGGCTGGTGCTGATCCCGCTGGTGGCAGCGTTCATGAGTGACACCATGGCACTGTTCGGCGGTATGCTGTTCGGCAAGACCAAGCTGGCGCCGCTGGTCAGCCCCAAGAAGACCCGGGAGGGCGCGGTCAGCGGCCTTGTAGGCGGCATGGCGGGCATGATCCTGTTCCGTATCTTCTTCTTCCTGTGTACGGAGATACAGCTCCATATCGGCTGGTGCGTGCTGCTGGGTCTGGTGGGCTCGGTGTTGGGACAGCTGGGCGACCTCAGCTTCTCCTGCATCAAGCGGCAGTACGGTATCAAGGACTATGGACGGCTGCTGCCGGGACACGGCGGTGTGCTGGATCGGTTTGACAGCGTGATCTTTGCCGCGCCGGTGATCTGGATGATCGTGGACGCGGTGAAGCTGTATTGAGGAATACATCTATGACAAAGACCATATCCCTGCTGGGCGCCACAGGCTCCATCGGCCGGCAGACGCTGGCTGTGGCGCAGGAGCTGGGACTTTCCGTGGCGGCGCTGACCGCCAACCGGCAGGTGGACCTGCTGGAGCAGCAGGCGCGGCAGTGCAAGCCGCGCCTTGCCGTGCTGTATGACCCTGCCGCCGCCAAGGAGCTGCGCGGCCGTCTGCAAGGCACGGGCATCGAGGTGATGGAGGGGCCGGAGGGTCTGATCGCCGCCGCCACGCTGTCCGAGGCGGACACGGTGGTGACCGCGGTGATGGGCAGCGTAGGACTGGCGCCCACGCTGGCGGCCATCCGGGAGAAGAAACGCATCGCGCTGGCCAATAAGGAGACGCTGGTGTGCGCCGGTGAGCTGGTGATGGCGGCGGCACAGGAGGCGGGAGCGGAGATCGTACCCGTGGACTCGGAGCACAGCGCTATTTTTCAGTGCCTGCAAGGCTGCCGCGACCGCCGCGAGATCCGGCGGCTGCTGCTGACCTGCTCGGGAGGGCCGTTCTTCGGCCGCTCCTTCGAGGAGCTGGAGCACATGACGGCGGCGGACGCCCTGAAGCACCCCAACTGGACCATGGGTGCCAAGATCACCATCGACTCGGCTACCCTGATGAACAAGGGACTGGAGATCATCGAGGCCATGCGGCTGTATGACCTGCCGGTGGAGCAGGTGGAGGCGGTGATCCACCGGCAGAGCATCGTCCATTCGCTGGTGGAGTTCCGGGACGGGGCTATGCTGGCGCAGCTGGGTACGCCGGATATGAAGCTGCCCATCCGGTACGCCCTGACCTACCCCTACCGGGCGGAGACGCCGGATCGGACGCTGGATCTGCTGACCTGCGGCGCTCTGACGTTCAGCGCGCCGGATATGGAGGCCTTTCCCTGCCTGCGTATCGCCCGGCAGTGCGCGGCGGCGGGCGGCACGGCCTGCGCCATCATGAACGGCGCCAACGAGGCGGCGGTGCAGCGGTTTTTGCAGGGGGAGATCGGGTTCAACGATATCCCGCGGCTGGTGGAGCAGGCACTTTCCAAGGTGCCGGTGATATATCGGCCGAGCCTTGCGGATATACTGGAGGCAGACAGAATGGCACGTCAGGCCGTTCTGGGATGTGCAGGCGCACAATAAAGGAGTTGCGGCAATGGTATATATCTTAGCGGCCATACTGGTGTTCGGCGTGCTCATCGCCGTCCACGAGCTGGGTCATTTCATGGCGGCCAAGGCCTGCGGCGTGCGGGTCAATGAGTTTTCCATCGGCATGGGGCCTGCCCTGTGGAAAAAGCAGAAGGGGGAGACCCAGTACTCCCTGCGGCTGTTTCCGGTGGGCGGCTTCTGCGCCATGGAGGGCGAGGAGGAGGACTCCGACGACCCGGCGGCTCTGAACAATCAGGGCTTCTGGGCGAAGCTCCTCATCTTTGCGGCAGGCGCCGCCATGAATTTTCTGGCGGGACTGCTCATCATTCTGGCGCTGTACGCCGGAGCGCAGGCATTCTATGAGCCGGTGGTCGTCGGCTTTGCCGACGGCTGCCCGTTGGAGAGCGCCGAGGGCTTACAGACCGGCGACCGCATCCTGCGTATCGACGGGGAGCGGGTGTATGTATACAGCGATATCGGGCTGCTGCTGGGTCTGAACAAGACCGGCGTTTTTGATCTGGTGGTGGAGCGCTCCGGCGAGAAGGTCACCCTCCGCCAGCTACCCATGGAGCAGCGGACGTACACCGACCGGAACGGCAAGCCCTACACGGGCTACGGCCTGTACTTCGGGACGGCGGAGGCCACGCTGGGGCGGAAGCTGTCCTATACATGGAACAACGCGGTGGACTTCGTGCGTCTGGTGCGGCTGAGCCTAAAGATGCTGGTCACCGGCGAGGCGGGACTGCGGGATCTCAGCGGCCCGGTGGGCATCGTGTCCACCATGACCGAGGTGGGCGAGCAGTCCGGCAGCACCCGTGCGGCGGTGGAGAACATCGCCTATCTGGCGGCGCTCATCGCCGTGAATCTGGCGGTGATGAACCTGCTGCCCCTGCCGGCGCTGGACGGCGGCAAGATATTCTTTCTGGTCATCAACGCCATCGGTCTGGCGCTGTTCAAAAAGCAGATCCCGGCGAAATACGAGAATTACATCCACTTTGCGGGACTGGTGCTGCTGTTGGCACTGATGGCGGTCATCACGTTCAGCGACGTGTGGAAGCTGATACACTGAGGTGGGATACGATGAGCAAGCAGATCATGGTAGGCGGCGTGGCCGTCGGCGGCGGCGCGCCGGTGAGCATCCAGTCCATGTGCAATACCGCCACGGAGAACGTGGAGGCCACGGTGCAGCAGATCCTCCGGCTGGAGCAGGCGGGGTGCGAGATCATCCGCGTGGCCGTACCCACGGAGGAGGCGGCGCGGGCCATCCCGGCCATCAAGAGCCGCATCCACATCCCGCTGGTGGCGGATATCCATTTCGACTACAAGCTGGCGCTGCTGTGCGCCGAGGGCGGCATCGACAAGATCCGCATCAACCCCGGCAACATCGGCAGCAAGGAGCGGGTGCGGGCCGTGGCGGACGCCTGCCGGGAGCGGGGCATCCCCATCCGCATCGGCGTCAACGGCGGGTCGCTGGAAAAAGACCTGCTGGCCAGGTACGGCGGCGTCACGGCGCAGGCGCTGGTGGACAGCGCCATGGGTCACGTCCGGCTGCTGAACGACTGCGGCTTCGACGATATCTGCATCTCCGTGAAATGCTCCCGCGTGCCGGTGAATATGGCGGCCTATCAGATGCTCCGGGCGCAGACGGACTATCCGCTGCATCTGGGCGTGACGGAGGCGGGTACGCCGGAGATGGGTGTGCTGAAATCCGCCATCGGCATCGGCGGCCTTTTGTGCATGGGCGTGGGCGACACGCTGCGGGTGAGCCTGACGGCGGACCCGGTGGAGGAGGTCATCGCCGCCAAGCGCATTTTGCAGGCGGCGGGCATCCGCCGCAGCGGGCCGGATCTGATCTCCTGTCCCACCTGCGGCCGGACGAAGTACGATATGATCCCCATTGCGCGGGAGGTGGAGCGGCGGCTGCACGGCTGCGATAAGCCCATCACCGTGGCGGTGATGGGGTGCGTGGTCAACGGGCCGGGCGAGGCGTCCGGCGCGGACGTGGGTATTGCCGGTGGAAAAGGCGAGGGGCTGCTGTTCGCCAAGGGAAAGATCCTGCGGAAGGTGCCGCAGGAGCAGCTGGTGGACGCGCTGTTTGAGGAAATCGACAAGCTGTAAGGTGAGAGAATGGCGGAAAAATTACCGTTTTTTACATTATTTGAGAGCTTTCAGGCACCGCGTCAGCTGCGCCTGCTGCTGCATGGCGCCTATGTGACCGGCGCTGTGCTGGATCGGGAAGCCCGTACCATCGAGGTGCAGGTCACCAGCGGCGAGGCGGTGCCGGACGCGGCGGTGAAGTCGCTGGAGCATATGCTGGCGGAGCAGTACGACCTGCGGCGGGTGCAGCTGCACTTCTCCCAGCCGGCGGCCGCCGGCAAGAGCGGCAGCGACCTGCTGTACGGCAAGGAGATCAAAGGCAGGGTCATCCCGGTATCTGAGCTGAATCTGAAGATGGGCATGGCGGTGGTGGAGGGCCGCGTCTTCGGCATGGAGTGCTATGAGACACGGCGGCCCGGTCAGTGGTGCTTGAATTTCAACATGACCGACGAGCACGGCTCTGTGGCCGTGCGGAAATACATGGACGAGAAGGAGGCCAAGGTGCTGGGCGACGCCGTCCGCGACGGTATGTGGCTGCGGGTGCAGGGCAAGCCGGCGCTGACCTTCGACGGCAAGGATGTGCAGCTCCAGCCGGTGAGCATCATGCGCGCCTCCCACACCGGGCGGAAGGACACCGCGCCGGAGAAGCGTGTGGAGCTGCATCTCCATACCCAGATGAGCACCATGGACGCCCTTACCGACGTGGGCAAGGTAGTGGCACAGGCGGCGGCGTGGGGACATCCCGCCATCGCCGTCACCGACCACGGCACGGTGCAGGCGTTCCCCAAGGCGCGGGACGCGGGCAAGAAGGGAAAGATCAAGATCCTCTACGGCGTGGAGGGATATTTCGTCAACAATCTGGATGACCGTATCGCCGTACACGGGGCGCAGGATCAATCGTTTGCCGACGAGATCGTGTGCTTCGATATCGAGACCACCGGCCTGAAGGTGGAGCGGGAGGCCATCACGGAGATCGGCGCGGTGGTGCTGAAAAACGGCGAGATCACCGAGCGGTTCCAGACCTTTGTGAATCCCAATCGCCGCCTGACGCCGGAGATCATCGGCCTGACCGGTATCACCGACGCCATGCTGGCGGACGCGCCCCAGCTGAAGGAGGCGCTGACGGCATTCCTGCAATTTGTGAACGGCCGCCCGCTGGCGGCGCACAACGCAGAATTCGACATCAGCTTCATCCGGGCGGGCTGCCGCAGGGCGGGGCTGGACTTCGACCCCACCTATGTGGACTCCCTGATCCTGGCGCAGAACCTGCTGCCGGAGCTGGGCAAGTACAAGCTGGACATCGTGGCGGAGCATCTGGATCTGCCCGCCTTCAACCACCACCGCGCCTCCGACGACGCGGCCATGGTGGGGTATATGCTCATCCCGTTTTTTGAGAAAATGGAGAAGGAGCTGGGCATCTCCCGCCTGCAGGAGATCAACGGCGAGATGCTGAAGCTGCGGCCCGGCGGCAACAAGACCAAGCGCCGCCCCAAGCATATCATCATTCTGGCGAAGAACAAGCTGGGTCTGAAAAACCTGTACCAGCTGATCTCTGCCAGTAACCTCAAGTATTTCCACCGCAAGCCCACCATCCCCAAGACGGAGCTGGTGTGCCACCGGGAGGGGCTTATCATCGGCTCGGCCTGCGAGGCGGGCGAGCTGTTCCGGGCTGTGGCAGACCACAAGGACTGGGCGGAGCTGAAGCGCATCGCCTCGTTCTACGACTATCTGGAGATCCAGCCCATCTGCAACAATATGTTCATGCTGCGCAACGGCGACGTCCAGTCGGAGGAGGAGCTGCGGGAGTTCAACCGCACCATCGTCCGGCTGGGTGAGGAGCTGGGAAAGCCCGTCTGCGCCACCGGCGACGTACACTTTCAGGAGCCGGAGGACGAGATCTACCGCCACATTCTTCTGGCCAGTCAGAAGTTTCCCGATGCCGACGCACCGCTGCCCATCTATTTCAAGACCACCGACGAGATGCTGGCGGAATTTGCCTATCTGGGGGAGGAGACGGCGCATAAGGTGGTCATTGACGATCCCCGGCGCATCGCCGACCGCATCGAGGAGATCGAGCTGCTGCCGCCGGGACAGCTGTTCCCGCCCCGGCTGGAAAACTCCGAGCAGGAGCTGCACGACATGGTGTGGGACAAGTGCCACGCCCTGTACGGCGACCAGCCGCCCCAGCTGATCATCGACCGGCTGGATGTGGAGCTGAAAAGTATTCTGGGTAAGTACGATGTGGTGTATATGTCCGCCCAGAAGCTGGTGCAGCGCAGTCTGGAAAACGGCTATCTGGTTGGCTCGCGAGGCTCCGTCGGCTCCAGTCTGGTGGCGTATATGTCGGGCATCACGGAGGTGAACTCCCTGCCGCCCCACTACCGCTGCCCCAAGTGCAAGAACACGGAATTCATCACCGACGGCAGCTACGGCTGCGGCGCGGATATGCCGGACAAGGTGTGTCCCGTCTGTGGGGAGAAGTACGTCAAGGACGGCTTTGACATCCCCTTTGAGACGTTTCTCGGCTACGGCGGCGGCAAGGTGCCGGATATCGACCTGAACTTCTCCGGCGAGTATCAGGCACGCGCCCACCAGCACGCCATTGAGATGTTCGGCAAGACCCAGGTGTTCCGCGCCGGAACCATCGGCACGCTGGCGGAAAAGACCGCCTTCGGCATGGTGAAGAAGTATTTGGAGGAGCGGGGGCAGACGGCGTCCAACGCCGAGATGGATCGGCTGACCCAGGGCTGCGTGGGTGTGCGCCGCACCACGGGACAGCACCCCGGCGGTCTGGTGGTAGTGCCGGACGACATGGATGTGGAGGATTTCACCGCCGTGCAGCACCCCGCCGACGACGCGGGCAGCGACACCATCACCACCCATTTTGAATACCACTGCATGGAGGATAACCTGCTGAAGCTGGATATGCTGGGACACGATGACCCCACCATGATCAAAATGCTGGAGGATCTCACCGGCGTCAACGCCCGGGCCATCCCACTGGACGACCCGGATACCATGAGCATCTTTACATCCTCCAAGGTGCTGGGCTTTGAGAACGATGAGATCTTAGGCCCCACCGGCGCCGTGGCCATCCCGGAGTTCAACACCCGCTTTACCCGCGGCATGCTGATGGACACCATGCCCAAGGATTTCAATACGCTGGTGCGCCTGTCCGGCTTCTCCCACGGTACGGACGTGTGGCTGGGCAACGCCCGTGAGCTGATCGTCAGCGGTACCGCCTCCGTTCTGCAGACGGTGGGCTGCCGCGACGATATTATGCTGTACCTCATTTCCATGGGGCTTGATCCCAAGATGTCCTTCAAGATCATGGAGGCCGTCCGTAAGGGCAAGGTCAAAAAGGGAGGCTTTCAGGAGGGCTGGGAGGAGGCCATGCGGGATCACGAGGTGCCGGATTGGTACATCGGGTCGCTGGCCAAGATCGGCTATCTGTTCCCCAAGGCCCACGCCGTGGCCTATGTGATGATGGCCTTCCGCATCGCATGGTTCAAGGTCCACCGCCCCCTGGCGTTTTACGCCACCTTCTTCACCGTCCGGGCCAAGGCCTTCGACGCGGAATACTGCTGCGCCGGTATCGACGCCGTGAAGCGGAAGATCCGTGAGATCGAGAACAACAAGGATGCCACCGCCGTGGAGCAGAGCCTGATGGTCACCCTGGAGGTGTGCTACGAGTTCTATCTCCGTGGCTTCCACTTTGACACCATCAGCATCTACGACTCCCAGGCCACCGCCTTCAAGATCACGGAGAACGGCCTGCTGCCCCCCTTCATCTCCGTCCGGGGCCTGGGCGAGACCGCCGCCCTGGACACCGTGGAAAAGCGGAAGGGCAAGACCTTCATTTCCGTGGAAGAATTTTCCACCTGCTGCAGCAAGCTGTCCAAGACCCACATCGAGCAGCTGAAAGCCCTGGGCGCCTTCGCCGGTATGGCGGACACCAGCCAGATCACCCTGTTCGGATGACGGAGTGGCGCTTTGTGTGGTCCCATGGCGACGACCACGAGACGGGGCATGCCCTGTCCCGGGAGATGCTGGCTTTGTACCGGGACAAAAACCCCCAAAAGCGGGACATCCCGCCCTGTCCCGGGACAGTTTTTGTCGGAAATAACGGTAAACCAATGGAAAGTGACTGTTATTTCAACATCAGCCACAGCCACGGCCTGGTGGCCTGTGCCGTGTCGGATGTCCCCGTGGGCATCGACGTGGAGAAAATCCGGCCGGTTCCGCCCCGGCTGATGGGCATTTTATCGCCGCAGGAGCGGGAATCTGTGCGCTGTGACGCGGATTTCTTCCGGCTCTGGACCCTGAAAGAGGCGCTTATCAAGTGCCGCGGAGGCGTTTTGGGCCAAATCCGGCACGTTCACTTTGATTTGAGCGGTTCATCCATCATTTGCTCCGTCCCCGGCTATTCCTTCTCCCTGCTCCCGGCCCCGGAGGGCTATGCCGCCGCCCTGTGCTGGGAAAATATAGAAGAAGCAACAGAAAGTGAGAAACAAAAATGAGCATTTTTGACCGTATTTTTCAGAAAAAGCAGAAGAAATCCAAACAAAAACGCGCAGAACCTCCCACGAACAACCCGGCTGTCCTCCTGGGCCGCCAGCTGGCGGCCTCCCTGCGGGAGAAAATCCCCGATACCGCCGCCCTTCCGGAAATTCTCACTTATTTCGAGGAAATGTGCCGGATTCCCGTGGAAAACGTGGGAATTCAGGACGATTTGATCACCTGTATAACCGACCCCTTCGGCGAAGAACCGGAGTGGATTCACTTCGCTCTGACCCGCCAGTTCCCGGATGGGGAGGGCGGATTGGTGGAGATCCTGCTGGATATCGGTTTTCCGGACGTGAAGAGTCTCCAGCTTGAGGACGAGCTGTGCAGCGACGAGTTGGACGAAAGAGAGGATGTTTTTGACTACATTCGCCGTTCTGCCGGTTATATTGCCCTGGAGAATATCCCGCCTGTCGCCATGGACATCACCTGCGACCAGACATAAAATGGAGCCAAAAATACCGGAATCGGCAGATTTTCTGCCGATTCCGGTATTTTTGTTGGCAAAATCAAAAGCGCCGCATAGCATGAAAGGGGAGGAGGAACCAAAATGGCCAAACGAGTTTATATCAGTCCCAGCGACCAGGTGGAAAACAAATACGCCTGGGGCAATACCAATGAGCATGTCCAGTGCCAGAGGATCGCCGAGGCGGAGGCCGCCGCCCTGCGCCGCTGCGGCGTGGAGGTGCAGCTGGCAAAATTTGGAACCAGCATGGCCCAAAGATGCGCTGAATCCAACGCTTTTGGGGCGGACATCCACAATTGCGTCCACACCAATGCCTTCAACGGAAAGGTCACCGGCACCCGGCTGTTCTGCTTTGCCGTGCCCGGAAAGGGGTACGATGCCTGCCGGGCGGTCTTCGGCGCCCTGGCGCCGCTGACTCCGGGGACCTCGGAGAATATCCAGGCCAATTCCCGGCTGTATGAGGTGCGGACCCCGGCGGCTCCCACCGCCTATGTGGAGTGCGAATTTCACGACAATCCGGAAACAGCCCGGTGGATCATCCAGCACACCGATGAAATCGGCGAGGCCATCGCCCGGGGCCTTTGCCAGTATCTGGGGGTGGCCTATGTTCCGGCCCAGGCGGAAAAGCCCGCGCCCCAGCCCAAGGGAGACGGCCTGTTCCGGGTGCAGGTGGGGGCCTTCGCCAACCGGGATAATGCCGAAAAAATGCTGGAAAGACTGAAAAAGGCGGGTTTTTCCGGGTTTATATCCAGCGAAAAATAGCGCGCCGGTTGTCAAAAAACCTTTTTTGAGACTGTCGAAAAACCTTTGCATATCGCGTTCCCTCCCGGCGCATACTATGGCCGAACGCAAAAATTTCCAACGATTTCTTGCAGGAGGGAAACCATATGGTCAAGGATTTTATCGACACCAACGACTTTTCGGCCCGGGAGCTGCTGGACATGATCCAGCTGAGCCTGTCCATCAAGGACGCCATCCGGGGCGGCTATTACCCGCCGCTGCTGCGGCACATGAACCTGGGCATGATCTTTCAGCAGTCCTCCACCCGGACGCGGGTGTCCTTTGAGACGGCCATGAGCCAGCTGGGGGGCCACGCCCAGTATCTGGGCCCCGGCATGATCCAGCTGGGGGGACACGAGACCATCGAGGACACCGGCCGGGTGCTGAGCTATCTGGTGGACGTGGTGATGGCCCGGGTCAT
>OLNQ01002226.1_pt1 | contig 17254 bp, 12 predicted proteins | sample 1672821 | NCBI WGS metagenome assembly OLNQ01 (sample SAMEA3136727, study PRJEB25190) | human gut metagenome | biome: human gut; feature: human-associated habitat; material: faeces | place: Austria | collected 2013 | reverse complement strand
GTGGAAAATAAAAATTCTCCACCTGGATATTTCGAAATATCCACGTGGAGAATCCCTTTTCCCCCGACATAGTGTCGTGTTGATATATAGTCGGGGTCTAAATTATTGTAGCAATCCAGCGTTGCATTTCTTCAGCCCTGTGCTTGTTGCTGAGTCTCCGTGAAGAGTGCGAGACCTCTGCCTATGGGTCGTGACAAAGCGACGAGGGAGACCTCCGCCTGTGCGAAGAGCTCCCTCGTGAAGTGTGCAGTGCTTCCCCCTATTTGTGGGGTGCTTGTGCGGTCCTCGTGGACCGTCGTCGTAAAGTTACTTGACGATACGCGTCGTGTAGTCGCCGACGAGGACGATGTAGCTACCAGCGGGTAGTGCGCTGATGTCGAGCGTCTGCTCCGTGCTAGCGAGGAGTAGCTGACCCGTGTAGTCGTAGAGACGTACTTCAGTACCCTCAGCTGCACCAGCTATCTCGAGACGCGTGCCACCATTCGTTACGAAGACAGCGACACCGCTCTGGGCAAGCTGCTCGATGGAGTTGCTCAGCTTGAAGGTAGCCTGTACCGTGGTTGCTGCTGTAACCGTAAAGGTGTACTTGACGCCACCGCCAGCTATGTTGACGAGCTTCTCGTCGCCAGCAGGGAGCTTCGTCTCACCTACCTGTAGCATCTCCAGTTCATACTTGTCCGCGGGCGTCACCTCAACACGAAGCTTGGTGTTGGCATCGACCATCGACTCACTCTTGACTTCTGTGCCATTCTCCTCGAATAGCTTCACAGTACCCCCCTCACTAGGCAGGGCGGAGCAAGAGACTTTGTATCTCTCTGTACGCTGCTTTTCAGCAAATGTGATCCGAACAGTCGCATCCCTAGAGACGGTAAAGGTGTAGATCGTACCATCCTCTGAGAGTGTCTCTGCGGGGGCTAGCTGATTACTATTTACATAGGTGACCTCATAGCCATCATTGACTGTTGCAGTGAGTGTCACAACGGTGCCGATAGGGAGCATCTTTGCCTCCTTTTCAGAGAGTGTGAGCTCCTGCTCACTACCAGGGGTCTTGTACTTACCAGAGACCGAACCTCCAGTACCCTTTGTGGTAAAGAGCACTTTAGCTTCACACTCCTTGTAGTCCTTGTAAGTCCAATATTTGTCTGTGGCAATCTTGACGTCGGTAGCGTTCACCTGGTTCTTCTCGTCACCATCGATAGAGTTGACGGCATAGAGCGTGCCTGGCTCCGCAGACGTTCGCTTGGGGAGGCTCTCGAAGAGTTGCTTCATAGCTTGCTCTGTGATTGCATTCTTATGGCAACGGAGCTCATTCAGTGCAGTGCAAGGTGTGAGATCGAGGGCTGTAAGCTCATTGTCGCTACAGTCTAGCTTTTTTAGTCTTGTCAAGCCCTTCAAGGAGAGTGAGGCGAAGTTGTTTTCAGCCACATCGAGCTGGGTCAGCTTGGTGCAGGTCGAGAGATCATCTAGCTCTGTCAATTGATTGCCTCTTGCGGAGAACGTCGTGATTGACTTAGGCAGATAGACCTCTTCTAGGGCACAAGCGTCAGCCTCTATCTCGGTAAGTTTAGTAAGATTCGCGACATCTATCATCGTTAGTGCAGAATTTCCTGAGATGTATAGCTTCTTAAGCATCCTCAAGTTCGCAAGGATGAGGGACTCAAGGTTGTTGCGTCTCACATTAAGTGTGGTGAGACGGTTCAGCCCGTCTACCTTCAGGTTCGTCAGCTTGTTGTCTGGTGCAGAGATTCTCTCTAAGCCAGGAGCGTTTGAGAGGTCAAGCGTGGTGAGCTCGTTGTCTGCTAAAATTAGATAGGCGAGCGACAAAGATTGGATCTGTATGGAGGTAATCCCAGCTCCAGCTGCACTAAAGGATAGAAAGTCGCCGTAGATTTTAATCTCTTCGCCCGCTTTCTTGCCTTTGACCTCAGCTTCCTGCGAAGATACCAGCCGACCATCGCCCCAGTCTATCCGGATGGATTGGCGGGGTGGTAGTATGACAGTGAATGAACAGTCAGCACCAATCTCTGTCGAGGTGGTGAAGATAATCGCCGGCTCGCTAGAGGCGCGTAAGCCTTTCTCTAGAGCACGTGGGTGTTCGGTGGCATAGACTACTGAAGAGAGTCCGAGGACCAAGAGCAGTAGAAGTAAAGAAGAAATCCTTTTTCTCATAAGAGTATCTGTTGGGGGTTGAACGTATTGGGAGTAGCTATTCACGATGACACGGAGTACGCATCCGCTACCGGTGACAGGGGCATCAGCCAACTGTCAGATGATATCCAAAGTATGTAGGGGCGAATACTCAGATCCGCCCCTACACATATCAGTTACCGCCTAAAGATTGGCGAGTAATACAAATTCATCGCTGTGCGGTCCTCGTGGACCGTCGTCGTAGAGTTACTTGACGATACGCGTCGTGTAGTCGCCGACGAGGACGATGTAGCTACCAGCGGGTAGTGCGCTGATGTCGAGCGTCTGCTCCGTGCTAGCGAGGAGTAGCTGACCCGTGTAGTCGTAGAGACGTACTTCAGTACCCTCAGCTGCACCAGCTATCTCGAGACGTGTGCCGCCATTCGTTACGAAGACAGCGACATCCCTCTGGGCGAGCTGCTCGATGGAGTTGCTCCGCTTGAAGGTAGCCTGTACCTTGGTCTCTGCTGTAACCGTAAAGGTGTACTTGACACCACCGCCAGCTATGTTGACGAGCTTCTCGTCGCCAGCAGGGAGCTTCGTCTCACCTACCTGTAGCATCTCCAGTTCGTACTTGTCCGCGGGCGTCACCTCGACGTACATCTCGGTGCCCGTAACGACACTCTTGCCACTCTCGAAGGGAGTACCGTTCTTCTGGAAGAGCTGTACATTACCAGCCTCTGCGCTTGGTAGGGTAGGCTCTACAGTGACAGCGTACTCGGGAGGAGGCAGTGTAGACTTGAAGGTTACTCGAATCTTGACATCCTCGGCTAGAAGGAAGGTGAAAGAGCTGTAGCCCTTCTTATTTTTGAGCTCCCTGTCATTTAGGAACCACTGGTCAACCTCAAAGTTCTCCTCGGGCGTTGCCTTGATCGTGATGAACTCACCTGCAGCGACCTTGGCGCCGTTAGTGATAGGACCTTCGGCTGTTGAAGCGGAGACCTTACCACCCTCCTCGGGATCGGCGATGCAGGTTACAGTAAACTCGCCTGTGACTTGCTTCTCCGTAACCTTAGCGACCACAGTCACATCGCCCTGCACGATAAAGGTGTAGACCTTACCCTCCTCGGAGAGTGCCTCTGCAGGAGCTGGGTTACCATTGTTCATATAGGTTACCTCGAAGCCCTCAGTAAGGGCTGCCGTTAGCGTCACCTTTGAGCCGAGGGGTACTTGCTTCGTGTTACCTTCCCAGATAGAGAAATTCATCTCATCGGGCGTCACATACTTACCCGATATAGTAGCACCAGTGCCCTCTCTCTTGATGGTCAGCGTAGCTTCCGTCGGATTGACAGGAGCCTTTGCCTTGAGGACGGGCTCGACCTTGGTGTTGTCATTGACGAGGAGTGTGAGCTGATTAGGATCAGCACTCTCTAGCTCCTTGGTCTCGTCATTGACCTTCCAAGACTCCATCTCGTAGCCCTCCTTAGGTGCTACGACAAAGGTAACCTTGACTCCCTTCTCTACGGACATACCATCTGTCACAGCCTGCGTGGCATCATCCGTGTAGTGAGCCGTCATCGTGCCTTGACCCTCCTTAGGTTGGATCATCTGCACCGTGTACATCGTGGGCTGGGGAGCAGCCTTTGCCTTCATGACAGGGCGAACCTTGACGTCCTTAGAGAGCGTGATGACGAGCGGATTGCTCATGTCGTCGGACTTCTTCTCATCAACCTCCCAGTAGTCTAGCTCATAGCCCTCTGCGGGGGTTACAAAGAAGCTTACCTTCGTTCCTTCGGGTAGGGATGCGGATGCTCCACTCTGGATAGTCGTCTCATCCTCGCCGTAGTATGCGAAGAAGTTCCCCTCAGATGCTGGGATACTACCTAGAGTTACCGTGTACATCGTGGGCTGTGGAGCAGCCTTTGCCTTCATGACAGGGCGAACCTTGACATCCTTAGAGAGCGTGATGACGAGCGTATTGCTCATGTCGTCAGACTTCTTATCATCAACCTCCCAGTAGTCTAGCTCATAGCCCTCTGCGGGGCTTACAAAGAAGCTTACCTTCGTTCCTTCGGGTAGGGATGCTCCACTCTCGATAGTCTTCTCATCCTCGCCGTAGTATGCGAAGAAGTTCCCCTCAGATGCAGGGATGCTGACTAGAGTTACCGTGTACATCGTGGGCTGTGGAGCAGCCTTCTCCTTGAGGACAGGCTCGACCTTGATGTTGTCATTGACGGGGAGTGTGAGCTGATTAGGATCAGCGCTCTCTAGCTCCTTAGTCTCGTCATTGACCTTCCAAGAAGCCATCTCGTAGCCCTCCTTAGGTGTTACGACGAAGGTAACGGGAGTCTCTAGAGCCACCCATGTGCTGTCTTGTAGATCTTTCTGTTGACCATCATCCGTGTAGTGAGCCGTCATCGCACCTTGCGTAGCATCAGGCTGAACCATGACAATCAGTCCGTGCGTCTTCTTGGCAACGGCTGAGAGCTTCAGAGGCGTATCGCCTACAGTCAGTAGGATGTAATCATCCTCTGCATCGTCAGAGGGCTTAGACACTCCGTTGACGAGGAAGTGATCAAGACCATATCCATCGTCAAAGAGTGCATCGACACTTATCGTCACACCCTGAGGTACAGCATCGCCACTCTTCACTTCGACTGAATTAGGATACATTCCATACTTAACTACTAGCTCACCATGCTCGAAGGGATCGATGGTAATCACCGTCGACGGCTTCTCGACTGCCACGACAGCAATGCTCACAGGTCCCGTCGCCGTGTAGTTACAGCTATAGGTCTTAAAGAAATCACTGTAGTAATTATGAGGAGTCTCCACACCATTGATAAGGAAGTGCTTGAACTCGTAAGCTGGATCCACCTTAGCTTCAATGGCTAGACGCGAGTTCATTGGTACCTCCTCCCCATCTTTGATAACGGCAGAGCTGCTAGAATTCTTCACCGTCAGCGTGCCATGGTCAAATGGTGTGATGGTGACGATACAGGGCTTTACCTTCTCGATGACCGCAGCAATGGTCATATCTTCGGTCGCTGTTTCGTATAGATATGGGCGTGTTGGATAGGTAACTGTCTTCACCTTTCCGTTGATGAGGAAGTGCTTAAATAGGTATCCCGCCTCTACCGTTGCTTCAATCTTAAGCGATGCTCGCTCCTCGACACGAGAGCCTGAGACTACCGTCTGAGCAGAAGACCCATAGCCTGCCTTTACCGAGAGGGTACCACCCTCTGCGGGCTGCTCGTAAGTAATCTTGTAGCCAGCCTCCTTGAGTACAGGCGTGATGGTTGATGTCTCTGTAATCTTAAAGGTTTGCTGGTTGGGCCTGTACGTAGCCTTCTCAACTCGCTGACCGTTGAAGAGCCAATAATCTACGCCGTAGCCAGCCTCAGGCGTGACCACTACCAAGATTTCACTACCAACCTCTACCTGCTCTCCTGCTGCTAGCTCGGGAGAAGAAGAGGCGTACTTACCTTTGTAAGCCTTGACTGTAGCATGCTCAGGCTTGACAAGCGTCACTGGGACCATCGTCTTAGTGCCAGCCACCTTCAGTTGAGCTGTGACGGTCATATCTCCTCGAACATTTAGAGTAGCCTTGTTTGCTGCGCCCGCCTTCTTGCTAGGCGAGAACTTCTTACCATTGACGATCCAGTACTCGATTTCATAGCCAGTCTCGGGAGTTAACTCGACCGAGAGTCTAGTACCAAAGTACTTCTGATCGCCAGAGTTGACCTCCTTGCCTCCGTCAGTCACCTTAAGCGTGCCATGCTCTGGCTGTGTGATTGTGACGGTGTGTAGCGTAGCGGGTGCCACCCGTGCAGAGATGGTTAGGTCTTCCGAGACTGATAGGCGAACACTACCTCCGTTGCTCTCCCTCTCCTCTCCATTGATGATGTAGTGGGTAACCATGTAGCCCTGCTCAGGCGTCGCCATAATGGTGAGGCCTGCCATACGAGGAACCTGGTCACCGCTCTTCACATCAACGATAGAACCGCTGAGTGAGTCAAAGTAATCAGCCTTGATGGTGGCGTGCTCTACCTGATTAATGGTTACTGTGTACTTTTTTTGCGCCTGCGCTGCGAGTGGCAGGAGCAAGAAGGTACCCAATAACGCTAAGATAGATAACATTCGTTTCATAAGCGTATTTGTTTTTTGAGTGTAAGTGATTGATCTATTCTTCTGTCTAGGAGAGAGAGGTGCGGAGGCGGTGTCTCCGTGCGGCTCCACACTACCCGCATCTCTTCAAAGGGCTAAGATAATAAAAAAAGCGATAGGGTGCTGCTCCTTTGCGTGGCTCTCATTTTATTAGTAGCTTTGTGACGACAAACCAACACATAGCAGATATTTAGATGGAGCATTACTATTGTGTCATCATGGGTGGTGGCGTAGGCAGTCGCTTCTGGCCTATCTCGCGTCAGTCACGCCCCAAGCAGTTTCTCGACTTCTTCGGTACGGGCAGTTCTCTACTACAGGACACTTACCGGCGCTTCGTGCGTATCGTCCCCGAGGACCATATCTACATCGTCACGCATGCCGACTATGTAGACCTCACACTGGAGCAGCTCCCCGCCCTCTCTCGGGAGCAGATATTGACCGAGCCCATCAGGCGCAACACGGCTCCCTGCATCGCCTACGCCTGCTATCATATCTATCAGCGCGACCCTAAGGCGACCATCGTCGTCGCAGCTTCGGATCATATCATCATGAACGAGGACAACTTCGTCCAGACAGTCAGTCAGTCGCTCCACTTCGCCTCGCTCCATCCTTATCTCCTGACACTGGGCATCCAGCCCACAGCACCCGAGACAGGCTACGGCTACATACAGGTGGACTCGAGCGAAGCTCCCCTCGACGGACAGTATCACAAGGTCAAGGTTTTCACCGAAAAGCCCAACCGTGAGATGGCTGAAATCTTCGTCTCCTGCGGGGAGTTCCTCTGGAATAGCGGGATGTTTGTCTGGCAGGTCAAGACAATCCTCGACGCCTTTGCCAAGTATATGCCCGAGGTGAGCCGGCTCTTCACAGAGCACGTCCAGGAGTTTGGCACCAGTCGTGAGCAAGAAGCGATAGAGGAGATCTACCCTTACTGTCCGAGTATCTCCATCGACTACGGAGTCCTGGAGAAGGCGGACAATGTCCTAGTCACTCCGGCGACCTTCGGCTGGGCAGACCTAGGCACCTGGGGCGCGCTCTATGACCAGAGCTCTAAGGATGAGGCTGGCAATGTGACCAATCATCAGCGGACACGCTTCTACGAGTCGATGAATAACATCCTCTATATTGACGACCCAGACCTTATGGCGGTCGTGCAGGGGGTCGACGACTGTATCATTGCCAAGCATGACAACGTCCTCCTCATCTGCAAGCGAGAGGCGGAGCAGAGCATCAAGAACTATGTCGCCGATGTGGAGATAGACTCCGGGCAAGACTACATATAGGTTGAAGAATCCGCCGACACTGTTCCGCCTTCTATGCAGGAGATGTGGCTACATCAGATCTGGGGCAATAGGCTCTACGAGGGACTGACCTTCGAGCCTCACCCGTGCATCCCCGAGGGGGTCACCCCGGTCGTCCTGGACCCTGGGCGGTACAATACGAATGGGGGACCAGACTTTAGCAATCTCAAGCTACGTATAGGACCGCTCGTATGGGCGGGCAATGGGGAGATTCACCAGAATACTACCGACTGGTTGCGACACGGCCATCAGCTCGACCCGACCTACAATAATGTCATCCTCCACATCGTCCTCAAGGACGACGGTCCCATCACCCTACAGGCTGGCACCCCGCCCATCACCTGTCGGATGCAAATCAATCCCGACCTCCTAGCTATCGCACAGCAACTGACCGAGGCGCCTCACATCCCCGCCTGTGGCACGGCCTGCAGTGAGCTCCCAGTGGCGGAGCAGTCGGCATGGTTGACACAGCTAGCCGGAGAGCGTCTCGAGCGTAAGTGCAGGCAGATAGAGACGGCGATGAGCTTTTCCCAAGGCGACCTAGCAGCCGTCACCCATCTCTTCCTGATGCGCTATCTAGGCAGTAAGGTCAATAATGATGCCTTCGAGCAAATAGCTCGACGCCTTCCCCCAGCCATACTACTCAAGCACAAGGGCTCTCTCCAAGCTCTCGAAGCACTCCTGCTCGGTGTGGGCGGACTGCTCGAGGAGCATACGACCAGCAGTCCCACGGAGCCCGAGGAGGAGCTCTATCGTGAGCGACTAAGGGAGGAGTACACTTTTCTCGCGCACAAGTACCAGCTCTCATCAATCCCGCCTGGAACTATGCGGATGCTACGCCTACGCCCCACCGCCTTCCCGCATAGACGGCTGGCATACGTAGCCACGCTATACAACCGAAGTGACAACCTCCCGGGGCAACTGCTACGCGTCGCCTCCCTAGGTGAGCTCGAGCAGCTCCTCACCGTTCAGCTGTCGGACTACTGGCAGAGACACTACCATTGGGGAGCGGCGTCCGACAATTCTCTAGGTTCGCTCGGGCGGAGTACAATCGAGAGTATTGCTATCAACGTCGTTCTCCCACTCCAGTACTACCTCTCGCAAGTAAGACTAGGAGGGCTCTCGGTGGCACCGACGGGTCACGGAGCTATGAGTGCGCACGACCTGCCACCCGAACGCAATAGCGTCATCCGCCGCTTCACCGCACAGGGGCTGCAGCCGCGAGACACCAGTGAGAGTCAAGCACTCCTCGAGCTATACGAATGCTACTGCGAGCCTCGTCGCTGCTGGCTATGCCCCGTGGGGCGCACGCTCCTGCAGAGCTACAGCGCCAGAACTTTGCCACCTTCCGTCGGGGAGCAGCCCGACGCCTAGCCCCGCGCATCTCACCATGATTGCGCAAAAGCCGTTGCCTCCTTGCGGAGAAGTGATTTCATCCTTGCGCAAAAGTCGTTTGACTTATCGGGAAACGTGATTTGACATCTGCGGAGGAGCCATTTAAATTATCGGGAAGGCTGACGCATTATATATAATGAATTCATCTATTCCTCGCTGGTCGCTATCTGTAGCTCCTGACAGAGCAATTAGAGAGACTATTGCATCAAGGCGCATCGCTGTGTTGCTTTCGGGATTCGGCTTCGGTCACATACGGAGGTATGTGAGCTTCAGACCTCACCCTCAGCGCCTTGCGCTTCATCCTTTCTGCAAAGTCAGGACAATCTTGCTTGCAAGATTGTGAGACTGTTGACTTTTGCAACAGTCTCTATAGGTCGTTACAGGTAAGATTTGCGAAGGTGAGAGCTAATTGAGAATTTGTACATTTGTAACTGCGTTGCACTTGACACTGGAATGTGCGTTTCACCAAAATCAACCTCTTTCAGTGGATAAATGAGCCGTTTTCACCGCCTCCAGACGAGCCCGAAATAGCATAGGGGGGATACCCTCATTTTACCGCAAATGTCAAGGGGCGATTAACTCGCTTGACAGCTATCTTACACCCTTCGCCCGCCAAAAACGTTTAGGACACTATTGGGTATAAGAATATTTAGAAAAATACATCATCGATTATTGTGCATAAAGACAATGCAAATAAGACAAACAATTTGCAATTAAAGAATAAAAATTAGCAATGATCAATATAAAAGAGGGATGGTTATTTTTAATATACTCTAAAACATTGCAAAACGAATATAGAGTTCGTTCCTTTTGCATAACTTTGCCTCGAAATCAATCATTTATCGTATAATAGTATGCCTGCAAATAAGAATGCAATGACCCGCTATAAGATTCTTGATGAATTATTGAGTAGCAGATACCATAATTACTCACTTGATGACTTGACCGAAGAGGTCAATGAGCGCCTAGCAGATATGTACCCAGACACGAATGGCGTTGTACGTCGTACTATAGAGAAGGACATATATTATCTTGAATATGAAGGTCCTTTTATGGTTGACATTGAAAGATATTCTGTTCCTGCATATAATAATGTAAAGCAAAAAACTTACACAAAGCAATGCCTTCGTTATAATATTTCAGGCTTTTCTATATTCAAAAAGGATTTGACTAGTGATGAGGAATATCTTCTTCGTGAGACATTGTCTTTAATTGGCCAATTTGATGGCTTGCCAAATTTTGATGCGTTGGAAAGTCTCCGATTAGGCTTAGGATTAAGGGATAAGCACCGTCGAATCATATCTTTTACAAAGAATCCTTTGGCATACTCCAATCTGATTGGTGAACTGTTTACTTCAATATCTCAGAAACAGGTTATTGAACTTCATTATCATACATTTGATGCTCCAACAGACATACTTTCAATCAACGTTCACCCATATTTATTGAAGGAATACAATAGACGCTGGTACTTAATCTGTCAGGCAGAAAATGGCAGTAAACTTCTAAATTATAGTTTGGACCGCATCGACAAAGTTGTTCCTCTCCCTTCTCATAAGTATATTGATTATGATGGGGATGTCTATGAGTATTTTGAAGATATTATAGGCGTTACAAATTATAAGAGTTCAGATGTTCTTACTATTCTGTTTTGGGTTAGTGATTATTCCAAATGTTATGTGGAAAATAAACCCATCCATGACTCGCAAAAGCGATATAAAGGGAAATTGGAAGAAACTTATCGAGAGCAATACCCAATGCTTGATGGTGGTTATTTCTTCTCTATTGAGTGCAAGCATAATTACGAGCTCATTAGAGAACTAACCTCTTTCGGTGAGCATTTAATCGTTCTAACTCCATATGGACTTGTCGGTGAAATAAGAGAAAGGATTGATAATATGAAAGAAAAATATGAGTGCATTAATTTGCGAACGTAGAGTTCGTGGGTGCACTGTACCTTTGCACCAGCAATACGAAAGATGGATATTATGGACGTTAAACCTAGATTTTTTTTGTACATGACGCAGTTTGAAACACTTTCTACCGAGGTTCAGAGTATTGTTCGTAACTTCTATAACTCCATAAGAAGCAAGGAGACTATCTCTGAACCCAACAAGATTTTGATGGTTTCATTGTACGAGACCAGTAGTAATCCCCAAAAAGAAGTTCTTCATATACTGAATGACTTTAGAGTTAACCTATCTAACTATATGCAGGAAGGAGATTTATTGCTCCTTCAAGCAGAATACGATAATGTCATTCGTTTTTGCGCTGCTCAGGGAGAAGGCGTGCAAAATGACATATTTAACCGAGGCTACGGTCAGACACTCCTGCCAGATTCGCTTGTTGAACTTTGTGGCAGAGTCGCAAATGTAGAATATGGCAAGTCCGTATATTTGCCCTACTGTGGTGATGGGTCATTTGTACGACTTTGCCAAAACTGTGAAATAGGTGGCTTTGAACAGCATCATACATCCTGGGCCTTATCTCAAATTCTTCTGTCTACGGTCACTAAGAGAAACGACGTAATACTTGATAGTCGTGCCGTTAATGTTAAGGACAATCAAAAATTTGACTACATCTTTACCTTCCCTCCTTTTCTTCAAGGGCGTGAAGGAAAGACTATCGTTGAAACCCTTTATAACCTGATTACTAAACACCTAAATGACAATGGTGAATTCTTCGCCATCCTTCCTATGAGCTTCTGCTCTGCATCATGGTGGTTTGATATACGAAAAATTCTTTTGGAGAGAAAAGAGTTTAGCTCAAATGTAATCGCTTTACCTTCTATACTTGAGCCATTCTCCAACATCGCACTCTGCTTAGTACATTTCGTGAAAGATTACAAGGGACATATTCTTCTTGCTGATGTTTCCACCAATGAGTTCTTTGAAAAACACAATATTGCTGGACTGAAAAAGAATGTTTTAAAGGTGCAATCCATTATTGAGACAATTCAATTGCAAGACGAGCAACATGTTTGGGTTGGAGGTGTACATGACCTCACAGAAAATTTGGATTTATCACCTGCTCGTTACCTCATATCTCAAAATATTCCTCAAGCAGCACAGGGATTTAAATATTACAAACTGAAGAATTTGATAACTCTTTTGCCTCTAACAAGAGGACAGCAAAATGGATGCGAAGTGCCTCTCGTTGGAATGAAAGAACTATCTCTCAGTTTTATAAATTGTGAGATAAAGGCCAACGAACTATCTAGTAAGTCTTCTCAACAGGCTCGTTTGCTCTCAGAGGATGCATTGTTGGTAGGCTTTATCGGTGGAAAGTTTAAGGTAGGGCGTATGATAGGACTCTCAGAAAAATCTTGTGTAATTCTGCGTCCTGAGGTATTCGCTGTGAAAGTCTCATCAGAACTTATCACAGAGGACTATCTCCTTTATAGCATCTTGTCTGCTATAACTGAGCAGCAAGCCAAAGCATTGGCTACTGGGGGGGCTATAACGCGACTAATGACTAATGATTTTCTTGAGGTTGAAATCCCAATTCCAAGCATTGAGGAACAAGTAAGAATCTGCAAAGCAGAAACCAGAAAGAGCCTATCTGAGTCAGATAGAATGCGCCTAGAGTCGTACGATGAGTTTAGACAAGACATGCATATGAAAAAGCATGCCATTGGTCAAACCATCTTTAATTTGAATAATTGGTGGAAGGTTCTTCAAAAAGCTCGTAAAGAAGGCGAAGGTGTTCTTCGTGATTCAGCAATAATTGGTAAAAGCACGCCAATCTGTGTTAGTAGTATTTACGACAACCTTCAGGAGGCTATCTCTCAATTGCAACAACAGATTAGCAAGTTCGACCGTGGAAATGGTATGGAAGTGACTAGTTTTGCGCTGACAGAGTTCATCGAAAACTACATAGCTAAAAACCAGAGCCCTATATTCCGCTTTATCTATGATAACACGGGACACAGAGCATCACAAAATTTACCAGAAGTGGACTTTAACGAGGAGACTAGTACATACTACACGACTGGTGAGATGATACTCAACGAAGCTGACCCAATTGAGTATGTTGATTTTGCCCCTGATGCATTAAAGATAATATTTGACAATATTATCAGCAATGCTTGTGCCCATGGGTTTGTCAACAGCGAGGGGAACAATCTTGTAAAGATTGAACTTAGCACTGAAGGTTACGACTATGTTGTTACGATTAGTAATAACGGAGAACCGATACATGAACAGCTCTCTGGAGATGATGTTTTTACTTATGGAAAAACATCGAAGAATGGCCTTAATCATTATGGCATTGGTGGCTACGAGGTAAAGCATCTCATGCGAGAATTTGACGGAGATGCCCTCCTCTTTATCGATTCTGAGTCTGATTTTCCTGTAACCTACAAATTGATTTTTCACTCAACTAATATAATAACTGTATTATAATGGCGACAGCAGATACATACAAAGTTCTTTGGGTTGATGACGATGAAACAATCGTCTTCAGCACCAAACTGGATGCAGAGGACTACAATCTCGAATTAGTCCATTTCTCAAATTGGGAAGAGGCAGAAATATCGCTCAGAAAAAATTTTGATGAGTATTCAGCTATCATACTTGATGCCTATTGCAAGATAAACAAAGACTCTTTGGAACAAGAGGAATTTATTACCGCAGTGCTTCCATCACTTTCTACACTTTTCGGCGAAAAGCGTCGTAGTATTCCTTGGTTTCTGTTATCCGCTGGCACCATGTCAACCTTTAACAACGTAGTTACAGGTGCCAAATATCAGCATTCTAAGCATGAAGAAGAGTGGGGAAATATGCTATACTTGAAAGATGCTCCTGACGAAGATAAACTTAATTCATCTTTCCTTTTTCAAACCATTCAAAGGATAGCCAAAAATCAATCTTTCAATGTCGTTTTATTTAGACACCGTGAAGTATTCTCATACATGGGTAATGATAAGCTGATTGACTCCAGAGCTCGAAAACTTATGCTCAGAATGTTAAGTGCTTTGTATTATCCAGAGGAGAATATAAAGTACGAATTTGAAGGCAATCCGTTGAGAAAAGTAGTTGAATATGTATTCCGAGCAGCTCGTAAAATGGGACTATTGACAACTCGTGTTTTTGACAACTTAGATCATATAATTCTTCTCGATGCAAGTAGATACCTAGCTGGATTGAACATTAATATCTATGAAGGTAAAATAAAGATAGGGCAGGCACGATGGGGGAATTTAGGATCAGGAAAGGATGGAGCCAAAGGAGATTCAGTCTTTCCATCTGACATAGCAATGATTGTCAAGAATATCATCAACTATTCAAGTTCTGGTTCTCATACGGAAGAGCATGAGCCGTTCTTTATCGATGAGGCTAACAAAGAAGTTTTCTTTGGCTATGTCATGCAGCTCTGCCACATTATAAGGTGGTTCGGAAAATATGTTGAGATTAATTCTGATGTTACAAAGAACAAGTCCATGCAAAAAGAAACTCTCTCAACAATAGCGCAATCCGAAGAAAAGAATAAGGATCTGCGAAACTCAACTCCTCAAATCATAAACCCTGAAACAAAAACACCTCCAAAAGAAGAGATTATTGGCAAAACATTCTTAATTTCTACTGAAGAAGGAGTTTCAGTCTGCGGGAATTATAAGCTATCGGAGGAACTTAAACATTGCACAGGTGTTGTGACAATCCTCAATCTGATTGACAACCACGAATCCGACAAAGATTCGTACCCTTACATTATTACAGAAATAAAATAAGCGCTATGGCTGAATTGAAACAACTTGAAATAAATAAATCTACTAAGATCCTTGTACCTGCTTCTTCGTATCGTTTGGAAAACGATATGCGCCGACTAATCCCTTTTACCTCTGGTGAAAAGATTGGTTTCATAAACAAAGACGGTGAAATCATTGTCCCCCCTATTTACACCATGTGCTATGGTGATGCATATAATGATGAAGACTACATTAAAGTAGCCATTCCCTATACGTACGGTTTTACAAGAAAAAGCGGAAGCGTTGCGACCTATTCTAATTTCCTATATGGTCTTTTGGACTGCAACGGAAAGGTCGTATTCGAACCTATCTATCGTAGTATGCTCCCATCGATTGGTGGGAACGAAGTGCTTTTTACCGTCCAAAGGGAAGATTATCAATGGGGTGTGATTGATACTGCTGGAAAGGAATTTGTCCCTTTCGGTAAATATAATTGGATTGATGGCTATGATCACGGCTATACAAGAGTGGTAGGGTATCAATCTTCAGACCGTACAAATAACACCACCAAATGGGGGATTATTAACGAATATGGTGAAGAAGTTCTACCTGTAGAATATGATAATATTTGGAATTTCTATGATAAATCTCGACATAGTACTCGTGTTGAAAAGAATGGCGTAGCAATAGAATTTCAATTAATGATCAATCCTAGGCTTGAAAAAACCATAGTGACTGACAGTGAATATAAGGATGATTATGGCAGTCATTACAGTGAATATGAAGGCAGTTATGCTCAAGACATAATGGGCTATAGTGATGACGTCATTAATGATGCCTTCGATGGAGATCCCGATGCGTATTGGAATATAGATTAGTCATATTCCGTTCATAGTGCTTAGTATTTAGAGATTTACTACTATTTGATTGATTTGTCCAGAGAGGTAGTTTCGGAGAGAGGTGCGGTCGGGAGCGTAGTATTCAGTCCATTGTCCGTACTGATTGACGAGGTTCTTCTTCAGTACATCAAGGAAGTCAAATCGGTAGCCCATCAATAGGACCGCAGTACGGAAGTAGGTATTGGAGTTCACCGCCTCACATAGCCAATTCCTCCTCACGGCTCATACGCTCACCACGATTGTGTTGCTCACGAAGGATATATACCTTACTCCCCGAAAGGCTCTCCAACGGCTCCACACTCCACGTTACGAACTTAGCCCAAGTTTCACGGCGCAGGGCGAGAACTGCTACTGGCGGGAGATCGTGCGACGTATGTCTACACAGAAGTTAGTCACCACCGAAGGCGTCAATCCGCCGGGCGAAAAGGTCGAAATGCGACAATGTAGCAATCCCTCGAAACAAGCCACCGAGATCTACCAAAAGCTAGGCTTACGAGAAGCACCTTTCAGAAAAATCAAAATCTGTAGGACACAAAGTCCATAACCCAAACGCTTCCGTCCGTTTCCAGCAACCATTACACGTTTTTCCCCGTGAAACTTGGGTCAGGACAATCTTGCAAGCAAGATTGTGAGACTGTTGACTTTTGCCACAGTCTCTATAGGTCGTTACAGGTAAGATTTGCGAAGGTGAGAGCTAATTGAGAATTTGTACATTTGTAGCCAGACTCAATGAAGAAAGAAAAGTAGTACGCTTCCTATGAAAAACAGATTCCACCTAGACAGTAACTTCTCATGGTTTTGCTCCTTCATTGCCGCTTGGGTGCTCATGGTCTCTTCTCTAGGAGAAGCCTCTAATGAGCTTCATGTGCAGATGGCAAAGAGCCTAGCACTCTCGGTCACATTCCTACTGATCGTACTGGTCGCCTGGGTGTGTCGCAAGGTCAATCATGGAGACTACCCAATCATAGGCGTCAAAAAGCTCCTCAAAGTCTTAGGCGCCAGCTATATACTCCCTCTGTTTAGCTTCTTATTCTGGTTAGATAGATATTGGATCTACGCCTTTGCGTTTCAGCTACTGCTTATAGTCTCTCTCTGGGTCGGAGAGGTCAGTAAGTCACAAAGAGCTAGACGACCTTACGCTTATTGAGTTAACTGTCGTATAGGCTCAATCTCGTAATACCCCGAGACGTAGTAGCCAAAAGCCGAATCACAGAAAGACTAGCAAACAAAATAGGGGCGGACACGAGGTCCGTCCCTATTTGGTTAGTGGTTTGTGCGTCTAGTGAGACTGTAGACTTTTGCAACAGTCTCCTAGTAGGACGACTAGAAGGCGGTCCAGCCTTGTAGCCAGTTGCCCTTGCTAGCAGGGAAGGCGCCGACCTGAGCACCCATGAAGTCGGCTGGAGTGCCGAAAGGAGCCTTCATGCCGAAGGTAGCTGCGGAGTCTTTATTGATCACCTCGATGATGCCTGTGGTAGGCTTGGCGGAGCCGTTCTTGATCTCAAAGGCAGCGTCAAAACCGTGGAAAGAGCTACCCTCGATCTTGCTATGCTCCATCTTGTCGGCATCAGAATCGAGAACGAAGCCCTTAGGATAACCGGTGAGGATGCAGTCCTTGAGCGTAATCTGACCACCACGACGTACACGAGCTGCGTACTTGTAGGCATCGCCCTGGAAGT
>OLNQ01002223.1_pt1 | contig 17284 bp, 14 predicted proteins | sample 1672821 | NCBI WGS metagenome assembly OLNQ01 (sample SAMEA3136727, study PRJEB25190) | human gut metagenome | biome: human gut; feature: human-associated habitat; material: faeces | place: Austria | collected 2013 | reverse complement strand
GCATCTATGCGCTCGACCCCACGAGCAAGAACCCCTACACGGCTCTCTACTGTATTCCTACAGTCATCGACCTAGAGCAGCGTACCATCCAGCAGATTGATGGTATCCCAGCGTCCAATCCTCACGCAGTAGCCCTCGGGCGGTACAACGATCGTATCATGATCGGCTCGGCAGGCAAGGAGCGTAGCGGATTTTACTCCTACGATCCTAAGACAGGTGCCGTCTCCGACGGACCCGTCTTTGAGGTGGAGGGCAATCCCGTCTCCTTCTACCAAATGAAGTAGTTTAGAGTCCTATAGAATCCTAAAAAGGCGGGTCGCTGAGAGAGCGATCCGCCTTTTTCTATGGCTTCGTATTTGAGTAGAAAGATTACTCAGGAGGTGCTTTACTTGCGAAGCAAAGGGCGCGCCTACCCCTTGGTGGCAGCCTGTACGACGTTGAGCACGTAGTCGCCCAGCTGCTCGTAGTAGCCGACGAGGTCCATATAGCTCACAGACTCGGGGTAGTCATACTTCTGCGTACGAACGTTGTCCATATTTTGAGCTTTCAGCAGGGTGCGCAGGTCGTTGAGCTGCTTCTCTAGCGTGTAGCTCTCACGTGCGTCCGCCTCCGAGAGCTTGTTGCGTCGCAATAGCTCGGCCATCTTGAGCGCTGTCTCGGTGGCGATCATATGGATCTGCAGGAGGTTGTTGCGCACCATCTCGGTGTAGCTCTTGCCAAGCTGGTGGTAGCGATTGATCTCACGCGCTATACCCACCGCAGCGTCGGCGACACTCTCTATCTCGGTCGCCACACGATAGTAGACAAGTATGTCGCTCTGTGACTCCCGGCCTAGCTCCGTATGTGAGATCTTATTAAGGTAGTCGGCTATCTCGACCTCTACGGCGTCGGATATGTCTTCCTCTTGCTCACACTTGTTGTAAAGCTTCTTGAGCTCGACGGGATTGTCTGTCTTGAGCATACCCTCACAGTAAGACATCATCTGCGTGACTCGACTAGCGTACTCGGCTAGCTCTTGCTGTACTTGTAGCAGACCGATCTCACCAGTTGGTAGGATACCAGCACGTATATAGCGTAGGTGTGTCTGCTCTGTATCACCCTTCTTAGCCTTCTTCATAGGGATAGCTCGCTGGCAGATCTTGACATAGACTGGTACGAACCAGATCATGACGAAGGCATTCAGCACGTTGAAGGTGGTGTGGAAGAGCGCAAGTCCTACGGAGACGACCGCTGCTAGCGAACCGATCTGAGCTTGTAGTGCAGCTAGCGAGGGATCGGCTAGTGTCTCTGTCGAGGAGATGGCGCTCATACTAGCGGGATCGTAGATCTGGCTGAGGCGAGAGGTGTACTCGTAAAGCTCTCGTGGATCACCTACGCCCGTATTTATCAGCCAGTTGGCGATCATATTGGTAAAGGGGTAGAAGAAGATCAAGACGAGTAGCACACCGAAGACGTTGAACAGCAAGTGCGAGAACGCAGCCCGCTTAGCATTGACATTAGCTCCGAGGGCTGCTAGGTTGGCGGTGATGGTCGTTCCGATGTTTTCGCCTAGGATCATCGCCGTGGCGATCTCAAAGGGTATCCACCCTTTCGAACACATAATGAGTGTGATGGCTACCGTGGCACTGGAGGACTGAACCAGTAGCGTCATAATGGTACCTATCAGGAGGAAGAGCAGGATAGAGGCAAAGCCCATATCGGTGTAGCCTCGGAGGAACTCAAGTGCCTCGGGGTGACTCTGGAGGTCGGGCATCGAGTCCTTGAGAAACTGCAATCCGAGGAAGAGGAGCGAGAAGCCTACGAGGAACTCGCCCAGCGAGTTGAGCTGCTCCCGCTTGGTATAGATAAGCGGTATGGAGATGGCAAAGAGCGGTATGGCAAAGGTCGATATATCTATCTTAAAGCCGAAGAGGGTGATGACCCAAGCGGTGACGGTCGTACCAATATTGGCACCCATAATGACCGATATAGCCTGTCCCAGCTCGAGTAGCCCTGCATTGACAAAGCTGACGACCATCAGTGTCGTAGCACTGGAGGACTGAACCAAAGCAGTCACGAAGACTCCCGTGAGTAACCCTAAGATGCGACGAGAGGTCATCGCTGCGAGGATCTGACGCATCCTATCGCCTGCAGCCTTTTGGATGCCTTCGCTCATGATCTTCATACCGAAGAGGAAGAGCCCTAGCGATCCCAGCAGATAGATAAAGTCAAACAGAGTAAATGCCATGAGTATGTCGTTGTTTGTATATCATTACCGAGCAAAAGTCTCCTTAGACTGAACCAGCTCCTCAGACTCCGATCCGCACTTTCAGGACGATTAATGTGCGTTTCGGTCATCTTCTCGGCTGATTGTGGTCCTTTGGTGACAGCTATTTCGTAACTTCGCTTGCAAAGGTAACGATTTTAGACTGCTTAGCCTAACAGACCTACCACAATTTGATAAAATAAGTACCAGCCCCCTATGGAGAATCTATCAATATACTGTCCTAACCTAGACGAGCATCTCAGCGTGCCACCTGGAGCGACACTCTATCAGGTAGCACAGAGCTACCGCAATGCTTTGGGCTTCGAGCCTGTCAATGCTCGTGTCAACAATCTAACCGTCGACCTCGATTGGAGACTCCGCGAGTCTTGTCAGGTGGAGTTCGTCGGGCTCACCGAGGAGAGTGGACGGCACACTTACCTACGCTCTCTCTGCCTGCTCTTTGCTAAGGCGCTCCACGATGAGCTCCCGCACTACCATCTGAGTGTACGGCACTCGCTCTCGGGGGGCTACTTTAGCGTAGTCAAGTGTGGCGACAAGGGGATCACGGAGGAGCAGCTTACCATCGTCAAGAGACGCATGGATCACCTCATCGCAGAGGACCTACCCTTCGAGCGACGCACCGCACCGGCCGAGGAGGCGGTGCAGATCTTTACCGCTATGGGAGAGATGGACAAAGTGGAGCTGATCACCTCCAGCGGTCAGCCCTACGTCACCTACCACTACCTCGATGGCTACCCAGACAACTACTACGGATCGCTACTTCTCTCCACGGGACAAATACAGCTCTACGACCTCGTCCCTTACCTCGGGGGCGTACTGATACGGGTGCCTTCGATCGTCCAGCCTACGGAGCTGGCGCCCTTCGAACCTCAGCAACCGATGCGTGAGGTATTTGACAAGCAGTCTCGTCTTCTTAACCTCCTAGACATAAGCTATGTGGGTAGTCTCAACAAAGCGATCGGCACGGGACACTTCTCCGAGATCGTACAGGTCGCCGAGGCTGCACAGGAGAAGGAGATAGCCGCTATGGCTACTGAGATCGCTCAGGCATACAACGAGAAGGGTGTGCGCATCGTCCTCGTGGCGGGGCCCTCCTCTTCGGGTAAGACCACCTTTACCAAGCGGCTACGCCTACAGCTTATGTCTAACTACCTGCGCCCGCACCAGATATCGCTCGACAACTACTTCGTGGCTCGTGAACTAACCCCGCTAGATGACAATGGCGAGTACGACTATGAGCATATCGATGCGCTAGACCTCAAGCTCTTTGCCAGTGATCTGCGTCGACTCCTAGCGGGTGAGCTGGTCGATATGCCACTCTTTGACTTTACTCAGGGAGCTAGAGTGTACCAAAAGGAGATCCTACAGCTTCACGAGGGGGATCTGCTCCTCATCGAGGGCATCCATGCGCTCAATCCGCAACTTATACCTGAAGATCTGCAGCATCTGACCTACAATATATACATTAGCGCCCTGACCGCTCTCGGACTAGATGCTCACAACCGCATCCCTAGTACTGACATACGCCTCCTCAGACGTATGGTGCGCGACCACAAGTACAGAGGCTACTCAGCCATTGACACCATCAGCCGGTGGCACAGCGTGCGGGCTGGCGAGGAGCGCTGGATCTTTCCCTACCAAAGCAGAGCCAACGTCCTCTTCAACAGTGCCCTCCTATACGAAGTTGCTGTCCTCAAGACGTTTGCCGAGCAGATCCTCTACCAGGTACCCGCCTGCGTCCAGGAGTACAGCGAGGCTCGCCGACTGCTTCGCTTCCTAAATCATGTCAGACCAGCACCTTTCGACGAGATACCCTCTACCTCGCTACTGCGTGAGTTTGTCGGAGGAAGCTCATTCGACTATTAACCCTGCAACCACTATGTCCAAGAAAAAGCATCAAGCCTCCTCCACGGGAGGTATCGTCTATAGCACCGACCCCGACTGGTCGCCACAGCAAGCGTGCAGCGAAACTGAGACGCTCCCTCCCGCTCAGCAACGACTACGCATACAGTACTCCCGTGCTGGCAGAGGGGGCAAGGAGGCACTCATCATCATGGGCTTCGTAGGCTCAGAAAGCGATCTGGCAGACCTCGCCCGTCAGCTCAAGCAGTCGCTCGGCTGCGGAGGCTCTACACGTGATGGCGAGATACTGCTCCAGCAAAACGATAAGGAGAAGCTCATCAAGCTCCTCCAGTCTAAAGGGTACAAAGATACCAAGTAAAGCTCCCATTCTGTTATGCCCATAGAGAAAACCTCCATCCTCGAGATGCAGCGTCTCACCACCGAAGAGTACCACACCGCACCCAAGGTACCACTCACCATACTCCTAGACAATGTGCGCAGTATGCACAATGTCGGATCGATCTTTCGCACAGCAGACGCCTTTCGCCTGGAGGAGTTGCTCCTCGTCGGCATCACAGGCTGTCCGCCACACCCGCTCATTCACAAGACTGCCATCGGCGCCGAGGAGGCGGTGCCGTGGCGACACTTAGACTCCGCCATCGACTTTCTCGAGCAGTGCCGAGCAGACGGACGCACCATCCTCGCCCTTGAGCAGACGCATCAGAGCATCTCGCTCGGTAGTCAGCCTCCACTGAACGATCGTGGCGCCGTGCTGATTGTGGGCAACGAGGTGCACGGCATCTCTGACGAGGTGATTCAGTATGCTGACTATTGTCTAGAGATCCCGCAGTACGGCACCAAGCACTCACTCAATGTGAGCGTCGCCACTGGTATCGCCATCTACGACCTCTGCACACCTTATCTAGAGATACATCGTAGCTTAACTTAGCCGCAAAGGAGGTCTCAATCTTTTTATGTAGCTTTGCCATATAGGAAACTCAAAACCCAAACAGTATGGAAGAAAACATGATCGAATACATCGGGACCAATGCAGGTCTCGTCTGGAACGCACTAGACAAGCTGGGCAAGATGGATGTCAAGCAGCTCAAGAAAGCGACCAAGATACGTACCGAAAAGGATGTCTACGCAGCGCTCGGCTGGCTTGCCAAGGAGGATAAGCTCACCTTCGTCTACGAAGACAACACGCTCCTAGTCGCACTGCGATAGTCTCTGCCTAGACGCTAAACAAGCAGACTGCCTAGATCGCTACACGTCAGCACGTTGCATCGCTTTACTGTGAGCTTTGCGAAATCTAGGTCGTCTGACTGCTTGTTTATTCAAAGATTATTCTTACCTTTGCAGACGCAAACCTCGCTGCGGTCGTGGCGGAATTGGTAGACGCGTTAGACTTAGGATCTAATGCCGCGAGGTGTGTGGGTTCGAGTCCCACCGACCGTACAACGAAAGAGAGACCTCTCTGACACCCATTATGGGAGCAGAGAGGTCTCTCGCTTTTTTTATCCCGTCACCACGCCACGCCCCTCGCACTTTGAGGGGACGATAGACAGACTAATTCCTATCTCGGAGCCTTTTGGGGTGGTTTGTTTCAGCTTTTTCTATATATTTGCAATTAAGGATGGGTTGTTACTGATCCTTGCGCCTTTGCAGCTAAGATCGCCTCACATCACTAACTAATTCAACATATCTTTATGAGACAAATGCTACAAACGAGTGCTGTCGCAGCACCTCACCCCGCAGACTCCGCCATAGGGATCAGGCGGCTTCTCCCGAGAGTATCTCTGATGGGGCTACTCCTCCTAGTGCTCTGTCTAAGCGTAGGTGCTCAGACACCTTATCCTACCGCGAGCTACACGCTATCCCCCGATGGGACGACACTCACTAAGTGGAATGGCAGCGAGACAGAGGTTGATCTCTCGGCAGATCCAGCCTTTGACAATGTAACCATCATCGGGCCGTGGGCTTTTTCTTACAAAAAGAGCTTAGAGCGTGTGACCTTGTCGTCAAAGGTAGAGAAGCTCGACAAGGCGGCCTTTTCTGACTGCTCAGCGCTTAGCGAGATCGTACTCTCCTCTTCACTCAAGACGGTTGCTTACAAGGCATTCTTCAGGTGTGGGCAGCTTACAGAGCTGTCGCTACCTCTCGGCGTGGAGTCACTGGGCGAGCTAGCCTTCGGGCAGTGTACCGCTCTAGAGACGCTTACCCTACCAAGTAGTCTCAAGGAGATCGGTGTGCAGACCTTCTATAAGTGTAGTGCGCTACGCAATATAACCTGTATGGCAGAGGTACCGCCTACGACGGCAGAGAGTGCATTCGATAGCGACTGCTGTGCTAATGCTCAGCTCTCAGTACCCGAGTCTGCCGTGGAGAGCTACCAGGCAACAGCTCCGTGGAGCAACTTTGTCAATGTAGTGGTTCTACAGGGAGCAGGCTACCCCAAAGCTAGCTACGAGCTCTCTGCAGACAAGACGACACTGGTCAAGTGGACTGGTGCCGAGAGCGACATAGACCTAACACAGGACAAAGCATTTGGTTCACTCAAGACTATCGGTAGCGAAGCCTTCAAGGGTGCCACCGCACTAGCTTCGATCATTATCCCAGAGGGTGTGGAGACAATCGAGATGAGTGCCTTCGAGGGTTGCACAAGGCTGACCGTCTTGCGGCTTCCCGAGAGTCTTAAGACACTGGGCTCCGCTGCCTTTAAGGGGTGCACAGCACTTCTAGAGGTAAGTCTCCCCGAGGCAGTCACGGCTCTGCCCGCCTTTGCCTTTGAGGGGTGTGAGTCACTCGCTAGTATCCACTTCTCTGAGCGAATGAACGTCATAGGGAATAGAGCTTTAGCCTCTTGCAAGTCTCTGCGCACACTCTTTCTCCCTGGATCTGTCAGCTACATCGATCAGGGAGCATTCATCGAGTGCGATGCCCTGCGTACTGTCTTTTGCTATGCTGTGACACCGCCCACGACCAATCAGGGGATCTTCTCTCCAGTCACCTGCAGTAAGGGTATTCTAGTCGTCCCCGCTCCTACAATAGCAAGCTATCAAGAGACCACTCCCTGGAAGGAGTTTATCCACATCGACGGCATCCAGAGCGCTTACCCAGAGAGTAGCTACAAGCTCTCTGATGATAAGAAAACGCTTATACGCTGGTCAGGCGATGAGGCGACCATCAATATGGCTGCAGACCCAGCCTTTGCCAACCTGATCACAATCGGTGAAAACGCATTCTACGAGTCCGAAGAGCTCGTGTCCATCACACTCCCTTATGGTGTGACAACGCTTGAAAAGCAGATCTTTGTCAACTGTCCTAAGCTGACGCAAGTCGTACTCCCTGCTGAGATTACAAAGATTGGGGAGTGGACCTTCTCAGGTTGTAATGCGCTCGAGAGCATCCAGCTACCAAATCAGATGACTACGCTAGAGAAGTGTCTCTTTGCTCACTGCAAAGCGCTCAAAGAGGTAACCCTCCCAGCGGAGCTAACGACAATCGGCAATAAAGTCTTCTTTGAGTGTGGTGAGTTAGCAGCAGTCACGCTCCCCAATGGCTTACGCTCCATCGGTGAGTGGGCATTCGCACGATGCAATAAGTTGACAGCAATCGAGATACCCGAGACGGTGACAACTATTGAGTCCTCAGCCTTTGCCGAGTGTCCAGCACTGCAGACGGTAACACTCCCAGATCAGCTCGCCACGCTAGGCGACTGGGCATTGTCACACTGTACGAGCCTCACAGAGATCACACTACCAGCCTCTCTAGCCACCATCGGCAGTCATGCCTTTACCGAGACGCCACTGAGCAAGATTACGGTCATGCGCAGCGAGCCTGCCACAACGACAGAGAAGTTTGTCGATCAGTCTGTCTACACGACAGCTCTCCTCTACGTACCTGAAGATGCGGTCGACAAGTACAAGACGACAGCACCCTGGTCTGCCTTCCAGCACATACAGGCTAGAGTCGTGATAAGCTACCCTGCTGAGAGCTACACGCTCTCTGCCGACAAGACCACCCTCATAGCTTGGTTAGGCGCAGAGACGGAGATAGACCTCTCGGCAGACGAAGCCTTTGCCAAGGTAACGACCATCGGCTCCAAGGCTTTCGAAAAGAAAGCGATTACCTCCATTGTACTACCTAGCACAGTCACAAAGATTGATGACGAAGCCTTCTCCGAGTGCGCTAGTCTCTCCTCCGTGGCACTATCAGGTGTCCTAGAGAAGATCGGTCAGTGGGGCTTCTACAATTGTACCAGCCTCGAGCATCTAGCTCTGCCCTCTTCACTCCGACGTATCGGCAAGTGGGCATTTTTCAAGTGCGATAAGCTCACCGATGTCAAGCTACCCGAGGGACTTGAGAGCCTCGGCTACAAAGCTTACTCAGGTTGTACCGCTATCCAGGAGATTGTCATACCAAACTCTGTCAAGGAGATAGATATATGGGTCTTTGAGAAATGTACGGGCTTAGAGCGTGCCACATTTGGAGCGGATGTCCCGACGATTGGCACGTGGACATTCTCTGGCTGTACAGCACTCACCGAGGTCGTATTGCCTAAGCATATCGATAGGATCGGAGAGGCAGCCTTCTACAATTGTCGCAAGCTCCCGAGTATTGAGATACCTACATCTGTCAAGGAGATAGAGAATATGGCATTCTCAGGGTGCGAGTCGTTTACCTCTATGGTCTTACCTCCAGAAGTTCAGGGGATTGGCAACAAAGCGTTTGCCTCTTGCTCTAGCCTCAGCAGTATGACCATCCCCGCCAAAGTCTCTTGGATAGGAGACGAAGCGTTCAAGACGTGCCTCGCCCTAGACTCCGTAATCTGCGATGCGCCCAAGCCTCCGCTATGTGGCAATGCACCCTTTGAGGGAGAGACCTATGAGCGGGCTTTCCTCAAGGTACCCGAGAGTGCCAGCGAGCTATACAGAAATAGCATCCCTTGGAGCAACTTCAAGAAGATCACAGCTATCGACACGCCCCTGACGACGACCGACAGCAACCTACAGATTGCCATCGATGGAGACCAGCTACTCGTCTCAGGGACTACGAGTGTGCAGCTATACAGTATAGAGGGGCTACTCCTCGAGAGTTGCTCTACGATAGCTGCTGGAGAGACCTTCACGATAACCCTGCCTCAAGGTATCTACTTAGTTTACGGAGACACGAGCAGTAGTATCGTTGTGATCCCATAGACCATAGACCGACTGTATCTTGGGTAGGGACTATCCCCCTGCCCTCAGATAACAAATCAGACCATAGAGCAGACCATATGGAGGAGCAATCGCCTCACGTATGGTCTGCTCTGCTACTCTGTACGCTCCTCTTCTAGCGGAGTACGAGGTCACAATGCTGGAGGATGCGGCAACTACAAACGGGAGGTTCGTATGCCCCGAGACGCTTTTACGACAAAAAAGCTGCCCCCCACGTGGCAATTCGCCAATCTCCACGTGGGAAATGAAAATTCTCCACGTAGGCGAGAAATAAAACTTCGGAGGAATCAAATGAAACTTCGGAGGAAATGTTTCTCGCCCACGTGGAGAATAAAAAATAGCTACGTGAAGATTTGTCGTTTCCCACGTGGCTATCGTCAACGACCTCGAAGGGGTCAGCTACAACTCCACCCGCAGTAACGTTGTTGTAATCGCTATGTGCGCCATTAGTCGTACATTTGCAGTAAATCATATGCAATCTATGCCTGAAGAGAGCTTTCATCCACAACAGGTCGACATAGCAGCCATCCTCAATCAGCGACGCAAGAAGCCGTTGCCCGCCTTCGTAACCAATGGCGTGGCGCAACTGATCCACCAGCGTGAGATCAACGATGTGCTACGTCGCTACGGACACCTAGAGGGGGTAGACTTTATGGATGCCCTGATCCAGGAGTTTCGCATTGACCTGACGCTCATCGGTGCCGAGCATCTGCCCGCAGATCCTCGCGCACTCTTTATCAGCAATCACCCACTGGGTGGACTAGACGGTATCTGTCTGACTCACCTCATAGCTAGTCACTACCAGACTGATATCCGCTACATCGTCAATGACCTCCTACTCAACCTGAAGCCTCTAGCCAATATCTTCGTCCCAGTCAATAAGTACGGAGCGCAGGCGCGCACCTCTATTCAGAAGATGCACGAGGCACTTGAGAGCGACTTGCCCGTGATCACCTTCCCCGCAGGACTCTGCTCACGCCTGATCAAGGGAGAGATACAAGATCCCCTCTGGCGACCCAGCTTCATCAAGCAGGCACGACAATATCATCGCCCCATCGTGCCACTTTTCTTCCACGGGCGCAACTCGATGAGGTTTTATCGTATAGAGCAGCTACGCAAGACGCTCGGCATACGCTTTAACATAGGCACCGCATTGCTACCACACGAGATGTTTGCCGCACAGGGTAGCTCTTTTACCGTAGTGGTTGGGGAGCCTATCCCCTACGAAACGCTCGAGGGGCTGAGACCTAGCGAATTACCTGAGCAGGTAGAGCGCATCCGGCAGCAAGTATACCAACTGAAAGACCAACTATCCAAATGAGTGCTACAGTGCAACCCATCATAGCGCCGATAGATCGGCAATTGATCCGACAGGAGCTGACACCAGAGCTCTTCGTCCGCACGACCAATAAGAGTAATAACGAGATCTACGCCTTTCGCGCTGCGCAAGCACCACACACGATGCGTGAGGTGGGACGTCTGCGCGAGGAGAGCTTTCGTGCTGGCGGTGGTGGCACGGGGCTTGAGTGCGATGTAGATAAGTACGACCTGATGGACGATGGCTATGTACAGCTCATCGTCTGGAACCCTGAGCTCGAGAAGATTATGGGAGGCTACCGATACATCCTCGGCGAGGCGGTGCTACGCCACCAAGAGCAGACGGATGCGCTAGCCACGTCGCATATGTTTAGCTTTAGCGAGGAGTTCGTACGGGACTATCTCCCCTACACGATCGAGCTGGGACGTTCATTCGTGAGCCACGAGTTTCAGACGACACGGGCGGGACTTATGTCTTCCATCTACACGCTAGACAACCTATGGGACGGGCTCGGAGCTTTGACCGTTATCTACCCTGAGATCAAGTACTTCTTTGGCAAGGTGACTATGTACAAGACTTACAACAAGTACTGTCGCAACTTGATCCTTAAGTTTATGGAGATCTACTTCGGAGACAAGGATCACTTGGTCGTCCCGATGACGCCGGTCGAGGTGGATATTGACCCAGCAGAGATAGATCGTCTCTTTGTCAAGAACGACCTCAAGAGCGACTACCGCACGCTCAAGGCGGAGGTGCGCAAGCACAATATCAATATCCCCCCGCTCTTTAACGCTTATATGTCGCTCACACCGAAGATTCGCATCTTTGGCACTGCGATCAACGATGAGTTTGGCGATGTCGAGGAGACGGGTCTACTGACCCCCATTGCGGATATTATCCCTGAGAAGAAAGAGCGGCACATAGACACCTTCCAGCACACCCGCAAGGCTTAAGCCCCCAATCTTATGGCTCTCGCTAATGAGCTTGGGGCTGCTGGCGAAAGGGCAGCTCAGCGCTACCTCCTCTCTCGACGGATACGCATCCTTGAGGTCAACTGGCGTGATCCGCTCTGCGAGATAGACATCATAGCGTCTGACGGACGGCATCTTCTGATCGTCGAGGTGAAGAGCCGTATGGAGTACACTGCCACGAGTCCACTAGACGCTGTCAATGCAGCAAAAGCGCATCAGATGCTACTCGGAGGTATGCGCTACGCAAAGCGTATGCACATAGACTTACCGATACGCTATGACGTCATCGAGGCACTATACTGCCCTGCGAGCGACGTTTTTGAGATGAAGTACCACAGGGGCTACTTCTCCGCAGATGAGATCGCCCTCCAGGAGACACTCCCCCACAACTCTGCCCAACCCTAGATGAGAACTCCTTCACGACAGATGAATGCAAAGGTAATCTAAGCAATAGACGAAGCTACACCCAATCGCACGCTAGTGAGTTCAACGAGCACCTGTCGTCTGCCAACTGCTCCCAATCGGACTCAAGATATAGGTGCACTCTACGTTTTTATCTATATTTGCAGAAAGGATTTGTCGATATGAAACAAACTCACTTATCCAAGCTATGGGGCGTCATTGCAGTCATACTGCTTACGCTCACCCTGTCGGGCTGTGCACTGAATACTCCTCAGGTGAAGACCTACCTTCCTCTATCTCAATTTCATTATGCCTATATTGCTCCGACGGGTAGCGTACACAGCTCCTCAAGTATGGCAATAGGAGGCTATACACTACCTTACTCTAACTCTGTCAATCCTAGAGATCTCATAGCAGGACATTTGTCCAAACGAGGGTTCGTAATAGTTCCAGAGGTCTCGCCAAAGTATGCCAAGGAAACGCTCATTGTAAACTATGGAGAGAGCAACAAAAGGGAACTCCTAGTCGGTTATGCTCTAGAAGTCACAATCCAGTTAATTACAGCTGATACGAATAAGTTAGTAGCAGTTGCTACAGCAGAAGGACTGGGGTCTACAGAGGCGGATGATATTCGAGAGGCTATAGCTCGGGCTATTTCTGCTCTATTTGACACCCCTAAGAAAGATAACAACCCTACAGTTCCTCTCGAAGACGCTTATTATTGAACTAAACAATACGAGATAGAAGAGAGTCCAAATGGCTGAGAAGAGAGAGTTTACGCAAAATCGTCAGAAGGTGACGTTCATCGATTTATTTGCAGGTGCTGGAGGTATTAGCGAAGGTTTTCTACAGGCCTATACTGAGGATAAGTACTATGACTTCTTGCTAGCGTCAGATATCAATACAAACTGTCAGCTTACGCACGAAGTACGCTATAATCACCAGCTAGGACTCCCCACAGAATTTCTATGTCAGGACATTATGGAGGAGTCTTTTCTTTCCAATTTGCTCGATAAGATTGGAGAGAAGCGGGTTGATGTTGTGACTGGAGGCCCTAGTTGCCAATCTTTTAGCTTAGCAGGGTCTCGCAGCAAGTTTGACAAGAGAGATAACCTTTTCTACCACTACCTCAAAGTCATCAAAGTTTTGCGACCAAAGTACTTTGTTATGGAAAACGTCAAGGGTATTCTAACAAAGGATAAGGGTAAGTTTGTAGACCGAATATTGAGCGAGATAAGTTCAATAATTGATGAAGCCGCAATGCCATATTTACAAGCCTTTCTCAAGACTAAGCTTCCCAACTATCTATCCCCATTTATGGTCAAGCTGTGGCTTACTAAATTGGATGTAGAGGCATATGATGGTTTAGCTTCTGACACTTACGAGAGGGGGTACTTCGATCTATTAAATCGTCAATTCAAAGTAATCACTCAGGGAATATCCTATAAAGAGAGCAAGTCCAATCAAGATATCAACACCATTCGCCATGGTCTTCTATTGCTTCAAGAGAGTTCACAGCGGGAGGTTATCATCCAGAGTCTTGTAAATCTTAAGACGCACTGCAATGTAAATAATGATCACTTCGTAGAGCAACTTAATGACTCCATAGATCAAATGTGTGAGGAGCGAATCATAAGGCGGATGCTTAGCTCTCTAGAAACTATCAAGCCTTTGACTAGATACCCTCAAGATGTTGAAGAAATGGAGCAAGCTTTGAAAGTCTTTGCACTACGATTTGATGATTGTCTTGATGAAATAAAAAAGCTACTAAATAGGACAGACCTTGTTGCATTTCAGGGGCTAGTTGACAATGTGCATCTATATCGTATACATCAGCCGATAGTCTTAACGGCGGCAGACTATGGCGTTCCACAAAATCGAGAGCGAGTACTTTTCATCGGCTGTCGCAAGGATCAAAAACTTATTACTAGCATTCCTACAACGATAAAAGAAGATGATCGGGTGACAGTATTCGAAGCTCTTTGGGACTTAGATATGATTGGTTATGGAGAGACTGTAGAAACGTATCGAGCCACCTCACCCATCAAGCAATATCAAAGTTTACTACGAGCTCGCACGGAGGATAGTGTTCCGATAAAAGGGGGACAGATGTATTCAAGCTGGTCTAAATATGGAAGACTGAGGCATCGATTTGAGTTCGACTCTGAGCCTTTTTATGTCAAGACAAGAGGAGAGCTAAGCTCTCGTCTTAAGTATCAGCATATGGAGCTCTTCAATCATCAAACGAGCCAACAAAATGCTAATGTACGACGTCGCTTACAGGTCATTGCAGAGGCTGGAGACTACGACTCTGCTAAACCTCAATTAAAAAAAGAGGGGTTAGAATCAAACAAACGCAACTATACCATATTAAATCCACAAGGACAGAGTCCTACTGTGTGTACTATGCCAGACGACTTTATACACTACGCTGCTCATCGCCCACTCACTGTACGCGAGATGGCACGATTACAGTCATTTGATGACTCTTTTGTGTTTCAAGGAAAGAGACAAACGGGCGGTAATAAGCGCAAAGTAGAGATTCCGCAGTATACATTGGTGGGAAATGCAGTCCCTCCTTTGATGGCTAGAGCCATTGCCAATGAAATTCTAAATAAAATTGACTAGCTTATGACACATATGCGCTCTTTCTCGAAGCTTGAGGAGCGAAATATTGCTTATCTTGTAAACCATAACATAAGCTTTACCCTCGTTCAAGTCACAGGAACTGGTTTGAAGAAAAGTATTTTAGACGCAACAGCTCCAATGCGTAGCTATTTCTTCGAGCAAGGTATTCACAACTATTCAGAACAGCTACAAGGACCTAATCACAAGCAAATACTTCCTACCAGGATCTTCGATGAACGAAATGAGTATCAAACCAAGACCTCTCTTTATCGTCCTATTACAAAAAAAGGAGATCCTCGCCTTTGGATTTATCAGCTAGGAGAGCATACCCATGCAGATGACATCCATGCAATTTGCGCCTATAAAATGGAGTTTAGAGTAATCAATATAACACGTGTCAACATCGAGAAAAGCTACACCGCCTCCGAGCCATCTCCTCTGAAAGAGTTCATAGCAGAACTTTACCATACCAGCTCTACAACATCAGAAGAGCTACTTACATTTTTCAAATGTCACAAAGGTGAGTGGTTTGAAGCTGAAATAACCGCAGATACAGGCATTGGTCGTACCATTGAAACAATGTTAGGCATAGCGCAAAACTCTAACAAAACACCTGACTACAAAGAAATAGAACTCAAGAGCTATAGAGAAAAGCGATCATCTACTAAGAATGTTCTCTTTACTCAAACGCCCGATTGGAGTTTGAGTACTCTCAAATCAGGACGTGAGATTGTCGCCAAGTATGGATACTTAGATAAAGTCAAGGGAAAGAAAACCTATCAAAACACAGTACAATGTAACCTCCCTAATAGTCAGGGGTTGGGGCTAACACTTGACCAAGTTAAAGAACTCCTAGAGCTTCAGCACTTTGGTACTCCAATCGAAGATGTTGCTGTGTGGACTTTACGAAAACTACATCAGCGCCTGAGCGAAAAACATCGAGAGACCTTTTGGATAGCCGTTGATAATAAGTATCAAGACGGAAAAGAGTATTTTCGATATCGAAGTATTGAGCATACGAGAAATCCAATCTTACCTCAATTCGATTTACTTCTAGAAGCTGCGATTATCACCATAGACTTGTTGCTCTGCAGACCGAGTGGGCATGGAGACACCTACAGCTTTAAAATAAAGAAGAATGGTATGCCCCTACTATTTCCTGAAAGCCTTACTTACGATCTTCTCTCATAAAAGCCGAGAGCCGTGAGTGCGGGACGGACGGAGGCGGGGACGCCTCGTACTGTGTAGTCGCGTGGCTCGTAAGGGTGCTGGTAGTGGACACGTTGCTGCTCGAAGGTGTCGGGACTAGCCACCAGTTGCTTCATAATAGCGGGCAGGTCTAGCGTGTGGATCATAGCACGCCAAGGTATCTGCCACGATTCGCACCCCGAGAGGTCTAGGTATGGCTCCGCCAAGGGACGAGGGTGCGCTAGAGCTATCCGCTCGTCACTGAGATCAAAGAAGTCGCACAAGTGGCGCAGGCTCTGCACAGCTCCCTGCGCCTTGCCATGCACTGAGAAGCCCGCAATGTGGGGTGTGCCGATGAAGACTCGGTCTAGTAGTGGCTGTGCTATGTGTGGCTCACCCTCCCAGCAGTCGATCACGGCTCCTGCGACCGCCTTATCGTCAAGGGCGCATACCAGTGTGGGGGTGTCGACGACAGCTCCACGACAAGCGTTGATCAACCAAGGTCGTTGCTGAGCATTTCGCAAGAAAGCGTCATCGACCAAGTGATAAGTAGGGTGTGCGCCCCCCTTTGTCAGAGGCACATGACAGGTAATCACCGTAGCCTCAGCGAGGAGTGCGTCTAGGTCTACGAAGCTATCCCGCAGACTGGGCATATCGTCCGCAAGGTAAGGACGAGGTAGCCCACAGCGATCCAGCTCCTCCAGATAGCTCTGCCAGTCAGGGTGCTCATCGTAAGCCACTACAAGCGGTGGATCGTAGAGGAGCGTCCGAATGCCGAGCGCCTTGGCACGCTGATAGACCCGTCCGCCGGTATGTCCCGTGCCAATGATCCCGAGAGTTATATCCTCAGGAGCCAATCCCTGCTCCAGTGCGATACGAGAGATAGCCGTCAAGACATACTGCGCTACAGAGGCTGCGTTGCACCCAGGAGCATTGAACCAGCGAATGCCCGCCTCACGGCAGTACTCGGTATCTATATGGTCAAAGCCCGCTGTCGCTGAGGTGATCAGACGCACAGCACTCCCCTCCAGCAGCGTGCGGTCACAACGCGTCACGCTACGGATCATCAGGGCGTCAGCATCAGCGACCGCTTCGGCCGTTATCTCTCCACTCGGCAGGTAATGCGCCTCGACTCCGAGGGGCATACCGTCGGCAAGGTATGGGATAGAACTATCTACGACTATTCTCAGGGACATATATATAATGGTATAGCTACTTAATATAAAAAGGAAGGTGACTAGATCTGCACTCCCGATGTGATGGGATAGCGTCTAGTCACCTTCGTTGTTAGTTATGCTTTGCTGAGTGCTGTGATTACTTGAGACTGTTGCATAAAGGCGAATCGCTGTGTTGCTTTCGGGATTCGGCTTCGGTCACATACGGAGGTATGTGAGTTTCAGACCTCACCCTCAGCGCCTTGCGCTTCATCCTTTCTGCAAAGTCTAGACAA
>OLNQ01002213.1_pt1 | contig 17326 bp, 22 predicted proteins | sample 1672821 | NCBI WGS metagenome assembly OLNQ01 (sample SAMEA3136727, study PRJEB25190) | human gut metagenome | biome: human gut; feature: human-associated habitat; material: faeces | place: Austria | collected 2013 | reverse complement strand
AACACTTAAATGGCGGATGCACTGCATCCGCCTTGTTTTCCTAGTAATTCAATGGGTTTAATTATATAGTATTTAATTTACTTTGTCAATTGCTCCAAAAGAAAAGACTACACCATTTCTGAGATATATTTTACGCTACCTGCACTCTTCTTTGAGAGCTTAGTTTTAAGCTTAAATGTATCTCCAACTTTCATTACAGTAGGTTTTTGCAGTTATCCTTGTCGACTATCACCACTTTATATCTGCGATGGCTTTGAAGTTCGAATCCGCTTCGCTTCTTCTCACTCATCAAAGCCATCCTATGATGGACTCACTGACGTTATCTGCGAACGCAAGGTAATTCGCAGACGCTTCGCGTCTTGCTCATCATCCTTGCGTTCCTATGACCAAAAAAGACATAAAAAAAGCCCATGAATGCAAGCATTCTGGGCTTTTGATATCTTTTTTGTTCGCAGATAACTGCTTATCTCTTTGAAAACTGTATTCCTTTTATAATAGGTAATTTCAAGCGTATTGTGTATTATCGGAGTATTGTTGATATATCATTAAACAATCGCACGTCATTTTTCATTGCTTTCTTCTTTATTATAATAGATACTTGGCTTTCATATAACCAACTACACCATTATACTCAACTTTTGCATATCCTTTTTTAACATACATTACATTGACTTTTGTTTTATTTGGAAGCTTTTGTGTTTACATTGTACACCCAACAATCATATCCCATTATATGGTAGAACTTGCCCTGAACCTTATCTACTGCAAGTCGCTGACCTTTTTTGAACTTGCCAAGGCTCTTAGTTCTTGCTAAGGCTTTTGGAGCTTTCCTCTTGTGACATTTCTTTGTAGTCTTGATGTACTTAATTGGCTTCTTAATCAAGAATAAATACTTAACATACTGCTCCCATTTAGCACGAGTTGTTTTTTCGCACTCTTCGGAATCATTATATGGGTCATAAATATAAATGTGATCTTTTGTGACTTCACGGATAAAGACGTAATGGCCAGATGTTGTCCAGATGCTCTTGCCCATGCAGGCTATACCAATGTACTTGCCTGTTCTAATCTTCTTAAGGAAATCTGTTACAACTGCTGCATTTTTCTTTCCATATAAAGAAGTATAGTTTAACTGTACAGAATCAGAATAACCATAATGCTTCAATGCCTTGACCATACCTGAATAATATGTACCAGATCCGTGACAACTGCAACCATTGTCTTCCATCCACTTTGCTGTTTTAGCTGGAGAGATGGTTGGATCTAAGTCATACACAGCATCTGCAATACTTGTAGGACCACACCCCTGTGCTGATATTGTACCACCTGAATAATAATTTCCTTTCCATTTAGCATCTTTCTGTTTATAATTTTTATATCCCATGTCTATACCTCACTTTCCATCACTTCAATTCCATATTCTTCTGCACATGTATGCTCAATCTTACATCCTCTGTATTTCTCCCAATCTTTACAGAAATATGCAATATCTGCATCTGCCAAAAGTTCCAAGCTCTTACCTAAAAACCACAATGGCTTTGCATTATGTGGTGCATTTTCAAAAAAGCTATCAATGATTTCTACATCCTCATTGTATGTTTCTTTAATTCTATTAACTGCTTTTGCTCTTTCTTCTTTAATCTGTTCATCTGTTTTGTCTCTCATTGGCTGACTTATAAATACTTTCATTTGTCTATTCCTCCACTTCCGGCAATCCTGCCACTGATGTTGCCACACTTAATATTCCTGCAAGTACTGTTGCTGACACAACCACCTTCCAGTCAACTGCTGCTAACACTGCTGCAGAACCGATTGTTGCAATAAATGTCTGTGCCATTGTTTTTACAGCTCTGACACCTGCTGCCTTAATCCATTTCTTTGTCTTGTCACTACTCATTCGTTTACTCCTTTCCCTGCTTCATTGGCAGTTCCTTTACTCTCTTATAAATCTCTGTTCCTGTTCCATTTCCGCCCAGTGCGTGATATGCCTTGTATAAATGTTCAAAATCATCCAAAGCCTCAACTGATATATGCTCCTGAGCTATGTACTGTTTTCCCAGCGTGTATATCTTGTTATGCAAAATTGCAATAACTCCGTCCTTAATTAATTTATATGATGAATTTTTTAATTTGACATAATTAACTGCACTAACAAAAATTGCACCAATTAATGAAGGAATCCCACACAAGGATAAAATCTGATAAAGTGTCATATGTTTTTTCCTCGACTTTCTCTGTTTTTGGGCATAAAAAAAGACCTTGCGGTCCTGCTCTGATTTGTTTCATGTGATTAGTCCAATTCTTCTAAATGATTTTCGTTTTCTATTTTTCTATCTGTTTCAATGTATTCTCTTTCTATGTCTATTGGGTCTATAGCGTCAGAATACTCTACTCCATCACGTTCAATGTAAAATCCTGTATCAGAATAAGTATGATTAAATTCTATTTCATTTATAGTTACGACTTCTTTTATCAACATATTTTTTACCTCTCTTTCTATTCTGTATACTCACTTAATGGTTTGATTTGGTTGGCATATTTAACCCAACTATATGAACTTTTATATTGCTGAACTAATTTATCAGGAACATATATATATCCATTTCCTGACTCTATTTTTGTACCAGATAATGCGTCAGTAGTACCTTCTCCCCACATCACACACACCTCTGTATCATTTTTAATTACTAAAGTTTCAAGATTTGAACAATCTTGGAATGCTCTTGCTTTCATTATTTTTATTTTCTGAAAAATTATTTTGCTTAATGCTGTACAAAGAAAAAAAGACCGTCCACCAACATTTGTACATTCTGGTAAATTTACATTTTTTAAATTATTACATCTTTGAAATGCATAATCATCAACATTTGTACATTTCGGCAAATTTACTGTTTCTAAAGCAGAACAATATTGAAATGTGTATGAGCATATTTTAACACATTCTGGCAATGTTATTACTGACAATGATTTACAACTTTGAAATACTGTGCCGTCCAATGTAATACATTTAGGCAGTTCAATTTTCTTTAAAGCTGTGCAACCTTCGAATGCTGCACTACCAACAGTTATACATTCTGGTAACTCTATGCTCTCTAATGATTTGCACGTTACAAATGCATACCCTCCCAATTCTATACATTTAGGAATATTAACATTACTTAAAGCTACACAATTCCCGAATGCCTCATCGCCAACAGTTATACATTCTGGTAACTCCACATTTAACAATGATTGGCATCTTATAAACACACCATTTTTAATCTTGGTAACTTTTAATGCGTTAAACTGCTTTAATTTTTCACAGTCCATAAATGCATAATTACCAACATCTACGCATTCTGGCAAATTTACAGTCTCTAATGCTGTACAATAATTAAATGCACGTTCACCAACATTTGTACATTTCGGCAAATTTACATTTGTAAGTTCACGACAAGCTCTAAATAAACATTCTTTAATATTTATAATATTTTCGTCTTCAAACTCCTGAATATTTCCTGAAATTAATTCAGAAATACTTTTATCATTATCATTTTTTAAGTATGTGATAAGATTGTAGTTCATTTTTTTTAACTTTGCTGAAATGTCCTTTCCTGTATTATCCAGTAACATTTTTTTAGAAATCATATTCACGCCTCACTTTCCACATACTCACTTAAAGGTTTGATTTGGTTGGCATACACTGACCAATTCGTTGCCTTTTTATAATCATTTACTAATGCATCAGGAACATATATGTAACCTGTACCGTTTGCTATCGGTGTGTTGCTAAATGCATCTTTATCTGCTAACGCACATACTGTTTCTGTATTTAATATTTTCACACATTCCAATGATTTACAATTCCAAAATGCATAAGCTTTTATTTTTTCAACGACAGTTAAATCTATTTTTTTGAAATTACATCTTTGAAATGCACTATCGTTAATTATTGTACATTTAGGAATATTAACATTTTGCAATTTTTTACACTCCGTAAATGCTGCACTACCAACAGTTATACATTCTGGCAAATTTACAGTCTCTAATGCTGTACAAAGAAAAAAAGACCGTTCACCAACATTTGTACATTTCGGCAAATCTATTGCTATAAGAGATTCGCTCTTATATAACGCATAATCTCTAACTTTAGTTATTTCGGTTGATAATAATGTTCCTATTTTTCTATCCTCTAGATATGCATAATAAGGATTATTGCTTGCTATATAGTCTCCCATAGAATTATTTATTTCTTCTAAACTACTAGCAATTTCCTGACCTGTTTCATCTAATAACGGAAAGTTTGTTATTCTATCCATACATTACACCTCACTCTCATCACGCTGTATTATACATAATGCTCCATCTTCCACAGTAAAAATGGCATTCTTGCTTCCTGTTCCTGTGATTTCTTCCAATATTTCATTGCCTTGCTTTTCAATGGCCTGAGCCTGCGCCTGCGCAGTTTTATTAATGGCACTAATCTGACTTGTAGCTATATTATTAATGTCATAAATCTTTCCTTGTGCCGTTTGAGCAATTCCTGTTTTCTGTGCATCTGCAACTGTGTGAATTCCACCTATCTGTGCTTCAGCAGCGGCATTAACTGCTTCTATACCTGATTTTGTATTCTGATTTGCTACAGTATTAATGTTAACAATCTGCGCAGATGCTGTAGTGTTAATATCTTCAAGCTTTGCATTAGTAGTATTTGCCAAATCACCCATTTTCGCTATTACAAGAGAATCTATGTCTTTGTTCTTTGCTTCAACAAGTGCATTTATATCTCCTATTTTTGCAGTTGTGGTATTGTCTAAGTCTTTAATCTTACCTTTTGTCACCTCTGCTATCTGATTAACAGATTGTTCTGTTTTTATGTCTATCTGCTTTAAGCATTCTTCGTTTACCTTTACTTTATCATTTGCTTCGGCTACAAGTTTTTCTGCGTTTTCAAGCTTTTCTTCAACATATTTTCTAAAGGGCTTTTCCTGTTCAGGTTCAATGTAATCTGCCGGCTTTGTACGTGCCTTAACAGGAATAATAACAGTCTTGATTGTTGTTTCACTATCTGAGTTAATTATTTTCAAATATGCCAGGATTTTCTTATTTTCCTGCAATAAAATATCAGGTATTTCTACCTGACCATTTACAACAATTTTGTTTTTTGTCATTTCTGTTGCCCAATTGGAAAATTGTACTTCCGCACCATCCGGAACATCAAGGAATTTTATTTTTTGTCCCTTGTCATACTGATAAAGCATTGGTGATTCCAAAGTATCGTGACCTTCAAACTCAATGGTAATCACATTTTTTTCTTTAATTGCTATCATTCGCTTCCTTCCTTTCCATTTCTTCCCATTTAGATTCATAATCAGTTATCTCTTCCCTTAAGCTGTTAATTCTGTCACGTATGTTCTGTCTTTCTGAATGGAGCTGTTCCATGTCATATGGGATTTCAATGTTCATAAGACTACACTCATAAGATTTTATGATCTTGTAATCTCCATCTGAAAGTTGTTTTTCCAATGAACTTAACTCCATCTTTTTTTCCATCATTTCATCATAGAAATGCATTTTTTCAATATACGCTTCCTCTTCCGCTGTAGCTTCTCGCTCAACTCCTGCATCTATTATTATCATTTGCTCCAATCTCCTAATCGTTCTTTGCTTCATATTCATCTGACAGTGCATTTATTCCTGACATTGTCTTGTTAAATATGATTGACTGCACGTTCTGCCTTGTTATTACAGGATTGCCATCTGCATCAGAGGACCACTTATCAACATCAAAAGTTACGTAATCGCCAAGCTCCAAGAATGGAAGGCCCAGTGATTTAGCCTTGAATGGTGCAAACTTAATGGTAAAAGGAATCTTTGGTTCAATCCATCCTTTTCCAACATTGTTTGCCACATCTAATAACAACTGATAACTTGATTTATGCGCACTGTAAAGTGGTGAGTAAGTAATTGTAAGGTTATTCTTTTTATCCTCTCCATTTAAAAGTGTGCCATTCATATCAAGAAGCTTCCAGCCATTGTTTAAATAAAAGCTGTCCTGTAATTCTATGCTGTCCTGCTCATACAACTCCGTAATGTTAATCATTCCTGACGGATGATAAAGTTTATTTTTCTTTTTCCAACAATCTGCAAAATACTCACTTTCAGGAGTCCACGTGGAATCAAACTCTCCAACTGAAACATATTTTACTGCATTAAATGTTCTTAAAAATTCATCATTAACATTTGAAACCTGAATTGTGTAATAAGATTTACCTGTTTCATCCAAATCGTGCAGCATTACTCTTCCGCTTCGTCTTAATGATATAGTTTTTAAATTTCGCCCAGAATATTTATTTACTGTAATCTCAACTCCAAGTTCTTCTGCCAACTTATCATCAAAAGAAAACTCAATTGAATAAATATTCCCCATTAAATCTGGAGTTTGAAATAATACACCTTCCTGTGGATTGATAAAGCTAACATCTTCTGTTAAAAGTTCACTTGGATATGTACTCTTATCCACTATTTTTTCATAATAACTTTCTTCGCCATAAGAATTAGTGAACTTAACCACATTACCAACGCTATACTCTGTAGCTGAATTAAACTCACCCTTGTAATTGGAATCGGCTGTTGTCGTTCTTTTTTCTGAATTTACAAACTTATAATCAAACTCACCTGTTGTTTGGTCGATAACTCCACAAACACCATTCATATTGCAAATCCACTGCAATAATTGAAGTGCAGAATAATCTTCATTGAATGGACCTATTTTTAAATCTATTACATCCATTGGCAAACTAATGTTATAGAAATCTTTCTGATTTATTCCAATTTCAGAAAACAAATTATTTCTTAAATTAGCTACTTGTAAATCATTCGGAAAATATTTTTCAAGTTTTTCAACATATTCAGGTCCTTTTATCGTTGGAGCTACACCAGTTGGTGGTGTTATTAAATCTCCTGAAGCCACTTTCACAATATTACAGGTTTGATAAAAACTATCTATATAGTCCTGTTTAAAATGATAATATCCTTTAGTTTCCACATTATTTGAATCAGTATATGTACCATACACAGTCTGGTCTTTTTTATATGTCGTTTTTAACTTGTATGAACCCTGATAAGAATATGGATCTACCATTCCCATTCCATACTCATCCACCTTATTCATCCAATCCTTAATTGATTTTTCCTGATAATCGTGTAATTTATCATAGGCTATCAATTCACTATATCTTGGATCCGCTGCCTGTCTTGTAAAGCTTTCAACCTTTCCCCTGAATATGATAATGTCTTCTGTATTGGATGTATCAACATAACCATATACTCTTTGACATTCTTCCAATTCATCAGGATATAATTCATTTTTGCAAGCATTCGTCAATTCATATATTTTCAGGTTGCTTACAAATTCCTTGAATGCATCTGTATCTGTTCCTGAATAGCTTATTTCTGCAAACCACCCCTTTAACGGATAGTTACTTCCAACAGGATAATACTGTGGCATAATAATATCTGTTTTATTATTAAAATCTCGTACCACATAATAATACGGACCTCCAGTATACCAACATCTAATGGTCATGCTCACACCATCAAGAACCTTTTCTGATGTAAGAATTCTTATCCCGACAAAATTATCCGGTTCTCTTCCAAAAATGTTGTATTTCTTATCAGTTTCATTGTATACAATGTAAGAACTGCTTACTTTTGTTCGTTTGATATTTTCTGTTTTTTCATCAGAAACATCATCTGAATACATATAATATTCCTGGTCAAACTTTACTATGTCCCCTGACTTGTAATTTTTTCCCTTAACCCATTCGCCCTTGTAAGAATCATCCTTTACTGACAAAGTGGCTATGATGTCCTGACCTGTAATGTCTGTATCATAGTCAAATGTTGTAAGATTAAACTGAGTTGAAATGCAGCCCTGTAGCATCAAATTTGAATCACTACAAAGGCTGCCTGTCAAACTCATGCTTTCTTCCTGAATGTTTGCATTTGTGATTGGAGTTAAGTTTGAATTGTTGGGAAATGTGATTGTTAACTTCTTTGGAACATTCTGCTCTGTATATGCTCTTATTGTATCTTCATTTACGTTTAACATTGGTGCTCCTTTCTAGTACTCTATGAATGCATATCTTATTGATTTGTATTCAATGTCAGGCTTACTTCCTTTGACTATTTTCTTTATCTCATAGTCTATGTCAGGAATATATGCTTTCATTTTCTGATATTTCAACTCTTCATTATTCCAATATTCAATACTTACTTTTCTTTCTGCATTATTTATCAGAGCCTTGTCTATTATCTGTTTGATTTTTCTCAAATCATTTAAATGCAATCCATCAATTGTGGTAAACTCAACTTTTGTTTTAAAGTTCGGAGAAGTCTGACGAATCAGATAATTGTTTGAATTTCTGTATGCTTTTAATTCAGTTCTTTGGTTGTCCGTTGATTTGTAGCTTTCCAGTGCTATGTATTCAGGTGGAAACTCCACATCGTTTAACTTAATTAAATATCCCTTAAAATCTGCCATACTACTCCTTTCATCAGGTCCATACAGGTTTACCTGTTCTTCTCTGCTCCTGAACCACTTCCTGCTTAACCATATTGAATACTCCTCTTGAATCCTGCTGCACAATGACATTAACCTGCATGTTTGAAATTGCATTAAGTAAGTCTTTATCAGAAATACCTGTTGTGTTTTCACCCTGCACCTGTCTAAATGCGTCCACGATTGTTGATAATGGAGATTCAATGTTAACACCTTTTTTCTGATCACCCAACACTGCCATAAATTCATTGTTTGGTGGAATGACTGCTCCATTTGCTAAATAATGAACGTATTCATTCGTTACTGGAAGCTTCTTGATATTTAACCCGAACTTTTTTATTCCTGTTAATTTTTGAAACCATTTAGGCGGTTCTATTTTAATGCTATTAAGTTTTTCAATTGCAAAATTAAGACCTTCTACAATTTTTTTAATCATATAATTTATAAATCCTAATATTGCATTTATCGGATCTTTCACAACACTTTTTATTCCGTTCCATATTCCCTTAAGAATCTGTTTAATTCCTTCCCAAGCTTTCTTCCAATCTCCTGAAAATACTCCACCCAGGAAAGTAATTATTCCTGAAAGAACTGTTGTTATGCTGTTTACCACACCTTTTATGGTATTGAATGCTGATTTAAATGCACCTGCAAATGTATTTACAATAAAGGTAACAAATGGCTTCATCTTGTCCCATACCGCCTTTATTCCATTCCAAATATTATTTAATATAGGACTTATTGCTTTCCAAACTGCTGCCACAGCTGACTTTATGTCATTCCATGCTTTTATCCAGAAATTTCTAAATGCTGACGACTTATTCCACAGCACTACAAAAGCTGCAACCAACGCTGTTATTACAATAATTATCTTTGCCATTGGATTTAAGTTCATTACAAAATTGAGAGCTTTTTGTGCAACACTTAAAAGTTTTGTTGCTGCTGTCTGCAATCCTGTCTTTATTGTAGCAATTACCACTTGAGCATTATTCTTTACCCAAGCTGCTGTGCTTTTTATCAGAACTGCCGTTATATCCCTTAAAACTCCTAAAGCTCCTGACATATTACTAATAAACTGTGCTATTTTTATTCCTGCCATTGCTGTTCCAAGGGCAATAAATGCCGCCTTAACAGGAGTTATTCCGTTGTTTAATAATCCGGTCAATGTTCCCTTTAATAAACCAAAACTTGCAGTAATTGCATTGCCTATGATTGTAAACACTCCGGCTATGATGCTTTCCCAATTAATGTTTCCCAGAAATGTACCTATATCCTTTCCTATCTTGTCCCATTTCACTTTTTGTAAGAATGTGCTTATTTCCGTTAATGCGCCGACTACAGCTATTCCAATTGTTTGTCCTAATTCTGTCCAATTAATGGCTTTAAAAAACTTATTAACTGTTTTGGCTATTCCTTCTGCAAAACTGCCCCACGCATATGTGGTAACAAATCCATAAGCGGTGTCTATTGCTCCCTGTACTGCACTTCCTAAAGTCTTTCCCAGTAATCCCCACTTAAAGTTTTGAACAAATGAATTAATTGATTCACCTATGAATGTACCAAACTGTTTAAAATCAAATGTGGTTAAAAACGTATATGCAAACCTAAGTCCTGTATTTAATGCCTGTGCAACTGTATTTCCCAGTGTTTTTGCCAAATCCATTACAGAAAAGAAACCATTTAAGGTCCTTGCCAGTTTTGAAGCTATGTCAGAGGCTGTTTTCTGTATGCTCTTCCACTGTATCTTTTTTAATGCATTATTTAACTTGTTTGCTACAAGCTTTCCTATGCCTTCCCAATCCCCTGATTTTATCAGTTTCTTAATCTGGTCAACAATTGGTACATCCATAGCCTTTGCATTAAATATCGGAGCAGATGTTGAACCTGATCCACTGCTTCCACTGTCAGAACCTGAATCAGTATCCTGCATTACATTTAATTCATCATATGATGCCAACTGCTGTTGCTTTGCCTTTGCATTCTTTTTACTTGCCTTTGTATTCTTATCTGTAGCCTGTGTGTTCTTATAAAGACTTTTTGCCATTGCTGTACTCTGTGCTATTGTCTTTCCAAATATTGAAGACATTACATTGGCAAGATAATTTGAAAATGTAACAAATGCAGACAACACACTTTTAATTGCCGGCAATACAAAGTTGTATAAAGGCGCAAATGCTGTTAACAGATTTCCCTTAATTTGAGCAATTAAATTTGACATTTCACCATCTACTGATATTACATTCTGAAATGCAGTTCTTAATGCTCTTAGTGCCTTGGTCATCATTGAAAATACAAACACTCTTTTGACCATTCCACCAAGTTTCTTGCCTAATCCGTCAACCTTTCCTCCTACCTTCCCAATAAGATTAGGAACCGGGTTTAATTTTTTTGTTAATGAATTGCCAACATTTCCTGCGTCCTTTCCAAACTTTCCAACATTCTTAATGACACCCAGTAACTTGGAACCTAATCCCTTAACAGATGAGCTTACCTTTTCAGACATTGATGTGCCTGACTTTCCTGCATTTTCTTCTTTTTCTGCCAGTTCACCAATACGCTGTTTCAAAACATTAACTTTTCCCTGTGCATTATCGACATTCTGAGAAAACTTACTAAACTTTTCTGTATCACTGCCTAATTTAAACTTCTTGCCTTCCTCATTAAGTCTTGATACCTCTGATTCAGCAGCTTCCAGTTTTTTATCAACTGTATCAATGTCATACTGCATTTTCTTGTATGTCTGGCTATTTTTGTTTCCACCTGTCTCCTCAAATTTTTCTCTTACATCTAACAGCTTAAGAAATTTCTTTGTTAAGGTGTCTACTTCTTTCTCTGCTGCAACATATTCTTCTGTTTTTATCTCTGTATTAGCAAACTCTTCTTTCTTCCTTGTGGCATTCTCCAATTCCACTTCTGCTTTTCGCAGTTGCTCTTCCAATGACATCATCTTGCTGGAAGTTTCAGAAGTGTCCACCTTTAAGGCATCCTTAATGATTCCACCCAATGATTTGATTGAACCTTTTAATCCACTAACAGATGAACTCATGTTCTCTAAGCCTTCTTTAAAATCTGTATCATCTATTTTCGTATCAAAATTTAAATATCCATCTGCCATATCTTCACCCACAAAAAAAGACCACTATATTCCAAGTAGCCTTTTTAACTCTTCTTTTTCCTTTAGTTCTTCCTTTGTGTACCTTGTCTTTAGGTCCACCATTTCCCTGTTTTTTCTATAAAATTCAGCTTCATGCTTTTCAAGTTTCTTATGCTTTAACTTCTTTTGCCTTATGTTTACAACATCAGCAAAAAGGCCTTCACCTATTCCCATGTAGTAACCTAAGAAAGTCCACCAATGCATGTATTCAAAAGACCTTACTTCTGTTCCTGCAACTTTGTTTACTGCTGAAAATATAAGCTGTTCATCTTGCTCCCAGTCCATCAGTTTGGGTTCATTGTAATCAGAATCTTTTTTTGAATCATTCATTTCCATAAAGTTCATTGCCTTTTCATAAGCTTCCATATACAACGAACTGTCCATTTCATCAATGTTCTTATAGATTATTCTTAAACATACAATTGCCTTTTCCTCAACTGACAAATTCTGGTCATTAAATGCAGCAAAAACATTTAAAATGTCCCTGAAGTCTGTTCTTATCGGTTCTTCCTTTTTGCCAACCTTTATTGTTTTAGGTAATTCACCTATCATTTCTTATACTTCTCCGTATACTTGCTCATTCTTTTTTCTGACTTCTGCATTTCATACTTAACTTCTTTTTCAACAATAGGTACAAGAGCTTCAATTACACGCATAAATAAAAATTCTCCACCAACCAATGAGATTGGAGACTGATGATTAAATATTATGTCATGCACATTTGCATTAAATATTGAATCAATCTTTTCATGTACTACCTTTTCTGCTTCTCTTAAGTTGTTGGTAAACTCCTCTTCATTACCGTCCTTAAGCTTTTTCTCCAATGCTTCAAAATCTGACAATGTGTCTTCCATTCTTGTAAGAATGCCAAAATCCTTTGGGTTAAATCTTATTACCCTGTTTTCATCATTATTTATTGCAAATTCCTTATATCCTTCATCAAAACTAATACTCTGCATTTATGTTTGTTCTCCTCTCTCTGCTTTTAATTAAATAAAGGGGCACTTTAATATGCCCCAAATAAAATTATTTAACTGCCTTATCTGACTGTGTGCTCTGTGAAGCTGCTTCTGTGAATGTTGGTGTTCCACTTGCAATCTTAACTGTTCCCTCTTTTCTGTTACCATTGAATGTAACATCAAAAGGAATGTTAATTCCACCCTGAGAGCCACCATAACTCTGTGGCTTAACTACACAATCCTCAATCCAAGCTTTGTGTGTTGCTTCTGAATCACCTTCAATCAGCACTTCAAGAATCTTAGTCTTGCAAGCATCACCTGTAAGACGATTCATAGCAATGTTTCTAAGATTGTCATAAATTGCATCATCAGGATTTGCATAATATGGATCTGCACTCATACTTGGCTCATACCCATTGTCATTTACTGATGTTTCATCAAGAATGTTTTTCACTGTTTCAGTATCAGGATTTAATTCAACTGACATGTCCTCAATGTCTTTACCAATCAAAAACCAGTTTGGTGCACCTGTACCACCGAAACTTGCATCAATGTAATGCGCTAAATAACTTCTTTTTAATTTCATTTACATTTCCTCTCTTTCAACTGTGTAAGTTGCATATATCTGTAACTGATACATGCATCCATCATTTATGTCACCAGTGGGAATCTGAAACAACATTGCATTTGCACATTCCACTGATTTTAATTTTCCTTTTCTCTTAACATTATCAACAACCACATCCAAGTCATAAGAGTTTTCATCCAATGATTCCAACCAATAGGATAATTCCAACAAAAAAGTGCTGTTTGAAAGTCTGTCATAATCATTAAATGCCTGATTGATTGCATACAAAACAAAACTGTGTCTTCTTGTCTGATTTCCCAGAATGTCTTCCTTTACCTTTGTGTCTCCTGTTGAAGAAAGTCCAAAGTTAACATCATCATTCTTTGTAAAATCAACGTGGATTTTGTTAGTAAACTCTTCAATCTTTGGATAATCTGTTAATATCTTTTTAACAAGTTCTATAATGTTCATGTATTATTCCTTCCCATAGCTATTGCCATTGCACCTTTTAATATGTCCTCTTTATGGTCTGCTTTCATTCTTTCAAACCATAGCTTTCCAGCCTGTGGATGTCTTTCCGTTGAGTAAGTAAGTGGTCTGCCTGTTGGTGTTTTATGTGGTGGTGACCAATAACCGATTATGATTCCATTTTCCTTTATTGGAACGTTAGGCCCATATATTTCACCATAATACAAATATCTTGCATAAGGTGAATTGTACTGTATCTTTCCACTGCCTATCACTGTTCCGGCTGTTGCAGACTGTATCATTGCTCCTGTCTCCATTGGAGTGTACGGAACCATTAATCTCAACACCTCACTGTCAACAAACCGTTGAACCGGACTTCCTTCTTCCAACAATTTCTTTTTCTCATTGATTGCTCTTTGAAAATCCGAATCATCAAATCTGATTACATCTGTCATTTCTAATCACATCCCAACTCATAATGCCACATTCTTCTGTTTCCTATTAAGCAGGGTTCTATTGAAGATATTGTATAAACCTTATGCTCTGTTCTTAATTTTCTGTAACTTTCAGAACTTGCCCTTTCTGATGTTTCATCAAACCTTACAGAACAATTGCCTATCACTATCAAATCACCTGTTTTAAATGGCAATTCCTTTTCTGTTGGAACTGCAATAAACAGAGAATGGGACTTTTTTTCTCCATCCTTACTGTCACTAGAATTAGACTGTTGCTCCAAATAAACATTATAAAAATTGCTTTTAAACCCTTTTTCCTTTTCATAATGAGTAATGACATTGTTTGTAATCACTTTAACACCCCCTGTACAAAAGTCCTGTTCTTCCAAGCCATTTATGTACAATGTTGGTCACTTCTTTGTCATACCTTTGTTTCATGTTCTCTGTGGATTCATAGGTTACAGAATAGTTCTTTATTTTTTCACTTGAAACACCACTTGGCTTTTCGCTTATTCCATTCTCATATGTATTAATGCATTCAACCAATTCACAGCAACAGTTCTGAACTTCATCTACTATTTCTGCACTTTCTTTCAGTCTGTTAAATGTATACATGTCTATGATTCCCTGAGCCTTTATCAAAAGTTTGTGGAAGTCGGCAGATTCAACCACCGGCTTTCCACAACAATATTCATTAGCATAATATGAAAAGGACGTATATCTCCTATACATATTACTTGGAAGCAATCATTGTAACTGCTTCTGTAATGTCAGCGCTGTTAACAGTAATTGTGCCTGATACCTTAATCTTACCTGTTGCTGTTACTGCATAAGGATATGTACCTGGTCTAAGATTAAATTCAACACTACCATTAGCATCTGTCTTAAGCTTTGAACCATTAACATCTACTCTTGCGCCCTTAATTGCAACCGGACTTTCTTCTGTATCATCAGTTACTGTAAATGTAGCCTTATGTGTTGTTACAGGTGTTGCAGGTTCAAGATATGCAAAAGGACATCCAACTCTGTCCTCATCAACTCTTGTTGCAGGATTTGGAAGTGCCCAACCAATTCTGAACACAACTCTAAGAGCAATCATGTCCTGCTGTGCAAGGTTGTACACTATTTCCTTTGTTGATGGATCCTGAATTACACCTTCTGTTAAAATCTTTGTAGTAACATCCTGTCTGATTGAATATACTGCCTGTGAGAAATCTCCAGCTACTAACTGTGCAATTGAATTATTGAATGCTCCGTTAACAGGGAACTGCATAGGTGTTCCATCAAGTGCATATGATGTTGCATCCTGCATTGACTTAACAAAAATTGGATTGCCTGTAGTATCCTTAATGCTTCTTAACTTAGCCTTCATATTAGTTGCTGCAATAACTCCACTTACTGCATATCCATCATCTTCAACCTTGGCAAAAACTCCATCTTCGCCAAGAATCTTGTCATAATAGTTTGGTGTTGAACCAACTGCAACATTGTTTCCTGACTGTCTTGCCAATGTAATGATGTCATTCTGCCACTCTGCCGGTCTGTTCTCACCAAAAATGATTGCACTGTCAACTCTCTGACCGATTGCTTCAATTACTCTTGGTGTAACTTCTCCCATAATGTCAAACTCTGCATCATCAAGAACCGCTTCAGGAATTGGTACGATAACTGCAAGCTCTGCTGCTGTTAACCATACATTATCCCAAGCCTGTTTTGATGTCTGCTTCATTCCTGTGTCACCATTTACCCAGTATGCTGTAGGTAAAAAGTCTAACACTCTGATTCTTGTCTGTTTTGATGTCATGTTAGGTAACTTCTTTGCCATAGCCATAAATGTTGATGATTTTGGTACATCCTGTGTAATGGCTTCCACTACCTGCTCACGGATAATTGCTTCCGCATTTTCTCTGTTAATAATCTCTGTCATTTCTTATCTCCTTTTCTCTGTTTATTCTTTTCCAAATAAGCTTCTTATTGCTTCATTTGCTCTTGTCTTTTTATCATCAGAACCACCACCTAATGGCATTGGTCCCGGTGTTGGTCCAACAACATATGGAACTTTCTTGTTTGGTTCAAACAAATATCCCTGTTCCTTAACCATTCCATCAAGAGCTGTTCTTATGTCCTTGTCCTGATTCTTGCTGGACTTAAGAGTTTCCACATCAAGAAACGGCATGATTGCCTTAATGTCTCTGGCCTTGTATTCGCTAGCAATACCCTTAACCAGATCATTAAAATCTCTGTCTGCAATACTTGCTTCATATTCAGCCTTGTTGGTTGCAAGTTCGTTTGTAAGATTTGTAATTTCACCTCTTAACTTTGCAACATCCACACCTTCAAAACTCTTAAGTTTATCCTGCGTTTCATTTAACTGATTTCTTAATGTTTCAACTTCTCCCTTAGCCTTTTCAATATCGGCTCCGTTTTCATTCATAATCTTTTCGATTACATCTTTTTCCAGTCCTAAGTCTTCTAAGAACTTTCTTTTCATATTTAAACATCCTTTCCGTTACGCTTTTATACGTGGTTGCTTCACTTACTTTTATGATATTTTGAACACTTTTACGTCTTATTCAGGACCATATAAAAAGACAGTCCTAAGACTGCCTGATTAACTATTTTTTATTTCTGCTTACCTGACTTGGCAAGTATTATGATTGTTATGCATATGAGCAATGTTATCTGTACAGATGTTGCCATAATGTACCTCCTTTACTATTTTAGGGTATAAAAAAAGAACCTATCTCTAAGTTCCTTAATTATCTACTATTAAATTTATAACCCCGGTGTTATCTCCTTAATGCCTTTGGCTGCATTATAGATTTTTCTCATTATGGAATTTTCCTGTAAGTATTCCAATCCCTTTAATGTGATTCGCATATTAGTACATTCCACAATGGTTTCTCCTGTAATGTTTGTGCTAACTCTTACACCTTTAATGTAACCAACATCAGCCATCATTTCTATGTAACGCGACCAACGTTCCTTTGATACACCAAGTGCTCTATGGTCAATTACTGATATGTCAAATTCTGGTAAATCCATTGCTTTTTCTAATGTTGAAAGAATCTTGTATACTGCTTTAAAATTATCCATATTGCCTCCTTTTGGATATAAATCAATTATACATCAATAAGAATCTTTTCCAGTTCATCATCAGTCATATATTTTATTTTATCT
>OLNQ01002211.1_pt1 | contig 17333 bp, 16 predicted proteins | sample 1672821 | NCBI WGS metagenome assembly OLNQ01 (sample SAMEA3136727, study PRJEB25190) | human gut metagenome | biome: human gut; feature: human-associated habitat; material: faeces | place: Austria | collected 2013 | reverse complement strand
TTCATTCAAAAATTTTTTGATTTTATACTTGACTTTTAATAGTTAGTCTTCCTATATGATGAAGGTATATTTTTATCATACATTTCAGCCGTTACATCATTTTCCCTAAGAAAACGCATTGCCTTATCCAACTTACTTTTTGCACCTTTCTCCATCGGTGTATTAGGAAGTTTTCCATCATATTCATTATAAATATAATCCAATACAAGCGGATCCCAATACCTGTTTTTATAACAAATTTCTTTAGGAACGTCTATTGAATCTAGTTTTAATATAATTGCTGCAACCTGTTTTTGTGTAAGCTTTATTCCAACATTTTTCATACGACCACGCGATTCAGCACCATACTTCAAAACAGATTGTCTTATATATGAAATAATATATCCATATTTTTTCATAGTTGCATCTACTGGCGTATTATTATCTAATGCTTCCTCTATAAAATCTTTATATTCTTCAAACTTTTGTTCATATCCTGAAGGAAGTTCCTTGGTAACATCTTCAAATAATTCAAGTTGCTCGTAGCCTTCCGAATCTATAAACTCATCCTCATCCATCACAAATGTTCGACCTATATAATCTTTTAACAATCTTCCTGCCCGACCTCGCAAATTAGCCATCTCATAATTCGTCAATTCAGAAGATTCCTTTTGTTTCTTAACATAAAGATGTGGGTTCCTAATAAAAACATTCTGAGCCGGCAAATTGACTCCTTGTAATAAGGTAGTCGTACACACAACCGTATTTATTTTTTTATCTGCTATAGCTTTTTCTAAGGTTCTTCTCACATGCATAGGTAACTTTCCATGGTGATACGCAACCCCTTTTTCCAATGTTTGACAAAGAGAATAATTTTCTCTAACCGTCATCCCATAATACTCAATAAGTTCTCCTTCAATCCCGTTACTTGTGTCACCTAATGCCATTGCAATCTTTCTCGCGGAATCTGAAGTCGGTGAAAAAACTATATTTTGACAATTCTCACCTACTCCTTTTACTACATTGTTTAGATATGACAAATACCTATCCGTATACTGTTTTTTCCCATATCCCTCAATAATTTCTGCATTTTCAATTTCTAAAGTCAAAGGTTCATGCGTCAATGCACAATACTGTTTCAAGTAATATTTTTTATCAACTTTTTTTATGCTATATGTTAAATTGAGTACCGGACTAATATCCGTTGTATGATCTTTTGTTTCAATGCCAAAAATACTTTTACCAACTTTTTCAATTTCTTCTATTCTAGGTCCCGATATAATAATTTGTTCAACATTATCTTTATATCTAAATTCAATTAAAGTGTCATATAAAACTTTAGCTCTTTGATCCTTGTCCTCTCTTATTCTTTCAATATTTTGAATTTCATCTGCTACAAGTATTAATCTTTTTGTAAAGGCCTTCTCTGTATCAGAAAAAGCTGCTATGGCTTTTTCCTGTGTCATAATATAAATATTCTTTTTATTCGATAATTGTTGATCATCAAATGAATTTGAAATCCAATAATCTGTTACTCCAACTTTTTTCAATTCTCTATTAAAATCCTCAGTTACTTGATTTAATAAGCTTAAAGTCGGAACAATATATACAATATCTATATTATCATTTATCAATCTATCTACAAGTTTCAATAAAATAACAAAAGATTTCCCTGCTGATGTCGGTGCCGATATTCCCAATACCTTATCGCTATCCATACTATCCCATATCTGTTTTTGATAATCTGTAAGAAGATATTTTTGGTTAGCAACCATAATTTCATTTTTCATTTGATTAATCGTCAGAGAAACTTCATCTATCCAACTATCTAATCCTGAAAAAGTTCCGTTTTCTTTATCGAAATCTTTATCACATATTATTGCGGAAGTAGGATACCCGATACGTGATAAAATCTTAATAACGAATTTTCTCAAATCAAATTTAGTATGATCAACATGCTCCCACATTAAACCAATAACAGTAATAATATAATTGATTGATGGTTTTTCAACTATAACAGATTCATAATCAAGACAACGAATTGTATCCATAAGTAACTCTAAATTTACATCACAACTTTTGTCTGACAGTCCCATTTTTTTAGCAATATTAACCAGATCAATTTCAAGCCATTTATAAAGAACTTGCTTCATCTTCTCTTCCATAGATCATGTACCTCATTTTGAATCATATCATCTTTTGAAATTCTTCAACCAAACCTTTCAAATCCCATACGGGAAAAACAATATATGTTATCCGCCTCAGTATAGGATTATTCTCAACATCAATTTTATTATTATCAAACAAATGATATCTTTCTGCAATTATCGTCTCTATTTGATTTTTAATCCCTGTCTCCGTATCAAATTTCAATTTCTTATTTTCATTATAGGTAATTATGCTAACTAAATGAACCTCAACATTTTCAAGTGTATTATTCAAGTAATCTTCTGCAACCTGATTCATCTCATTATCCAAAAAGTCCTCATGCACATAAAGATTTAACTCTCTCCTATGCTCTTTATATGTATTAATAATACTATTTAATGCATCAGAAAATGCTGTGGCAAATTTGTAATTACTACTATATGTTTTTGCTTCTCCGAGGATTATAATATTTTTTGCATCCTGAATTTTATAATGAATTGCATCCGCACCAAATCTTTCATGTTCTGAAGATGTAGCTATTTTCATTTTTCTCAATAAAGGTGTTGCCTGCATAAATCTTTGTATAAAATGAAATAATAATAATTCTCCGAACTGCCCCTGGATTAACAATTCATCAGTATTATGGTCAGCTCTAAACTTCTGCCTTGCTTTTCTACCAACCTCCTGAGTTGCTGCAGCATCTGATTTTCCTTTATCCATTGCTTTTTGTTTCAACTCCGCAAACTTGTCGGAGCTATATATCCAGTCAACAATCGAATCTATCAATTCCTCCAAAAAATCTTCACGTAACTCATTCAAATCTTGGAATTCAATATAAGCTCCCATGTGATTTTTGTCCTTTGGAATAATATCATAATTTTGTGTTATTACGTGTATATTTCTGAACAAGGCATCATTCTTAACAAGCCTCTTCAATATATCCTTCTCCTTCAATAATCCGCCTCCGCCACTTTTCCTTCATAGTTATTTCAAATAATTTAATATTACTCAGAAATAACCAATTTACATTAACTCTAATATGCGATGTATTTCCTCCGACTGTATCAACATCCTCATCTTCTTATTCCCATCCTCAATCTCCGGCTTACCACACCTCAGATTATCTAGATGTTCCGACACACAGCAATCCTTATACCAACACTCACCCATAAGTTCCCCCTTAACGGACCACTTCTCATTTTGAGTAAATTCACCCACCAATGATTTCATCACCCGTTCTGTAGAGTATCTCTTAAAACCTGCCAAGTACTGCAATGTCTTCTCATCATCAATCTTTGACAAGTTGATTCTATGATTTTCAATCACTGATAAAACTTCTTCACGAATTTTAATTTTATCTGTCTTTCCGGTGCCTGTCCATGCCACTAGCTTATCAAAAGCAAGAATCAGATATTCAAAACAAATCATATCCAGAATGATAATCTTTCCTTCTGCCTTATCTGTTATTGATTTCAACATACGATACTTATTACGAATATCCTGATTATCAACCACATAGTCAAACGAAATATAATACTTATCGTCCTCTTTAATGTCTATCTCTGCCAATGCATCCAATAAGCCCTGATTGCTTTCTTTACTTTCGACCACAAGTGCATCATCAAAGAAAAGCTGATTGACTAACTTCCAGAAGTGGAGTCCAGCACCAGTGTCTTCTGTCCATAAATATTTCATATCACAACTCCTCTTCCAGTGTTATCCTATTATTGTCAAACTTCAACACCTTAAAGCTCTTATCAGACACATTTAGTCCGTCGCAATTTCGTAGGAAAAGCATATATTGATTAGACGGCTCAAAATTAATAAAACGTCTGACTTCATCATTAATCAAATTATCTGCATTATCGACTACAATAAAACTATCTCTGCACTGTTCAATCGATTCTGAGAAATTATCTGATTTGTAGTTAAACAATTTTATAGCTTTGTATTCATTAGTTAATCGTAGATCTTCTAACATTTCATAAAGCACAGTTTTACCGGTACCACTATCTCCGCCAACAAGAGTTATTCTGTCGTCAAATTCCAGATTGTATGAAAATGGATCTGCTTTAAATGTAATATTCTTATAAATCATCTGCTTCTCTCCTCTCATACTCCTTGCCCCACCAGGCATTATATCCTCTCCCTCCGGTCACTATATCAGAATCATTGAATCTGATTTGCACATCATCCGGAATATCAAAAAGCGATGGTCTGGACATATAAATCTTTATATTATCCATAGTAAAAATGATTTTAAGCACATTCGGACCACATTCTTCTACATTCACCACCTTATCAGGATGCTTTACAATATTAAGTAATGTCTTGCAGCCAGATGACAAATTACGGATTGTACCTAAACCATATTTTGTTTCAATATGCTTATCTGGTGTCAACTTCGCCTCATCTACTTGCTGAATGAGATTTATTTCATTTGAGGACATTTCTTCATTACTTGTATTCAAATTGAAATACAAGTCGTTTTGAAGTATCCAGTCTTTGGAATCTTTTTTTTCTGTATATATATATATCATTCGGAGTCACTCCTTTATCAAATTCATCATTCAAATATTCTACACAATCTTACTAAAATCATATAAATATCAATTCCAGCCATATATCCTTCTTCAAATCTACAAAAATAATAATTTTACTGTTCTTTCAATCTCCTCTTCAATCTTCTTTAATTTATTTTTATTTTCCACTTCAACATGTGCTTGTTCTCCAAGTATAGCTAATCTGTGATGAACAGAATTTTCCGGAATAAAATTTGGAATACTAATATTCTCTAATATATGATTAGATTTAAACCATGATATATATGAATCAATAAATTCTCCAATTAGTTTAGAATTGACAATAGCACAAAAATAGTATGCTTCTTCTCTATCTTCAAAAGGAACCATTACATTGTTATGATCTGGTATAATTAATTTTCCCTTTTCAGAAGAAATAACACATGCCTCCATTCCTTTTGAAGCCAATGCTTTCCAAACCACTTTATATGGTGCACTAGTATATTCTCCTATATTATATAAAACATATTCTGGAACATTAACATTTTCATAATGTTTCTTATAAATACCTCTTGATGTTAAAATCTGCAAAAACATTTCAGAATTAGGATTAAAATTTGAATCATAAAAATACTTATACAAATTCTCACTTTCTGATTGCAAAGTATCTTTACTCACCGGCTTTTTCATATTCTCTTCATATGGAATTATCACTTTATAAGGCGTAACATATTTCCATTTGTGAATATCCTTTCCTCGTACTAACGGATAAAGATATTTTTCTTCAATTGCACCATTAAATTGAGGTATTGCTTTTTTACTATTCTCTGGCGTATTCCTGATAATAACTTTTCCTCGTAGTTTGTCTAACACTTCAACCCAATAGATTCCATTCGCACTTGTATCAACACCTTTTCTCGCCAAATAATTACATTTACCCTGCATTTTTGAAAAAATCTCTAATTGTTCTTCCGTTCCAATCATCCAAGACGAATTATAAATATTATTTACAGGTTCTGCTATTAACGAAGTAAAATCTACTTTGGTCAAAACAGACATTAATGTATCTTCAGCATCAATTATACCCTTTTCTAATTTATACCACTTATTATATTGAACAGGATATATTGTTTTTTCTCCTTTTTTCATATATATAACTGCTGTTCTATTACTTGCCCCTAGAGACAAAAATGGTTCAACCAAAACAAAATCATCAACTTTAATAACTTTTACTGGAGTATTACCTTTAATCAAAAACTTTCTAAATCCCTCTCCTCCTCCATACGCTTGAAGTAAGTTTTGGTTAATTATAAATGCAAGTGTTCCATTATCTTTTAAGAAATTATCCATAACCACGTATGTCAAAAGAACAGATATATCATCATGTGCATTTCCTAGCCGAGCTTTCAATCCTGTAAAATCAAAAATTTTATATTCATACCAATGTTTGTGAATACTCTCCCTATAATCTTCTGGTAGTGTTTGCCAGTTGACCCATGGTGGGTTTCCGATTAAAAAATCAACTTTCTTATGAAATAGTGGAATAAATGCATTTTTTATGATTTGCAACCAAACATTTAATATTCCTTTTTTATTTAATATTGCTAATTGTTGATAAAAATTTAACGTTAGTTCCTTTAATTTTAAATCTTGCGCATCCACCTTGAATTTCTTTGATATTTCTATCCAAAGTTCTTTTTCAAAATCTTTCTGCTTTATTATTCCTTTTCTTAATTCATCCAACAAGCTAAAAAAACTTGTTTTATGAACACAAAATTCTTTGGGTATTTCAAAAATTCCTGCTCTAGTAGCTATTTTTTTTACATAATGATCCTCTCTGTTCTCCTCCAATATAGTAAGCATTGCATCACAATGATAAATTGGAATTTCAATATCACATGATGTATCATTAATCAAATCCCCTAATGCTAACAAATAATTTGCTCTTGCAGTTATTACAGCTAAGGGATTTAAGTCGAAGCCATGAACATTTTCAATAATATGTTTTAATAACTCTTCATCTGGCATTTTTCCTTTATTTGTTTCTATCATTTTTTTTATTGCAATAACGATAAATGTCCCAGATCCACACGTTGGATCTAATATACTCTTTTGTATATCGCCATTAATTCCCACTTCATTATATGTTCTCTGGGCCAACCAGTCTGGACTATAATACTCTCCTAATGCATGACGCAAAGATTTTGGCATTAGATAATTATACAATTTTCTTAATAAATCTTGAGAATCACTATCATCTAGATTTGTGGTTTCATAGAAATTGTAATCACCTATCTTTCTTAAAAGCTGTTTTACTTCATCATATATCTCCGTATCCCATTCATCCAAATACCAGCCAAAAAAATCATTTTCTATAAAATTATTGATGCCAAACTGGACAAACAATTGCCCATTTTCTATATTTTGCAACTCTTTATATGCGCAATCCTTAGACGAAAAATTCATCTGCGTATTTATATTCACCTTCATTTTTTTCTGATTAAGCATTTCTGTTACTAACAATTTGATAAACATTGCATAATATGTCTGAATTGCAAATATAAGATGATCTATTACAATATTCGAATGTGTAAAATTATATGTTTCAACAATTTCTCCAATATCCAACTTCAAAGTTTCTTCATTATATCCAGATACTTCTCTAAATAAAGATTTCCACTGATCAAACATTATTTTTGTTTTACAATTCTCACATTCATTTAACTTGTTATAAAAACACTTTACAATTGATTTTGAGAGTTCCGAATCAACCCCAAAATCTTCAATCAAATTAGATACACATACTGCTTTTCCTTTAATATTAGAAGAAAAAAGTCTCTTTAGAAACTTTTCCATAGAACTTTCATTAACTTCCTGTGGTACAGAATTATGCCAATCAGTTGTCAAATAATATGTATATATTATACGTTTGCCATCAAAAATAATCCCAAGTATTTTCCGCTTATCTACTTTTTCTTTTATAGAATATCCTTCAATTTGTCTGTGAACTTCTTCTAAATAAGAATCATTCATTGATTTACGAGCAAAATATACATTTTGGGGTTCGATTGCACCTGGTACTTTATATTCCAAATCAATACAATTATAAAAGCAATCCATTCTTCCACTTTTTACATATTTTTCATATTTAGGATTAAATTCAACACCAATTGCATTTGCCACATCCATCAAAACCGGAGTAAATTCCATTTTGAAATCTTCTTCTGTTTTTTTTGTTTTATACACTTCAAATTTGTCTATTATATATTTCATTCTTGAAATTAAAGCTTCACCTTTGTCATTCATATATTGTTCTATTTCCAAAATTATGTCTTTGTCAGAATACGTATAATCCATATTTATCTCCTAGCTATATTTTTAGTTCCTTATTGTACTAGCTATATTAACACAAATCAGTTAATTTTTCAATTGATACTTACATTTAAGATATGTTAAAACTCGTATGTAAAAACAGATAATTCATATAAATTATCTGTTCAAAAATTCCTTATCTGCTCTGATTCCACCTTTTCTCTTTGCTATAATGATCAACTTTCTGTAGTTCACCCAACTTCTTCTTGTCCGTTGCATCTACAATACTCATATAATCATCATACAATTCCGAACTATACATTCTCACATTAAGCTCTTTTAACACCAATGAATGCAGTTTCATATCCGCTTCAAAATCATCAACAGAAAATTGGAATAGCTCTGCTTTCACCTTTACTGGCACATTATCATATCTGCCATAATCATTACGAATAACTGTTGATATTTCTTTTGCCCTTTCCCCGATAGTTAATGGTCTTTCAATAACCGGTTCCATGACCGCCACCTCTTCTACTGTTGATTCCAGTATTGAAATATCCTGAACCTCAAGATCTTCTGTAGGATTCTTTTCAATTCCAATTGTTTCTTCTATTTCTTCTGCATCCTGAATGTTTCCAACTGCTTCCACAGGCCTAGCACTTTCACGTTCCATCATTTCATTGAATTCCTCAAAAGATAGAATTGGCTCTTTTACCTGTTGTAAGGTAAGTGTAGAAGCCTTTCGATACCTTATCTCTTCTAAATAGTTCAGATATTCCCACTTGTGAGGATATACTAACCCATCAATATTATTGAGAGTATCATTCCATAATTCATGCGCCTTCTTGCAAATTTCTTTCTGCTGCTCTTCAATCTGCTTTCGTTCGAATTCTTCCTTTGTTAAAATCGGTTTCGACAACTCTTCAATGCTTTTAGCATCAAAATCAGTAATCTTCTCTGCCATCAGATACTTCGCATAATCTGAATTCCAATCATCCGAATTAGAATTTGCCATAAAATACTCAAATTGAATACCATTTCGTTCAAATGCCAATTTTCTCTTTTTCTGTGACAGTTCTTCTTTTCTCTTCTGCTCTGCTCTTTCAGACATCGCCTTTCGTTCTGCTTCAATTCTGGCTTCTTCTCTTGCCTTTTCTTCTGCAATCCTCTTAGCTTCTGCAACAGCCTTCTCCTTGATAGCAACATCAATTCGTTCCATTAGTTCTGCTTTTCCATATCCATCTCCAAGCTTATTGCCACGGATACCCCGCTTCATATCCGGCATAGTAAATGTTACTGTTTTATCTGTTACACGAATCTCCCAACCATATATATTGATCAGACATTCCACCAGCTGATCAAATGATTTTACCGCCGGTATAAACTTATCAATGGTATTTCATATCAGCTCTTTATTGGAAGTCGTTCCAAAACCATCCTTAGCATTGGATTTCATTAATCGTTTCTCTACCCAATAATCATCACGATGCTTTTTCGTAAGGAGATCCACCTGCTCGTATCCCTGAATCAGACATTTTTTCATTACCCACTTTTTAGCATAATGCATCATTTTTCCTGTACTTCTATGCTTACATCCCTGCTTCCATTCACAGGGCTTATAGTGCCACGGCTCCTGTTTCCCTACATATTTCCTCACGGAATTTAGCACAATATGGACATGCATATTTTTGCTGCCATGATGACCATCCGGATGCGCTGCAATCACTGCCTGATGCCCTGGAGCAAAGACAGATACCCATTCTTTTCCGAATGCAAGTGCTTCTTCCATCGTTATATAATCTGTGGGATCAAAAGATATAATATAATGATGTGCTTTGACATCCTTCACTGCATTATTTTTACCATAGAACCGATTCGTCTCAATGCATTCTGCTCCAAAAGTATCCACCTCGCAGTTCACACCCTCAATCAGATACTCTGCTCGTTCCATAATCCTTCCCTTTTCATCGAGAATCGGTTTGTTGGTGTATTCATCAAACTGACAGGTTAGGTATTCTACAGCCGATGAATAATAACGGTTTTTAACCGGAATATGCTTTAATATAGCCATTTAATCACCCACTTTCTTTGCCGCTTGCTGTACTTTTTGTTTTCTTTTGATATTTCTTGCCACAGGCTACATCCTCAAGTGCCGGTAAAATCCGAAACTTCAAATTCAAAATCTCCCTACAAGCCTCTCTAACTTCGCCTCTAAGACTATCCGATATAAATCCATGGTTGAAACACCTTGCAATCTGGTTCAAATTCGAACCAATCTTACCAAGCTGCATAGAATATTCCTGTAAAAGTGTGGTATCTCCATAACACGGAAGACGCCTTCCAAGAGCACTTCTCCTAACAAACTCCGATGTGGTAAGACCTGTCTTTCTTGCCTTTTGTTCAATGATTGCCTTATCCTCTTTGGATATACGCATCTCGATACGTGTCATGGCTTCTTTCTTTTTATCTGTGTCTTTTATCATAATTTTCAATTCTCCTTCCATTGATGGTGCAGACATTAGAATCATTTGACTTTATCTGTCGGATTATCAGTTACAATTTTATTTATGCCAGATACGGCAATATTTTTCGCCGTCGCTGTTGCTCCTCCCTCCGGTTATACGCTCGCTCCCCTATGGTCACTCACGAATAACTCGCTTTGCTCGTGATACACTCCACTGCGTTTCGTGGATATCGTAAACCGTGAAATGTTCCTGCACCACAAAACGGCTATTCGCCAGTGGTGCATATGGACAAATTTGTTAAACGCTTTGTCTTATAGAAATCATCTATATTCCCTTTCTGATTGAAATCTTCCAATAGCCATTGCATCTTTTTCCATAAGAACTTGATTATTCCCTGATGCAAGCCGACTAAAGCCGGCAGGTGCTCCATTAAAGTCGCAATTAGTAGAGCAAGTTCCGCCCTGTGTGTACACAGGGCAGAACTTGTTGGGGATTGCATCCCCAAGCCCCAGCTATCTCCGCCTGTGAGTTAAAAAATCCAGCTTTTTTAAGCCGGATTTTTCACTCTTCGGCTTGACAATCCCTGTAAGACATTTCATCCAACTTATATTATTCCAATAAAAAACTGCCTTACATTTTGGCTAACAATGAACCTTTTGTAAGACAGTCTGGCTTACACCTTTATAAGTTTTTCTCTTATTTTTTGATTAATCCTCATCATCAAACAAACTTCCAAGAGCATTTCTTGTATCATCATCCATAGATTTACAATTATCCGCCTCGAGGTCTTTCACCTCAGCAGCTTGTGTTTTTTCCGTCACACTACTTATGGAATTCAATGCAGTTTCAGACGAATATAATTGTTGTGGATATGTCACCTGCAACGGATTCTGAGTTTGTCCAATCATTGCAAGAGAACTGGCAAACATTTGATTTACCATAGATTGCATTACTTCTTTTACAGTATCCGAAAATATTTCATTTTCTTTTGATATCGCCTTCTGAATTTCATATTGCATTTTCAGATAATAGTCCGCTTCTTTATTATCGTGAATGACAGATACCAATGCTGATTTGAGGAGGGCAGTTTGACCACCCTCCTCAGCTGCATTTGCATCTAACCATTCCATGATTTCTCTATCCTCTGCATGTTTCGGATTCAAACGAAAGGTAATAGAATTTTTCATAGTGCCTCCTATCCGATATTATCTGCAAGATAACGATAACCAATTGCATTTGCTTTCACATCTGTAACATATTGAATATTTCTTCCCTTAGTTCTTCCAAACTTTTTCATCACGCTGGCACCACCACCCACATAGATGATATTTTCATGCTTCAAATCCACCTTGATTTCCCTAAGCTTTGCTTCAACATTATCAGCATATTCCTGCAAGCCTTTTTCAATGATTGGGATAAACTCATCATTTACACTGATCCCTTTAATATAATCTGTAATATCTTCCTCAGGAATTTCACAATGCACTTTTGGAAGACCATCCTTTTTAATTCGTTCAAAGGCTGTGATAAGTCCCACTTCATATGTGTAGGCATCCTTATCTATTGGTACCTTATCCTTTACACTTAAAACATCCATTGTCCAAGAACCTAAATCCACACATCGAAGTCTGTTCATATCTCCAATACGATTTGCAATCGCCGCATAGCACTGAGCATAGATTTTCACCTTATCCAGATAAAAACAATAATGCACACCCTCAAAGTTAAAGGAAAGCTGTTCCTTGTGCCATAGATATTCACGAAAAGCTTTTCTCTCTGCACCAAACATCGTAAGTGGTACACCGGCATATAGTTCAACATGCGTTGTCTTTTCACGCTTATGATAGTTAAGCTCCTTTGCAATTCCTGCAAGCGTCAAGAGAAAATAATTATCGTTTTCTGTCTTGGTTGCCTGCTTTCCTAATCTTCCCTGACCGATAATATATTTCCTGCCACGATACTCTAATAATCCGTTATTAGTAAGCGGCGTGTAATCTACCTGTGTGACAAGATTCTCCATAAAAATGTGTTCTCCTTTTATAGAGCTCCATCCATGATCTAATGCTATTTTAATCGGCACGTTTACATCCACATGCTCTCCCTGCATAATAAGTCCATCAACTGCGTAGTAGTTTATATTTCTTTTTTCTGTCATAATTGCCTCTCTTTCCTTGATATATTATTCAATCTTTTAATGAAATTGATTTACAATTTCAGCAAAAATTATCTCTTCTGCCATCATCCTGGCTTGTTCTCTAAGCTTCCACATTTCCATTGTAGAATCTGAATGTTCAACTTTGCCTTTTAGATATTTATCTGTAATCTCATCAAGAATCCTATACGCTTCTTCGTTTACTTCTGAAGCTTTCTCTCTTAATCTGCAACATCTTTTTAGGCTAACATATCTCTGCAGATACTCAGATTTCATATATTCCATCCAAAGAAGTCCATACTTCCCCACATCGACATGCTCTTCTTCCATAGAAATGAGTGGATATAAGATTCCATCTCTTTCTTCATACTGCCCACCCATTCTTTTAAACATTGATACTCCCTCTGTGGTTTGCAAATTGCCATAATCCACTGCATCTGCTATAATTGTGTTGTTATACATATAGGAAGGTTGCTCACCGGCTACGCCAACAGCCGGAGTATGGGCAACCTTTTCTTTTGTCTTATCCATCATACTCGTTCACCATTCCCTTCATAATTTTCGCTACCATTTGGGTAGTAATCAGTAGTTCCTCATTATCACCACTGACAGCTTCCAAGCGTTTCAATTCTTCGTATATCTGTGCCATTTGATGCTTCAAAGCCTTGAATACCTTTGGATTGCCCCGAACCACTATCTCTCGATTTAATAATCTTCGCAGAATATAATCCTGCTTTGCAAGTCCTGATAATTCCACTAAATTATCTAAAAGCTTTGCTTCCTCCTCAGATACTCTAAATCCCACATTGCGATTTCTCAGTCTGCCTTTGGCATCTAAATTCTTCTCCATAACTTTCATACCTCCTTCGTCATTCTCTCAACTTCCAGTTTCTCAGCCATCTCATTTTGCACAGTAGGAAACAGATGTGCATAACGATAAGTGATTTTTTCCGTTTCATGTCCCACGCGATTTCCAATAGCCAATGCACTAAAGCCCATGTTAATGAGAAGTGAAACATGACTATGACGCAAATCATGAATTCTTATTTTTTCACGCCCGATGCCTTACAGCCTCTTTCCATCTCATGTCCAAGATATGATTTTGTAAAACTAAACATTCGCTCACTCTCACCTATCTCATAAAACATTCCAAGATAATCTTTAATCTCATCACATAAGAATGGGGGCAACGTAATAATTCGATTACTTTTTACCGTCTTCGGTGTTGTAATAATATCCTTACCCTTAGAACGATGGAATGTTTTATTAATTCGCAATGTCTGCTTTTCAAAATCAAAATCACCCGGTGTAAGTGCCAACAACTCTCCTGAACGAATTCCTGTCCAATATAAAAGCTCAAATGCATAATAGGAACGTGGCTTGTCCATCATTTCTTCTGCAAATTTTAGATACTCTTCCTTCGTCCAAAATTGCATCTCTTTTGGCACCTCTTTACCAATAGTTCCTGCCAGTGAGGACGGATTCTTTGGAAGATTATAATATTTCACAGCATGTGCAAATATTGCTGTAAGTTGGGCTTGAATCGTTCTTAAATAGTCCTGGGAATATCTTTCTTCCTTTCCCTCGTCCTTAAAGGCTACCAGAAGCTCGTTCTGCCATGCAATCACATTCCTAACTTCAATTTCATCAATCTTACGGTCTGCAAAATATGGTAAAATCTTTGTTCTTATGATATGACTTTTTGTTTCCCAAGTACTTTGTTTTAATCCGGATGCCTTATCTGCTTCATATATCTCATAGAAACTGCCAAAGGTCATATCTAGCTTCGCCTGAGACTTAAGCATCATCTCATGTTCCCAGGCTACCGCTTCTCGCTTTGTTTCAAAGCCGCGTTTTTGTGTCTGCTTTCGTTTCCCTGTGATATCCGTGTAACGGTATATCACTCGACACTTGCCGGTGGCATTGTCTTTATAAACTGACATATAATCAACTCCTTCCTCTACTCTTTGCTATAACACATTCTTTCATAAAAATATGCTTTACTAACTCTTGCAGCTACTGTAATAAGTCCTTTCTCTTTCAATTCCTTATTAAGCTGTCTTACAATCTCATAAGCCTTTGACTTTGAAACTGTTAAGATTTCTGCAACTTCATCCACTGTTAAAAATGTCTTTTCTTCCATATCTGTTTCGCCTCCTTTCATTGAAGATTTTGTTTGTTGTATTCTCGTCCCCGTTCTGACAGGCAACCCTGCTCGGCGCTGTGCTATCCCTTGTACCTTTCTTTATTTGTACTCAGGCGCTCGCTTCATATCGAAGATCTTGGCGGTTTGTTCGGTTTCGTACACTCATTTAGTTTTCACTTAACTTTTATTGGTTAAGTTTTGTACTGTCATTATATTAACTCTTTTTAGTTAAGTCAAGACCTTTTCTATAAATAATTAACTTTTTTTGTTAAAGTTCTTCTTGATTACATTATTTGCAGGTGTTATACTAGACTTAAACAAATTGATTTAACTATTTTGTTAATGGCAACATTAACAGACAAAAGGAGGCAACTATGTTAGGAAAAAGAATAAGATTATTCCGAAGCAGAAAAGGATTGAAGCAGAAAGAACTTGGCGAGATGGTTGGATTCATGGGCAAAACATCTGATGTTCGTATCGCACAATACGAAACGGAAGCCCGTACTCCAAAAGATGATCTTATCAAACAACTCGCAGATATCTTTGGTGTCACCCCCAGAGCAATCACAGTACCTAATATTGATTCATATCTCGGATTGATGCATACCTTCTTCGCCCTTGAGGACGAATATGGATTTAAGATCAGTACCGACAAAAACGGATTACCATGTATCACTCTCGACGAAAAGCATCAGGCTTATGACCAAATAGTGCCTATGCTATTCGCCTGGCTTACTCAATATTCCAAGTTAAAACAGGGCGAGCTCTCACAGGATGAATATGACAATTGGAGATATAACTACCCTATTGAACCGACAACCGGCTTTGTAAGAAATGCCATTTCTGATGATTTGGATGCAGAACTCCAGGATGCACTATCAGAAGAAATGAAAAAAAGTGGTCTGCTTTAATTCCTTTTCCAATGGCAACAGACCATACAAGTGACGGATAGATAAAAAGAAGACCTCACCGAAATTCCTCTCCAGTTTGGAAAAGAAAATCAGTAAGGTCTTCTTTCATATTGTAATTTACATTATTTTTTTGCTTAACACTTTTGCGTTAGATTGTGTTGCCAAATCGTTGCCAAAACTTAACCTTTTTTGTTTGGAACGGTTGTAAATAATGGCTTATTTTTCACAAAAGGTCATTCAAACTCAATCGTTCCAGGTGGCTTGCTCGTCAAATCGTAAAATACTCGATTGACCCCACGCACCTCGTTTATAATTCGGCTCATGACTGTCTGGAGCACTGCGAATGGAATCTCCGCACTCTCGGCTGTCATGAAATCTATAGTGTTTACGGCACGCAGTGCAACTGCGTAATCGTAGGTTCTCTCGTCGCCCATAACTCCGACTGAACGCATGTTAGTGAGAGCTGCGAAATACTGGTTCGGCATCCATGCCGGAGCTTCACCGTTTGCCTTCTTGTATTCGGCTACTGCCTTATCAACCTCTTCACGATAGATGAAATCTGCATCCTGAACGATACGTACCTTGTCAGCCGTTACTTCACCGATAATTCGGATTCCAAGACCCGGACCCGGGAATGGCTGGCGGAATACGAGATTTTCAGGAATTCCAAGCTCAAGACCAGCTTTTCTTACCTCATCCTTGAAAAGGTTGCGGAGAGGTTCAATAATTTCCTTGAAATCAATGAAATCAGGAAGACCGCCTACGTTGTGGTGAGACTTAATTACGGCTGATTCACCGCCGAGTCCGCTTTCAACAACGTCAGGGTAAATTGTGCCCTGAGCAAGGAAATCAACAGCACCGATTTTCTTTGCTTCTTCTTCAAATACACGAATAAATTCCTCACCTATAATCTTTCTCTTTGCTTCTGGCTCTGTTACTCCAGCTAGCTTGCCTAGGAACCTGTCTTCAGCATTTACCCTGATTAGGTTCATACCGAACTTCTGTCTAAAGATTCTCTCTACGTCGTCACCCTCGTTCTTTCTAAGTAGGCCGTGGTCAACGAATACACAAGTCAGGTTATCGCCTATAGCCTTGTGCATCAAGGCAGCTGCTACTGATGAGTCTACACCACCACTTAGGGCACATAGGGCCTTCTTGTCGCCTACCTTTGCCTTTATTTCTGCTACCTTATCATCTATAAATGAGCTAGTAGTCCAGTCCCCACTTACCTGACAAATCTTGTATAGGAAGTTAGTGATTATCTTGTCCCCTTCAATTGAGTGCTCAACCTCTGGGTGGAACTGTACACCATATAGTTTCTTGTCTACATTATGCATAGCTGCTACCGGACAGTTCTTTGTAGTTGCTACTACATCAAAGCCCTCTGGTACTTCTAGTATATAGTCTGTATGGCTCATCCATACCTGGTTGCTTGATATTCCTTCAAATATTGGTGACTGTCCATATTCTATGACTGTCTTACCGTATTCTCTAGTCTGGTTGTCCCCCTTCTGAACCTTACCGCCTAGCAGGTGGGCCATTAGCTGGTCACCGTAGCATATGCCTAGTATTGGTACACCTATTTCAAATATTTCTTTTGATATTGATGGAGAGTCTGCTAAGTATGCACTATTAGGTCCACCTGTAAATATTATTCCTTTTGGATTTTTTGCTTTTATTGTCTCTATATCTGTAGTA
>OLNQ01002208.1_pt1 | contig 17340 bp, 16 predicted proteins | sample 1672821 | NCBI WGS metagenome assembly OLNQ01 (sample SAMEA3136727, study PRJEB25190) | human gut metagenome | biome: human gut; feature: human-associated habitat; material: faeces | place: Austria | collected 2013 | reverse complement strand
GACGTGCGCCGATGATCGTCGCCAGCGTACCATATATAAATATAGACTCGGAGACTTTCGACGGAAGTCCCTCGCGTTTGCAGAAATTATCGAAGAATTTGGCGCCGATCAGGATTGCCAGCGCCCACATCAGGCCGTAATAACGGATGTCGAGCGATCCGATGGAAAAGAACACCGGATTGAAATCCCAGACGATGCTTAGCGGTTGTATCATATTACTTGGAATGGGTTCTATGGATTTCTGCCGTTATTTGATGTCCTGCAGATTTACTTTCTTGAGCGTGAACGAGAAGGTGCTTCCCACGCCCAGTTCGCTGCGGCCGGTGATGCGCTCGCCGTGCGCCTCGATGATATGTTTCACGATGGCCAGACCGAGTCCCGTGCCGCCCTGCTCGCGCGAGCGGCCCTTGTCCGTGCGGTAGAAACGTTCGAAAACGCGCGGCAGGTCCTCCTTGCCGATGCCCGAACCGTTGTCCTCGACTTCGATCAGGATTTTGTCGAGCATGTCGCGGAAACGCACGCGCGTCTGGCCGCCCTCGCGGCCGTAGCAGATCGAGTTGGTCAGCAGGTTGACCATCACCTGCCCTACATAGTGCTTGTCGGCCAGGACCCAGAAGGGCGACGGCAGATCTTCGGCCCCCTTCACCAGCAGTTTGATGTGCCGCTCGCCGGCCTTCATCTCCAACTGGTCGGCGATCTCCTTCGTGAGCGCCACGACGTCGAACGGCTCCATTTTGAGCCGCGTCATGTCGCTTTCGAGTTTGGAGATCGTGTCGAGGTCGTTGACGATATTGATCAGCCGGTCGATACTCTTTTCCGTACGTTCGAGATACTTGCGGTTGATGAGTTCGTCTTCCAGTCCGCCGTCGAGCAGCGTCGAAATATACCCCTGAATATTGAAAATCGGGGTTTTCAATTCATGCGCCACATTGCCGAGATACTCCTTGCGGAACTTCTCCGTCTCTTTCAGGCGGGCGATCTCCATGTCGCTGGTCTCGGCCCATGCCGACAACTCTTCGGAGATGCTCTCCACGTGCTTGTCCTTCAACTCGTCGAGAATCTCGTGCGTATGCACGTTGCGCGAAAAGACGATCGAATAGATCGGTTTTAGCTTGTAAGCCACATATTTACGGATCACAAAGAGGGCGAACAGCGCCACGATCAGGAACGTCCCGACCGCCACGCACAAAACGACCCACCACGCCACATGGGCCAATGCCGTCGCCAGAGCGACGATCGCCGCCGCCAGCACCGCAACCAACAGCGAGGAGGCCTCTTTCGTCTTGATGTTCATCGTAACAAAAATTAAAGGTGAGACAAATCCGCACTCCGCCCCGTCGAAGGACGACCGTGCGTCAACGCTTCATGTAATTGCGCATCAGGCGGGCGATGTACTTGCCCACGATGTCGAATTCGAGATTCACCACCGAACCGACCCCGATGCGGCAGAAATTGGTATGCTCATAGGTATAAGGAATGATCGCCACACGGAAACCGTCGTCGCGCGAATCGCACACCGTGAGGCTCACTCCGTTGACGGCCACCGAACCCTTCTCGACCGTACAGTTGTCGCCCTGGGGTTCGTAGCGGAAGGTGAAATACCAGCTTCCCTCGGCATCCTCGACCGCCGTGCAGACGGCCGTCTGATCCACATGCCCCTGCACGATATGCCCGTCGAGCAGCGCATCGGGTTTCATCGACCGCTCGACGTTGACCAGATCGCCGACCTGCAACGCCCCCAGGTTGCTGCGCAGCAGCGTCTCCTTCATGGCCGTCACCGTGTAGGTATCCTCCGTAAGGTCTACGACGGTCAGGCACACGCCGTTGTGGGCGATGCTCTGGTCGATCTTCAATTCGCGGCAGAAATCGGCGCGCAGGGTGAAATGCTTGTTCTGTCGTTCGCTGCGGACGGCCACCACGGTCGCCGTCTGCTCTATGATTCCGGAAAACATACGATCGTCAATACTTAAATTTAAATGGATTGTTAAAGTTAAGCATAATTTTTCAAACACCCAAACCCGAAGGGAGGGAACAACTCCCCCAGCGGGACGAATCGTTTCGGATTCACACCGCCCGGAATCGCAGGACGAACCGACAACTGCCTAACAATTCAGGTTTTGCGCCATAAGTCCGGCGAGGAAGACAACTATTGCGCCAGGATCGTATGGTAAACTTTTTCGATGAACGTTTCATAGTCATTCAAGATGACTCCCGGCTCCATCGGACCGAACTCAACCTCCGACAGCATGACCGAACAATCCTGATTTCGATAATAGCCCATGTATTCATCCTTAGTTCGCAAGGCCCGATTTTCGGGAAGATGCACCACATAGATCAGCGTCTTGTTGGGCGTGTGATAGAAAACATTCGCATCGTCCCTCGAAAGGCAGATGTATTTGGAAGCATTCCGCTTCGTAAAGGTCTCCCACCGTTGGATGGTCTTATGGGTGTCCCTCCGATAATAAGGCAGTTGATCCTGAATGATGAAAATCTGGAAATAAGGATAACCCGCCGCCCTGATATTCGCGGTTTCGCCGAGCATGTTCTCGAAATAGTTGTTCGAGTTCTGAGAATAGTTCTGCATGACGAACTTGACGGCGACGCCCGCGGCGACCTTATCTTGTTTGAAAATCGTTATATCCACTCTTTTAGGGACATATCTTCCCCGAACGGTGAACTCTTCTCCGAGGCCGAATCCCTGCGAACAGACATGATAGCCTTCACCCAACCGCCGGGACAGATCGGCAGCGATCGCACCGTGAAGAGGCTTGAGCTTTTCCGGACTCCTCGACGTTTCCACCCGCAGGAACCGGCAGAACGAGTTGGATATCACCTTCAAAAATTCAGCGTTCGTCAACGGGAATGAAATCGGTTGCTCTTTCATGACATGCTATTTTATAATTCAGATACTGCTCCAAATCTTTGGAACCATACGTGTAGTAACCGCCGCTCTTGTAATTCTTCAACATCGCCAGATAGTCGATAAAATCTTTCGATTCAACGGCCGATTTCAACACGTCATAGGGAACTCTGCTCAGAATATAGAGCCCGCTGTACAGACCCGAACCGGCAGGGACGTCGATCAACCGGATGCTCGACACATCCTTAATGATGGAATTGATGGAATATTTCCTTTCGAAAACATCTCGGATGGCCTGCGTTCGTCCGTAGAGATACCAATCCGGATTTTCACGCTCGGTATGCTTTTTCAGCAACTCCTTCTTGTTCCTGTTCAGATAGTCCGCAACATCCGGATGCGAAAAGACCGCTTCTCGCGAGAGCGGTTTCCCTGCGGCATCGTATGGAAAAAACGCCTTGTACCATTTCCCCGTCGAAGCCTTCAAGACCGGAATCGTGAGCGCGTCGAAGGAGACGTTCAAAATAAAAACCTTGTCCGCGAGTGTGGCAAACCCGTTTTTCACCCGGACGTAACGGGGCACGGAGGCCGTTTTGACGACCCTCAACAACGATAAGTCCTCTTTCGAAGCGACGTAGAAACTATCGCCGATAGACATCTCCCCATAGGTTATCGTATCGACATAGACTTTGTCCGAATCCGCTGCCGAATAGGTATAATATTCGACCCCGTCGGCCTGGTGCCGCGCGTCGAACAATGCGATCATCGTATAAGCCGTCACATTCTCGAAAACCTGCTGGTGTCCCAAATCGATCAATCCCGCCAGAGTCCGGTGCTGCATGACATATTTTCTCATGTTCGTCGCAGCCACGCTCGACAACCAGGAACTCGGCGTGATGTAACAGAGTTTACCCGTACCGTTGATCATGCGCAATCCCAATTCGTAGAACGCGAGATAGAGATCCGTCATACCGCCCTCGGCGAATCGGAACGATTTCACTTCATCGTAATCCTCTTCCAGATTATGAACCCGGACATAGGGAGGGTTCCCGACGACAAAATCCATCTGCCCGTCATACCGGGTTACAGAGAGTGCATTGGTGTTTAAGAGGTCCCACCCGACATTTTCCACGCCGAAATCCTTTGCAATGCCATCCAAATTGGAACGACAATCTGCACAGACGACAGGGTCCAGTTCTATCCCGTGTACAAATCTTTCCAGATCGGCTTTGAGTCCGACGTTATCGTCGTGATTGGCTACATACTCGCTGCAATATCTGGCGACGGCTTCGCATAGAAACGCTCCGGCGCCGCAACTATTGTCGATGATATGTTTTTCAAGGATATTACCGCAGACATAGCCAGCATAATCCAGCATGTTCCTGACCAAAAAGCCGGGCGTAAATACCTGCCCGCTATGTTTGACCGACCGGTCGGCAGCATGGCTTCCTTGAATTCCGGAACTCGGCCCGCTGCCCCGCCCTCTGTTATTTTGACGCATCGCCTAATTTGCATTTACTTGTTGAATCTACCGCCGGACCGGTCTCCAAGACCACTCATCCCGGACGGCAGTCGCTGCAAAAAACACCTCGCAATCATCTGTTTCATGGCACGATACATCAATAAGACGACTTTTCGGGGAATTTGGGCCCAATATAAAATTGATCACCGCATGTTCCATCGGCGACCTCCTTACGGATTCAAAACCGGTCATAGCGCTATGCGTTTAGCGCTCCCAAGATAAGGAAAAGATTCCGTTTCCACAAGAAGACCCGCCCCTATTAGGAGCTGTCCAAAATGGTTCCCTGCAATTTTATCCCGTCGCCCGATCCCGAATGCGGTCCCGACGCCAACCGCCGATGCCGACCGGCCGCCGTGCAGGACGGCGGCCGCTTTTGGGCGAACCTCGTGCGTCTCAGGCAGGTCGCGACGGACAGTTATTCGCCCGAAGCTATCCGGGATGGTGCTGCAGACGGCCAACCGAGTCCGATCCGTTTGCGAAACCGGAAGGCATGTCGCTCAGTCGACGATAAGATGCGCTTTTACCCGATAAATTTTCTGTATATCCTTGCTTTTGACGACCATTTCGTCGAACCCGGCCTCGCACGAAGCCGTCAGCCGTACCGACTGTGCGCCGGCTTCCAGATGGAGCTGCCGCAGCGTCACGATCTTGCGCGTCACGACGACATACATGCCGCCGGGGATGACCGACTCCACGTCGGACTCCTTCAGAAAAACCAGCGTTCCGGCAGGCAGTGTATCGCCCATCGCACGACCGTAATAGTAGAGCGCGCAGTCGGCATCGTCGCCCATCGGCAGCACGACGTACCCGTCGGGACTCAACAGCTCCACGCCGCGGATCGACTTTTCGACATCGGCATTGAAAAAGGGTATCTGCGCGCCGCGGTCCTCGCTTCCCGAAACGAACATCTGACCTCTGCCGGTCAACAGCCACAACAGGTCGATCTGCGGAAAATGCTGGACGATCCGTTCGCCGAGTTTCCGGGAGATGCCGTTGTGCCCCCGTTTGATCTGGTAAAGATTTTCACCGCGGGAGAGTCCGATATAACGGGCAAAATAATTCGTCGTCATGTTGGCCCATTTGACGACACTCTCGATTCTTTGCCAATTATTTTGATTTTCGTGCATTATTTCAAATTTTTTTTGCATCTTTGCATCATCATTTGGTCTCGTAGTTCAATGGATAGAATATAAGATTCCGGTTCTTACGATGTGGGTTCGATTCCCGCCGAGACTACTTTTTATCTTATTTTCAGCCACTAACCCCTTTCGATTCATTCTTATATTTTACTACAAAATTAATAACAAATTTCTATTCTCCAATAAAAAACAGCAAATTTAGGCAACTTGATATTGTAAAAGGGTTTTATCGATCTTCCGGTACCGGAAATGAATTCCGACAAAAAAATGCACAAATGTTTCCGAAAGGCGGAAACGGGAGCGAAATAGAAAAGTCCGGCAATGTTTCGACATCGCCGGACTTATTTTTACCGAAACCTTCTCAATAAGTCAGACGCACGCCCAACTGCAAAGACAAATTGACCGGCGAAACCGTCCGGGCCGTCCGCAACGCGGTTTCCGTCAGGTAATAGGAGACGCCCGGTTCGAAGTAGAGGGCCGTCCGCCGCGTAAAATCGTACTGTACACCCGCGTTGGCGGTCAACGACCATTGCAGCTCCTTTTCGGCGACGGACTCGGAGCCGAATTTCGCATAGAGGCACTTTTCGACCATTCCGCCGGCACCCAGATAGAGCTTCCAGTCGCCGCGCGACAGAAAATCCCAGTTGACACGCAGCGGAATACCCAGCATGTGAAGCGTCTGCGAGAACGACTCGTCATTCTGCGATACCCTGACATCCGAACGCAACAGCGAATAGACCAGACCGCTTTCGAGCGACAATCCGTATCCGAATTCCTTGCGAACGGAGATGCCGAAACTGAGCGGTTGCTTATGCCGGTAAAGATAATCGTCGTAACCGCGTTTCATTCGGAAAATGCCGCTCGAACTGAGCACATGAGAGGGCGAAGCCGAAGCCAACGGCGTCGCCCGCCCCGACGACACCTGCTGCGCCGTCGGCAGTCCGGCGGCGAAAAGCCCCACCGACGTCCGCCGCTGCACCCGCTCCGGTTCGAAGGAACGCCGTGCGGCTTCCCCGGGAAGCGTGCGGGCGATCGTCCGCTCCGACGAACGCGAGGCGGCGGCCTTTGCGGCAGGTTGCGCCTCTTTCTCCTCGGCTACCGATTCTCCCCCGGCCTCAGAGGGTTCCGCATCCGACGGCGCTGCGGCTTCCGTCTCGCTTCGGGACGACCGCACCTCCGCTACCGCATCGCCCGAGAGAGTCCGTACCGACCCGTCGGCCGCAACGATCGCAGCCGGCCGACTTTCGGCCAAAGCCTGCCGAACCTTCGCTACCAGCGGCGCCGGGGCTTCGGAGAGTGCCGTCGGCGCCTCGTTCCGCAACGGTTCGTCATCATATAAAAGCTGACCGTCCGCCGTCGTAAGTTCTCCGGCAAAGAACGTTGTTTGTCGATCACCGTCCACAACACCTTGATTTACGACAGTCTCACCTATTAATACGGCAATCGCTACGACGGCGGCGACGGCAGCTATTTTTTTCCAGGCGGGAGTGAAAGCTCTGCGCCGCCGGCCGGCAGCGGCCAAGTCGCGCTCCAGCGCCTCCCAGCCTCCTTCCGGCAACGACTCGTCGGCACCTCGCAACTTCTCCCGAACCGTTGCAATCCACCGTTCCTCCCGCTCCATCCTATTCCGTTTCATTTGTCCTTTACATACTCCTTAATGCGCCGCGCCAACAAGGCCTTTGCGCGAAACAGCTGCGACGACGAGGTTTTCTCACTGATTCCCAACCGCTCCGCAATCTCCCTATGGGAGAGCTCCTCGATACAATAGAGGTTGAAAACAGTCCTGTATCCGTCGGGCAGCTCGGCGATCAACCGTTTCAGATCGTCGTAGGGCAACCGCTCCATTTCGTCCGACGTCGGCTCTTCATAGCGTTCGGGCAGCCGGTCGACCGTAGTCGGATAGTGCAACCGCCGCTTCTGACGCAGCGCTTCGAGCGAAACGTTCACCGCGATCCGTTCCATCCACGCCCTCAAGGAACCCTCGCCGCGCCATGAAAAACGGTCGATTGCCGCGAACACCTTGATAAAACAGTCATGGAGCAGATCCTCGGCCGTCGCCCGATCCCCGACATAACGCAGGCAGATACTCAACAAACGTCCTCCGAAACGAGTATACAGCTCGCGGCGGGCATCGTTATCTCCGGCTTTACAACGCTCTGCGAGTATCCGTTCCTCCATGCTCATCGTTCGTCATATAATAAATGGTGTCCTCTCCCGAATACTGCATCCCCGTAAAAAAAATATTTTTTTATCTCTTTACGCAGTATTTCGTACTTTCGTGCGTTTATAGAAAGGAACAAATTTAGAAATAAAATAGCTAAACCCATGAAAAAGTTCAAATTATTTCTCCTCGCGGCGGTCGCGGTGCTGCCCGTGCTCCAGTCCTGCAACGACTCCGACGTAGAGGGCGCCGACAGCATGGCGCTCGTGACCATCCTCAATCCGGGCGGATTGAGCGGGACGTTCTATTTCAAGGCGGACAACGGACAGACGCTCTATCCTTCGCAATTCGCCGTACCTACCGGCGGCTACAATCCCGAAGACGGACAGCGCGCCTTCATCTATTACTCGCTGCTCGAAGAGAAGAGTCAACAGTACGACTACAACATCAAGCTCTACGGCATCAGCGAAATTCTCACCAAGGACGTCGAAGAGATGAATGAGTCCAACGAAGCCGAATTCGGCGACGAGCCGATCGAATTGGTGAAACTCAGCGGCGAGGACAAATTCGACTGCCTGATCAGCGCCGGATACTTCACCTGCTCCTTCCAGATCAAGGTCACCGGAAGCGAGAAACACAAGATCAGCTTGGTTCGAAGCGCTTCGGCGGACGATACCGAAGACCCCGACTACACGCTGCTCGAACTGCGCCACAAACCCGACGACATGGGATCGGACACTTCCGTAGCGAGATCCAGTATGGCTTCGTTCAAACTCAACTCCTACGATCCGGCCGTCACCCAGAAGAAAGGTCTCAAAATCCGCTATAAGGATTTCGACGGGAATCTGCGTACGGCACTGATCGATTACACGGAATAGACACATCCCATCTCAATTAATAAATGATCCAACCGGAAGGTCTGTCCGCTGCGGCGGACAGGCCTTTTTCCTTTGCGGGAAAAGTCCGCCGCATCGCCGCAAGACGATGACGGCGTTTTTTGAAGCGGCGAATGCGGAGATTTTCCGAAAAATAAGTATATTTGTAACACGATTGCATGTTTCGGGTACCGGCAGCCGCAGCCTGTTACAGTCAGGCCGCAGGCGGGAAAAGACGGATCCGTAAATGCAGCCGCCGCTGCGAATGCCGGCGACCGGAAAATGAAAAACCGTACCGGAACTACCGGCATACCGGAACATACGATTACCCTTTGTAACCATGTCTACGATCCGAAACATAGAGAGCGATCTCGAATTCGAAAATAAAATCCGCCCGCAGGAGTTGCAGAATTTCGCCGGACAGGAGAAGATCGTCGAAAACCTGCGCATCTTCATCCAGGCGGCCCTCATGCGCGGCGATTCGCTCGACCACGTATTGCTGCACGGCCCTCCCGGACTGGGCAAGACCACACTGGCGAACATCATCGCCAACGAGATGCACTCCCAGCTCAAAGTCACCTCCGGCCCCGTTCTGGACAAGCCGGGCGATCTGGCGGGCCTGCTGACGAACCTCAATCCGGGCGACGTGCTCTTCATCGACGAAATCCACCGCCTGAGCCCCATTGTCGAGGAGTATCTCTATTCGGCCATGGAGGACTACAAGATCGACATCGTGCTCGACAAGGGTCCTTCCGCCCGTTCGATCCAGATCGAACTGGCGCCCTTCACGCTCATCGGCGCCACGACGCGCAGCGGCCTGCTGACCTCGCCGCTTCGCGCGCGTTTCGGCATCCAGTGCCACCTCGAATACTACGACGCCCCGGTGCTCGCGGGCATCGTGCGGCGCTCGGCGCGCATCCTCGACGTCTCGATCGACGACGACGCGGCCCACGAAGTGGCCCTGCGTTCGCGCGGCACGCCGCGTATCGCCAACGCCCTGCTGCGCCGCGTGCGCGATTTCGCCATGGTCAAGGGCGAGGGGCACATCGACTTGGCGATCACGCGCATGGCACTCACAGCACTCAACATCGATGCGCGCGGGTTGGACCAGATGGACAACCGCATCCTCCAAACGATCATCGGCAAGTTCAACGGCGGCCCCGTCGGGCTGAATACGATCGCCACCGCCGTGGGCGAAGATGCCGGAACGATCGAGGAGGTCTACGAACCGTTCCTCATCATGGAGGGGTTCCTCAAACGCACCCCCCGCGGCCGCGAAGCCACCGAAACGGCGTTCCGGCACCTGGGGCTCACGCCGCCGACGCTCGGCGACACGCTCTTCTGACGGGATTTCCCGACCGGAGTGCGGCATAAACTGGACCAAACCAACACTGAAACAGATATGCTACACCCCTCTCTTCCGTCTCAGACCGGCATTCGTTCCACGATCGCCGGTCTGGCAGCAGCGTGTATCCTCTGCGGCTGCTCTTCCAGAATCTACACCACCCTTAGCGAGGCAGGCGCCCCGCTTCCCGCCGACAGCGTCAGGCTCTTTACGGAAGATCTCCCGCGGCCCGCTGCGTCGCGCAAAATCGGAGAACTGACGATATCGAGTTCCTCGGAAAATGCCGACGAACGCAATCGGGAAGCGGTCGATCTGGCCGTCCGCGCGACCGCCGGCATCGGCGGCGACGCCCTCTCGGTCACGGAACAGAACGAAACCGCGACCTCCAACGGCACGACCTATACCCTGAGCGCCGACCTGCTCCGCATCGACGGCAGGGACACCTCCGCGACGATGCGGTTCGATCCGCCGCTGCGGCTCCGTTCGAAACATCCTGCCAAGGTTATCCGACGGATGAACGACCGACAGCGGAACCGCCTTCCCCGTCACCTGTTCTACGGCAGTGCCGGAGCGGGGTTCGTCATTAGCGATCTCTACACGATCGACGGAGCGCCCTATGACGGGAGCACCGCCGGCATCGCCTACAACGCAGGCTACGACTATTGTTTTGCCCGCGGTTTCACGCTCGGACTCCGCTACGCCTGCTTTCGCATGAAAGCCGAACTCTCCATTCCCCACCCGATAGCGCCAATATCGAGTGTCCTACGGTGCAACATCGGCACCCACTACGCGGCACCCGAAGCGGGATATTCGTTTCGCGTCGGAAACAAGTTCATGTTCTCGGCACTCGCCGGCATCGGCTACGTCAACTACTTCGAGCGGATGGAAGGCACACGGTTCTCGCTCGACGGATTCGGCACGCACGGCATCGTGCGTGCGACGCTCCTCCTTTCGAAACGTCTCGACATCGGCGCCGAAGTCGGCGGTTACAGCTCCTACTTCACCTCTTCCGCGCTTGAAACGGCGGATTTCGACGGACACGCCGGAATAAAATATGTCAGTATCGCAATGGGTCTTCATCTCCATTTTTAAAAAACATCGTTTTATTTTTAATAAATCTATTTTAAAAACTAATATTTTTTATTAACTTGCGGGCGTGATAATTGTTTGACATACCGGTAAAATTTAGCTTATGGACACGAACGAATTGATGAAGGAAGCGCTCGCCTATCACGCCGAAGGAGGCCCCGGCAAAATCGAAATCCGGCCGACGAAACCCGACGCCACCCAGTACGATCTCTCGCTGGCCTACTCGCCCGGCGTGGCGGCGCCGTGTCTGGCGATCGCCGACGATCCGGCCAAGGCGTACGACTATACGATCAAGGGCAATCTGGTGGCGGTCATTACCAACGGAACCGCCGTACTGGGACTGGGCGACATCGGCCCGCTGGCCGCCAAACCGGTCATGGAGGGCAAATGCATGCTTTTCAAGCACTTCTCCGGAATCAACGCCTTCGACATCGAGATCGATACGACCGATCCGGAGGAGTTCATCGCCGCCGTCAAGCGAATCGCCCCCACCTTCGGCGGGATCAATCTCGAAGACATAAAAGCTCCCGAATGTTTCGAGATCGAACGGCGGCTCGTCGAGGAGCTGGACATTCCGGTCATGCACGACGACCAGCACGGAACGGCGATCATCGCCTCGGCAGCGCTCATCAACGCGATGCACCTGAGCGGGAAACGCATCGACGAGGCGCAGATCGTCGTCAACGGCGCCGGTGCGGCCGCCATCGCCTGTGCAAGGATGTTCCTCGCGCTCGGCGCGCGCCGCGACCAGATCACGATGTGCGACAGCCGGGGCGTAGTCACGACCCGCCGCACCGACCTCAACTCCGTCAAGCGCGAATTCGCGACCGATCGGCCGGTCACGACGCTGCGCGAAGCGCTCGTCGGCGCAGACGTCTTCCTGGGCGTTTCGACGGCCGGCGTGCTCGACGCCGACATGGTGCGGTCGATGGCCGGCAACCCGCTGGTCATGGCGCTGGCGAATCCCGATCCCGAAATCTCCTACGACGAGGCCAAGGCGGCACGCCCCGACGTGATCGTCGCAACGGGCCGTACAGACTACCCCAATCAGGTGAACAACGTGCTGGGATTCCCCTACATCTTCCGCGGCGCACTCGACGTCCGCGCCCGCAAGATCAACGAAGCGATGAAACTCGCCGCTGCGCACGCACTCGCGGAGCTGGCACGCGAGGAGGTTCCTGCGGAGCTGGCTGCCGCCTTCGGCGTCGACCGGCTCGAATTCGGCCCCGACTACCTGATCCCGAAACTGACGGACCCGCGCCTGCTCGGCCGCGTCGCCCCCGCCGTAGCCCGCGCGGCCGTCGAATCAGGCGTGGCGCAGCGCCGTCCCGACATCGAATAAACGCAAAGACGGGAAGTCTTCCTTCCGGAGAACTTCCCGTCTTTGTTTTCTTAATTCCTACTCGGCCGACAACCGCTGCCAGACCAGCCGTGAAATCTCGGCGATCAGCGCCGCGGTCTCCCCGTCCGAAAGCGCCGTTTCGGCGACGTAGACGCAGATCGCATACCCGCTGCCGTCGGGCAACTCGACATACCCCAGATCGTTGTCGGCGATCTTCACTCCCCGCGCATCCCGATCCGACGAACCGGTCTTGTGCCCGATCGTCGTCCCGTCGGGAAGTCCTGCCCGCAGTTTATTCATCCCCGTGGTCGTCGTGCACAGCGTCTGCCAGAGAAAATCGCGGTATTCGGATGCGAACAGGCTGTCGTGCCGAAACCGATCCAACAGCAGCGCCATCGCCTCCGGCGTCGCCCGGTTGCAGCGCTGGGCATCCGGCGCCCCGCTCATCTCCCGCTCCGTCATCCGGAAATCGAGTCCTTCGGCGGGCAGCCCCTCCACGTAACGCTGCAATGCCCCGATGCCGCCGATCTCGCGGATCAGACGGTCGCAGGCGCAGTTGTCGCTTTCGGCCACCGTGTAATGCAGCAACTCCCCGAACGAGAAACGTCCGCCCGCCGGATGCTCCTCGCGCAGCGGCGACCACGTATCGGGCCACAGATCGTCGCCCGTCACTTCCAACTGCGCCGAAAGCGGCAGCCCCAGCGAGTCCAACCGCGCCGCTGCGGCCAGCGCCAGCGGAAATTTGAAGGTGCTCATCGCCGGCATCGGACGGTCGCCGCCGACCGAGGCGATCACCCTGCCCTCGCGCACGACGGCGATGCCCACCTCGGCGTCGACACCGCGCACGGCCCGGCACAGATCGCGTTCCAACCCGTGCGGCGTAACGAACCACAGCGTCCCCGCCGCACCTGCGAAAAGCAAAAGAAGAAGAAATCGTTTCATCGAGCCGTCGCGGGATCAAACCGACCGGACGAGCCGCGACAATTCGTCGAAGGTCATCGTCCGCACCTCGCAGGCACCGACTGCGGTCGGCAGCACCAGACGGATCGTATCGCCCTCGCTCTTTTTGTCCTTGGTCACGGCCGCGAGCAGCCGTTCGGCCGGCACCGGCGGTTCGGTCGCGAAGCCCAGCGCCGCAAGCAGCCGCACGATGCGGTCGCACGCGGCCGGGGCCAGCAGCCCCAGCTTCACGGACAGCCGTGCGGCGATCGCCATGCCGACGGCCACCGCCTCGCCGTGGATCATCTCGCGCGAGCATTTCTCGACGGCATGGCCGAACGTATGGCCTAGATTGAGTTTGCGCCGCTCGCCGTGTTCGCGTTCGTCGCGGCTCACGACCGCGGCTTTGAGCCGCACGGAGTGCACCACGACCTTATCCATGGCCTCCGGATCGGCGCACAGGCCGTCGAGTCCCGCCCGCTCGATCAGCCCGAAGAGCGGTTCGTCGCCGATGATCCCCGCCTTGACCGCCTCGGCCAGTCCTGCGCGAATCTCCCGCAGGGGAAGCGTCGCGAAGAGCGACGTGTCGCAGACGACGAACTGCGGCTGGGCGAAAACGCCCGCCATGTTCTTGTACCCGTCCAGATTGACGCCGTTCTTGCCGCCGACGCTCGCATCGACACACCCCAGCAGCGTCGTCGAGACGAACCCGAACGGAACGCCGCGCATGTAGACCGATGCCACGAAGCCCGTGACGTCGGTCACGATGCCCCCTCCGACCCCCAGCAGGAAGGTCGTGCGGTCGGCGCCGCGGCGGATCAGCTCGCGGCAGACCTCCTCGACGGTCTGCAACGTCTTGTGCTCCTCGCCCGGCTCCATGCAGATCGGGTCGCAGTCCTCGAACAGTTCGGGACGGCAACGGGCGACATTGCGGTCCGTCAGCACGACCACCCGCCCCTGCGGCAGCAGGCGCGGCAGCTCCTCGACGGTGCGCCCCACCACGACGCGGCTGCGTCCGGCCACTTGCAACGAATAACTCATCATCGAACAGATTTACCTGAATGAATACCTGAGCAAATGTAACACATTTTCCTGAGATTTTATTACCTTTGCCCCCGTAAATATCCCGAGTAACATATGCAAAAGCTACGCAATATTGCGATTATCGCCCACGTAGACCACGGAAAGACTACATTGGTCGATAAGATGATCCTTGCAGGAAATCTCCTGCGCGACAACGCCCAGCAGAACGGCGAACTGATTATGGACAACAACGACCTGGAACGCGAGCGCGGCATCACGATCCTCTCGAAAAACGTTTCGGTCATCTATAAGGACTACAAGATCAACATCATCGACACGCCGGGACACGCCGACTTCGGCGGCGAGGTCGAGCGCGTGCTCAACATGTGCGACGGCGTGCTGCTGCTCGTCGACGCTTTCGAAGGCACCATGCCCCAGACCCGCTTCGTGTTGCAGAAGGCCCTCGCGCTGGGCAAGAAACCCATCGTGGTCATCAACAAGGTCGACAAGCCCAACTGCCGCCCCGAAGTGGTCAACGAGCAGGTTTTCGATCTGATGTTCACGCTCGACGCCACCGAGGAGCAGCTCGACTACAAGACGATCTACGGCTCGGCCAAACAGGGCTGGATGTCGCACAAATGGAACGAGCCGACCGACTCGCTCGTCCCGCTGCTGGACGCCATCATCGACGAGATACCCGAACCGGCCGTGGTAGAAGGCACGCCCCAGATGCTCATCACCTCGCTCGAATACTCCTCCTACACGGGCCGTATCGCCGTGGGCAAGGTGACGCGCGGCTCGCTCAGGGCGGGACAGAACGTCACGCTGGCCAAGCGCGACGGTGCAACGATGCAGAAGACCAGGATCAAAGACCTGATGGTCTTCGAAGGTCTCGGCAAAAAGAAGGTCGACGAAGTGCCGTGCGGCGAGATTTGCGCCATCATGGGCATCGAAGGGTTCGAGATCGGCGACACGATCTGCGACTACGAGAACCCCGAACCGCTGCCCCCCATCGCCATCGACGAACCCACGATGTCGATGCTCTTCACGATCAACAACTCGCCCTTCTTCGGCAAGGACGGCAAATACGTCACCTCGCGCCACATCAAGGAGCGCCTCGACCGCGAACTGGAGAAAAACCTCGCGCTGCGTGTGACGCCCGGCCCTTCGGCCGACAGTTTCAACGTCTTCGGCCGCGGCGTGCTGCACCTGTCGGTGCTGATCGAGACCATGCGCCGCGAAGGATACGAATTGCAGGTCGGACAGCCCCGCGTGATCGTCAAGGAGATCGACGGCAAGAAATGCGAACCGGTCGAGGAACTGACCGTCGACTGCCCCGAAACCTGCTCGGGCACGGTGATCGAACTGGCCACCAAGCGCAAAGGCACGCTCAGGAACATGACGTCGAACGGCGACCGCGTGCGGCTGGAGTTCGACATCCCCTCGCGCGGCATTATCGGCCTGAGGTCGAACATGCTGACGGCAACGGCCGGCGAGGCGATCATGACGCACCGCCTGAAGGATTTCGAACCGTGGGTCGGCGAAATCGAGATGCGCACCAACGGCTCGATCATCTCGGGCGAGACCGGCACGGCCTTCGCCTACTCGATCGACAAGCTGCAGGATCGCGGACGCTTCTTCATCAGCCCGATGGATCAGGTCTACGAGGGGCAGGTGATCGGCGAGCACACGCGCCAGAACGACATCACGGTCAATGTCACCAAGGCCAAGCAGCTCACCAACATGCGCGCTTCGGGGTCGGATGACAAGACCTCGATCGCCCCGCCGAAGGTCTTTACGCTCGAAGAGGCATTGGAATACATCCAGGCGGACGAATACGTCGAGGTTACGCCCCACGCCATGCGCCTGCGCAAGATATTGCTGCACGAGGTAGACCGCAAACGCGCTTCGAAGTAAACGGCCGCCGCATAACGCATAAACCGAACCCTGAAAATGGATCATTTCACCTTATCGCTGGCCGTCGGCGCCGTCGCAGGGACACTGGACATCATCCCGATGATTTTCCAGCGGCTGCCGTTGCGTTCGTGCCTGTCGGCATTCTTCATCTACTTCTTTGCGGCGGTCATCGTCTTTTACAGCAACCTGCCCTACCTGCCTTGGTGGGCGGACGGCATGGCCGTCACGCTGATGCTGATGCTCCCCGTACTCTTCACCTTCTCGGGCAAGGAGCGCAAAGCCATCCCGGTGGTGCTGTTCAACGCCCTGCTGTTCGGGTTCCTGATCAGCGCCGCGGAAAAATACCTGGCCTGAGGCATCCGGCCGAAAAAAAACGGGACGGCATCCGTTTTTTTACCTATAGCATGCAGTATCAGGCAATTTCTCCGTTTATAAAAAGGAAACGAACGGAAAAACGACAGAGATGAAAAGATATATACTGACGCTCCTGCTGGCGGCCTGCGTATGCACGGCCTGCGATAAGGACGACGAATATGAAATCCGCGAATGGACGGTCGCCTCGCAACTGGGCATCGCCCACGGGGCGAGTACGTTGCAGCCCGTACTGCTCGTCAAGGCCAACGACGACACGTCGTGGCGTGCCGTATATCAGGGCATCGAGGGATTCGATTTCGAGGCGGGTTACGAATACCGGCTCCGCATAAAAGCCGAACAACTGCCCGATCCGCCCCAGGACGGCTCTTCGATCCGCTACACCCTGCTGGAGCAAATTTCGAAAACCCCGGCGACCTCGGTCATCCCCGACCAGTTCTTCCCGGTCTTCACGATGGAGGTCGCCCCGCAGCCGATGAATTACCGGGGACAGCGATTCCTGGGCGCCCGGCCTTTGCCTATGAAAAAACCGGCGTGTTCGGTCCTGGCACTTATCCCGTATTTGCTATTGTGGACCCGGAACTGATGACTAGCGTACCGCCCAAGTTCAAGGCATACCAGGGCTTTGACGCATTCTTCCATGCGGCCGAAGGCTATCTGGCTAAGACTGCAAACCCGATGAGCGACATGTTCGCGCTGCAGGCAATTGCGCTGATCGGCAAATCGCTGGCAGCGGCTGTTAAGGATGGCAGCAACGCC
>OLNQ01002205.1_pt1 | contig 17353 bp, 13 predicted proteins | sample 1672821 | NCBI WGS metagenome assembly OLNQ01 (sample SAMEA3136727, study PRJEB25190) | human gut metagenome | biome: human gut; feature: human-associated habitat; material: faeces | place: Austria | collected 2013 | reverse complement strand
AAAATATCCACGTGGAGATTTGAGATTCCCCACGTGGATATTCGAAAAAAGAGGGTAATTAGAGGTTAGAGATTAGAGGTTAGAAGTTAGAGGTTAGAGGGCAGGGATTAGAAACCGGAGCCATCGGAGCTATCGGAGCTATCAGAGCTATCAGAGGGGTGGTTTGACCGAGAGGGGTACTTTCCTTAGAACTTATACTGCGCTCCGATGGTCACCATGTGGAGTGGCTTTGCAGCGATGAGTGTCTGCTGCTCGAGCTGCTGGCGCAGGAAGCAGTCGTACTGAAGCGACAGGCGGAGGTGATCCTGCTGTAGGAAGTAGTTGACCCCTGTCGATATCTGGTGCGAGCGTCCCTCGGTGCGTGCTGTCAGACGGCTCAGCTTGAGCTCTTGCTCAGCCTTGGGGTCGAACTGCCGATTGCGGTCATAGTAGGCGTAGCGACCGAAGAGCTCTAGGTCTACCGGCTTGAGACGCTCCACGAGTTGCGCCATACCTGCCACGAATGGACGCTGTATGAGGATGTTATTTTCCACGGTTGCGGGAGCCTTGGGTCCTACGGCTAGATTGGCATTTTGCCATCCAGGCTGCAAGCCCATGATGCCCTCGGCGGTAAGCATGAGCGCACCTCCATGATGCTGTAGTGTGGTATTGATAAAAGCTCCTCCGTAGGCGCGTAGCATGCGATCCTTCTGGAGGGTGGCTGTCCCCTTGTCAAAGGCGTAGTACTCGCCCTGTGTGGGTACAGAGCCCGCGTATCCTGATAGTCCGAAGCTTATGTCGTGACTACTCCCCCGCTGGGTGAGGGCTAGGCGTAGGGCTAGGTCGGGGAGATTTTTATTCATACCCTTGTCGGCATTGCCAGATAGGATGGAGAGTGTCGACTCGAGACGCCATCGGTTGGTATGGTCTAGGGCACCTTTGTAGCCTATCTCTAGACCCATATCTATATCGCCGGGGAAGAGGTCGGCCATATAGTGCGAGCGCTCGAAGGCTGCTCGCCTGCTAGAGCTGTAGGGTAGCTCATAGCCAAAGCTGGGGGTCATGAGTCCCCCCTTGACGTAGGCACCCTCTGCCCAGTGTGGTTTGTACTCGGCGTAGACGTTGAAGATGGAGATTTTCTGATCGGTTGCGTTGACATCTACTCTAGCAGCTAGGTCGCCGTAGCTAGCTATGGCGGCTAGTCGTCCACGACGTATTCCCATCTTCGTGATACGGTGGTCATAGGGAGCTGTGAGGTGCCCGACCTTGATATAGTCGCCCTCGGAGCCATACTGAGCGATAGCCTGCACGAAGCCTGTAAAGGTGACACGTACTTGCTCCTGCGCCTGAAGCATAGAGCTGGAGAGGGGGAGCAGGAGAGCGGTGAGGAGGGTGAAGAGACGCTTGGTCGTTTGTAAAGTCATAAGTCTGTGAGTGTTTAGAGGTGTTAGATGATTCGTTACATTTTACTCAATTACTACAACAAGTGTGGCGAGCGTGGGGCAGTTGTCATAGACAAACTTAGCGTGAGAGCTGGCATTGCGCACGCACATATGTGAGCGGGGTGTCGTGCCGAGCGATGGGCTGTATTCGACGATTTTGCCCTTGGGGTTGTTCACAGGTACGCCGTGTATATAGGCTCCGCAGGTGAATCGACTCGCCCAGGGCGCAAAGCCAGCGATGCGGCTGGAACCATCGCTGGTGTAAAACATTTTGGGTTTCTTCTGCTGGAGGAGGAATATACCTAGAGGCGTTTCCTTGGCATGGGGAGGCTTGTGACGACCAGTGGTGGCGGGGTTGATGCTTCTCACGAGGTAGTGCGCTGGCGACTGACGCTCGAGCACGACGATGTGCTGCTGTCCTCGATCTATGACAACAACATGCGAGAAGGTGACGTCAGGCTCCAGTAGCTGTATATAGCGACGCGGTACGTACCACTCCGCCTCGGGCGACTCGACTCTGCCCTGCCAAAATTTGCTGCCTAGGGTGTCGGTCAGCGCTATGAGCGTGCCATCGCGACCGTAAAGCTCAGGCTTGAGGGTGTCTGTGGGTGCGTAGAGTGGCACCGACTGGTAGCGCTCTACTCCTAGTGAGTCAGAAACCAGCTTATAGCTGTCACGAGACCACACTTTGGTGAGCGGTGCCTCACCGTTAAGGTTTTTATAATTTTGCAGTACGCCCCACTGATGTGGCGTTTCTTGCAATTTCTCGATGCGTAGTAGCTGATGTCTTATCTCATCCCACTGTATGGTGCGGGTATCCTTGCGGTACTCGTAGGTGTCCTCAAGGGTATATTTGTCAAATGTTAGCTCACGGTCGATGACTATTTGGTCAGCCGTCAGCTCACGCTTGGGCTCCGCCACGACTGTGTCTGCGGTAGCGGTCGTATCTATAGGCGTTGTCTCGGCATTGCTCTCCGCAGAGGGTTGGCAAGCTAGGAGGAGGGTCAGGGCAAGCGGTAGGAAGGTCATAATGTTTTTCATAAGATCTATAAGTTACTGGGAGCTGTCAATCCCTTTGAGCTGTGGCAAGTGCCAGTGATAGTGTGCAGCTAATATGCGTATGAGGATGACCATAGAAGCTGATATGAGCTGGGAGTAAGCTGTCTCTATCAGAGGTCAGGCAGGTGCATTTATGCTAAATATTACTCTGCTCGGGAGGAGAGCAGAGAGCGGACGTTGTCAATAAGAAGTCTCACAGCAACGGAGTTAAATCCGCCCTCGGGTATGATTAAGTCGGCGTATCGACGGGAAGGCTCGACGAACTGCTGGTGCATCGGCTTGACCGTCGTGAGGTACTGCTCGATGACTGAGTCCACACTGCGTCCCCGCTCCTTGACATCTCGCTGTATGCGACGCGCCAGGCGCACATCGTCGTCCGTCTGAACGTATATCTTGACATCCATAAGGTCTCGTAGAGCTTCGTTGTCAAAGATAAGAATACCATCGACAATTAAGACACGAGGAGGGTCAAGCGTCACCGTCTCGGTGAGGCGGTTGTGATTGACAAATGAGTAGACTGGGCGCTCCACACTGTGTCCCTCGCATAGTTCCTCTATCTGCTGACACATCAGGTCGGTGTCGAAAGCGTCGGGATGGTCGTAATTAAGCTTAGCACGCTCCTCAAGCGGTAGCTCGTCGTGCGCCTTGTAATAGTAATCGTGACTGAGGACTACGACCTCCTCATCGACAAAGGTCTCTTGCAGACGGCGCACTAGGGTACTCTTGCCCGAGGCAGTACCACCCGCTACGCCTATGATAATTGGTTTGTGCTTCATAGCTCAGCTAAGTTTGTCTGATGAATTGACTATAAATAAATACCTTCTCTCGGCACAGCGCTCCATAGTCTTCAGGAGATTGTCGTACGATGCTCCCGCCATAGCTAGCTCTAGTCTCGTCCCCTCTGGGAAGGCATCTATGTCTGCTTCTAGCTCGGCAAGTGTCAGCGAGACCGTGTGCGGTGCGGGGATTGCGGATTTCTCAGCTTTTCTCTGGCGACGCCCCTGCGCCAAGTGACGCTGTAGATTGATGGCTGCAAGCACCAGTGGCGTGGTCACGTGCCGACTCCACCAACTCTCTCCCTGATGCTTGAGGTAGAAGAGGCGCATCGCTCCGTAGAAGCTCTCCTCGTAGCGCACCCTATCTGCCGCAAGCTCCGACTCACCCTTGTAGTGTAGTACTGGCGTAGGGAGGTAATAATTGTGGTAGCCCGCTCGCTCTATTGTATAGCAGAGATCTATGTCCTCGCCATACATAAAGTAGCGCTCGTCTAGTCCGCCCACCTCCTCGTAGATAGTTCGCCGTAGCATCAGAAAAGCTCCCGTCAGTACGGGCACTTGCTGCACAGCGTCGGGCGATAGATGCCCTTGGTAGTAACCATTGAAGCAGGCGGAGCGGGGAGCTAATCGGTAGAGACGTGTGAAGCGACAGAAACTATTCCAGAGCGTCGGCACACCGCGCTTACACTCGGGGTGCATCGCTCCAGACTGATTAATGAGACGAGGACCCACAGCTCCCGCCTCGGGATGACTACAGAGGAAAGTCAAGCAGTCGGCGAGTGTCGACTCCCCGATTAGCGTATCTGGATTGAGTAATAGGAGATAGTCACCACGCGCCTCGGCAATCGCCATATTATTGCCACGGGCGAAGCCCCCGTTCGTCGGACTTTCCAGTATCTTGACCCGTGGCTCTGTGCCAAAGGCTGTGCGGAGACGCTCCATCGAGTCGTCGCCCGAAGCATTGTCCAGCACGATCACCTCTACCTCTCCCTCGATCTGACGACAACTAGCCAGCACCGAGCGAACCGCCTCAATGGTCAGCTGTGGCACCTTGTAGTTGACGAGGATGACTGAGAGGAGCATAGGGCTTCCCTTTTTGTGCTAGGCAGAGACCGTGATGAGGTAGTAGTTCTTCTTACCTCGCTGCACGACCAGATACTTGCCTGCGATTAGGTCGTCGGTGGTGACCACACAATCTTGGTCAGCAACCTTCTCCTTGTTAAGGCTGATACCATTTGAGGATATCAGCTTACGTAGCTCACCCTTGGACTTGAAGATTGGAGCATGCTCTACCAGTAGGTCTAGTAGCTTGACGCCGTCTGCCTGCTCTAGGAGCGTCCGGCTGACGGTGTATCGTGGCACGCCTGCCATCACCTCCTCGAGTAGCTCCTCAGACATCTGTCGTAGCTGCTCGTGGGTGTTATTGCCGAAGAGTATCTGCCCGGCCGACATACTCTGCTCGTAGTCCTCGCGTCCGTGCACCATAACCGTGAGCTCCTCGGCAAGTGTATGCTGTAGTAGACGCTCATGGGGAGCCTGACGGTGACGCGCTATGAGCGAGTCGATTTCCTCTAGAGGGATACTTGTAAATATCTTGACAAAGCGCTCGGCGTCCTCGTCGGATACGTTGAGCCAGAACTGACAGAAAGTGTAAGGCGACGTGTAGCGACGATCTAGCCATACGTTGCCCTGCTCTGTCTTGCCAAATTTCGTTCCGTCGGCCTTCTTGATGAGCGGGCAGGTGACGCCAAAGGCTTCTCCTCCATCGATACGGCGTATCAGCTCCGTACCGGTCGTGATATTGCCCCACTGATCGGAGCCGCCCATCTGGACACGACAGCCGTACTCACGGTAGAGGTGTAGGTAGTCGTAGCCCTGAAGAAGCTGGTAGGAGAACTCAGTAAAGGATAGACCTGCCTCAGCATTTGCCTCGAGGCGGCGCTTGACGCTATCCTTTGCCATCATATAGTTCACCGTAATATGCTTACCGATGTCTCGTATGAAGTTGAGGAAGCTGTAGTCCTTCATCCAGTCGTAGTTGTTCAGTAGCAGAGCTTTATTAGGAGCGTCGGACTCAAAGTCGAGGAAGTGCCCCAGCTGCCGACCGATGCACTCCTGATTGTGTCGGAGTGTATCCATATCTAGTAGGTTACGCTCCTGGGACTTCATCGAGGGGTCTCCGATCATACCGGTAGCTCCACCCAGTAGCGCTATAGGCTTGTGACCAGCACGCTGTAGGTGTCTGAGCATCATCACGCCGACGAGATGCCCGATGTGGAGCGAGTCTGCCGTCGGGTCAAAGCCCACGTATGCGGTCGTCAGATGCTCTGTAAGTTGCTCTTCTGTGCCGGGCATGATGTTATGTATCATGCCACGTGCCTTTAGTTCGCTGATTAGTGAGGAGTGACTCATTGTATTTTCCTGATTTACTTTGGTTACAAAGGTACGAAATTAGAGATTAGAAGTGAGAGATTTCTATTTTGTCGAGAGGCTCCGCCGGGACTTGCCCCATCGCCTTACATCATCATCTATATATAGGATATAGGTATATACCATATTATCTATATCTCCTCATGATGATGATGATGGTCTGTCGAAGATGTTCATAACTCCCTCTGTGCAGTAGCTAATGACTCTCGGGGAGAAGTCGCTCTAGTCCACTCCAGGAGCCAGTCAGCGGATCTCATCGAGCGAGGCGATGTCAAGCAGTTACGCTCTGCTTGCTCCCTATCTGTACCTGTTCATAAGTTGATGAAAACTGGTTGATAACTCGACAAAAACTTATTTGCATAAGTGAAATCTTTTTGTAGCTATACAACTTTTTGAGATTAGCAAGAGAATTAGCTACGAGTTATTGATGAGTTATGAACAGACTTTTCGACAGTATAAGTGGGGTTATGAACAGGTTGTTGACACCCTCAGCGGACGCCTATACCAGATTACCGTGAGAATCACTGTACGGACGAGCAGGTAGCTATCGAAAGCTAGCCATAGAGCTGTCATACCAAGTGAATTATAGAGCAGGTAATAGAGAGCAAAGAAGACAATACTGGAGCCTATCATCGACCACTTGAGACCCGCCGAGCGGGTTGTGCCCGCATAAATTCCATCCCATAGGAAAGCTCCGAAGCCTACTAGTGGGATAAGAGCAGCCCAGTGGTGATACTGCTTAGCATAAGTGACAATCTCCTCGTGACTACTCAGGAAGCGGAGCAAGCCATCGGGGTAGAGAGCGAAGAGGATTGTGGCACTGAGTGCTAAGATGACACCGATGGCAAAGAGACGAGTGATGACCGCTCTGAGCTGATCCATACGACCAGCTCCATAGAATCGACCCGAGAGCGACTCGCCTGCGTAGGCAAAGCCATCCATAAAGTAGCTGAAGATGCTGAAGAACTGCATCAAAAGCGCATTAGCTCCCACAGCTATCGTTCCCTCGCGGACACCTGCATAGGTAAAAAATAGGGAAATACTACTGAGCAGTAGAGAGCGGAGCATCAGATCGCGCCCGATGATGAGATAGCGTCCGTAACCTTTCGTATCGGTGAAGTGGCGTAGCGTCATGTGGCGCACGAGATAGCGATACTTGACCAGGAGCGTCGCCAGGAGTAGGAGTGCCTGACTATACTGCGCTACGCAAGTACCGATGGCAAGTCCCTGGACACCCATCTGGTAGTGGACGACAAGTGTATAGGATACGAGGAAGTTAACCACCAGCGCGCTCATAGAGGCAATCATCGGTACACGGCTATTTTGCATTCCGATGAACCAGCCATTGAGTGCATAGATGAGCATTACCGCTGGTGCTGCTGAGAAAATAATCTGGATATATTGCTCAGCCTCTGCACCTAGTCTCTCGGTGGCACCTCCTGTGACTACGCCACTCAGGAGTATAGCAAAGGGAGAGGCGAGTAGTACCACGACACTGCAGAGTAGTGCCATAGTGATACCACGAGCCAGCTGTCTATTGATATCAGAGCTATCTTGCCTGCCGTAAGCCTGCGCGACCAGACCCGTGGTGCCGAGTCTGATGAAGCCAAAGAGCCAGTAGATCGTGTTGGTGATGGTAGCTGCTACGGTGACCGATCCGATAGCCTCAGGGTGAGCCATATGTCCCGCCAGCCCTATATCGATGAGCGAGAGTAGGGGGACGGTAATATTTGAAACGATGTTTGGAATCGTAAGCCAGAGAATCTGACGGTTGAGGCTTTGCTCTCTGGATGGTGCGTGCATATTACTCGATACTTCTCTTTAGTTCATCTTGCCACCGAGGGGGTATGATATCGTAGAGCTGAGTCACTCTATCAGTTGCTAGCACACTGTAAGCAGGTCGCTCCGCAGCCGTAGGGTACTCCGCGGTGGAGATTGGTGTGAGTTGCGACAAGTCGTACTCAGGCAGATGCGTGGAGATGGCTGCATAGGCTAGGTCGTACCAGGAGCAGGCTCCACGATTGGCATAGTGGAGTAGGGAGGTGCGAAAGGTGCGCTCCGCATCGTAGCAAGCGATGATGTCGCAGATAGCACGAGCCAGCGAAGGGGCTGACGTGGGCGAACCTATCTGATCGTTGACTACACGCAGAGGCTTCCCCTCACGAGCCAACCGTAGCATGGTGCGAACGAAGTTATGTGCCCAGGGAGCCCAGAGCCACTGTGTGCGTATGACTAGGTGCTGCTCAGCGGGATGCACAGGATGCATCAAGAGAGCTAGCTCACCCTGCCGCTTAGTACGACCATAGAGACTCTGAGGATGGGGAATATCCTCCTCACGATAGGGCGTGCCCTGCTTTCCGTCGAAGACATAGTCGGTGCTAATCTGTATGATCGGCAGACGACTCTCTGCGAGCTGTGCCGGCAGTAGTGCATTGAGAGCTAGTAGCTCACGGTACTGAGCTGCATCCTCGGCGAGGTCTACCTGTGTGAAGGCAGCGCAATTGACCACCATCGTCCAGTCGTAGGCGATAGCTTGCTCCTCCCAAATCTGGACCGCATTGGCGACAGCCAGCGTGTCGCTGTAGTCAAGCTCCTCATGTGTGTAGGGAACTAATTCGTAAGGATTGCCCCGCTCTGCTAGCTCTCGAGTGATACTTCGACCCAGTTGTCCTGAGGCACCTAGTAGGATGATACGACCTCTGCTCATGACTGCGTCTCCTCCTTGTGATGCTTGCGATGATACTCCTGATCGAGTAGGGCGAAGAGTGCGCTAATCTGTTGGTAGATACGGGTGTCTAGTGGGGATTCTTCAGCTCCCTCTCCGCTTTCCTTGGTCAGCCCGCGTACGGTCGCATTATATAATATGGTGCAGAGGATTTCTATTTCGCCCATCTCCTTGGCACGTGGCTCCTTGGCTCTAAAGGCGACGATGGTGGGCAGTACCAGTATGTAGCACCCTTGGTAGACGATATTGTGCTCATCTTGGCTCACCTTCTTGTGTATCGCCTCGCACTCCGCAAGTAGTTGCTTCGTGACGGGAGCGTGCTGACCGCTGAGAATTTGCGCGACAGACTCCTCGCTGAGTAACTCTTTCATCAGCCCTTGTCTGAGAGGATCGGACTGCATCAGATGTTGCTGGAGTAGCTCCAGTGGTTGCTGCTGTCGCGTGAGGATACGTACACTCTCCTCTGCGACCCATAGATGTATAATCTGGGCAGTGTACTCAGGTACGTCGGGCAGGAGCCCAGGAGTGTTGGCTTGGGGATTGGTCATAGTAAGCGGAATTAAGCTTTGCGATGAGCGATCAATTTGCGTACGGGATAGACAGCAGCCAGATAACCGATGGCGAAAACAAGTAAGAGAACTACGACAATGTCTGTGCAGCGTACCGCAACTGGGTACGGCTGCGACTCGACAGCTAAATCAATCGTGAGCCACCCATAGCGCATCTGTAGTAAGCAAAGGATAATCCCGACAGCAATACCTGTGACAGCACCGATGAGGGTCACCATCAGTCCCTCTAGCTGGAAGGTGCGTCTTATCTCCCGTGGTGTCTGTCCCAGTGCACGCATGATTGTTATGTCCTCCTGCTTGGAGATGAGAAGCATCGAGATACTAGCCATCACATTGTAGGCAGCTAGTAAGAGGATAAAGGCAAAGATGAGCGAAGTAATCCACTTCTCGATAGCCACGAGACGCATCAAGTGGGGCTGCTGCTCGGGACGGTTGCGGACGATGTAGTCATCTCCTAGCTCTGCCGTGAGGGCTCGCTGTACCGCGCTTTCGTCGGCATCTGCCTTTAGTTGCAGAGCTAGCCCGTGCGCTTGGTTGTCATCTAGCATCATCAGTGAGCGCAGCTCGGTGAGCGGCACGAAGATAGTGTTGTCGTAGAGCACATTGTCCGTAAAAAGCACAGACACCGGCACGCCCTGAGATCGCCTTAGCGAAGTCATCGGCACTATAGGATTGATGTAGCCCTTGCGCTTCGGGAGGGTGATGACCAGTGGGATGGTGTCGTAGGCGACCGCATTGAGGTTGATAGCTATGGAGGCTCCCAGATTGTATTGTCCAGGATGAATTGCTATGTCACCACCATAGAGATACTTATCCATCTGAGAGATGCGTAGATAGGTGCTGTCTACTCCGTAGAGATGTGTCGCGGAGAAGCTCTCGCCTCCGGCACTACTCACTAGTCCCTCACCCCATACGAGCGGAGCAATCGCCTCTACTCCACTCACTGCACGGAGCTGCTTGCTCACAGCTCCCTGATCGAAGGGTGATTCGTCCCATCTAGTGACCAATAGTTGCGGATCCAGTCCTACGACCTTCTCAAGAATCATCTGCTCGTAGCCATTATATATCGAGAGGACGCAGATCATCGTCATCGAGACTACGGCGATAGCCAGCACGCTCACACGGGTGACGATATTGATAGCGCCCAACTGCTTGGGAGCCACTAGGTATCTGCTGGCGATGAATAGTGGTAGGCGCATCCTATAATTAATAGATGTAGAGCTAGCGAATGGGCTCTAGGCTCTACTGCTCTAGTAACTTGTCTATACGCTCCAGGTAGTCCAGAGAGTCGTCTATATGGTACTCCATCTCGGGGATGACACGTAGCTGCTTGCCCGTGCGCTGACCCAGCTCGTAGCGGTAGCTACCAGCGTTCTCCTGTATGTACTGGAGTAGTTCGTCAGATCGCTCCGAGGGGAAGATACTCAGGTAAATATGAGCTCTGCTCAGGTCGGACGTAACTCGCACTAGAGTGACGCTTACTAGCACACCACCCAGCTGCTGGGTGAGCGGGCGGAATATTTCGCTCATCTCCTTTTGTATCAGTCGTGCTATCTTCTGTTGTCTTCTTGTATCCATAGTTATCAATCGTTGTGCTTACAAAGATAGCAATTAGTAAGGATAGAGGTGAGACTCTAGGGATGAGAAGTCAAGGGGGGCGGAAGCTCGTCTTGCACCACACACCTTATATATAATATAGAGAGAGGAGACACCTGCTGTAGGTGCCTCCTCTCATTATTTATCGCTCAGGCGTCGCTTATCTAGCTATGTAGATGCGCTCAGCGTGGTCTCCCACGGTGACGATGTATCCGCCGGCGGGGTAGTCGGCGAGAGAGAGCATACAGCTACCCTCGGCACTGCATCTGCCACTGTAGAGTAGCCCTCCAGCGAGGTCGTACAGTCGGACCATCTGCTGCTCGTATGCACCCGTGATTTGTAGCATATCACCAGCTACGCTGAGACGTAGCTCACCCGTGAGTGGCTGCTTCTCGATAGAGGTGTAGACGACACCCTTGCCCTCGTTGGCACCTCCGGAGAAGTCGTAGACGGTCCAGTGCTTAGGCGTCGTAATCTTGAAGAAGCGATCCTCAAAGCTATTGCCCTCCTTGGCGCTCTTCGTATCAATTGCCATCAGATCCGCCTTGTCCTCTGGATTGCGCTGTGGCAATGCATTGACAATTTGCTCCATAGCATTAGCTCCGATTTGGTTACTGAAGATATGCAGTGTGGTCAGCTTTGGCATACCCGTTACATCTACGTTGGTGAGTTCATTGTCATAAAGGTAGAGATGGGTGAGGTTCGGCATCTTAGTCCAGTGGATAGCCTGGAGGCTATTGTGAGCTAAGATGATTGACTCGAGGAGAGCCGACTGAGAGAGGTCTAGCTCGGAGAGCTCGTTGTATGGTAAGAATAGTGTCGTCAAGTGAGGAGCACCCTTCACGTTGATATCCGTGAGTTTACAATTAGCTGCAGTAAGCGTAGCTATGTCGCCACGTATTACAATCGTAGGCTGCTCGACGATCATATCCTTGCCCTCGATACGTACTCCCTCGATTTTAGAGTTACTAAGGTCCACATTGAGAGCTACAATCTGAATCTTCTCTCCCACTGGTATCTTAGTTTTCATTGTGATGACACCTTCTTCTACAGGTGTATCTCCTTCTATGATGGTGCCAAAGTCACTCCACATAGCTGCCTTCTTGTAGTTATTACCGGAGCCAATAGGTACGACCAGAGTAGCTTCCTTGATCTTGACCTCTCCAAAAGGACTCTCCCCCGTATAGTCTGCGCTGATAGGCTCAGGCATCAGAGCGATCACCCGAACGAGGCTCGTGCAGTAGTAAAAGGCGAAGTTGCCTAGCTCCTTCAGGTTGGCCGGTAGCGTCACCTCTACGAGCGACTCATTGCGCTGGAAGGCACGTGCAGCTATAGAAGTAACCTGCGCTGGTATCACAACCGTGGCACCAAGTGCCTCAGGGTACGCCACGAGCTTGCTCAGGTCTGAAGTATAGAGTATCTTGCCCTGTACTGCGTAGTTCATGTTTCCCGTGGCAATTGCGTATTCTTCGAGCGACTTGCAGCGCATGAAGGCGCCTGGCCCAAAGGTCTCTAGCGAAGCTGGCAGGAGCACCTTCTTCAGCTTGCTCGACCCCTGGAAAGCACTCTCCCCAATCTCCTTGAGACCCTCGGGGAGCGTCAGCGTCACTAGACCCACGGCACCAGCGGCTGCGTCTTTCTCAATCTTCGTCACACTTGCTGGGAGCGTGTAGCTCTCGCCACGCAGTGCTGCGTAGCATACGAGACGCTTTCCATCGGCTGAGAGGAGGACATCGTCCACAACCTGGTAGTACTCATTGGCCGATGCCATGACAAACTTAGAGAGCCCTGTGCAGTAGCCGAAAGCGTCACTAGCTACCGACTCAATGCTCTGTGGGAAGGTAAAGCTCTTCAGTGCGAAGTCATTCCAGAAAGCACGACTGCCGATAGTTCTAAGACGCTCGTTGGTGCCTACCTCCTCAAGGTGCTCACAGTTTTGGAAAGCACCCTCTTCGATTGTCTCTAGAGCTTCTGGCAGGACCACTCGCTTCACCTCTTTGTTGACGAAAGCAAACTTCTTGATGGTCCGTACGCGGTTCAGCACTTTGTCCTGAGACATATCTATATCTGTCTCTGGACCACTCCAAGAGACTAGAGTGCGACCCTCATCCTCGAGCTTGTAGGAGGTAGGATTGATCTGACTATCATCCTCTAGAGGGAGGTAGTTCTTAAATTCATTCCACGTAGTCTTCTGAGCTCTGTAGGTCTCGACAGACTCAGCAGGGACATAGAGCGTCGCCAGGTACTTCTTTGTATCGATGAAGATCGCACGTCCCTGTATCGGAGTAGTCATATGATTGCGAAACTCTAGGAGCGAGCCCATAGAGCTAAAGCAACTCTCCCCGAGCTTCTTAATGGTGGATGGCATAGAGACCTTCTCAATGCTAGGACAGTGGCTGATAGCATGCTTGCCAATCTCCTCAACACCCTCCTCAAAGGTCACCTCCGTGATGTAGTCGCACTGGTAAAAAGCAGAGTCAGACACCACGCGGATGCTACCAGGTATGGAGATAGGACCCGCCAGAGCCTTGCTGGTATAGAAGGCTTTACGTCCCAGCTCAGTCACATTCTTGCCAAACTGGATCGCTTGCAGCGTCACCGAGTAAGCAAAGGCGTAGTCCCCGATTCGCACTACGCTCTCAGGAATTGTAAAGCTTTTTCTGTCAGCTGCTGCGGGGTAAGCGATCAGTGTCGTACCAGCAGCGTTGTAGAGGACACCCTCCACCACCTTGTAGTAGCTATTGGATCCCGCCAGTTGATAGTTCTTGATTCCTTTACAATTGACCACAAAAGCCTCACCGATAGACTTTACAGAGGCTGGCAAGCGCAGAGTCTCTAGCTGAGGACAGCGGTAGAAAGCCTCCGAAGCAATCTCCTCGAGACCCTCTGCAAAGACAATCTCTGTCAGACCGCCACACTCATAGATAGCATTGCAGCCGATCTTGCGTAGCGATGCGGGGAGGACAATGCGCTGTATTTGTCCCTTGTAAACGAATGCCTTAGGCGCGATCTCGGTCACCTGACGCAGCTTCGCATCCGAGGTGAAGTCGATCTCCTGCTCATTGCCTAGCCACTTGACGAGGCGGGTACCATCGAGCTGGTACGATTCGGCTGGGTAGTCAGCCCGTGCACCGATGGCACAGAGCAGAGCCAGCATGGTGAATAGTAGTAGTTTTTGTTTCATAAGAGCACTATTTGTTTAGGATGTCTAATTGTCTTGTCGTGTATGTGTGCGTGACACTACCAAAAGTAGCAAAACTTATTGAGACGACCAAAGGGAGAGCCACTCCCCTCCGCCAGACAGATAGCGCGCGACCCCCAGCTGTAGAAATGCAACGCTGGTTCGCTACAAAAATTCAGAATCGACTACATATCGATACGGCACTATGTCGGGGAAAAGGGTTTTCCACGTGGATATTTCGAAATCCCCACGTGGAGAATTTTTATTTTCCACGTGGGGAAGAAAAAATTCCTCGGAGGAATCAAATGAAACTTCGGAGGAAATGAATGACGCCCACGTGGAAAATAAAAAATATCCACGTGGGGATTTGAGATTTCCCACGTGGATATTCGAGAAAGGAGGGAGTCGGAAGAAATTCCCCGTTAATTAGAGATTAGAGAGTAGAAATTAGAGTGCAGGGGGGGGAACACATTATGAGAAATTGCATTAGCGGGTGGAATGTACGACATCATTATTCTTGAAAATTCTTTGGAATGTTTATTATAAAATCGTATTTTTGTGGAGTATATATTCCATAAGTATGATATAAATCACCAGCAAATGGCAATAAACAGAATCAAATCAGTACTGGCTGAGAAACAAATGACCAGCAAAAGCCTCGCAGAGCAGCTTGGAAAGGGCGAGAATACCGTGTCAAGATGGTGTTCCAATAGGATACAACCGTCTTTGGAGACCCTTATAGAGATAGCAAACATATTGGATGTTGATGTCAGAGAACTCATTACTCCGACAAAAGAATCTGCTTGGAAATAGAACTCGACTTCATCATTAACTACGATATCAAGTATCGCATGGGTGACGAGCTAAACGATGAATGATTGTATGTTATATGAAAACTGCAAATAAAAAAGTATTGCTATAGAGACTACGTTTATAGACTGGGGTACAACCCCAAATATAAAGAGTTTCCTTCTCCAAATGAATTTATTAACTTTGATTTTAGCTCACGTGTCAAATCTGTGAATGTCGGTGAAGTCGTCATATTAGAAAATAATTATCATAAGTTTGTAGCACTTAAGGTGACTAAAGTTGTCAAAAAAAAGGAGGATATTAACCACCTTTTAGAGTTTGACTATAAAATATACAAAAAAATAGAAAATGTTTAGTAATGGACGAAAATAACAAGATATTGATATATACCGGTCAAGATGGTTTGACCAAAATAGATGTGAAACTTGAGGAAGACACTTTGTGGCTTACTCAAGCACAGATATGTGAACTGTATCAAACATCGAGGACAAATGTGGTGGAGCACATTAAGCACATTTATGAAGAAGGCGAGTTACAAGAAGAAGCAACCTGTCGGAATTTCCGACAGGTTCGCCAAGAGGGCAATCGTATGGTAAACAGAACTGTGCCATACTATAACCTCGATATGATCATTGCCTTGGGCTATCGTGTGCGGAGCATCACAGCCACCCGCTTTCGTCAGTGGGCTACCTTGCGTCTGAAAGAATACATCACCAAAGGCTTTACGCTCGACGATGATCGTCTGAAGAATTTAGGAGGTGGGGGCTATTGGCAAGAACTGCTGGAACGTATCCGTGACATTCGTGCCACGGAAAAGGTGTTTTATCGGCAAGTGCTGGAGATATATGCCACGAGCATCGACTACGACCCACGTGCCTCTGTCTCTCAGGAGTTCTTTAAGAAAGTACAAAACAAGATACACTTTGCCATACACGGACACACCGCAGCAGAACTGATAGTGGAGCGTGCCGATGCCGAAAAGGATTTTATGGGTTTGCTCACGTTCAAGGGAGGGCAACCCACCTTAGCCGAGGCACGTACAGCAAAGAATTATTTGGACGATAAAGAACTCCGTGCCATGGGACGACTGGTGTCGGGTTATCTGGACTTTGCAGAGCGCCAAGCCGAGAAAGAGCTGCCCATGACGATGAATGACTGGGCAAACTATTTGGACAGAATACTCACTATGTCGGGCGAACAACTGCTGCAAGATGCTGGCAAGGTGTCGCACTCAGAAGCGATGGAGCATGCCACCAATGAATATCGAAAATATAAGCAGCGCACCATCAGTGATGTAGAGCACGACTACCTTGATGCAATAAAGCGATTAGGTAGGAAGGATGATAATTAAGAATGTTATCCAGCCTTCCCACAGAGTGGCAAGAAGCAATGGCGGTCAATCGCCCCTTGACTTTTGCAACAGTCTCTATATATAATGCGTCACCCCTGCGATTTGTCCGACACTCCTGCTCCAAGAGCGCAAAAAATGCTACCTTTGCGCTACAGCTTTGTATAACCAACGAGAACGAGAATATATGGAACGAGTCGTCAGCGGTATCAGACCTACCGGTCATTTGCACATAGGCAACTACTATGGGGCTATGCGTAGCTTCCTCGAGATGCAGGAGCAGTATGATTGCTACTTCTTCATCGCTGACTGGCACTCACTCACGACGCACCCGCATCCTGGGGACATCGTGCAGGATACGGACACAATCCTCGCTGAGTATCTCGCCTGTGGTCTCGATCCGAATAAGGTGGTGCTCTACCGTCAGAGCGATGTGCCTGAGGTGCTGGAGCTATATCTCTATCTGAATATGAATGCCTATCTGGGGGAGCTACAGCGTACCACCACCTTTAAGGAGAAGGCGCGCAAGCAGCCAGACAATGTCAATGCTGGTCTGCTCACCTACCCGACGCTGATGGCTGCGGACATCTTGCTACAGCGCGCTGTAAAGGTGCCTGTGGGTAAGGACCAGGAGCAAAACATGGAGATGGCACGACGCTTCGCCCGCCGCTTTAACACGATCTACGACGTGGAGTACTTCACAGAGCCAGCCTCGTGGACCGCTATGTCTAAGCCGATCAAAGTGCCGGGACTCGACGGCTCGGGCAAGATGGGCAAGAGTGAGGGCAATGCAATCTATCTCTATGAGGATGACAAGTCTATCACCAAGAAGGTGATGCGCGCTGTCACGGATGCGGGTCCTACGGAGCCAAACAGCAAGCCCTCGGAGCCAGTGGAGAATCTTTTCACCATTATGGATTTGGTCTCTGCGCCTGAGACGGTGGCACACTTTCGCCAGTGCTATGCGGACTGCTCCATACGCTACGGCGATCTGAAGAAGCAGCTAGCAGCTGACCTGCTCACTGCTATAGCTCCTATCCGGGAGCGCATCCTCGAGCTCTCCAGCGACAAGGAGCAACTGCACCGAGTGGCTACCGAGGGAGCGATGAAGGCGCGGGAGAGTGCTCGCCAGACAATCGAGGAGGTGCGTGAAATCATCGGCTTTGCTCCGACACTCCGATAACTTACTTATCAACAATTATCCCCTAACGACTAACAACTTATATACTAAATATGGACAGCAACAATAACCGCCCGAACCAACTAATCATGAGAGGTACCGTCATACGCGTCCTGCCTGTGCAGGAGGGTGTGAGCAAGGCGGGCAACGCTTGGCGCAAGGGTGCCTTTGTCATAGAGACTGATGGTCAGTACCCACGCACGGTCTGCTTCAACATTTGGAATAACCGCATCGACGACTTCGCCGTCAAGGAGGGCG
>OLNQ01002192.1_pt1 | contig 17454 bp, 11 predicted proteins | sample 1672821 | NCBI WGS metagenome assembly OLNQ01 (sample SAMEA3136727, study PRJEB25190) | human gut metagenome | biome: human gut; feature: human-associated habitat; material: faeces | place: Austria | collected 2013 | reverse complement strand
TTGTTGTTTCAATTCCTGGAATTGTTTTAGGTGTTTATTATTTAATTGATTGCATACGAAAAAGAAAGAAAACTATAATGGCAATAATTGATACATGTATGGTTTTTATTGCCTTTGTCTTAATTATTGGAACAGCGATTTTATATTTTAAAGTAATAGTTTAAAAAATGGAAGCGGTCAGCTTCCATTTTATTTTACTGTCAATAAATTTTGATTATTGGTGTAACTGAATTCATATGTTGATGCACCAAGATAGGAAAGATTATATATTAGACCAGGGTCGAATTGTGTACCGATTAATAAATCCATAATTTTTGAACCAATGGTTAAATTTAATGATTCAGCGGTTCCAATTGATAATAAGGCATTTAATGTATTGATGAAATCTTCGGAATCGGCGGAGGTTAAGTAGTTGAGTTTGAGAGTATTGTGATTAACATTATATCCAAAGCTGTCATCAGTTTTTGTTACATCAAATATTGAATTGACATATAAATTTTCAGGAACTTTATTTCTTAACATATTGAGAGGGAAAGAGTTCATCTTTGCTATAAATGGATCAAGAGAAATCTTAACTAATACTGAGAAAGTAGTTATTGTTTCTCCACTGATTATGTTTGGTGAAAAAGAGAAGTCGATAAGTGAAATAGGAACAAGTGTATCGCCGATTTTTATACCATCTTTTGCTTGAGTTTTAAGCAATGTATCAGCTAAAGCCCCAAGTTCTTTATCGGTAATTTGATATGTTGCTACAAATCTTTTATCGATACTATAGTTGAATGAGTAGCCATTTTGTTCATCGTATGATACTAAATTTGGAACGGAATTATTAAGTGAAGTCATAGCGCCAGTCAGATCATTTTCATCGAATGGATCTGGTGCTAACTTTTTTTCATCGACTTTTTCATTTAATTGAGAAAGTTGATTGATTGTATTGATCGGATCGATACCATATTTTACTCTGACAAAAACATAAGTTCCGCCGCCAAGAAGAATAACTATGATAAGTAATCCGAGAATAAATTTGATTAAACCTTTTATAAATTTCATTGGGAATCTCCTTGATGCTATTATATTAAAAAGTTTATTAAATGAAAAGGACAATAAATATCTACTGCTGAAAAAATATGAAAAAATGAAATATTTTGAAAAATATATGAAAATGTCTATTTTTTAAAAATTTTCTTGTTATATCTTTTTTGATAATTTATACTTAATAAGGAAAAGAGGGGAACATGAAAAAAATAGGCAAGGTATTGAATAATTATTTTAAACTGCAGGAAAGAGGATCGACAGTTTTTAAAGAGATTCTCGGCGGAGTTTTAGTATTTTTTGCAATGCTTTATATTCTTCCAGTCAATACTTCGATTATTAGTTCAACTGGTATTTCTTCTGGAGCAGTTTTTGCTGCAACCGCAATTTGTTCTGGAATTTGCTGTCTTATTATGGGAATTGTAGGCAATTATCCTGTAGCGTTATCTGCTGGTATGGGAATGAATGCTTATTTGGCTTTTACAGTATGTGGACAACTTGGTTATACTTGGCAAGAAGGTCTAGCTGTTGTCATTCTTTCCGGAATAATATTTTTTATTTTTACAGTTACCCCAATTCGGAGAATAATAATTGATGCTATTCCACAATCTTTAAAATATACTATTTCGGCTGGGTTAGGCGCTTTCATCTGCTTTGTAGGACTTAAAATGGGCGGAATTATTCAAGCTAATGGTTCAACTTTTGTATCTTTAGGTAACTTAAATCCAGCGAATGGAAATGCCTATGTTTTATTGGCGTTATTTGGAATAATTTTAGCGTTTGCTTTGATGGTGGTAAAAAATAAATATATCAACACTTTCGCGATTTTGATATCGATGTTTGTTGTGGCTGCAATCGGTTTGATATTAGGAGCATTTAATGTTCCAAATATGCCTAGTTTTTCAGGTGATACTGGATCTATTGGTGATATAAAAGATGTTTTTGGAAAGAGTATTTTAGCTATACCGACTATTTTAACAAAGCCGCAAACTTATGGTGTCGTATTTTCTTTTGTTATGGTTCATCTTTTTGATACTTCGGCAACACTTATTGCAATAAGTGAACCGATAGGTGCAATTGATAAAGAAACAGGAAAAGTTAAAGTTGGTACTAGAGTAATGATGGCTGATGCAACAGGGGGAATTATTTCTGGTATCTTTGGTACTTCGCCTGTCACATCATTTGCTGAATCGACAGTTGGTGTTGAAAGTGGTGCCAGAACTGGTATCGCTGCAATAACTACAGGTTTATTATTCTTTTTAAGTTTAGCTATATTTCCAGTTTTTAATGTTTTTGCTGGAATCAACGTCAATGGAACAGTGTATACTCCATGTACATCGATGGCTTTAGTTTCAGTTGGGGCTTTGATGTTTTCTAATCTACGTAAGATAAATTGGAATGAAAAAATTGATGTCATGGCTTGTTTTATAACATTTATCATGATTTTATTAACTTATTCAATTACCAATGGTATCGCCTTGGGATTGATATTTTATGCAGTGATGCGCTTAGTATCTGGAAAAGGAAAAGAAACTTCGCCAGTTATTTGGATATTAGCAGTTTTATTTACAGCGATGTTTGTTGTCGATATATTTGTTACTTCTTCAAGTAGTTTAAGTGTATTGAACTGTTTTCTAAATTTGCGAAGAAATTAAAAATGACCAGTTTTTACTGGTCATATAAAGAAAGCATTTCCATCAATTCTTCGTATTCTTTATTGTAATTATCAAGCTCATCTTGTAAGGCGTTGAGCTTTGATTGATCCCAATAGTATTCTGGGTCATCTAGCTTAACTTCATCTTCTCCGATAAGCCTTTCAAGTCGAGCCATTTTTTCTTCGATTTTATTTTTTGCTAGTTTTGGACGAGGTTTTAACGGTTTATCATCTTTGAATTTAACACGAGCTTTTTCAAGTTCGAGATGATATAAGGTATCTTGTTTTCTTTCTTCTTCCAAACGAGCTTTTTCGATATCGAGCTTTTCTTGGAGGATATCATCGAGCATTACAACTTTGAAATGCGAATAATCGCCTTGATAATAATAAGCTTTATTGTTTTCAAAATAAAGCAGACAATTACAGAGGTTATCGACAAATGAACGATCGTGAGAAATGATTATGATGGACCCTTTATATTTTCCAATGGCTTCAATCAGTTCTTCTTTAGTCATCATATCGAGATGGTTTGTCGGTTCATCGAGAACTAAAATGTCATATTTTTGTTCAACCAGTGTCGATAATACTAGACGCATTTTTTCACCACCGGAAAGATTATCAACTATTTTTTCATCATCTTCGCGAGAGAAATCAAATGCGCCTAAAGTATTGTAGACCTCTTGAAGGGTCAAAAGAGGGAAAAGATCACGGAAATAATCAAGGACAGTTTTATTGCTGCGGATTAAAAGTCCATCTTGAGGTAAGTAACCGATATTGAAATTATCGTAGAAACAAATTTTTCCGGAGTAAGGTTTTATCTTTCCTAAAAGTGTTTTGATAAAAGTAGTTTTTCCTGAGCCATTATCGCCCATAATTGCAAGTTTATCACCACCGAAAAATGAAAATTCGATATCAGAAATAAGAGGTTTATCATAGCCGACAGCGAGTTCTTTTGTTTCAAATACTCTTTTTCCTACTCTGAGCTTTCCTTGAAAATCGATATGAACTTTATTTTTAACTTCAGTAGGTTTTTCAACTCTTGTTTTTTCTAATCTGGCAAGTTTTTTTTCACGGTCATGAGCACGAGAAACAAAGCGTGGTTTTGGCATATAAAATTTAATGAACCATTCAAGTTTTTGTTTTTGTTTTTCTTCTTTTAGGTATAGCTTTAATTGTGATTCATACCTAACTTTTTTTTCAGCAGCATATTTATCATAGTTACCTGAATAAGATTCTAATTTACCTTTTTCAATTTCGAGAACTCTTGTGGCTAAAGAATTGATGAAGTAACGATCGTGAGAGACAAAAAGAATGGCTCCTTTATAGCTTTTTAAATATTCTTCTAGCCATTCGATGGTCGAAATATCCAAATGGTTTGTCGGTTCATCGAGAATTAAAAGAGAAGGATTCAATAAAAGCAGTTTAGCAAAAGCTATTTTCATTCTTTCTCCGCCGGAAAAAGAAGTGATAGGTCGATTATAATCTTCTTCTTTGAATTTAAAATAGTTTAAAATCAAGCGAATTTTATAGCGGAAGTTATAACCATCTTTTTCTCTGAAAAGCGGTTCGCGGTGAGAGTAAGTATCAAGAAGTTCGGTATTTGAAGGATCCTCGGCAATTTTTTCACAGAGATCTTCTAGAAATTTTTCTTCTTCCATTAAAGGCTTAAAAACTTCTTCCGCTTCTTCATATAAAGTATGGGATAAATCGGATATGACGCTTTGAGAAAGGTAACCGATAGTGCAGTTTTTGCTTAAAGTTACGTGACCTTTATCAGGTTCTAATTCTCCGATAAGCATTTTAATAAGCGTGGATTTTCCACATCCATTGTTGCCGATGAGGGCAATTTTTTCATTTTCGTCAATATTAAAAGTTAGAGGAGAAGTCAATGGTTCACCTTGAAATTCTTTTAATATACCAGTTGCTGATAGTAAATACATATTTAATAATTATTTCTTTGAATTGATAAGCTCAATAGCTTTTTCTTGTAAATTGCTTGGAGTGATGATAAGGATTTTATCATTGGGGTAGATAGTTGTTTGACCATTAGGGACTATTACATCATTGCCACGCATGATAGCTCCTAAAGAAATACCATTAGGAAGTTTAATTTGACTAAGAGTTCTTCCTGCCATCATACTATTCTCTTGAATGATGATTGAAGTGATAGCTAAACTATCGTATTCCGATACGATGGTTCTGGTCATATTTTCTAATATCGAAGCTTTTTCGATATATTTGGAAATTAAATAAGTAGCACTGATTGTTGTATCTACTCCTAACTTTGTGAAGGCATCAACGTTTTTGGGGTCGTTGACTGCCGCTACAGTCTTTTTGATATGGAGCATTTTTTTAGAAAGCTGACAAATGGCAAGATTTGCTGCATCGCTTGGAGTTACAGCGACCATAATATCGAAATTTTCAATATTGGCTTGTTTTAAAACAATTCCTGAGGAAGCATCGGCAACAATGACATTGATATGATGTTTTTTACTCAAAAAATCAGCGTAATCATCATCATCGTTGATGACAACAAGGTTATGCTTTCCTTTTTTAAACATTGAAATGAGGAAGTCAGCTTTAGTTTGACCTCCAGCAATAACTATATTCATTTTGTTTTGCTCTCCTTAATTTTTTTATCTTCTTCCTCTTTAACCAAAGTGAAAAATTCATTGGAAACGAGAATAGAAGGATAGATTATTCTTACTCCGGTTCCTTCTAAAACAATGGTTTTATCGATATCGTAGATACGAGTTATAACAATTGGGACATTGTAGATGACCTTGACAATTTGCGCGATGCAAGAATTTGTATTATCATCTTCCGTTGCTACTAGAACAATATCGGCTTGGTCTACATGATTTTTTACTAAAAAATCACGATCCATACCATTTCCTTCGAGTTTAAATCCGGTATATGATTCATCTAAAATTCTGAAAGAATTTTTATTTTTATCGATGATTGTGACATTATTTCCTAATTCTGATAGGCGGCTAGCGATATAAGCTCCCATGTTGGAGCAACCGATAACAACGATATTTTTCTTTTTTAACATGATTTATTTCCTCCGTGAGAGCAATAATTTGATTTTGTTGAAAGGAATAGAGAATATATAAATTATACCATAAATGACCATGAATAATTCGAAACGACCGAAGATCATCAAGCTAGCACCGACATAATAATAGTAAGTTGGAGAACTTAAATTGACCATTCCCGTTGAAAAACCTATGGTTGATATCATGCTGGCAGCTTCAAATAAAGATTGATTAAGACTGCTGCCACCGAGAGTAAATAAGAAAGCACCAGCTAAATATATTCCTAAATAAGTAAGAATAAAAATATTGTTGTCATGAAGCAAGGCTTCATCTAAAAACATATCTTTGCCGTAGACATTGACATAATCAGCACGCTTGATATTAAGATTATTTGCCGAATTTCTAAGCTTGATGACCAAGGAGTGATAAAGCAGAGAAATCCTTCCAACTTTGATACCGCCACAAGTAGAACTCGATTGACAACCGATCAACATAATAAGGATAAAAATAAAGCAAATAGCTGGATTTAAAGTATTTATATCGATCGACATAATTTGGAAACCAGTTGTAGACATTGCAGAAATTGTGAAAAATACTGAATACATCAAAGCATTGTTGCTTGTAACAGTATTTGAAGTTATTGATAGAATTAAAATGAGTGGAATAACGATGACAAGAATGACAAGTTCAGCGTGATTTTCAAAGTTTTTAAAAAAAGTTTTAAAGTCTCCCCTTAAAAGAAAAGCGAAGGAGATGAAAGAAATAGAACCGGAAAACATCAAGATAATACTGGTAACTTGTATTCCACATACTTGAATGATGTTATAGCCATTTTCTATGGAAAAATGAGCGATAGAATCATTGTAATTAGAGAATCCTCCAGTAGCTACAGCGGTAATTGAATGGACAAAAGCATCAAAAAATGACATGCCGAAAATCATATAGGAAATAAATCCAACTGTGATCAATCCGATGTATATTGCAAACATTAATCTAGCTGATCTCAATAGATTAGGAAGAAAACTATCACCATGACCTTCGGCTGAATATAATCTTAAACCATATCTATCAGAGAATACTGAAATCATGACGAGAATAATGCCTATTCCACCAAAAAGCATACAGAGAGCTCTTAGAGTCAAAAAAGAATAGATATTCCCTTGTTCAACATCGAGAACTGACATTCCTGTTGTTGTCCATCCAGAACTGACTTCAAAAATGGATTGATGAAAATTTAAAAGTCCAGAAGACCAAAATGGAACAGCGGTACCAAGTATAGAAATAATCCACGAAGTCAAGACAATAAATGAGGATTGTCTATTGGATAATTGCCCATGTTCTTTTTTATAAAGAAGCCCCAAGAAAGTAGAAAATCCACAGATTATCATTATTATTGCTGGCGCAAAAAAATTCCACCAATATTTTCTTTCAAGAGGAAGAGAAATACTGACAAATAAAGGAATTAATAAAACTATCCCGATAATTCCTGTTAATAATCCGATATATCCTAGGGCGAGTTTGCCACCGGAAATAACCATTTCTTTTTTTATTTCACGATTCATAAAAAATATTATAGCATTAAATTTTCTTAGAAGTAATTTTAATATTAAAGCTTGTTGACTGATTTATTGAGGTTTTCTTTTCTTTTTTTAGCACGTGCGATATCATTTATACCATTTTTAACTAAGGCATAAAAAGAAAGAATAAAAATTATTGTGAAGATAATTGAACAAAGGAAAAAGATAATATTGACGGCATTCCAAGAGAAATTAAAAAAAGCATTGGAAAATAAGTAGATATATAAAGCAGAAGAAATAAAGACTGATGTAAAACAAAAAAGCAGATTAGGTTCTAAAAAATGAACATCAGTAAATGTTAAAGCATCTGTGACTAAGACATAACCACCGGTTAAAAAAGCCAAAGCATAAAGAATATAACTAATATTAGATTTTGAAGAAGTCAGGGCCATAAAGATGAAAATTCCGATGAGAAATAGTTCTAACAAATTAAATAATATCGATATGGATATTGATTTGGAAAAACCATATTTATTGACTATTTTGAAAAAATAGCGACCGGAAGGAATGATATCTGTTGCTCCACCTTCAATGAGCAACTCTTCATTTTGATAGCCATAAAGACAACCTATTCGATAAGGAATATTACATTTTTTTGCTACCAACATATCATAATTGGAATCCCCAAAATAAATGACATCTTGAGGATCTATTTCGTATTCTTTTAAAGTTTCAAGAAGACCAGTTGGATCAGGTTTGGGTGGAAACTTTTTTTCTCCTTGGCCAATTACTGCTTTAAATTTTACATTTTTAAAAAAATATTTCATCAAATTTTCGGCTGCTTTTTGCGGTTTATTGGTAAAAACAAATAATTCATATCCTGATATTGAAAATTTTTCTAAAGCTGAAGCGATATATGGATAGCTATTTGTTCTATTATAAAGATTATCCAAAAGATTAGCTAAATATTCTTTATAGAGGATTTTGATTTTCTCTTCGTCTTTTTCGCCACTAGCTTTTCTTATAAGATACATAGAACCTTGACCGATGAAATTGACATATTCAGAAAGTTCATGAGTAGGATAATTATATTTTTTCAAGATTGTATTAACAGCTGCACCAAGATCAGCAACAGTATCTAATAGTGTTCCATCAAGATCAAAAAATAAAACGTGAGCTTTTTTCATGTTTATCTCCCTATTTAATTATTGCGAAATTGTAGATTATAGAGTTTAGCGTATTCGCCATTTTGAGAAAGAAGAACTGAGTGAGTTCCTTCTTCTATTATTTTACCACCTTCAACTACAAGTATTCTATCAGCATTTTTTATGGTAGAAAGACGATGAGCAACAACAAGTGTGGTGCGGCCATAAGATAATTTGTTCAAAGCTTGTTGAATCAATATTTCAGTTGCATTATCTAAGGCAGAAGTTGCTTCATCTAAAATTAGAATAGAAGGATTCTTTAGAAAAACTCTAGCGATAGAAATTCTTTGTTTTTGACCACCTGAAAGTTTGACACCTCTTTCGCCGATTTGTGTATCGAATTTGTTTGGAAGTGACATGATGAAATCATAGATATTGGCTTTTTTACTGGCGGAAATAATATCTTTATCGGTGGCATCAGGTTTACCATATTGAATGTTATCTTTAATTGATCCAGTGAATAAAAATACATCTTGCTGAACAAAACCGATATTTTTTCGAAGAGCATTTAAAGAAATATCTGAAATATTTATTCCATCGATTTTTATTGTGCCTGAAGTCGGTTGATAAAAATTAGGTATAAGATGGCAAATGGTTGTTTTTCCTCCACCAGATGCTCCAACAAGGGCGATGGTCTCACCTTTTTTAATAGAAAATGAAACATCATTTAAAATATGGTCTTTTGTTTCATAATTGAAGAATACATGACTAAAATCAATGTTTCCAGCTAATGTAATATTTTTTATAGCATTAGGTTTTTCATATTCTACTTTTTCATCCATGACATCGAGGAATCTTTTAAATCCGGTAACACCATCTTGATATTGCTCAACAAAATTGATTAAAGTTGTCAAAGGAGAAATAAACAAAGAGACGGAAACAACAAAAGCAGTGTAATCAGCGGTAGAAAAAGCTTCAGTAGTAATAGCGATTATACCACCTCCAACAATACAAGCAACGTTGAATAAATCCATGACAAAATTGGTAGAAGAAGAAAATATTCCCATCGCTTTATATGCTATAGATCTATTTTTTACATATTCTTTATTGCTTATATCAAATTTTTTATCCTCAATATCTTGATTTGCAAAAGCTTTTGTAATGCGGATACCAGATATACTAGACTCTAAAGATGCATTGATACCAGCGATACTTTTGCGTGTTTCAGTAAAAGCATTGCGCATTCTTTTTCTAGTGAACAAAGAGATTGCAACCATAAAAGGAACACAGGCAAAGATGATCAAAGCTAAAATCCAATTGATAGTCAATAAATAGGCAAAAGAACCGATGATCATGACACCGCATATAAAGAAGTTTTCAGGGCCATGATGAGCGAGCTCACTGACATTTTGCAAATCATTTGTCATCCTTGACATTATTTTTCCAGTTTCATGTTCATCGTAATATGAATAGGGAAGTTTCTCCAGATGAGTAAACATATCCTTTCGCATTTGAGCTTGCATTTTAACACCAATAACATGTCCATAATACTGAACGAAATATTTTAAAAACATTCTGATTATATATAGGCCAACTAAAATAGCTGCAAAAATTATTATCATATTAATATCTTTTTCAGGAACATAAGTAGAAAAAACTTTTCTAGTTAAAATTGGATAGCACATTGCAATTAAAGATATTAAAAGAGAAGCTAACATATCAAGAGAGAACATCTTGAGATGTGGTTTATAATAAGAGACGAAACGTTTAAGCATATTTACCTCCATCAATATTTGAATATTCTACTATAAAACAAGCTTTTTTTCATCTTGCAACATTATTATTAGTATATTTTAAAATTGCATAATTTTTTGACAAGTAGTAACCGCTTTCATCTCGACTAATTTTTAATTGTAAATTTTAAAAAAATAATAAATTTTTAAATATATAAAAAAACAAACAAATAATTATAGAAAAATAGTTATTTTTAAATAAAAAAGATAAGAAAAAAATTGTTGACAAGAAAAAACTACATCACTATAATACAAACAAAAAACAGGAGAAACATTAAAATGAAAAAACAAAGTAAACGTTGTTTGTTACTTTCTACTTTTTTGCTTATAGGATTAGTTAGTTGTCAAACAAATCCTACATCATCTTCTACTCCATCTTCTTCTTTAACACCATCTACTTCTTCAAGTTCATCTACTTCTTCAAGTTCTAGTACTAATTCTACTAACTCTTCTAGCAGTAGTAGTTCTTCAAGTACTACTTCTTCCTCATCTTCGAGTTCTAGTTCTTCATCAAGCTCTAGTTCATCCTCTTCTTCTACACCTTCTACTCCATCTTCAAGTTCTTCTACTTCAATTATTGTTAAACAACCTCATGCTGTAAATTTCGCAGCTGAAGCTGGATCAGTTATCCATGCTGATAAAGTTAGTGCAGTTGAAGGTGAAGTTGTCACATTTACTATTGAAGTTACAAATGAAAAGAAAGAATTAGTTTCTGTAACAGTTTTAGTTGGAGAAACTTCCGTCGAAGTTGGCGAAAACGAAGGAACATATACATTTGTTATGCCTGATGGTGAAGTCAGTATTCAAACTGTTCTTGCTGATAAGATAGTTCCATATGCTATTAACGTAGCTAAAGATGATCATGTATCAGCTGTTTCATTGAAAGTTGAAGGAAATGAAGTAACAGAAGCTGTTGCTGGTCAAACTGTTGTCGTTGAATTAAGCTTCGAAGAAAAATATATATTATTAGATATAGTAGCTAATGATGGTGCTTTAAGCTTAACTCCAATCACTGAAGGCTTATCCTATTCATTCGTGATGCCAGAAGGTGTTGTTAGCTTAAATGTTACAAGTGAGAAAGTTGTTGAAACTCATAGAGTAAATAAGGTCACTTTATCATCGTCTTTAATTGAATCCTTTACGGGTGTTGCTGAAGGTGCTGAAGTTCTTGCTGGTGAAACAGTCAATGTTGAACTTAAGTTCAAGAGCCAAAGCAGCTATAAGATTGATGGTGCTATTTATGTCAATGGAGAATTGATTAAATTAACTGCTGATGAAAATACAGCTAATTTATATAAAGGCAGTTTCGTCATGCCTGATGAAGATGCTGAAATTGTCGCAACACACCTTATGAAACAAGTTGGTGTTGATGCTGAAAATTCAGTACAAATATTATTTGAACAATCCGATTTATATACTATTTATGGTATTGAAAATGGTGGTTATTACGATCCACAGAACTATTCTCAAGCTGGTTTTGCCCTTATTAAGAAAAAAGGTGTTTTAGTAAATAAAATCAGTATAAATGAACAGGGTAGCAGCAGCGCAATGTCAATTTATTCATCCTATAGTTACGAAGATATTTATAATGTTTCTTGCTATATGTTCTCTAATAAGGGTAAAGTCGTTGTTGAACTTAAAGTTGAAGCTGAAGAAGTCGGCGTAAAGAATGTCACTTTTGTCAATGGTGAAAATGCTGTTATTACCGGCAATACTGAAGTCACCCCAGGAGATAAGGCAACATTTACTATTAAAGGTGCTGAAGGTTATGTCTTCGATGGTGTTAAAAGTGTTGAAACTGAAAGTGGAAAGTCTTTGGATACATGGAGTGATGATGGTTATACTTATTCAAGTGGTGTTTTAACTTTGAAGAAGATGCCAAAAGAAAACATTATCGTCACATTGAACCTCTACAAGGCTATTCCAGTTGAAGTTGAAGAAAATGAATTTGTTGAATCTTGTTCATTAGCTTTAAAATCTACTTCATATTGGGGAAGTGATACACCTACTGAATCTGTTCTTCCTGGCAGAACATTAGTTGTTACACCAGTTGCTATAACCGGTTATGCTATTAAGTCAGTATTAGTCAATGGTGTTGCAGCAACAAAAGGTAGCAGTGGAAAATTTGAATTTGCCGTACCTGAAGATACCGATGCTACATCATTTAAAGTAACATTTGAAATTCAACAATATCATTCTGTAACCTATACCGAAGGTGAAGGCTTTGTCCTTTCTAAACTTTATACAACAAGTGCTCTTGAAGGTACATTGATTTCCTTTGATGTCAAAGAAAATGCTGGATATAAAGTTACTGCTGTTAAAATTTCTTCTTCCGATGAAGCTTTAGTTGTAAGTGGAGCTTCTTCCTATTCATTCACAATGCCAAATGCTGATGTTGTCATCACAGTTGAAACTACTACTGTTCCAACTCATGCTTTAACATTGGATCTTGATGAAAAGATTACTTATAAATCTGTCACTGATAAATATGGTACTGAAGTTACAGATTTTTCCAATTTAAATGAAGGTGGAGAATATACTCTTATAGTTAGACTTCCTAATGGTCATGCAATCGATAAAGGAACTTTAGCCGGTGCTGATCTTGAATTTGAACTTACTTCATCTTATTGGAGAGAATATAAGACAACATTTGTTGTTGGAAGTGCAGATAGTACATTAAAACTTACTTTAGTTGAACAAGCCCATAATGAAGTTGAAGTAAAACTTTCTGAATCTTCTTTATTTACTAGCGATATGGTAATTAAAGATAAAGATTCCGGCGATAAAATTACCGATTTAACAAAGTGCTATGTCGGTCATAATATTACTGTTGATTTAACATTAACTGCCGATGCTAAGAGTACTTATAAGCTTGATTCAAATAGCTTTAAAGTTACCAATGCGGATGGGGAAGATGTCGCCTTCACAGTAACAGCTAGTGGATTATTACAATTCACAATGGTCGATAGCAAAGTTACAGTTACTGTTACACCTACACCTATTCCATTATTTGGAGTACATTTAGGTGAAGGTTGTGAATATGTTGTTCTTGTAGGTAACTATAGTGGTTGGGGCTATCCAAGCGATACAGATACTTCAATATTTAAAGAAGATAAATCATTTGCTGAAGGTGTCAAGATCACTGCATACTTAAAGAAAACAGATGATGTCGATGGCTCTAAAACTTATACATTTAAAGCTGTTGCTGCTGATGGTACAGTTTTAAAAGAAGATGCATTTAGTTATAAAGGTGACTACTGGTCGTTCTCTATGCCAGCTCAAGCCGTTACAATTACAGTTACAGTTTTATAAAAATACAAAATAAAGTGAGGCTAAAATAATGAATAAAAAAAGTTTAGTTTCTCTTTTAGCCCTAGTTTCAATACTAGGGCTTACTTCGTGTAATAAAGAGAATTCAAATACAAGTTCTTCAAGTCCTTCATCTTCTTCCAATTTAGTAATTTCTAGTACCTCATCCAGTTCTTCTTCAAATACAAGTCCTTCATCTTCTTCTAGCTCTTCTACAACTCCGGTTGTGGAAGTTGAGAATATCACTGTTACAATTGATACATTGAGTCTTGAAGTTGGTGAAAGTGTCAGTTTTGGCTATGAAGTTTTGCCAAATAATGCCACAGATAAAAGTGTAAGTTTTTCCTATGATGATAAGATTATTTCTTTGGATGAACAAACTCTTAATGTTGTAGGTTTAAAAGAAGGAAAAACAACAATTGTTATTACTTCGACTAATGGCAAAAGCGCTTCTATCGCTGTTGAAGTTAAAGAAGCGACAAACGAAGTTGCACCAACTGCTATTTCTACCGATTTTGCTAGAACTGTCATCGGTGAAAACGAAACATTGAAAGTTGATGTTACTTTCTATCCTGCTGAAACAACTTTAAAGAATTTGAAATTTAGAAGCTCTGATCCATCCTGTATTAAAGTAGATAGCGCAAATCAAACCATTACTGGTGTTGCTGCTACCTATAAAAGCATTACTATTACTATTTCTTCTACGGATAATACTTTGGTCAATCCAATTCGTTTATCATTGAAAGTTACCAGCGATGAAAATGAAGTAAAAAATGATAAAGCGACCGCCAGTTTAAATTCTGCTAGAAAAAATGAACAATATGCAGTAAAAAGTGGCTCAATAAAAGTTAGTACTAAGTACACTACAACTGAACCTGTCACATTCCGCAATGATTATGATGTCTATGATGACCATATTTATAATGAAATAACTACATTTACTGGTGAAACTTATAAAGAATATCATGGAATGGATTCCAGCCGTTATTATGAAGTTAAATACGATAAAGATGGCAAGGTGACAAACAGCTCATATAACAATTTAGTTGAAGAAGGCGGCACGACTTTTACTTCCGATATTGTATATTCTGATGCTTTATATCAATCAACTCTTCCTGCATTTTACGCTCATACTTATTCTTCAAAATATACTTATGGAATAACTGAATATTTGGATTCAGCTTTCTTTGATACTATCTATGCTAATTATAAAGTTGATGTTGAAGTTGGTGACGATTATGTTTATTTCAACTATACTACAAGCAATTATACGACAAAAACTTATTATCGTTTAACTATCAATTTTGATGGCGATAATTATAAGAGTGTAATTTATGATAATTCAACTTATAACTATGATGATCTTGATGAAAATTATCAACCGGTAAATGATCAAGTTCAGGCTGTTTCCTTTAATAGATTTGAAGCTAATGTCAATAATGCTGCTAGACTTGAAGATACTAGAGAAGATAAAGTTGATCCAGCTAAATTCTATTTCAAGGATTTCACTTTATCTTTCTATAAATCCACAGATACTGAAAGAAAAAATCCTCTTACAACATTTGATAGAGGCGATACAATAGTTTATGTTGTTGAATCTTCTAATCCAAGTCAAGCTAATTTATTTATTGATCCAATCTACGCGATGACCTCTTCAAATGAAGAAGTACTTTCTGTTTCTGAAAACCATTTTGCTTTAAATGCTGTTGGTGAAGGTGAAGCAGAAATTTATTTCCGCAGTATTTTCGCTGAACTTAAAGTTACTTTAAAAGTTAATATTCCTGCTGCAAATGATATTGTTGTCAGCACATTACCATCTTCAATGAAGAATACTGATTCACAATCTATCTTTATTTCTGCAGATCCTTATGGTGCTCTTGAAGATTTCGATGTCACTTTAAAAGAAGGCGATGAAAAATATGCTCGTCTTGTTCAAAGAACTTCTTCCTATTATGTTCTTTATGGAATGGAAGATATGGATGTCAAAGAAAAAGATGTCACAATCATCATTCAATCAAGATCTAATCCTGAACTTCGAAAAGAGATAACTATCAAGATAATGAAGGCATTATCCGCTAAAGAAATTCAACAAATACTTATTGATGGCGATTATGTTGGTGCTATAAATGAAGATTATTATAACTATACTGTCAGATGTCAATTTACTTCTGATTATGTTGAAGGAAAAGGTTATGCTGGTGTTTATACAATTTATAAACCAAATAGCCGTGTTTTCTCTAAATTTGATTTCTATTATACAATAGCTAATGGTAAACTCACCATTGTCAGCACTGAACCAAGTACAAGTTACGTCAATAAATTAGTTATTGAAATATATACACCTGATTGTTTAACTTTATATTCATCATTTAATGATCTAACAGATGATGATGGTGAATATACAGTCACTTACCGTTTGACTAAAGAGGTTTTATAAGATGAAAAAAAGTATTTTACCAATTCTTGCTTTTGCCTTAGTTCTTACGGCATGTAATTCAAATCTTACTAGCAGTAGTTCTTCTGCTAGTTCGACTCCTGTTTCTACTGCTAGCTCAACTAGTTCAAGTTCAACTACTTCTGGTTCTAGCAGTAGTTCTTCTTCATCTTCCACAACACCAATTCCAGTTACGGAATCAGCTCTTGATTTATTTAAAACCGCTGCCGAAGTAAAAAATTATACATTCAATGTTGTTGATTACGGTGGTAATAGCCAACAATTCTTTTTGGAAGATGCTTTCTATTATCAATTTATCGGTGATTTAAAAATTAATGGATTTATTAAAGATGATTATGGTGTTTATGCAGTGACAGTATCTTCTACTGGTAATGTCAGTGGTGGATATTATTATATCGATGATGAAACAGACGAACCATTACAAGATATCTATCCATCTTTAACCAGTTTAGCAAGTGTCTCTTTTGATGAAGATTTATATACTGAAAATAATGGTATTTATATTCTTAAAGATCTAGTTGGCTATGAGGCTAGAAAGATTTTTGAAGTTATTGGATATGATCCAGATAGTACTTATTCGGGAATGAATTTGACCGATGTTGATGAAATCAATCTTCAAGTTAATGAAAATGGAAGACCAGAAATACATATTGTCTTCAATGAAAAAACAAGTGGACGAGGCACAACTATTGCTGAATTATTTGATGTTGGAACAACAAAATTAGCTTTAGAGATTCAACAGGCATTGGATGATGGAACATTATACGGCAAACATAGAATTGATGCTAATGATGTTTTTTACGATTATCTTGGAGAAATAAAAAGAGCTAAAAACTATACACTTCATGTAAAAAGCGAATACACAAAGGATAGTTGGAGCAATTATACAACTGATTCATATTTTACAAATAATGCTTTCTACAGCACTTCAAGTAGAGATGAATCAGATCTAGGCTTTGTCAATCAAAGCGATGGTGTTCACACTTTAGCTTATGATGAACTCCGTGAAGAATATCTTGTTGGCGATAAATATACTTATCAATCAGAAACTTATAAAGATATTTATGAAATAGTTTCTTCATTTAGCGATACTTCTTGGGATCCATATACATTCGAAGTTCGCAAAGATGGTGATAAATATATCATCGATGATACAGAGTTTATGTATACTGTTTTCAATATGCTCAATGAAACAATGTTGAGATTTATGCTCTTAAATATTGAGTTTTATAAAGAAGGAGATGAATATAATTTCACTTTGAATCTTCGTGAAGATCAAAAGATTCATTTCGTTGTTACTGATGTTGGTACAACAACTATTGGAAATTTTTAACAATTCATTTTAATGTTTGGAAGCTAAGTTCTCTTAGCTTCTTTTTTTGCAATAAATTAATTTACAAAATAAAATAATATTAAAAAGTTGAAAAATAAAATAGATATGCATAAAATATCAATGCAAAAGAGTATTGATAACTATGAATAAAGAAGTACTACTAAGCAACAATGTATTT
>OLNQ01002178.1_pt1 | contig 17511 bp, 10 predicted proteins | sample 1672821 | NCBI WGS metagenome assembly OLNQ01 (sample SAMEA3136727, study PRJEB25190) | human gut metagenome | biome: human gut; feature: human-associated habitat; material: faeces | place: Austria | collected 2013 | reverse complement strand
GCCGCCGTTGGAGATGGGGATGGGGTTGCCGTCGTCGTCAAGGATCTGGTTGCCGTCGGCATCCGTCTCGTATTCCTGCGTCATGGCCTCCTGCGCCTTTGCCTCAAAGACCGATTTCACAATGGGGTAATTCCAAATACTTTCCTGATAGTCGTCGGAGAGCGTCGAGCGGATGAAGGCCCACGCGCCGGACTTGTCCTTGCAGGTCGTGGAGATGGAGAGCGTGCAGCTGGCGTTGAACGCGTTGCCGCTGGAGCCGTCCTCGCGCGGGAAGCCAACAAAGCGAATGTCGTTGTTCAGTGCGGCGAAGGTATAGTACAGATCACTGAAACCGGAAAGTGACGTCGGATAGAGCAGCTGCTTGCCGTTTTTCAGGCTGGTGTAATCGCTTTCATAATCTTCCGAATCCGATTGCCAGTCATAGTCTGTCGGGAAAGGCTTGACAAACTCCAGAAGCGCGCGGAATTCGTCAGAGTCAAAGCTGCATGTTCCGTCCTGCCAGTTCATGAAGCTTTCCGCATTCATTGCAACGCAGTATTGCAGCATCTCGGCCTGGGTGTAATATTTGTTGAAAACCGTCGCGCCCTCGGGAAGCTTGGAAAGTGCATCGTTGACATCAGCCAGCGTCCATGTCGTGTACTCGCCCACAACTTTGCCAAGTCCGACCGCAGTCGTAACGCCGAAGTCGAGGGGCAGGCGGTAGAGTTTGCCTTCTGTCTGCGCCGCGTTCAACGGCTGCGCCATAAGCTTATCGCGCGAATATTCGGGATCCGCATCGATATACGGCCACAGGTCTTCCAATAGGCCCTTAGAAGCGTACTGTGCAAGAGGGAGTCCCGTTTCGTTGGCGATAATATCGGGCACATTGCCAGAAATGATCTCCGTATTGAGTTTGGTAAGACCGGCATTGGAATCGTCATCGGTCGCATACTCCGAATAGTCCTTGACAACGATGCGGTAATCCGGGTTGGTCTTGTTGAATCTGACAATCTGGCTGCGAAGGTTGTAGTCAAGGTAGAGGCAGGCCAGTGTCAGTTCGGTCTTGGTCTGCACAGAAGCCGCGTCCACACGGTTGAGGACCAGAATCTGCTGCTTGCTGGGACCGTTGTCTGCATACTCATAAGTCACAGCGACGATACGGCCGTCGGAGAGGAAGCCGAAGCGGTCGGAATCGATGGTGTTGCTGTCCACGTCGCAGGCCATCCAGTCAACGACCTTCTCAACGTCACCGTTGTCCCTGCGTTCGCCAAAGATATTGCCGTTATCCATAAAGAAATAGGCATAGACATCATTGCCGGGGAGGATGTTCCACGCGCGGGAGGAAACGGGCGTTTCCTTGCCCCAGTCCTTCGTCTCCGGGTCAAGCTGCTTGAAGACCATCTTGCCGTCTGCGGAGGAGGTCGTCATGCCGACCTCGCTGGCGGACAGCTGGCAGATCTGGCCGTTCAGCTCGTCGCCGGACTTGCTGAACACGAAGCTGCCGTCCGGACCGTAGACGTTGACGGTCTGATAGTCGTAAGTATAGACATAGCCCTTATCATCGGAAAGGATGGTATCGATATAGCTGTAGCGCCAGCTTTCGGTGCTGTCCGTCTCTTCATCGGAAACGGGCGTGATGGTGCGCAGCAGCGTACCGTGCGCATCAAGCTGAATCAGTTCGGAGATGGAATCGCCCTCCGTCCCGTCGTCCGTATAGCGGCTCGTCTGCCGGTAGAGCCAGAGTGTGCCGTCAGCGCCTGGGGCCATTGTCTGGATATTGGTACTGCTGTTGAAAACCTGCATGCTGCCGTCCGGGTTCATCGTCACACCGTCGGGAGCATCCGGATCTTCCGTGACCGGCTCCGCTACATAATTGTCAAGCTGCACACATTCGCCGGTGTCGAGATCAAAGCGGAAGATGACCTCGGAATAGGTATCGTAGGAGATTTCCTCGCCATTTTCATCGGTGTAAGTCTCCTGTCCGCCGTCCGGAATGCTGGCGGAAAAGTAGAGCGTGTCGCCGGAAACGCAACTCGTGCCAATCCACTGGATATCCTCCGGCAAATCAAAATACTGTGCTTGGTAGGCAAACTGCGTCGAGGTCTTGTCCTCCGCAGCGTTTTGTTCTGTCTTTTTTGTATCGTCCGCCGACTGCGGCTCACTTTTGCTGCATCCGGCGAGAACGCCGAACAGCAGAACGAGCACAAGGCAGACGGAAAGAATCCGTTTTGTCATAAACGATTCTCCTTCCTGTTCGCATATAGCATAGTTTTCCGTGCTGCCACATCGTAACAGAAAACCAGCAAAAAAGAAACCCCTCCGGAACAGATTTAAGAAAGAATTAAGTAAATTGACCATTTTTCATACTGCTTGGAATTCGCAGAAATTCGTGCTATACTGTAAAAAACCGCAACAGGAGGCACTTTATGCCCGCGCATGTCATTTCCAGCGAGCAGCAGCGCGACCGAATGCTGTACACACCGATTCCGAAGTTAATCGTATCGCTGTCTGTTCCGACGCTGGCGTCACAGCTGATTTCCGTGTTTTACAATACTGCCGACACCTATTTTGTCTCCAAGCTGTCCACAAGCGCTTCGGCAGCAGTCGGCGTCGTTTTTTCGCTCATGTCCATCATTCAGGCTTTCGGTTTCGGCATCGGCATGGGCTGCGGGTCGATCATCAGCCGCAGTCTCGGCAACCGGGACAACGAGCGGGCTAACCGCACCGCAAGCAGTGCGTTCTTTTTTGCCGCCGCCGTGGGCCTTCTCATCTGCATTGCAGGCCTCTGCACGCTCCGGCCGCTTATGCGGCTGCTTGGCTCAACGGAAACGATTCTCCCCTACTCCGAAAGCTACGCGCGCATTATTCTGCTGGCTGCGCCCATCATGTGCGCCTCGTTCGTGCTGAGCAACACCTTGCGCTCCGAGGGTGAGGCAATGCTCTCCATGTACGGCATCTGCACAGGCGGACTCCTGAACGTCGCACTCGACCCGCTGTTCATCTTTGTCTTCGATATGGGCATCGCGGGCGCGGCGCTGGCCACAGCGCTCAGCCAGCTGGTCAGCTTCTGCATCCTTGCGTGGCTGTTCCTGCACGGGCGGAGCATCGTGTGGGTTCACCTCCGCTGCGTCAGCAAACGGCCCGGACTTTACGGCGAAATTCTGCTTGTCGGCTTCCCGACGATCTGCAGGCAGGGCTTCGCCAGTCTGTCCTCGGCGCTTTTAAACAACGCAGCAGCCGTCTATTCCGACGCGGCGGTCGCCGCCGTGACGATCTCCAACAAGGTCTATCTGCTTGTCCGTTCAATCGTGATCGGCATCGGGCAGGGCTTCCAGCCGGTCGCCGGGTATAATTTCGGCGCGGGCAACAAAAGGCGGACGCGGCAGGCGTTCTGGTTCTCTGTGTTGCTCGGAACGGTGGTATGCACCGTCTGCGCAGCCGCGATCGCGCTCTTTCCCGATGAGATCATGCACTTCTTCCGCGACGACGCAGAGGTCACACGCATCGGCCGTCAGGCGCTGCTCTATGCCTGCGCCGTCATGCCGCTGATGGGATACTCGACTTATGTAAACCAATTATACCAGTGCCTCGGCTTCCATCAGGCCGCGACGCTTTTGGCCAGCTGCCGCAACGGACTGCTGTATGTGCCGCTCATTCTTCTGTTGCCGCGCATGCTGGGCCTGCACGGCGTAGAAATGAGCCAGCCAGGCGCAGATCTTCTGACCTTCGTCGTATCTCTTCCCTTCCAGATCTGGTTCTTCCGCCACAAACTCCGGTAATCCGAAGCAGACACCTTTTCCCCCTGTCCGCGTATGCTGATAGGGGGGGATTTTTTATGTGTGTAAAAACCGAGCAGCTTGGACTGCTGCTGATTGGGGTGGGCATCGGGCTTTTCCTGTCATTTGCGCTGTGTGGCTGGTTCCTGCGGATCTTGATTGCGACGATCCTAATCGTACTGGGGCTTTTGATTTTGAAATAATTTCGGAAACATATCCTTGTCCGGCTCTGCGTATATATATCCCAGAACATATACAAGGAGTTGAGACTATGGAGCTTGCATTTGAACAGAAACAGCAATCCTGCCTGCGGCGCACGGCGCATCTTTCGCTCGCGCAGGAGCAGACGCAGGAACTCATTATACCCGACAGCATGCCGGACGCGGCGCACACGCTCATCTGCTATGCGGAACCGGAGGTGCAGAGCAAAACAAACCGGGAAGGCAGCCTTCTTGTGACAGGGACACTGCGCGCCAGCTGTCTGTATGCAGACGAGACGGGCGGCTTGCAGCTGCTGACCTCCGAACTGCCGTTTACGGTCAAGTTAGAGAGCGCCGATCTGCATGAAGAGACGCAAACGCTCGTACGCTGCTGCGTCCGCAGCGCGGACAGCCGCCTGATCAACTCGCGCAAGGTGCTCCTGCGCGTGAGTGTTCTGGTACAGGCAGACGGCTTTGAACCGCAGACGGAAAGCACGCGTGTTCTCACAGACCCGCCTGCCTGTTTGCAGCTGAAAACACAGACCTATGAAATGAACGCGCCTGTAGAACTTGCCGAGCGCGCGTTTCAGGTCAGCGAGGAACTGAATCTGCCAGACGGCAGGCCTCAAATTGCACGATTGGTCAGCTATTCGCTCACGCCGGTCGTACAGGAGCAGGGGCTGGTCGGAAGTAAGGCGGTTTTAAAGGGAACCGCGAATTTGCAGATTACCTATCTGGACAGCGAAAACGCGCTGCGGACGCTGAACTTTTCCGTACCGTTTTCGCAGTACTGTCAGATGGAGGGAGACTACGACCAGGACGAAACGATCGAATCTGTGCTGCTCGTAACCGGAGTGCAGCTGGAGCCGGTCGCGTCAGAGCAGTCGCAGAAGCTGCTGTTCGGCGCAGGGCTGCTGGCGCAGTGCATGGTAGTACAGCCGCAAGCGCTTACGCTTTGCGAGGACGCGTATTCGACGAAGGGCGAGTTCCAGCCGCAGTGGGAAACGCAGGAACGCACCATGCGGCTTGACGCGCAGGTGCAGCGTGAGCCCATCCGCGCCTCGTTCCCGGCGCAGGCTGCCGCCGTACTCGACTGCCGGGTCTATCCGGACGCGCAGGCGTTTGAACGGACAGACGACGGCGTTACCGTCCATGTACCGCTGCGTGCGGATCTCGTCTATACCGATTCCGATGGCGCGGTGCAGGCTGAGACGTTCCGCACGGAGGTCAGCTGCCATACGGCGCTGAACGAAAACGGGCTCTGCGAAGCCGTGTGTATGCTCCAGCCGGAGGGCTACGCCTCGGCAGGCAGCGGCACAGTCGAACTGCGCTATGACGCGGTCTTTCAGGTGCAGACATTTTCCCGGCAGAAGCTGCAAAACCTGTCCGGCGGGACGCTTGACCTGACAAGGCAGCAGAACACGCAGCGACCGTCGGTCGTGATCCGGCGCATAAGTGAAAACGCCGCGCTTTGGGACCTTGCGCGGCAGTACCGGACGACGGCGCAGTCGATTCAGCAGGCCAATCATCTGACGCAGCCGGAGGCAGACGCCGGACAGCTGCTGCTGATTCCCATGTGAGACGGGAGGCGGGAATATGGAACAACGTTCGATCTACGCGCAGATCGCGGACCGTACGGACGGCACGGTCTATATCGGCGTCGTCGGCCCTGTGCGGACGGGAAAGTCTACCTTTATCAAGCGGTTTATGGAGCAGCTTGTGCTGCCGAACATCGAAAACATTTATGAGCGTGAGCGCGCCACCGATGAACTGCCGCAGTCCGGCTCGGGCCGGACGATCATGACGGCGGAGCCGAAGTTCGTCCCGAACGAGGCTGCCCGCATCAGCCCCGACGGAAAAACGACGCTGCAGGTGCGTCTGATTGACTCCGTGGGGTATATGATCCCCGGCGCGGTCGGCGATACGGAGGACGGCAAGCCCCGCATGGTCACGACACCATGGGCCTCCGAAGAACTCCCCATGGCACAGGCAGCGGAACTGGGGACAAAAAAGGTCATGGAGGAGCATAGTTCCATCGGCGTGGTCGTCACGACGGACGGAACTGTCACAGATATTCCGCGCGAGGATTACCGCGAGGCGGAGGCCCGCGCCATCGCAGATATGCAGAAGACGGGCAAGCCATTCGTGGTCGTCGTAAACACGCAGGACGCGAAAAAGGGACAGGCAGACGCGATCTGCGCCCGTATCCGGGAAGAATATGGCGTGCAGGCACTGGCGATGGACTGTGCCGTCATGCAGACGCAGGACATTGCACGGCTGTTGGAAGCCGTGATGTATGCGTTCCCGGTCGAGGAGCTGCGGTTCTTCCTACCAAGCTGGGTTCGGGCGCTGCCGGATGATCATCCGGTCAAATCCGCCCTGTACGACGCAATGCTGAGCCGTGCGGAAAAGCTTACAAGCCTTAGTGACGCGGAAAGTGTGATGGGGACGCTGCAGGAACTTGAGCCGGTTGACGCATTCCGGGTACGGGAGGTCGATCTAGGGACAGGCACAGTCACCTGCGAACTGCATCTGCCGGAGACGCTGTTTTATGAAGAACTGTCCAAGCAGGCAGGCGTGGAGATTGCCGATGACGAAGCGCTCATGCAGATGCTGCGGGAACTTTCGCAGACGAAAAAGCTTTATGACAAGGTGCAGACCGCGCTCGAGCAGGTCAAGGCCACCGGCTATGGCATCGTGATGCCGGGCGCAGAGGAATTGAAGCTGGAGAAGCCGGAAATCGTGAAGAAAAACGGCAATTATGCCGTCAAGCTGCGCGCCAGCGCGCCGTCCATCCACATGATGCGCGCGCAGATTGAGACGGAGATCAGTCCGATGGTCGGCGGCGAGCAGGAATCGCAGCAGCTGATCGACTATCTGCTCGGCGAGTATGAAGAGGATACCGACAAGCTTTGGCAGAGCAATATTTTCGGAAAATCACTCTATGAACTCGTCTCCGAGGGTGTCACGGCGAAGATCATGCGCATGCCGGACGACGCGCGGCAGAAGCTGACCAAGACACTCGGCCGCATGATCAATGAAAACACTGGCGGCATGATCTGCATTCTGCTATAAACAGCGACCCGCGCTTTGCCAGGCAGCAAAGCGCGGGCCTGTTTTTTCTGCGTGCGCCTTTCTTTTGGGCACGCGGCATGATAAAATAATAAAAAAGCAAGCAAAGGAGGCGAGCGTATGCTGGAACTATTGCATGGACCGGACAGGACAGCAAATTCCATGGAACTGCTGGAGCAGATCTGCAGGAATGCGAAAAGCGGCGTTTCCGGTCAAATTCTCATCGTTCCAGAGCAGTATTCACATGAAACGGAACGTGCGCTGTGCATGCACGGCGGCGAAACAATCAGCCGGTATGCTGAGGTTCTGAGTTTTACCCGGCTGGCAACGCGGGTCTTTTCCGTCTACGGCGGCGTGTGTGAGGAATACCTGGATGAAAATGGGCGCATTCTGACGCTCTATCTCGCCGCACAGCAGGTTCGTGAACAGCTGAAATTTTACGCCGCCGTGATGACGCGGCCCGACTTTTTAAAGCAGCTTGGCACGCTTATGGAGGAACTTCTGACTTCCTGCATCACGCCGGATGCACTGCACGCAGCCGCCGCGCGGCTCGAAGGGCGGCTGGCGCAGAAAATCACAGAGTTGGCGCTTTTATATGAAAGCTACCTGTCCGTCTGCAAGACAGGACGCGGCGATCCTGTCACGCGGCAGATGCGCCTGTGTGAACTTCTGGACGAGACGGAGTTTCTGGATGGACGCGAGATCTTTCTCGACGGCTTCTCCGATTTTACCGCCTTGCAGATTCAGATCATCGGAGCAATCCTTGCGCACGCCAAAAACGTGCATATCGCGCTGCTCACCTCCGGAGGCCAGCAGGCCGCCTGCCAGACCGGGAATGAAACAGAAAAGCAGCTTCGGCAGTTGGCCGCCCGTCAGGGCGTGGAACCTGTCCGCCGGTGCGCCGCGCCGCGCGCGCATCGTGCGCCGGACGTGCAGCTGTGGTTAAACGGCCTGTTCTTCGGCAGCAGCGGTTCAGAGGACGTACCGCAGAATGTCGGGCTTGTGCACGCAGACTCACAACAGGCCGCCTGCGCCTATGCCGCCCGCGCAGTGCGAAGCGGCGCGATAGCCGGTCTGCGCTACCGCGATTTTACCATCTGCATGACGGACGAGGCCGCTTACCGGCTTCCCATGCAGACACTCTTCTCCCGCGCAGGAATTCCGTTCTACTGCGCATCCAGCGCACCGGTCGCACAAAACCCGCTCATCGCAGCGCTGCTGTCTGCGATGCAGGCCGTTCTGCGGTATGAACCGGGCCCTGTGCTGGCATTTTTGAAGTCAGAGTTCTCTCCGCTCAGCGAATCGGACTGCGATTTGCTTGAGCGCTATGCCTATTACTGGAGCATTCGCGGCTCGGCGTGGGAAAAACCGTGGCAACTGCACCCGCGCGGGCTTGGTCAGTCTATGACGCCTGAGGACGAAGCCGCGCTGCAAACGCTGAACGAACTGCGCGAGCAGGCTGTTGTCCCGCTGCGCACGCTTCGTCTGGCGCTGACAAAGGCACAGACAGTAGACGAGCAGGTGCGCGCCGTTGCCGCACTTCTGGAAACGCTCGATGTTGCAGGACGCCTTCAGGCGCAGCAGGAGGCACTTGAGCAGGCCGGACAGGTGCAGCGTGCACAGGAATGCGGCCAGCTTTATGAGGCGCTTATTTCCGCACTTGAGCAGATGGATCAGGTTCTGGGGACAGCAAGCCTCGAAACGGAGTTGTTCGTCCAGCTGTTTACCATGCTGCTGCAAAACATAACGGTCGGTTCTATTCCCTCTGTCTGCGATGCCGTCCAGCTTACAACGCTGCCGATGCTCCGCCACCGCCGCAGCCGCGTTTTGCTGGTTCTCGGCGCGAACGACGGGCTGCTGCCCGCGTTTTCTGACCCCGGCGGACTGCTTGCAGACCCGGAACGGCAGAAGCTTCGCAGCCTCGGCGTGGAACTCAGCCCGGGACGGAACGCATCTGCGAACCGTGAGATGAGTTGGGTCTGCGCGGCACTGAGCGCTGCGGAGCAGCGCGTGTGCCTTGTGACCGATTCTGCGCAGCCGTCATTTTTGTACACCCGCACAAGCGCGCTATTCCCGGCGCTGCAGCCGGTTCCGGCGGAAGATTTTCCCTTCCTCCCAGACTGCGCCGCAGCCGCAGGCGCTGCCTTGCAGCAGATCACGCTGCCGGACTGGCTGCCGGAGGCAGTGCTGTTGGAAGCACGGACACTCTCGCAGCGCTGCACATATTCCTTCACCGCCATGCGGCCGGAAGCGGTACGCGCGCTCTACGGCAGGACCATCCCGCTCTCCGCCTCGAAGATCGACCGTTTTGCAGGCTGCCGCTATGCGTTCTTCCTGCAATACGGCCTGCGCGCCGCGCCATGGAAGCAGGCAGAATTCGACGCGCCGCTGTTCGGCTCGTTCGTGCACGATGTATTGGAGCACGTCGTCCGCGAGGCGCAGGAGCAGGGCGGCTTCGCCGCCATGACGGACGGAGAAATTTCCGCGCTGACAGAGCGCTGCATGGATAACTGCATGAAGACCTATCTCCCGCAGGGACAGGCCGCCGCGAGCCGCGAGAGCTATCTTTCCGCACGCAACCGGCAGGAGGCTGCCGCCGTCGTGATGGACGTGGCGCGGGAACTGCGCCTGTCGCAGTTCGCACCGGCGGCAGAGGAACTGCGCTTTGCCCCCGGCGGCCCGCTGCCGCCGATCGAATACCGCGCAAAAAGCGGCTCCGGCCTGCTGACCGGTCAAATTGACCGCGTAGACATCTACGAGGCAGACGGAACACGCTATTTCCGCATCATTGATTACAAAACCGGCCACAAGGATTTTGACTATGCAGAACTGCTCTACGGAAAGAATCTGCAAATGCTGCTGTATCTGTTCGCACTGGAATCGTATCAGAAGCAGACTGGGCAGCCCATGCAGCCGGCCGGCGTGCTCTATGTCCCGGGCCGGTGCGATATGGTCAAACTCAAACCCGGGGAAGACCCCGCGCATGCCGACAACGAGCGGCGGAAGGACCTGCGCCGCAAGGGGCTGGTTCTGAACGACGAGGCCGTTCTGCATGCGATGGAATCGTATGAAAAAAAGCCGCAGTACCTGCCTTTCGAGCATGGCCCGGACGGACTGGCCGGGGATCTTGCTTCCCCCGCGCAGTTGGCAGAACTGGAGCGCTTTGTAACCGGGCAGGTCGAGTCGATGATCGACGAGATTCTTTCCGGCGTAACCGCGCCAAACCCCATCAGCCGTGGTCCGTCGGACACGGAATGCAAATACTGTGATTTTTCATCGGCCTGTCACAAAGACGTCTGCAGCGTGAACACGCGGCGGTTCGCCTCCGTCACGCCGGAGGAATTCTGGCAGGAACTTGAAAGGAGGCTGGAGCATGGCTGAGATTCGTGCAACGCCGCAGCAGCGGGCTGCGGCAGAGGATCGGGGCGGCGCGCTGCTCGTTGCGGCGGCGGCAGGTTCCGGGAAAACAAAAGTTCTGGTTGACCGGCTGATGGGCTATCTGACCGATCCTACAAATCCCGCCGACCTCGATGATTTTTTGATTATTACATACACAAGAGCAGCCGCGTCTGAACTGCGCGGTAAGATCGCTGCGCGCATCGCAGACGCGCTTGCCGTCGCACCTGACGACCGACATTTGCAGCGGCAGCTGACACGCGTCTATCTTGCGCAGATCTCCACGGTTCACAGCTTCTGTCAGACCGTTTTGCGGCAATATGCAGCGGAGGCAGATCTTCCCGCCGATTTCCGCGTAGCAGATGAGCAGCAGGCAGCGGCACTGCGTGCCCAGACGCTCCGGGACGTGCTTTCTGAACTCTACGCACAGCTTGACGATGAGCCGGATTTTGCCTCCATGATCGATACGCTCGGCTATGGGCGCGACGACCGGCGGCTGCTGGATCTGGCTGAGCGCAGCTATGACGTGATGCGCTGCAAAGTCGATCCTGCAGCATGGATGGCAGACTGCCTGCACGCATATGCGCTGCCGGAAGGCATCGCAGCTGAGCAGACGCTCTGGGGCGCATATTATATCAAAGCGCGCAGCGACGCGCTTGCAAGCGCCGACGCAATGCTTGCGCAGGCGGAAGCGCTCTGCCTCAGGGAAGAGGCGTTGGAGAAAAAGTGCCTGCCGCTGCTGCAAAAAAACCGTGAGACGGTCCGCACGCTTATGGCCGAGACGACATGGGACGGCTGTGTGGAGGCGGGACTTCCCTCCTTCGGCGTGATGCGGATGCCGAAGGACGCAGAAAACGCGGAACAGATTCAGACGCTGCGCAATGAAGCAAAGCAGATGCTCAAGATTGTACAGAGTTATTTTTACGCACCGTCGGAGCAGGTCGTGGAGGATCTACGCAAAACCGTCCCGGCGCTGCGGGGGCTTCTGACGCTTCTTCGGCGCTTCGACAAACGCTTCACACAAGAAAAGCGCCGCCGTCATCTGCTCGATTTTTCTGATTTGGAGCACTGCATGATCGGTCTCCTGACGAAAAAAGGCTCCGGCAGACCGACAGAGGCCGCGAAAAGCCTTGCACAGAGTTACCGAGAGATTCTGATCGACGAATATCAGGATTCCAACGCCGTGCAGGAACGCATTTTTCAGGCTGTCAGCCGCAACGGAAAAAATCTATTCATGGTTGGCGACGTTAAGCAGTCAATCTACCGGTTCCGACTGGCCGACCCATCGATCTTCCTTTCCAAATACGACGCCTATCCGCCGCTCGGCGAGCAGGACCCTGGTGAGCCGCGCAAGCTGCTGCTGTCGCAGAATTTCCGCTCCCGCCCCGAAATTCTGGAAGCGGCCAACGACGTATTTTCCCTTGTGATGAAAAAAGAGGCCGGTGAACTGGATTACACGCGGGCAGAAGCACTTGTCCCCGGCGCACAGTTCCCGGAATCGCCCGGCCCAAAGGTCGAACTGCACTGCCTGAATTACCTCGTGTCAAGCGAGGAAAACGGCGACAAGACGGGTGCGGAGGCAGAATTTGTCGCTGCACGCATTGAGCGTCTTCTGCGCGAAGCCTTCGTCACGGAAAACGGCGCGCTACGCCCGGCGAAGCCGTCTGACATCGTGATTCTGATGCGCTCACCCGGCATGATTGCCGGGGTGTATCAGGCAGCGCTGCAAAAACGCGGTATTGCCTGCGACGTGGGTGCAGGCGGCGATCTGATGCAGACGGCGGAGATTGAAATTCTGTTTCAGCTTCTGCAAATTATTGATAACCCACACCGGGATATTCCGCTGGCTGCGGCTATGGCAAGTCCCGTTTTCGCCTTTTCCCCGGAGGAATTGGCGCTTCTGCGCGCGCAGGAGCAACACGCAGATCTCTATGACTGTCTATGTGCCTGCCGGGAACCGGATGAAAAGCTGCGCGCGTTTTTATCCTGGCTTTCCCGCATGCGCGCGGAGAGCCGCAGAACGCCGCTGCCGGAATTTCTGAATGCCGTCGTCCAGTCCTCCGGGTTGGAAACGGTCTTTTCTGCACTGCCGGATGGCGAGCGGCGGCGCGGCAATCTAGCTGCGTTCGCATCGTTTGTGGCAGCGGGTACACAGGCGGAACTCCGCAGCCTTTCCGACCTTGTGCAGCTGCTGTGGCAAATGCAGCAGCGCGGTGCAGGACTGCCCACGCAGGACGCGCCCGCCCGGTCAGACGCCGTGCGCATCATGACCATCCACAAGTCCAAGGGATTGGAATTCCCCATCGTCATTCTGGCTGACCTCGCGCGAAAAATGAATATGCAGGACAACGCCTCTGCCGTTCTGACGGATGAGGAACTGCTGCTCGGCGGCAATGTCGTCGATCTTGCAAGCCGGTCATATTACCATGGACTTGCACGCAGAGCCATTATCGACCGCAAGACGGCGCAGACCGTCTCCGAGGAAATGCGCGTTCTGTACGTCGCAATGACGCGCGCAAAGGAACAGCTGATCATGACCAGCTGCTCGGCACATTATGGCTCACGCCTGAAAAAGCTGCTGCTGCGCCTGTCCGACCCACTGGGGCCGTGGGTGAGTGCGGCAGTGCGTCAGCCGGACGAATGGATTTTGCTGGCGGCGCTGTGCCGCACGGAGTCCGGCGCACTGTTCGCCGAATGCGGTCCGTGCGTGTACAGCCGGGTACACCAATACCCGTGGCTGGTTACGCTGCAGAACGTCTCCCCCGCCGCACCCGCTGCACGCGGCACAGAGACGGAAGAAACGCATGCGGTGCGTCCGCTTGACCGTGGGCAGGTTCTGGAAAGCGTAGCGTTCCGCTACGCACACGAAGCGGCGACCAGATTGCCAGCCAAGCTGACAGCCACGCAGCTAAAGGGCCGAGGACTCGATCTGGAGGCAGCGGAGGAGGCGCCCGCTCAACCGGAACCGTCAAGAAAGCCATGGCGTACCCCACAGTTTTTACAGGACAGACCGCTGACAGGCCGTGAAAAAGGAAGCGCGACGCATCTTTTCATGCAGTTTGTCCGTTATGAATCGTGCACAACGCGCGAGGGCATCCGGCAGGAACTTGTCCGGATGCAAGCGGAAAAATTCCTGACGCCCCGGCAGGCCGAGGCGGTAGATGCGGAGAAGATTCTGGCGCTGTTTTCCTCCGAACTCGGAAACCGAATCCTGCATGCGGACAGCCTTCGCCGTGAGTTCAAGTTCTCCATCCTGGCTGACGCCGCCGCGTATGACCCGGCGGCTGTCGGAGAACAGGTCATGCTGCAGGGCGTTGTTGATTGCTTCTGGCAGGAGCCGGATGGCATTGTCATTCTTGATTTTAAAACAGACTATATTCATGGCGATCTGCAGCAGAAGGCCGCGCGCTATGCACCGCAGCTGCGCGCCTATGCACAGGCGCTTTCGCGTATCTATCAGTGCCCGGTCAAGAAGACTGTCCTCTATTTCTTCTCTGCCGGCCGCGAAGTGGAAATCGACCCGGAATAACGAAAAATCCCGCTGTCTTGCAGACAGCGGGGTTTTTTTGGTTCTCTTACTTGCCGGATCTAAGTTCTTTCATGCAGTTTGCGCAGATGTTCTTACCTCTGTAGTTCTCGACATTTCTGCCGTCGCCGCTGCCGCAGGTCACCAGAGCCGCAGGAAGAGGCGCCATGAGAGTTCCGCCCTTGAAATACTGCCTGCCCATATCACTTTCCCTCCATGAGCCTGTGCATATCGGCAATAAGCGCAGCTATATCATCATCTTTGTAGGAAGCGCCGTTCCATATCTCGTGTGCCACAGCCGCCTGCCATACCAGCATAGCCATGCCTCCGCAGGTCTTTATGCCGTACTTTTCGGCGATCTGCATGATCTTTGTGCGCTCGGGATTGTAGATAACGTCAAAAACAAAGCCGCAGTTTGCGATAACATCTTCACTTACAGGGCAGTCATCGTTGTGAGGAAACATTCCAACGGGAGAAGCATTCACCAACACATCATAGCTGCCTGTGATGTCCTCGGGGTGGACTACCGTTATTTTTGCATCAATATTGTTTTCCTTTGCGCAGTCAAACACAGGCTGAACCTTGCTTTCGGAGCCGTTTCGCACTGCAACCGTCAGCTCTGCCCCATGTCTCACAGCTTCAATGGCTATCATTCTGCCAACGCCGCCGCAGCCTATCTGCAATACCCTGCCGTGAAGCCCTGAGCCTGCCGCTTCAAGGGAGCGCAGGAAACCGTCGCAGTCGGTGTTGTAGCCAATGTGCTTACCGTCCTTTTTCACAACGCAGTTGACGGAATCATAGCGTTTTGCCGAATCTCCCAATTCGTCCAGATACTTTATTATCTCCACCTTGTGGGGAATGGTCACGTTGAAGCCGTCCAGCGCCATAAGTTCATCTATCCTGCAAGGCAGCTCTTCCGATGAATATTCTTTCAGCTCATAATTCGTTCCGTCAAGCCCGTCCAGTTCAAAAAGCCTTTTGTGAATGGGCGGGGACATGGTGTGCTTCAGGGGATATCCCAAAAGACCGTAGTGCTTCATCTGAAAATCTTCCTTTCGTTTTTCCGCACTATTATAATAGTATATGCCATTTTCACTCAAAACTGTCAGAATATACTATATATAGTATATTCTGACAGTCAATTATCAACCTATGACCTTTGCCAGTGTGTCAGCGTCCTGAACGTTCATTGCGTTAACGCCCTTGAGGGTCTTCTTTACAAGACCTGTAAGCACCTTTCCGGGACCGCACTCGACGAAAGTATCATAGCCGTTCTCGCTGAGATATGCAAGCTCCGAGGTGAATTTTACGGGAGATACGATATGCAGCGCCAGTCTTTCGGGCATATTGTCGATGCTGCCAAGAACTGTGCCCGAAATGTTGGAAAGCATAGTTATCTCGGGAGTTTTGAAGGAGATCTGCTCCGCTGCGGGCTTGAACTCGTCAGCTGCGCCCTGCATGAGCTTTGAATGGAAAGCAGCCGCAACATTCAGTCTGACAGCCCTTGCGCCTGCCGCAGCAAGTGTATCGGCAGCAGCCTGAGCGGCAGCCTCTTCGCCTGCAATAACTGTCTGAACGGAGGAGTTGTAGTTTACGGGAACAACGTAGCCCTCGGTCTCAGCGCATACCTTTTCAATATCTGCGGGAGTGCTGCCGATGATGGCAAACATAGCTCCGCTGCTGTTTTCCGCAGCCTTCTGCATTGCAAGGCTCCTTGCCTTGATGAGCTTGAAGCCGTCGGTGCGTGATACCATTCCCGTATATACCATAGCCGCATATTCGCCCAAAGAATGACCTGCCGCAGCTGTAGCTGTGATGCCGTTTATTCTGAGAGCCTCCGCAGCACAGAGAGAAACTGCCATGATAGCAGGCTGAGAAATTGCAGTCTGAGCCAGCTCCTCAGCAGGAGCGTTTGCGCACTTGTCGTAAAGGTCGAAGCCGAGTATCTCGCTTGCCTCGTCAAATATCTTTTTAAGCTCGGGATATGCCTCGACAAGAGAAACGCCCATGCCTGCGTACTGTGAACCCTGTCCGGAGAACAGGAAAGCTGTTTTTTCAGGTGACATAAAAATAACCTCCGATATTTTATACAAAGCGTATATTTGACTTGATTATTCCCAATCGTACAAACTTTCGCCGTAACACACAAAAAATCACAGGCAAACTTAGGCACACCTTACAGTCCAAGATTATAAAATTTCAAAAATGACAAAATATCTGTTGACAAGCACTGTAAAAATATATTACAATATATAGTGTATCGTATTGCACGGGAATAATGCCATAAATCTATAATAACATATTTGTTCCGAAATTACAATACGCAAAAGGCTATCTTTAACAATTTTCCCGAGGAAGTATGCTTCCGCAGAACAAATTCCCGAAAGGATGAGCAATATAATGAGCGGTATCAATATTCTTTCAACAGGAGCCTACACTCCGCTGCTTGACATCACAAACGACGATATGTCCAAGATCGTCGAGACAAACGACGAATGGATCAGAACACGCACAGGAATAAGCCACAGGCGCATCGCCAACGGCGAGCCTACATGGTATATGGGTTCCATGGCAGCAAAGCAGGCTGTTGAAAGAGCAGGCATCGACCCCAAGGATATCGGTCTTATCATCGACAGCACAATCACAGGCGATTTCGTGACACCTTCCATGGCGTGCCTGGTCCAGAGAGAAATTGGCGCAGTGAATGCTGCCGCATTTGACCTTAACGCTGCCTGCTCAGGCTTCGTATATGCCGTTGACACAGCGCACAGGTTCCTCGCTACAGACGACAGCCTGAAATATGTGCTGGTAGTATCAAACGAGAAGCTTTCCTATATCACAAACTACAGCGACCGCTCCTCCTGCATTCTTTTCGGCGACGGCGCAGCAGCAGTGCTCCTTGAGCGCTCCGACAAGATGTTCACCAGCTGGCTGGGCGCAGACGGTACAGGTGCAAAGTTCCTTTACGCAAAGGCATCTCACCCCGATAATCCTTTCATGACCGAGGACAGATTTACTGCTGACGACCAGACTGACCCTGCCATCACTCACACAGGCATCGTTCAGGACGGCAAGGAAGTATATAAATTCGCCACAAAGGCGCTCCCCACAGCTGCAAAGAACGCAGCTGACAAGATAGGTCTTGATGTTACAAGCATCGACCTGTTTATCCCCCATCAGGCAAATATCAGAATAATCGAGACTGCCGCAAAGAACCTTGGCGTAAGCATGGACAAGTTCTTCACCGACATCGACCTCCACGGCAATACCTCCAGCGCATCTATCCCCATAGCTCTCAACGACGCAGTTGAAAGAGGCGTGCTCAAGCGTGGGGACAAGCTTTGTCTGGTAGGCTTCGGCGCAGGTCTCACAATGGGCTCGGTAATCACAGAATACTGATATATATACATCTTCAAAAACGGAGGAAAACCTAATGGAAAACAGAGTAACAAAGCTTCTGGGTATAAAGTATCCCCTTCTTCAGGGCGGCATGGCATGGATAGCTGAAAGCAGCCTTGCTTCCGCTGTTTCAAACGCAGGAGGCGCAGGCATCATCGCAGGC
>OLNQ01002177.1_pt1 | contig 17522 bp, 22 predicted proteins | sample 1672821 | NCBI WGS metagenome assembly OLNQ01 (sample SAMEA3136727, study PRJEB25190) | human gut metagenome | biome: human gut; feature: human-associated habitat; material: faeces | place: Austria | collected 2013 | reverse complement strand
GAATGAGAATGGAAATGGATGCGTATAAAAACTCTGTTGACAGGGCAGAGGATGCTAAAGAAATGCTGGAAGTAGAGGTGAAGGCATTTATGGAAGGTGAAAAAGAAAATAAAAAATATACAAAAGATAATTTTAAACATAAATAATTGTATTTTGTTATTTATAGAAAACAAAATATATACAAACTTGTTGTGTAAATGCTAAGTATATTTAAAATATTTAACAATTTAACAATCCATATTGAGAACTTGACTAATTTATGTAGAATAAGCTATGGTAGATTTGATAAGTTTTTATACAAAAAATATTTCCTTAAGATATTAAAGGCAAATGAGGGGGAAGAAGATGAAAAAAAGAGTATATAAAATAGTTATTTTCTTAATGATAATTGTATTGCTTTCTAGTGCAACTGGTTACTATTATTTTATTGAATGTCTTAATATATTAAAATTCACTCAAGTTTCAAATGAAACAAATATTACCCTATTTGACAAATATAATAATGGCGGAGAAAAAGTTAAAATTGCAATCCTAGATAGTGGAGTAAATTTAAACCATCGAGATTTTTCAGGCAATATAAAATCAGGCTATGATTTTATTAATAATCAGGAAAAGATTAGTGATAAGTATGGACACGGAACGTGGATTACGGGAATAATTGGTGCTTGTGATAACAACATAGGAATTTGTGGAGTCGCACCTAATGCGGAAATATACCCATTAATTGTGTTAGATGATATGGGCAAGGGGAAGATATCTGATGTCGTTGATGCAATATATTGGTGCATTAAAGAGAACATAGATATAATTAACGTTAGTTTTTCAACTAAAAAAAATGATAAAAATTTGGAAAAAGCAATTAGTGAAGCAATAAAAAAAGGAATTTTTGTAGTAGCAAGTTATGATAACAAAAAGAATAGAAGCAGTTATCCCGCTCAATACGAGAATGTTATAGGGGTAAAAGCAGAGAAAAAAGTTGACAAAATTTACATTAAAGAAGAGATTTGCTATGCACCTGGATATGACATTGTAACAACGAATAGGGAAGGGGGGTATGAAAAAGTTAATGGAAATTCGGTAGCCACTGCATATGTGACAGGATGTGTGGCGTTAATAGTGTCTGAGTACAAGGCAAATAAAGAAAACTATGATGTAAATATTATAAAAAAATTATTGGTAATTTAGGAGGCTTGAAAGAGAATGAAGAAGAAATTAAAAATGATTATATGTTGTGTAATGGTAGTTTGTTTAGTAACAAATCTATCTTATTCGAGGGCATATGCTTCAGATAATAAGACAGTGGAGGTTGATGGACATACCATAGATATTGTCGCAAACAATGATAATGAGGCAGTTGTGTCCACAGACATTGATGGTGTTACATATACTTTGTCTTTGGATAAAGAAGATGGAGATTTTACATTACTAGAAAAAGAATATCCTACAACTGTGTTGGGAGTTGGAGTGGGAATACCAGAAGAGAAAGAATATGATGTTGAAGTAAAAGACACGACAAATGATTGCATTGTAGCCGAGGCTGTAAATACAGAAGATGATTCGGATGCTGTGTCTGTAGATCAAACAGAAGTGGTTGCACAGGCTGCCATGGTAATTGGAGTAGGACTTGGATGGGCCCTAGAAGCTTTATTGGAGGCCTTGTTATCTATTGTTGCATCTGTTGTTGTAGCGGGAATTGTGTATTATGCAGCAAAAAGTGTTGCTCGTACATTGAGCCGAAAGCAACCAAAAGTTCATTATTATATGGCATATTTAAGTTACGGTGATGATGTGTATATTGGACCAAAACTAAGCTCAAAATCAGCAGCTGCACGATATTTAGCAGTAGGAGGAAATGTGTTTGCAATTAGTTCGGGATATGCATATGATGCATGTAAATCTGCTAGTCCTATAAAAAAAGTATCGTCAAAGCAAAAACATTCGGGTGAAGGAAAAAATTATTATCATTATCATCCGATGATAAAGAAAAAAGTGCAATCACATGCACACTGCTGGTTTATTTAAATGCTAGAATTTATTGCTATACTAACAATGATTATTGATCATGTGGGTATAATTTTTTACCCACATGATTTGATTTTTAGAATAATTGGTAGAATATCTTTTGTTATTTATGCGTATTTGCTTGCTGTTGGAGCCAAAAGAACAAGTAATAAAAAGAAATATTTATTGAGAATTTTGATATTGGCAATTATGTCGCAGTGGGTCTATTATAGTCTTATATCGCACGAATTAAATATATGTTTTACTTTATCAGCAGGACTATTAGTAATAATTATTTATGAGAGTAATATTTTAAGAACTAAGAGATATTTTCTGATAATGAGTGTTTTTGTGATAGCTATGGTTATAGGCTTTGATTATGGAGTATATGGAATTTGTGTAATTTTTGCGTTTTATTATTTTAGCAATAGACCGATGAAAGATATTGTTGTATCTCAGATAATTGTTTTAGCAATATCTTGTTACATATTTGGAATTTCTATGGTACAGTATGTTTCTTTGATTGCATTAATGTTTATTGCTTTTGTTCAAAATAAAAGCCCTAGATATACAAAAATTAGTTGGAGAATAAGATATGTTAATTATTTGATATATCCAATACACTTAATAATATTATTAGTTTTAAAAGAAGTAACTTTATCATAAAAAATCAACAAAAGTATTGAGTAGCAAATTGTTGTAACAAAAATTGTGGTATTAATAATCATATCGAAAAAACACATTAAAGTTAGGAGATAATTATGACTGAATATTATGTATTTGAAATAGAAAATACCAAGTATAAATTAATGTTAGATAAATTGTGCAATTTAAGTGATAGGTTCTGTTTAGTAGAGCCAATTGCGGACACAAAAGATTTTCCAGACGTCCTTCCAGAACCTAAAGGAGAATTGGAAAAGTTTCTAATTGAAAGAAAAAGAACATGTGTCTGGCCAGGAACAAAGATTAAAGTAAGAAGCAAAAACAAAGAGGCAATTCAACATTTTTATAAATGCTCAAAGACTAGTATAGATATATTGAAAAGGTATTCAGATTTCTTTCAGTATGAAGATCAGATGGACATTGCCTTCTTTGCAAAAGAAAACTGTGTTTTATATACAATATCACATGAAGAAATTATAGTGGTGGATATGAAATATTGGAATGACTTTTTTGAAAAAATAGAATGTAAATTAATTAAGAAAAATGTGTAATTGTGTTTAAGTTCTTAAAGAATAGGAAGGTTTGTAGAATATTGACTTATGACAATAAAATGACAATATTTTCGTCTTAAAGTATACGCAAAAAAATTAAAACAGTACAGAAATGAACTACTAAATACAATAAATATCCTGCTTTATAAAGGAGTAAATTTTTGTGAGTAGGAGTTTGAATAATGCAAATATAACTAAAATATTTCTATTTTAAAATGCCCTTAATAATTAAATTTTAAGGGCATTTTAAAGAGTTTTCGTATATAAAGGAGTACTTTATATACAAATAAATTATGATATGAGAATAAATTCTTAATCAATTATTTTGTGATTGACACTTTAAGATACTTTTCCATTTGCATTACATGAAATGGTTACGCTTCTATTAATGTTATATTTTGAACCGTCTCCATCAGTATGCGTAGCGACGGCTTTCGCAGTAGCTGAGTTTCCCCTTTTTGAAGAAGTACAGCTTTTAATCGACCATGATTTGCCTGGAGATGTGGTACTGTGTGAGCAATTAGTGCATTTTGAAGTACTACCATTATATGAAAAAGTAGCCTTGATGGAGACAGACCACAAAACGGAACCTGCAGAACTTTTGTAATATGTAGTTTTAGTTTTTGTAATTGTTTTCGATGCCGAGATTGTGGAAATATTTGAAATAGTGTCAGAAAACAAATCAGAACTAATGACGGTTATAACATAGTCACCATTGTCGAGTTTTTCTGTAGAAATGCTATCTATATTGGATAACGTAAAATTAGTGTATTCCTGCTCATCTAAAGCAATATCTTCTTTTGCATAAGTAGTGTGATTAAAAAATGATAGTGGCATAAGCACTAAAGAAAAAATAAAAAGTGTAATTTTTAATGATTTGAAATTTTTCATAGTTTCCTCCTAAATTGTTATTCTATAATGGTTTCTTCAGAATGTATTTGTTCTTCCATAAAGACTTTATGACCTTCATACTGGATATAAATTTTCATAATTGTCAAGGATAATAGGCATATAGTTAATAAAATTAAAATTAGTTTAATATATTTTGAAATCCTAATCTTCTTTATAACATCATCAGTATTAACAGTAGAATAATACGAATCAATTATATCTTTAGGTGTACCAAATTCTTTGTACAAATCGTCAATAGTACTTTCCGGTACATTGGCTAAATAATCGTTAACATTGATTGTTATTGCTTTAATATATTTACGTTCATATTTGCCCATAACGGGAAAAAGTAGTTTAACTTTTCTAATGTATGTTCTACACAATTTATTCATCAGTGTTCTCCTCCCTATTAGATGATAAATAATCCAAAATCTTACAAACATTAGTAGTTACCATTTGATAATCTGATGTAAGTTTCTCTAAATAAGTCAATCCCGGTTTTTCTATATGATAGTAAATTCTTGTTCGCTTTCTACCAACCAGCTTGGAATATTCTGAGATTTTTTCTTCATTTTCCAATTTATATGCAGCAGCATATATAGTATTTTGGGACATAGGAAGAATATCATTGGTTATTTCACTAATGGTTTTTTTTATATCATAGATGTAAGTATCTTGGTTTTTCAATATTGATAAAATTAATAACTCTGCAACCCCATTAAGAAAATAGTTTTTGCTTGCCATATATACGTACCTCAATTAATTTATAATGATAGTATAACTTAAAAATACATTAGGTCAATATTATAATGAACAAAACATTTATTGACAATATTTTTAAATAAACATATAATATGTTTACAAAGCTTTGTAAAATTTAATGATTTTGGAGGAGTAAAATGAGAAAGAAATTTACAAAAAAGATTATGCCATTATTAATGGCAGGAGTGTTAGTTTTGGGAGGAAGTTTAAGCAATGTTTCAGCAAAAGGTAACACGGGAATCGGAAAGATAGCGTTATCATCAACAACTGCAAAGGCTATAACAACTATTTCATCAGCATCAGCACCAGCCAACGGTTTTGCGGGATATGCTAAAATAACAGCATATTCTTCTAGCGGAAAGAAAGCAACAAACACAGTAATGTCTGCCGCAAGCAAAACAACATCAACTGTGAGTTATAAGGAAATAAAAGCTAAATTCACTAAAGCAAAAAGTGTACACAAAGAATACTATATGGGATCAGAGTTAACGAATTTTACGATGACTTTAGAAAAAAAATTATAGTAAATATGTTTTATGAATTGATTTCTATCTGCAATGCTTATTGCAGATAGAAATTGCTTTATAGATTTATGAGGAGTTATTAAATGAAATGTATAACAAGACGTATTATATTGACTATGTTTGTATTTATGGTACTTTTTGGGGGATGTAAAAAGAAAGAGGAATCGATACTTCCAAGTGCAAACAATGTGCAGGAGACAACAAATAAAACAGAAAATACTAAAGTTTCGGAAGACATAAAAATAGACAAAGAATACTTGGAAAAGAAATATCCGAGGAAAACAGTTTTAACCTGGGTGTATACAGAATCAGAAAATATAAGTAAAAAAGAACGAAAAAAATATAATGAGCCTTTGGGAATGAAATATATAACAAATAATCAGGTAATAAAATTAAACGATTATCTTACAGCAAAAGGAAAAGATTATGTCATATGCTTTAAAAAAGTTGGGGACGGAAAGGATTATGCCGGAGATATAGAAAACTTAACTAAAAAAGGAGAGGCTCCGGACTTTATATTTTCAGAGTGGTATTTAGATGAAATAGGAAAACAGTTTACTACTTGGTTAACATACGATTTAATAGGTAGGGGAGTGCTTGAAGAACTTTCACAATATAGAGATACCTATTTGAAAAACTATTTTTCCATAATGCCTGAGAATGCCATAAGATTATCTTCCGTTAATGGAAAATTTTATGGATATAATGAAGGAATTGGGGAATTGGAAATAGAACATAAGTGGTATGTAAACGTTGGTTTGGCAAAAGAATATGGCATTGATTTAAACAAATACAAAACCGGTGGATATGAGCAATGGTTTGATGCATGCAACAAGGTATATAAAGGCGAAAAGAAAAAAGGAAGCATAAATTTTTTGTTATGCGATGGAGGAGCATTAAAACCAATACAGGAAAACTGTGTTGTAGGCTATATTGATAAAATGGATAAAAGGGGAAATGCTGAGGTAAATGCATTTAGCGTTTCTTTGAATGGTAAAAGTATAGAAAATTTTTTTAAGTCAAAGAAGATAAAAAAAGCATTAAAAGAAGTAAGGGAGTATCAAAATAGGGGATATTTTGAGTATTTGAATGAGGATGAGACAAATAATACTTTAAATGCAAATATGTTTGTGTCTAATTTGCTCTATGAAGATGTAAGTGGACACAAGGGAGAAATTGATAGGGATGCATACCCGAAAGTAAAAGACGTAAAGCTATACAAGTGGGGAAATAACAATGTAAATTCACAGGATTTGATTGAACGTAATGCTATAAATGGAATATATAGAAAATCCCCAAATAAGAAAAAGGCGCTGGAAGCATATGACTTTATAAATTCTGATGTTGAAGCTTCTAACATTATTAAGTTTCCGGAGTATGACGGAACAGGAAAAAAATATAGCATAACATCAGATGAGTATGATGAATACTTTAGTCGTGAAGAAAATGAAGGAAAATTTGAGGGAAGAGGATTGAAATTGGCAAATCCTTTAGTAGCAAATTCATTTAAAGATTGTAATTCTACGGAGGAAATGAGAAAAAATATAGAAAATCTAAAATTTAATGAAAAATTTGTTGATAGATATTATGATTTTACTCCGGTAAAAAAAGAAGTAAAAAAAATAATGAGTTTGGAAAAGAAATATTTAGGAGAAAGTTTTAATTATGCAGGAAGTGACTACAAAGGAAAAATATTTACAGGAGACTTTGAAACAGAATACAACAATTTTCTAAAGGAATTAGATAATGCTGGAATAGACAAGGTATTAGAATATTTAAATAATATGTAGGAAATCAATTTTCTTCAAAAATTGATTACAAGTAAAGGAGTGGAATTTTGAAAAAATATTTAGTGATTGGAATAGTAATTTTAATGGGAGTATTTCTTCTTGTAGGATGTGGTGAAAGTAAGAAATCCAAAAAGGACGAAACAATCGTATTAAAAGAAAACAAATCAGTATGCGACGATATTTTGGTTGAGAGTGAAGAACAGGACGATTATAGTAGGTTATATTATTACGATTATGAATCGGAAAGTCAGGTGTACGCATGTAGTCAGGCAAACTGCAATCATGATATAGGTGATTTTAAAAGTGACAAAATTAATTGCAATGCCATTATAGAAGGAAAGGCAAAATATCCATTTATATACAATAGGCGTTTATATTATTTTGTTGGAGTAGGTGATACATATACACTTTGGAGCAGTAAAACTGATGGAACAGACAAGAAAGAAGTAAATGAACTGGAGTTTCCTATTTATGTAGGAGGCGAATATGTTCTGCATGGAGACAAGTTGTTTGTTGCATCCTACAAGCTGGTTATGACTGAATATGGTACAAACAGAGAGGAACAAACAGGAGCAGATGCAGAGGTTTATCAAATTAACCTTTCAAATGGCAAGGTTGAGAAGTTAACAGATTTTGGAAATAAGGCGGATGCATATTGTAGTTCAGTTCAGTTGTTTGACAATAAATTATTTATTCGTTACGACAGCAGAGAAAAAACTTACAAGGATGCAGGATTTAAAGATGTAGATCATTTTATGGTATGGATGGAGTCTGACAAATTCTCTTATGGAGAGGAAATTAAGCGACTTCAGGAGAAAAAGGAATACTATACATATGATTTGGAAAATAAGAAAACAGAAAAATTAGACATAGGCTTTGAAAGTAACTTTAAGCCATACAAGGGAATTAAAAACATGGATGGAGCATATTGGTTGCTATGTTATTCAAATGACACAGTATACTATCTGGATGCCGTTGTTGGAAAGTACAATATATATTCGTACAATATAAAAACAAAAAAACGAAAGGAGATTTTTGGCTCTTTTAAGAACGTAGATCTTTATTATGATGGGAAAATATACATAACATCAATGGATATGAATGAGAAAACAAAAAAAGAACTGGTGCCATCTGTAGATTTTAATAAGGAGCCTAAGTATTACATATATGATGTTTCAAAGGATAAAATGACTCGGCAAAGCTACGGAGAAAAAGGAAAAATTTTCTATGCAATTGATTTAAATCCTAAAGGACTTCTTATGTATGACATATCCTTTAATGAAGCATATGATTCTATTGATGAACATTCAATAACACAGATTAGTAACAATAAAATAATAAAATAAGGATGGTCATAGATAACCGTTTTTATCAGAAGCGGTTACAAAATTAGAAAGAGAAAAAATATGGCAATAAAAGAATTCAGAAAAATATTATCTCAGAAGTGGATTATTTATATTTTGTTATTGTTATGCTTTGTGAATGTATTTTTGGATACAAGAAACATAGATTCGGAAATAAAAAAAGCAGACAAAAAGCAGGAACAACAGATAGAAAAAATACAGGGGTATAACAAGTACATTGAGAACATAAGCAGTAATGCCAATGTTATATCCGGATTTTCTTTGTTTGCAGACAATAACAACTATCAGGTGAAAAGTTCAAAAAAAATTGTTAATGCATATGAACATGTAAAAAATGTTAAACCTAAATCAGGAAATTATGCTGCAATAGAAAAAGCAACAGAAATAGGTTTTAGTGATATTATTGTGCTTATTGCAATGATGCAGTGCGTAATAATAATTATGAACATTGACAGAAAGCATGGAATGTTGATTTTACTTAAATCCTGTAGGCAGGGAAGAACAGGGTTTGCCCTTGGAAAAATAGGTGGACTTTTAATGGCATCTGTATGCGTGGAAATATTCACTTTTATAGTTCATCTGTTGACTTTAACAGCAACCTTTGGATGTGGAGATTTAACAGCACCAGTACAGTCAATACCGGATTTTTATGAATCGGCGCTACCAATAAATATTCTTACATATTTAATTATTTTTGTCTTGCTAAAAATAGCTGTTGTATTTTCATATACCCTTTTTATTTTTTTGATAGCAGTTTTATGTGACAACAGTGGAATTATATATGCAATAACAGGTGCTGTTATTGGAGTGTCGGCAGTAGCAAGCTTAAATATTATGTGGGACTATAGGATTGCATTTATTAAGATTCTAAGTCCGGTTACATTGATAAACATAAAATCAATAACGGAAAAATACTATAACTTAAATTTGGCGGGAAATCCTTTTAATGTAATGTCTGTTGGAATATTAATTATAATAGGATATATTGCTCTTTTTACGACTTTATCAACAATGTTTTTTAAGAGAAAAAACGTGCTTCACATTGAAATAAAGAAATTTAAAGGAAAGCAAAAAAATAGACAGAAGAAGCCTATTGGAATGTTGGCAATGGAGTATAAAAAACTTTTGCTTACAAACAAGGGCATATTGATGTTACTTGTACTGTGTATTATACAGGGAGCCATATTAAGTAATGTAAACACAACAATTGATGGCGACCAAAAGTACTACAGTAATTATATGGATGATATTGAGGGACCGGTATCAGAAAGCAAGGAAGAATACATACAAAAAGAAAAAGATTATTTTAAGGATGTCACGAAAAAATATAAAAGAAAGCAGACACAATATTTGCAGGGAAAAATAACAGGTTCAGAGCTATCAATTGCAGAAAATCAATACATTACAAAAATGATGCCTAATGTAGCGTTTAAAAAAGTGCTGAAAAGACAAAAGTATTTAAAGAAATTAAATAGAGACAGGGGCATACAGGGTTGGTACGTTAATGACATAGGAATAAATTATCTTATACATCCAAATCGCATTTACAATGAAAAAATTGCATGGATATTTATGATGTTAATAATGAGTGTAATGGTAGTAATTTGTATGGCTTACGAGGAACAGACAGGAATGGACAGGCTGTCGGATACTACAATGTTTGGTGGAAGAAAACTACTAAATAAAAAAATAATAGCTTCGGTTACAGTTTCATTGGTAATATTTACCATATCCAATTTGCCGTTTTTAATACTGGTAATCAGGTCCTATCATTTCAGCGGTGTAATGGCACCAATCAACAGTTTGATGGGATATGAGAATTGGATACAGATACCAATCTTGATTGTGCTAATGGGAGTTTACATTGTTAAGCTATTAATAATGTTTATAGCAACTATGGTTGTTATTTTGATTTCATGCAAATTGACGGGAATGGTAAAAAAGATGGCTGTATCAATTACAATATTAGTAGTGCCACTTATAATTATGACAATAATATAAGGTCTGGTGTGAAGAATTTTCTTCATAGCTATTTGCACCAACAGCCTAAGATGGTGGAATGGAGATTAATATGAATAAATTAGAAATAATAAATTTGACGAAAAAGTACGGAAATAAAACAGCATTAAACAATTTTACATATACATTTGAAAATGGAGTTTACGGATTAATAGGACCAAACGGTGCAGGAAAATCAACTCTTATGAACATATTAGTTGACGGAATCTCAAAAACTAATGGAGATGTACTTTATAATGGAGAGAAAATTGAAAAGCTTGGAAAAGAGTACAGAAATATTATAGGGTATGTGCCACAGCAACAGGGAATATATAACAATTTTTCAGCAGAAGATTTTCTAAATTATATGGCGAATCTAAAAGGATTAAATAAAAAGGACATTAGTAGCAAAATAAAAGAAGTATTGGAATTCGTTGATTTATATGGTGTGAGAAAAAATAAACTGGGTGGTTTTTCGGGAGGAATGAAGCAAAGAATTTTAATAGCTCAGGCATTGTTAAATAATCCAGAGATTCTTATTCTTGATGAGCCAACAGCAGGACTTGATCCAAAAGAAAGAATTCGAATTAGAAATCTTATTGCACGAATTAGCATGAATAAAATAGTAATTATATCTACCCATATTGTGTCAGATATAGAATTTATTGCAGGTAATATAGTTTTTCTGTACGGAGGGGAGCTTATACGAAAGGGAAGTCCTAAAGAACTCTTAAAGGAATTAGAAAATCAGGTCTTTGAGAAAATAATATTGGAAGAACAGGTTGAAAACTATAACGAAAAATTTTTAGTAAGTGGATTAATGTCAGCCTCTACCGGAATTAAAATCAGATACATTGATAATGACAAATTAACAGATGATGAATATGCAGTGGAACCAAACTTGGAGGACTATTATCTTTATATAGAAAAAATAAAAATGTGATTGAGGACAAGTGAATATGAATGAACGAAATATGACAGTAAATATAAGTGGCAAACAAATTAATATTGCAAAGGACAATGCAACTATAAGGGCAATTCAAAACAATAGAATAGAAGAAAAAGAACTTGATGTTGCTATTAAAGCAATTGTTGATAATTTATCGACTTTAAACGAAGAAAATACATATAAAATATTGAATATATTAGGGCAAATAAAAGGGGAAATGGACAAAGAAAACCCAAAAATAAATCATTTACAAAATTGTTTGAAACGTATTGAACAAGTGATAAATATTACAAATGGTATTCCGGCACTAACTGTTAATTTGCAAAAACTATATAATATCATTAAGTGCACAATTAATTTGTAGAAATATATATTTTTTACAAAAGAAGGAAGTGAAATATCTTGCAAAAAAATTTACAATGCAATAAAGGAAATGGGATTACAGTAAACATTAGTGGTGAACAGATAAATATTGCTACAGATAATGGACAAATAGATGCCAAGGAATATGAAGGAAAAATATATAATATTACTAAAACTATAGTGGTTGAAGGTGAAAAGAATAGTAGAACAAGTAAATCTAGAGAAGATGGAAATCAGCTATTTTGTTTAGGAATGTTAGGAATAATAGTAATTACAGTACTTTATTTGAATTATCGCACGGATGTGCAATTGTTTATAGTGTTTGCGGCGGCAATTATAGAAATTGCTACTATAGGAGTGTTTTATGGAAGCAAAAATGCAAAGGTAATATATGGTAAGAATATAAAAGAGATGTCTTACTTTAATATGATAGCAATTTGGTGCGTTCCATTATTGATAGGATTTGTAAATACATCACTATATACATCCAAAATTGATTTGGAAAACTTTAAAAAAATTATTGAGATAGAAGGAATAATAAAGGCTTTTTTTGAATATTACGAATATATGTGTTATGCTTTATTTCAAACAATAGGAATGATATCACTTGCATTTTTATTACTTCACATTATATGTTCGGACTTTTATATCATTGCGGTGACTAATATTGTAATAGGGAGCAGAGGAAAGTGGTTTTGGAATAAATTGTTTAAATTAACGCACAAAAGAGGTAAAGATTGGAAAAAACATGTATTAGTAGGAGTGGTGTTTTTAGTTATAAGCATATTGTGCGTTTGTGGAATTATTCCTTATATAATAAATGTGCTAAATAATATTAATGAAAAAAATTTTTCTGAAATTCAAATGGGAAATTAAAAGATGTGTCAATAAAATGACAATATTTTTTCGAAAAAATATGTAAAACATATAAAAACAGTTCACAAACGAACTGACAATTGTGATAAATATATTTATGTGCAAATAAACAAACTTTTACGAACAGGAGTTTGAATAGACACTAAAATCCCACAAAGCCTTTATTTATGGGCATTGTGGGATGTTTTTATATTAATGTGATTCTGTTTTGATTCTAAAAATATAAAAAAGTCGAATATTGGGAGAGTATTTTGGGCATATTGTAGAATTATTTATAAAATTAGTGTACTATATAAGATATAGTCTAGGAGAATATTATGTATAGAGATAGAATAAAAATATATAAAGAATTAGAGAAACAATTTAGTAGCAAAGTGTTGGCATATGTTACAAGTGATAGACAAAATATGGAAACACAAATTGGACAGGACGTTATTGATTATTTGATTAACCAGTTGGACAGAATAGGAGTGACAGATAAAATATCTTTAATATTGTATACAAGGGGTGGAAATACATCAGCTGCTTGGAATATAGTAAACTTACTTCGAATGTATTGTGATAATTTGCAGGTTATTATTCCACATAAGTCTCATAGCGCAGGAACATTAATTAGTTTAGGTGCTAATGAGATTGTTATGACAAAACAGGCAACATTAGGACCAATTGATCCAAGTATTAATACAGCGTTAAATCCTAGTGTCCCAAATGGATTAGGTACATTCCCTGTAGTGTAGAAGCGGTAAAAGGTTATTTAGAATTTGCAAAGAATGAAATGGCAATAAAAGACGATAAAGCTTTATCTGAAATATTTATTAAATTAACAGATTTTGTACATCCATTAGTTTTAGGGCAAGTTTATAGATCAAGAGCCCAAATTCAAATGTTAGCTGAAAAGTTGATTGTTAATCAAGTGAAAGATGCTGACAAAATAAAAAAGATAATTTCATTTTTATGTAGTGATTCTGGAAGTCATGATTATACTATTAGTAGACGAGAAGCAGAAAAAGATTTAGGATTAAATATAATTAAGCCAAATGAAGAACAATATAATCTTATAAACAAACTGTACATTAACATTAGTGAAGAGTTAGAATTAAACAACCCGTTTAATCCACAAAATATTAATGGTGAATTTGTAGCGAGAAGAGGTATTTTAGAAAGTATTGATGGTGGTGCAGATTATTTCATATCACAAGGTGTTATTGAGCCTGTTAAAACTTCTGATGGAAGAATTACAATTCAAAGTAGAATGACTTTTGAAGGATGGAAACATGACACAGAATATTTGAATAGTGATATAATAGATAGAGAAGAAGATAATGGAGTTAGTAAGGAGGTAGAATATGAGACAAGTGGTGAATTTCAAATGTAGTAACCAGTCTAGCACTACAGGTGCAAGTTTTAGCAATTCAACAACCTCTGCAACATCTTCAAATGGAGATATATTTTTTGAATCAGAACCATTTGTTGAATGTGAAATTGGAAAATATTCTGTTTTCGACATTGCTGATTGGTTTTTAAAAAAAGGTAATATGACCCAGAAAAAGTTGCAAAAAATGTGCTATTATGCACAGGCTTGGTGTTATGCATTGAATGGCTATAGACTTATGAACTCTGATTTTCAAGCATGGATACATGGACCAGTATCACCAGCATTGTATGAAAAATTTAGAAGGTTTGGATATGATACAATAAAAATTAAAGGAAATGTTAACATTGAATTAGATAAACAAGATGAAGAGTTGCTTGAAGATGTATGGGAAACATATGGAGATAGGACAGGAAATGCATTAGAGGCATTAACTCATCGAGAAGCACCATGGATTGAAGCTAGAAAAGGGTATTCTGAAAATGAAAGATGTACTGTTGTAATTTCTCCAGAATCAATGAAAAGATATTACAAATCGATTTATTTAGGATAGTAAAGTGGATTACAATGGGAAAAATATTAACGAATAACAGAGATGTTCCTTTTGAATTATTTTTTAAAGACAAGATTCAAAAGGGTTACACTTTTAAAGAACTTTCTAATGCGAATGTTAAAGAATTTCAAAACTTTTTAGATAAAGTTTCAAAAATGACTATAGATCAGGTAGACAAGAGTTACTCACGAAAACCTGATAAAACGGATTTGTATAATGGGGTACAGGTATATCATTATGAAGTGACAAAAAAATTCAGAATACATGTAGTAATACAACAAGGTAGATTTATGATTCTTAGATTAGATCCTAATCATAGAGTACATAAATAAATATAATAAACGGAGCACTCACACTGCTCCGTTTTCTAATATCTACAACTCAAATAAATTTTTATCAGTCTTTACGATTTCCTGATCATTAAGAAGTTTCTGTTTTAATTCCTCATAATCACCCTCGTAGTCTTTAAGAGTGGTGATTTTTTCTTTTTCTGATATTTCATTATCTTCTTTAACAGCAGTAGTTCCTCTTCTTAAAAATTCCATAGCAAGAATATATTCTACAAGTTGTTCATTGATATGATTATTGTCAAAACTAATATTTATGGATGCAGGGTCAATCTTACCTGCAACAACCTTATAGTCAAATTTTAATCCAACTTTTCTATCAAGCTGCATGAGTAATGCCATAACATCAGCTCCGGTTTCTATGTTTGATTCCATAAAGTAAGCAACAGAAGTACCAAGAGCACGGGCAATCTTTTCTAGTTGTTCAGGTTTGGGATTCCTATCTCCAGCCTCATATTTCCTAATAGTGACTTCGTTAATTCCATCTGCTAATTCTCCTAAAAGTTTCTGCGAATAGCCTCGGGCATTTCTTAAAGTACGTATTTTCTCTCCGATTGTCATAATATATCCTCCTAACATATACAATTGTATCTGCTGTTGAGTATTGTAACAAATTATTATAAATATGTCAAAAGTATTGTATTTTAGCGGAATAGTTTAAATTTGTACAGTTAGTAATACTATATTTAAAAATCTGAAAAAATATTTGACAAGATACAAAAGTATCTATATAATAAATGACAACATAGCAGAAACAAATGTATCTGAAAGATGTATTGGATGTTATGAATTAAATAAAATAAGGAGGATTAGAACTATGGTTAATGTTACAAGTACATATTTAACAGCAACTCAGGTTATGGAGATTCTGGGAGTGTCAAGAGCAACGGCATATAAAACTATTCATGAACTTAATGAAGAGTTGCAACAGAATGGTTATCGTATTATTGCAGGTAAGGTTCCGGCAAAATATTTTGAAGAAAAATATTACGGCTTACAGGTAATGCAGTAGTAAATTAAAACTTTAAAAATGATAGGAGGAATTGAAAAATGAATTTGACGAAAGACAAGAAAAAAGGAACTTGGTATGTGCAGTTCTACTATACAGACTGGCAAGGCAACAGAAAGAAGAAATTTAAACGAGGTTTTAAAACTAAAAGCGAAGCACAGGAATGGGCAATGAATTTTCTACAAAGACAAAAAGGTGATACTTCATTAACGTTTGGACAGTTTATCGACGAGTATTACGAAGATATGGAAAAAAGACTTAAAGGAAATACTATGAAAACAAAGAAGTACATTATTGAATTTAAGATACGCCCTTTTTTTGCTAATAAGGTGTTAAGTGAAATAACACCTTTGGATATTAGAAAATGGCAAAATGAATTGTTAGGGAAAGGTTATAAGCAAACGTATCTTAAAACAGTAAACAATCAGTTAAGTGCAATGTTTAATTATGCTGTTAATTTTAGAGGTTTACCCAGCAATCCATGTAGAAAAGCAGGTTCAATAGGCAAGGGCAGAGCAGAGGAGATGAAATTCTGGACCTTAGACGAGTATAAGGTATTTATCGAAGGCGCAAAGGATAAGGAAGTATCATACATTGCTTTTCAGATGCTTTATTGGACTGGAATGAGAATAGGAGAACTGTTGGCATTAACTTATAAAGACGTTGATTTGGAGACAAGAAGAATTGATATTAACAAATCTTTTCAACGAATTGATGGTAAGGATGTAATATCAACACCCAAAACAGAAAAAAGCAAAAGACAGATAAAAATTCCGAAGTTTCTAAGGGATGATTTAGAAGTGTATTTTAATTCCTTATATGGAATTATGCCAACTGACAGAATATTTTCATTTACCAAGAGTTATCTAACTCATGAAATGGAGAGGATTGTAAAGAAGACAGGAGTAAAGAAAATAAGATTACATGATTTGCGTCATTCTCATGCGTCATTGCTCATAAATAAAGGATGTTCACCATTGGAAGTTAAGGAAAGGCTGGGACACGAGAAAATTGAGACAACACTTAATACATACAGTCATTTATATCCTGACAGTCAGGATAAACTCGTTGATATGTTAGAAGATTTATAGAAAGGAAGGTTGTTATGCCGGGAGTACATAAAAAGCCAACAATTAGTTTTAGAGTTAGTGATATTGAAAGAGCTCAGATTGATGCAAATATTAAAGTAAGTGGGATGACAAAGCAAAACTATTTTGTGAAATCGTGTATTTACAATAGGATTTGTGTAGTGGGCAAAAAAGAAACGATATATCCATTAGTAGAGGAACTCAAAACAATGCAGAAAAATTTAGTTGATTTGTCGCATCAAATTGAAAAGGATGAAGGTGTGATTGATTTAGAAGAACTGACAAATTTGGAAGAGCAATATAAGGCAATGTTATCAGCAATTATAAAAATGTTAGGTGCAGCTGAATATTTGTGGAATCCAAATAAAAAAAGCCCTAAGCAATAAGCTTAAGACTTACAAGGTAACAAGGAGGTTATCCC
>OLNQ01002173.1_pt1 | contig 17532 bp, 20 predicted proteins | sample 1672821 | NCBI WGS metagenome assembly OLNQ01 (sample SAMEA3136727, study PRJEB25190) | human gut metagenome | biome: human gut; feature: human-associated habitat; material: faeces | place: Austria | collected 2013 | reverse complement strand
ATATTAATGTTTTCTATATTATCAAGAAAACTAAACATATTTATAGTTTTTAATACTTCATAACTAGGAAAAGTAAATAATATACTTACATCAATTCCAAGAACACCAATGATACAAAGAAATATTATTGATACACAGATAGTATTAACGATATATCCAATTAATATGCTTTTTTTAACCTTTTCTTTATCAACTATGTTATCTTTTGGAATAACAAGAAGGCTCAATATGGGAACAACGCATAGCATTGAAAACATAATTGAACTTTTAGAAATGTGGATGAAATCATTATTTAGAAGTGGTAATAAATTACTAAAGTCTACTTGTTTAATAAGAGAAAACGCATTATTAAAATATAAAAATGCACCTATAAAAACACAGAATGTACTAAGTCTTGCAAGAGTATCTATATCATACATTGTTGAATATATAACAGGTAATATTAATATTAATGTGATCAAACTATTAGGTGTTTCAGCAAGGAACTCTAAAGATATAAATGTGGAGTATCTCCAAAATACAAATACTGCAAAGATAAACATAAATATTAGAATTATTATAACTATAATTTTACTTAAAAACTTAGGAAAAACGTAATCTATTTTTTTAAATAAACTGTACTCTGGAAGAAAATCAAATATTTTAAAGAATAGAAAGATTATTAGAAGTCCAAGAAGAAAACCTATAAACATACTTATAAATATACTTGTTTTTGCAGTAACTAGCATATATGGAATTAAAGTACCTGGTAGCATTGCATTAATAATACATATAAATATAAAAGTAAAACTTAAACTACTTAGTTTGTAATTTGTCATAAGTCACCTCTTAAATTCCCTTGTTTATATAGTGATACATCTATCTTGTATGTTAAATTTAGTTTATTTAATCCTTCTTTGTTCCAGTCTTTATTATTAAAGTCAAAATAGTTATAGTTATTTTTATATATGTAGTTACCAAGTCCTAGAAAGTCATAGTTATATCGTTTACTTTTATTAAAGGACTTATTAATATAACTTTCAACTTCTTTTTCAGCTTTTTTGCTAATACTCTTTAATACATTTGTATCACTTAAATTGTCTTTACAGCCATAATAAACAATTTCGGCACCAATACTTCCCTTAACATTAATTGTGTCTACATCTAACTTGCTAATTAGTTTCATTTTACTTTCTAGAGTTTCAATAGTAAAGTAACCTCCGTCACACTTGATTGTCAAAGTTGCATTTTTAATTTTGTTTCTCAAGAAGTTTACTCCTTTTGTTTCTTCATCAGTTAATTCTATTACTTCTTTGTCTTTAAAAAATACCATGTTTTTTACTTCAACATTGCTTTCACTTTTTGAGTCTTCAAGACTTTTGTTTTCACTACTTTTAGTAGTATCTTTTATATAAACATTTGGAAATATTGTATCTTTTCCTTTTTCATAGTAATTGTTTATTAATTCTCTTACATGAAGACTGTTAATTCCACCATATCTGGTTTCACTGTTCATTATAGCATCATATAAATTATTTGCAGAGTTTGTATCAAAATGACTTATACTAGACAAAATATCAATGCTTTTATTTTCAGTAGATGTTATAATTAGAAAATTTAAAGATAGTCTAGTGTCTCTAACAAGAAAATCCATTATTTCATCAAGTCCATCAGTTAAAACACTTTGGTCTAAAAAAACATAATCAACATCAGCTAAAAAGAAAATTTTACTTGTTTTTTTATTCATACTTCTTGCTGCTTCAAATATGGTTTCACCTTGTCCACTTATAACTGTAATCGGACTTTTATTAAGACCACTTTTTTCACTATCTAAAACATTCACTAATTGAATGTCTAAATTATATAAGTCACCATCTTTGCTAATCCCCATAGCGCTTACGATGCCGAGCTCGTTAAGTTCTTTATAGTTATAACAACCTGTACAAACAAAAGTTAAAAATATTAGTAAAATAACTTTTTTCATAAATTACCCCTTTCTAAAGATATTCTTTTTAGTTACATAGCTAGGTCTCTTATTTAATGATTTAATATCTTTTCTTAAAATAGCATTACCTTGTTCACTAAACATGAAAGGAAAAATTGGAACGGTGTAGGGTTTATTAAATGTTTTGATACTACATAGATTTATAACGAGAAAAAGTATACCCATAATAAAACCAATTATTCCAAATAATCCAGAAATAAACATAAGAAAATATCTCCAAAATCTAATACTTCCTTGCATATCATAATAAATAAATATTAAACTGCTTATTGAACTAATAGCGACTACGATTACCATGATGGGGGAAATTAAGCCAGCACTTACTGCTGCATCTCCTAAAACTAAAGCACCTAGAATACTTAAGGAAGCACCACGATTGTTTGGAGTTCTTGCATCTCCCTCATATAATAGTTCAAATGTAAATAAAAGGATAAATGCTTCAATAATTATTGGAAAGGGGACATTACTCCTTTGCATAGAGAAGTTTATTAATAAGTTTACTGGAAGAATTTCAGGGTCGTATGATGTTATTGCTATAAAGAAAGCTGGGGTAACAATAGCTAAAATAAATGCAAGAAGTCTAATAACTCTCATGAATGTTGAAAAGAAAGGTTTATGATAATAGTCTTCACTGTTTTGAAAAAAATCTACAAAGAATGTAGGGCATACTATTACACTTGGAGAGTTTTCCATTGTAACTATTACTCTTCCTTCAAGTAAATATCTTGATGCATCATCTGGTTTTTCAGTGTACATTAAAGTTGGAAACAATGTTTTATTAGAACAATCTATGTAATATTTTAAATAGTTAACATCCATTACACCATCTACATTGATATTTTTTAATTTTGAATAAACTTCATTAATTAACTCATCTTCACAAATATTGTCCATGTATAAAAGTCCTACTTTGCTTTTCCCTTGCACGCCTAGAGTAAGTTCTTTTATTAGCAGGTGTTCGCTTTTAACCCTTTTTCTAATAAGACCCAAATTCTTTTGATAGTTTTCAGTAAATGAATCTTTAGGTCCACGAATAACTGGTTCGCTTGTTGGTTCAGTTACGCCTCTATCTAATTCGGCCCTTGTTTCATATGCAATGCAAGTACTTTTGTAAATTACTAAAGTAAATCCACTAAATAGTAGTTCATATAGTTTTTTTTCGTCAGTGACACTTTTAAAGTTGATGCTCGGTATATATTCATTAATGTCTTTTTTTAAGTTTTCAAGCACCTTATTACCAATGATACTTTTGTTACTAAAATATTTTAATATAAAATCATTTATTCTGTCACCACTACTTACACTTTCATTTGATACCACGTATACATGCTTAAAAAGCCCAATGTTGATTTTTTTGATTATCAAGTCAGGCATGTTTTCTTTTAATTTATATAAGTTTTTAATTATATTCAATGTATTCATATTTCTATTATTGTCAAACTTTGCCAAAATATACTTTTTGAAAATGACATAGCAAAACTTTTGAAAACGACATAGTAAAATTCTTGAAAATGTCATAGTAAAATTTAAATTCATAGACAATTATGACTTTTTTTGATAAAATTAAATTAAAGAAGGTGTTAAAGATGAATATAAATAAATTAAGGCAAAAATTATGTTTAATGTTTAGTATAGATAATGTTAATAAAATGTTGCTTTATAGTATAATTAATGATGAGTTTTTAAATTTTTTAGAAGAAATTAATTTTGAAAATATACCAAATTTATGTGACATTGTATATAAAAAAGAATTAGAGATAATAAAAAAAATTGAGCAAACTAGAAACTATGATTACATAATAGAATTAGAAAATTATTTTAGTATTATTGAATTAATAACAGAAAACAGCAAATTTTCTAACGATTTAATAAATGAGTTAAAAGAACGTTATGGAGCAAATTATTTAGTTTCTTTAGAAGAAATAGACGGGATTAATGAAAGTGAAGATACACTTATAAAAAAATATTTCTTTATAAAGGAATATCAAGAAAAGCAAAATTTTTTAGGAAGAACAGTTTTAGAAAAACTACTTAATGAAATATCATGTCCTTATCCTGAAAATTATACTTTTTATTTTGAAAAATTAAGAAATAAACAAATACTTAATATAGAAATATTATCTCTTCTTTATAGCATTTTTCCAAAAGAACAGTTAACTCTTTTAATTGGTGGAAAAGCTTATGGGTTAGCTTGTCTTTATAGCTTAGGTTTTAAAATACCTCTTACATATGTTATACCTACAAACGTAAATATAGATGCATCTGTTCTTAACATATTGAATAAAAATATCAGATATTCAGTAAGAAGTTCATGTGCGGTGGAAGATGGAGATAAATACTCTTTTGCAGGAATGTTTGAAAGTTATTTAGATGTTTCATATAATGATTTACTTTATAATATAAACAAAGTAAAAGATTCAGTTAATTCTGAAAGAGTTAGAAACTATATAGAAAAAAATAAACTTAAAAATGGAGAAATGGCTGTTGTTATAAATGAGTATAAAGAAGTTACTTGTTCAGGTGTATGGTTTGGAATTGATGTTAATAAAGGTATTTATGAATATGTAAATGATGTTGGAGAAAAATTAGTATCGGGAGAACAAACAAGCACATGTGTAGAGTTTAAAGAAAATGATAAAACATTACTATGTGGTATAAATATTGGAAAAACATTTATAAATATTCAAAAATCTTTGGGTAATTTATGTGATTTAGAATGGGCTATTATAGATAATGAACTTGTATTATTACAACTTAGAAGTATTACAAAGCAAGTTAAAATCAATTTGAATAATAAGACTAGTAATGGTAATTTAATAACTGGTCTAGGTGTATCTCCTGGTGTTTATGAAGGAAAACTCGTTTATTTGAAAGATTTTAAAAATGTAAATAATTTTGTAGAAGGCAGTATTTTACTTGCAGAGAAAACTGATGTAAGATGGATGAATATCTTGGAAAAAGTAGGTGGCTTAGTAACTGAAAAAGGAAGTTTACTATGTCATGCTGCAATTATTGCAAGAGAACTTAATGTTCCATGTATTACAAAAATTAATAGTTTAGATTTTGAAAAATTAAAAAGCGCTACTGAGGTAAAAATTAATGGAGAAGAAGGCACGATAGAAATATGGAAGTAACTATAACAAAATTAAATCATGAAGGAAAAGGTATTACTAAAATAGATAATAAAATTACATTTATTCCAAATATACTTACTAAAGAAGTGGCTGATATTGAAATAACTAAGGAATATAAAAAGTTTAATCTAGGAAAAGTTACTAAATATATAAGTACTTCAGATAATCGTGTTGTTCCTGCTTGTCCATACTACGGAGTGTGTGGAGGATGTAATATAATGCATATGTCTTATTGTGCTCAACTAGATTTTAAAAAAGATAAAGTAAAAAACATATTAGAAAAATATGCAGGAATAGTAACTGATTTAGAAATCGTACCAAGTGATAAAGTACTAAACTATAGAAATAAAGTAACTTTACATATTAGTAATAATAAAGTGGGTTATATGAAAGAAGGGACAAACGAAGTTATTAATATTGAAAAGTGTTTATTACTTGATGATAAATTAAATGAAGAAATAAATAACATCAGTGATAAATCAAGCGATAGTTATGTAATTAGGACAAACGGTAGTGATGTAATCAGTAATGAAAAGAACGGGTATTTAATAATGAATATCAATGATTATAAATTTAGAATAGATATTAAAAGTTTCTTTCAAGTGAATTCTTATATTTGTGGTCTTTTATTTAAAGAATTAGAAAGTAATTTAGATACTACTAACAATGTGCTTGACTTATATTCAGGTGTTGGTACACTTAGTATCGTATCTTCTAAAAAGGCAAAAAAAGTATTGTCTATTGAAGTAAACAAGAACTCTTATATGAATGCAGTTGCAAATCTAGAGTTAAATAACATTGATAATGTTGACTTCATGTGTGGAAAAGTAGAAGATTTAATAGATAAAATTAGTGTTAAACCAGATGTAATTATAACTGACCCACCTAGAAGTGGTATGGACAAAAAGACAATAAATGTAATTAAAGAATTTTTACCAAATAAGATTATCTATATTTCATGTGAGGCAATGACACTCGCAAGAGATATTAAACTACTTAGTGAACATTACACTTTAAATAAAGTAAAATGTTTTGATATGTTTCCAAATACTTATCATGTTGAGACGTTCTGTGTGTTAGAAAGGAAATTTTAAAATAAGTTGGAAAAATATATAAAATATAATTACTTAAAAAAATCAATAATTCAAAAACATAAATCTAAAAATTTTCTATACTTTAAGTGAGTAAAACTCACTTATTTTTTTAATATTTTGACTGAACTATAACGTTTCGTGGTAATGTTTCTTTTTTATGTTAAACTTTTTATGGATTATTTAAATGTTTTAGTTAATAATAACATCCCGGTTTTGAAATATACTCTAAAAGAAAAGTATAATGAATTTATTTATAAGACTTTAGCATTTCAGGTGTTTTCTTGTAATAGATATAATAATGAAGAGTTATATATTAAAAGTGTGTTTGAAAATGAAAAAGAATATTGTACAAATTTAGATAAGATGGAGGTAAATAACATTTTAAACAAGTTAGAAAATATGGAGGGTGTAGCACATGGTATAAGAGTGTTTGATGGAAAAAATGATAAACAATATTTAACAACTAATATATCTGGAACTTATGAGTTAGTAAATAGTATAACTGATAAAACTGTTGTTAATGAAATAGCTGAGATATTAAAAACTGGAAAGTAAGTTAAAAATAAAAATCATATTGGATATAATTATTTATTACAGTTTTATACTAAAAATGAAACTATTTTGTATTTAATCAAATATATTCTGATAAAATTACTTATAATTTTTATTTAACTGATGAAAGTATGAATAAGTTAAAAAAATATTTTAAATAGACAAATATAATTTATACTTTATATAATTATTCATATCTTATATTGAAGGAGCTGAAATATGAATAATTATCAAAAAGCTTGTCTTAAGATAGAAAATTATAGAAGAAATAATTTAGGGAATAGTTGCTGTTGTGCTTTTGGTCCAACGGGTCCAACTGGAGCTACTGGAGAAGCAGGACTTGGAAGTGTAAGCATTGGTACTACTTCAACAGGTGCAGCTGGAACAAATGCTACAGTTACAAATACAGGTACAGCACAAGATGCTATTTTAAATTTTACAATACCTAGAGGTGCAACAGGAGCAACAGGTCCAACAGGAGCAACAGGAGCAACAGGCCCAACAGGTGCAACAGGCCCAACCGGTCTAACAGGTGCAACAGGTCCAACAGGACCAACAGGTTCAACAGGTCCAACAGGAGCAACAGGTCCTCAAGGTGAAGCAGGAATCGCAGGCCCTCAAGGTGAAGTGGGAGCAGCAGGTCCAACAGGTCCAGCAGGTCCAACAGGTCCAACAGGCCCAACTGGAGCAACAGGTCCTCAAGGTGAAGCAGGAATCACAGGCCCTCAAGGTGAAATTGGAGCAGCAGGTCCAACAGGTCCAACAGGCCCAACAGGTCCAACAGGCCCAACAGGTCCAACAGGAGCAACAGGTCCTCAAGGTGAAGCAGGAGCAGCAGGGGCTGATGCTGAGACGCCTACAATATCAATTGGAACAGTAACAACGGGAGACCCAGGTACGCAAGCGGCTGCTTCTATTACAGGAACAGCACCTAATTATATACTTAATTTAACTATTCCACAGGGTCCAACAGGTCAAAATGTTTAAGTATTAATTTTATAAAAGAACTATTTGTTAGTTCTTTTTATTTACATTAATTGTATCATGTGATACAATTAAAGTAAAAGGAAGTGTATAAGTGTCAAAAATAGTTAGTATTACTAAAGAAATGATTATTGATGCAGCGTTTAATATAACTAAAGAAAAAGGTTTTTCTAAATTAAGTAATAGAGAGATAGCAAAATACTTGAATTGTTCAATAAGGCCAATATATTATCAATTTAAGGATGTAGAAGATCTAAATAAACATTTATTTAAAAAAGTAGAAGAGTATTTTTATAACTATTTAACTAGTGATATTAAATATAAAGATAAAGTTTATTTGAGTACTGGTATAAACTATATTAAATTTGCAAGAGAAGAAAATAATTTATTTAAGTTAATGTTTATGTCTGATTTAAGTGTAACTAACTTTATTAAAGAAGAAAATCAAAGTTTTACAGAATATTCTAAGATAGTTGTTAATAAAACTAATTTAGATATTAAACAAGCAAATGACTTTCACTTTAAAATGTGGATATATACTCATGGTATAGCTTGTTTATGTGTTACGAAAACGATTAATTTTACAGATGAAGAAATAAAAGAGTTATTAACAAATGAATTTAGAGCACTTATGCTTATAGAAAAGGAAGGTAAATAATGGAGAATGTAATAGAAGTAGAAAATTTAACTAAAAAATATAAAGATTTTATTGCAGTAGATAATTTGAGTTTTAATGTAAAGAAAGGAGTAATATTAGGACTATTGGGCCCTAATGGGAGTGGTAAATCTACAACAATTAATAGTATACTATCTTTACTTAAAATAGAAAGTGGTACTATTAAAATTTTTGGAAAAGTTATGTCACCAGATAAGTATGATATTAAAAAAGAGATAGGTGTAATATTTCAAGAAGTTGGTGTGTTTGATGAGCTTACGGTTTATGATAATATTGATTACTTCTGTGGGTTATATATAACAGATAAAGAGAAGAGAAAAGAGTACGTCATGGATGCGATAAAACTAGTACACTTAGAAGAGTATACAAAACATTATCCAAAAGAGTTAAGCGGCGGGCTTTTAAGGCGACTTAATATTGCTTGTGGGATAAGTCATAAACCAAAACTAATCTTTTTAGATGAGCCTACAGTTGCAGTTGACCCGCAAAGTAGAAATAATATACTAGATGGGATAAAAGCTTTAAGGGATAAAGGAGCTACTATACTTTACACAACTCACTACATGGAAGAAGCAGAAATACTATGTGATGAAATAATAATACTTAAAGATGGTAAATTTAATTTGATAGAAAAGAAAGATTTAAATGATAATGAATATAAGAAAAAAATTATTCAGTCATTAGAGTGTGAAAATGTTAACTAATTTTTTTATAACTATGAAGATAGAATCTTATTCTGGGGTAAATTTACTATTATATCGCTTAAGAAAAGTAGGTTTAATAAAGAAAAATAATATTTCTTCTAACATAAAAAAAGTATTACTTTTACTTCAAATATTTCTAGATATGTTGGGTAAAGTTATTATCAAGGGATTTTATTTATATATTATTTATTTATTAGTGAAGATTCTTTGTAAGAATTATCAGACTAATTACTTTGTCGTGGTGTTTATTTTTTTAACACTATTAGGGGGATTGGTTAAAGCTAGAATATTAAAGACTAGTAAGAAAATATATCAAAGTATTATTTTATTTGGAATCGATGCAAAAGAGTATATAATATGTGATATATTACTTAATTCAATAAGTGATTCTTTTCTTTTACTAATTTCTTTTTTACTTTTAAATTCACTGTTAAACTTTAAGATTATAACTATTATTCTTATGATGATTTTCTTCTTATTTACGAGACTGGTGGGAGAAGGGGTTAATTTACTCTATTATAAAAAAAGAAAAGATATACTTTTAAATAATAGCTTTTTATATTTTATTTTGTTAGGATTATTTACTATATTGTTAGTTTATTTTCTCAAAAATGAAATCAATATAAGCAATATGAAAATATTTTTCCTTGATATTTTATTTTGTTTACTCGCTATTTTAAGTATTTTATATATGTTTAAAGTAAAAGATTATAAATTGATGTATAAAATGATTAATGGTTTGAACAGTTATTTATACTTTGATGGTAGTAGTTTTACAAGGGATGAATTAATTGAAATTAAAAGAGGCAATTATTATGTGAAAACTAATAAAATGATAACTAATAATCCTTATCGTTATTTAAATGATATTTTTATAAGACGACATAGTCTTATATTAAAGAGGCCCATTCTTAGAGAGGTAGTAGTTATATTTGGTATTGGTATTTTAGTATGTTTGATATCTTTTGTTGATAAAAGACTTGGATATAGTTTCGCAAAATTATTTATGAGATACTTTATGCTAGTATTTTTAATAATATTTTCATTAAATAAGACATCACAAATTACTCAGATTATGTTTATTAATTGTGATAGGAGTCTTTTGGAATATGATTTTTATCGTAAAAGTGAAAGTGTTTTTTCTTTATTTAAAGAAAGACTTAAAAGTCTTATTCTTTTAAATTTATTTCCTATATTGATAACCCACCGGTGATGAATGATGAGATCAAAGCGCTCATCGAGCATGACAGAAAAGAATTAAGCGGCGAATTCTGCCGTGGATGTGGTTATTGCATGCCATGTCCGGCAGGAATCGAGATCAATAACTGTGCGAGAATGTCACTCATGCTGCGCCGCGCACCATCGGATGCACAGCTCACACCGGAAATGCAGGCGAAAATGAAGAAGATTGAGAATTGCCTACATTGCAACAAATGTAAGAGCAAATGTCCGTATGGACTTGATACACCAACTTTGTTGCAGAAAAATTATGAGGACTACAAGCGCGTGCTTGCCGGGGAAGTGAGCGTGAAATAAAAAAATCCATAATTGTAAACTATGGCTTCATTTTCAACATAATAATCGTGTGAAAAGTGAAGGTTTCACCATCATAGTACATCTGCATATTTCCGTTATAGTTATGAACAATTTTTTCTATGCTCTTAATACCAAAGCCATGTGCCTGTGGGTCAGGTTTGGAAGAAACAAGTTCCCCATTTGGAGAGAACGGATTGCAGGCACATGAGTTAATCATTGTAATAATGATAAATGGTGTATGTTCTCTTTGGGCGGCAGAGATTTCAATATAGGAATCTTTGATGCGTTGTGACGCTTCCACCGCATTATCCAGCAGGTTACAGAAAAGAGAAGTAACATCTGAATCCGAGAGGAAAGTAGTGGTATTACTGCGGATATCTGCGTGAAATGCAATATGCAGATCATTACACACTTTTTTATAGCGGCATAAAATATTATTTAATATTTTGTGATCACATATCTTAGAAAATTCCAATAAATCAGAGGACTGCATTAGTTGATCAATGTAAGCTTTGATTTTTTCATTCTGGTTATCTTCATTTAACAGTGCAATGGATTGAAGATGCTTTTTCATATCATGAATTAAAATACGCTGATTTTCATTTTGGGCAATGAGCATTTTATAATATTCAGCAGAATCATGCTCTTTTTGTAATTGTATCTGCATTTCTGTAAATTCAAGATGTTTTTTCTGGTTGTATTGATTCAAACCGAAAATTAACAGATTAACAATCAGAAGGAAAAAAGCACTGGTGGTAATCAGACGGTTTTGGGTGGCTGTCATTGCGGTAGAATCACAGACCGCAATAAGAATCAATACGATTATCTGTGCAATGAATGGAATTAAAATCGTAAAGAAAACAGATTTATCATACTGTAAAAAAGGTTTTTGACGTTTCTTTAACCATAACAGAAGTGCCGACATTACAGCAAAAAAGAGAGTTTTGCTGATAACGGCAAAAAGAAGCTTTAAATGAAAATCAGCAGCACGCAGGTTTGCAGAAGTCAAAAATGTAGAGAGTATACTATATGCAGGAAGTTCGCAGACTGCTGTGAGAACCTCAAACAAAGTGGAGTGAAAAAGGGCGTAATACCATTTGGTTTGGTAGAATAACGTAAGATAGAGGAAACAAACCGTGATGTACAATATACAATTAAGTAGAAAAATATTATGTAAACTAAATAAAAAGAGAATAAAAAATCCCAAAGACAAGTAAACGAAACGGATTTTTGTACTGTATTTTGGAACAAACAGGATAGATACATAATTCCAGAATACAATTCCCTCTATCAAAAAACTAAAAAAATAACATATCATTTCATCCATGGATATTACCTCATACTTTCCAGATAAAGCAGATAAGCATCTTTAAAAGTGCGGTATTTACGCCGCGTCAAATAAGCAGTGAGCTGATTCGTTAAGTGAATCAGTGTGTGGTCAAAGTCTGTTATATGCCCAAGATTTATAATAAAACTCCGGTGTGTCTGAAAAAAACAGCTTTTTGGGAGTGTATCCAGCCAATACGCCATATTTCGTACAGACTCGTAACTTTTCTGCACAGTGTAAACCATAACTTTGCGTTCCGTAGCTTCAACGACAATAATATCAGTAGCAGAGATGGCATGGACGCCGTTTTTGGTTTCCACCGGTATCAAAAGGGTGGATGTATGATAGAGGTTGACCGCATCCTGCATATTGCGGAAAAAACGCTGCTGTTCCAAAGGCTTGGAAAGATAACGGAATACGTGAAAGCGCATAGCCTCATCTAAATATTCAGAGTAAGATGTGACAATAAAAATGATCACAGCAGGATTACTTTTCTTTAATTCGTTTCCTACATAAATACCATTCATGCCCGGCATTTCAATATCTAAAAAAACGATATCCTTATTTCCAGTGTCATTTAATAAATCCTCTCCGCAGGAGTAAGAAATAACTTCAGGACATTTTATATGTTTGTATGTAAAAAAAGATTTTAAATTTTTATGGATTTGTTCGATTGCTAATGGATCATCATCACATATTAAAATTCTCATGTTGGTATTCCTCTTGCTTTTTCTTCTATTGTACCATGAAGCACAGTCCACCGTGCACGATATATACATACATCAGCATGTTTGGTCTGCATATTCCCGATTGGCACTGTTCATTGCTTACGCACATTATATCGGGAAAGATGATATTTTGCAAAAGCAGTGCATGAAAAGACCAAAATGGAGCGAAATATGTCGTTTCAATCCGGAACTATCGCTTTTATCTGCATAACTATTTAAAATCATATTGTGAAATTCAATGACAAAAATAAAGAGAGGAGAAGCACAATATGAAAAACAAGATATTAAATGTAATATTAATAGGTTATATAATAGTACTTATATGGTTGTTATTAGTACCAAATGTTTTTAGGGGAGAACAAACATGGTATAGTAATGTATTTTCATATCAGCATTTTGTAGATTCTAATTTAATTCCATTCAGAACAATAATAATGTATATTTATTGCTTAAAGAATGGAAATATAAACATAGATATACCAATAAAAAATGTATTGGCAAATTTTTTCATGTTTATGCCAATTACAATTTTAATAAAAATAAAGATCTCTCGGTTGAGTTTAAAAAAGATTTTATTATATATTATCTGTTTTAATCTTGTAATAGAAATATTGCAGTTTTTAACTTTGCAAGGATCATTTGATGTAGATGATATCTTATTACGTTTATTTGGTGCATGGATTTCATATGCCGTTTATAGTAGTTTTCGCAGAAAAACATTTAAATCATTTTTAAGAAAATAGGCGGCAGTATCAAGAAATAAGCTTTAAGAGTAGCATAAAAAATTTTTGCCGCAAGCACAATGGCTGCTATGTTGATGCTGCCAACATATGGGGCAATGGCATCTAGTGTAAAAAAGGAGATTTATGAAAAAGAAAGTGCTTATAAAATGGATCATTGGCTGTGGCATGCTCTGCATGATGTTACTTGTATTATGGAAAAGGACGCATATAAATTATGATGAGTATTCAGATAAAACTTCTGATATGCAGCATGAAGAGGTAGAAGAAATCAAATTTCCGGATTATATCAATGAAAAAGTGAGTGACGGCCTGGTGTTTGATGCAGAGGTTGTAATTGGAGAAAATTTTGATCCTGATAATTTTTATGTGAGTACGGCAAGGATTATGAAACCGGATGAAGAAAAATGGAATACGTTATCTGTATATGAAATGTTTTTTTTTATTTGATATAGGGGTTGACAAGGTAAAATTTGCACCAATTGACAACATTAAAGAATGCATCAAAACAAAATATGGAAAAACGTTAGATGAGAACTGTATTACTGTAAAAAAAATGGTATTGGGTGTCTATCCATTCGCAACTGATAAGGAGAAAAATGCAGTTGTTCCGGTCTGGATATGTTTTTTAGAGCGAAAAACAAAAGGCAGTGAGTATGTAGAAAAATTATATGTTCCGATTAATGCGATTACAGGAGAGGAATTTTACGATATGGAGGGGTAATGTGAAGTCATATTTGAAAATGGATTTTTATCGTATGTTAACATCGAAGTATTTTGGAATTGGAATATTAGGTGTTGTTGGTGTATATGGACTTTCACTGATGCAGTTAAAAAGTCAGGATGTATATTTGCTAAATTATTACATTAAATTCTATAGTACATATATGGTTTTGCTGATATTTGGCGCTGTTGCATATTCTAATGCCATGATGGAGGATTTGGAGTATAAAAACTACTATTTGCAGATACAAAAGGGAAGTTTTAGAAAATATATTTGGTCTAAAGTAATTACGGCATTTATCTCAGCTGTTATCGTGATGGTACTTGGAACATCCATTTTTTGCTTAATGGCTCATTTTAAAATGCCGCTCTTGTCCCCGGATAATGATATGCTGGAATATCTTGCTGATGGTGATTATCTGAGTCAGCTTATTACGCCAGAAACAATATTTTGGTATCTGATAGCGGATGCGGCAATGACAGGGCTAATGGCTGGCATTTTTTCTGTATTCGCTATGTGGTTGTCTTTATTTGTAAAAAATCAAATGTTTACAGTTATGGTTCCTATAGTAGGGTTTTACTTTTTTGTCAATTATTTTACAAGAATATTTGGAGAGAATGATTATTTTAAGTTGAATGTGATCTATATATCAAATGGAAAAATATTTGAAAAATCCTTTAGTTGTTTTTGCTATGCACTGTTCGTCACAGTTGCAATTGCAGCAATAACAGGAAAGTTAATATATAGTAAAATGCAAAATGCTATATGGGGTGACAGGAATGTGGGGAGCAAATAAATTAGGTATTATAAAATATAGAATAAAAAATGTAAAAATATTTTTGATTGCCATTATCTGGTTGTTTATATTGGATGTATATTTGGCTGATTACAGATCAATGGCAATGACATTAGGGTTAAAAGATAGTTTTGCAATATTGCCACATGTCCAGAATGATTTTTATTTTAACAAAATTATGTTGCTTGGTGGCATGATTTTTTTTGCAGATATTCCCTTTATGTCAGGAGAAGAACTTTATGTAGTGCTTAAGATTGGAAAAGAAAAGTGGTCACAGATTAATTGCTGTTATATCGTCTTGAGTGGTGTATTACTAAGCACATTGCTTACGGTGCTTAGCTTGTTGACAATTTTACCTGCAATTAGTTTAAAAAATGAATGGGGAACATTGTATCAGACATTTGCTTTTTCAGGAACGGCAGGTTGTGTGCTTATAAATGCAAGTGCAATGAGTTATTATTCACCCTATGCGTTAATGCTGAATATTTTTCTGATTGATGCGTTAACCTTTGCATTCATGGGAATGCTGCTATATACATTGAGTTTATTTGTGTCAAAAATATGGTCATATGTCATTGTTGTTGTTTTAATTTTTTTGCAATCTGTTTTTGGAAAAATGGGGTTAGTGTTGGATAATTTCCTGCCGTTTTCATGGATATCTGCTTCGCATTGGAGATTTGGATATGACAGGCACAGACCGGACCTTATTTACATTTACACGGCGTTTTGTATGTTATTATTTCTACTGGCTGTAATCAGTGAATGGAAAATAAAAAGAATGGACTGGGTGAGTAAGGAGGAACATAGATGACAGATGATGTTGTAATACAAGTTAATAATGTGTCAAAGAAATTTAAATCGCAAGTTGTGCTCAAAGATATCACATTGCAATGCAGAAAAGGCAGGATTTATGGATTTGTAGGATACAATGGATCTGGGAAAACAGTTCTTTTTAAATGTATATGTGGGTTACTTTATGTAGATGAAGGAGAGATCAGAGTCAACGGAGAAAAAATTGGACGTGAAATGATAAAAAACGCAGGGATTATTATTGAAGAACCGGCATTCCTTGGAAATGAATCCGGAAGGAAAAATCTTGAGCTATTGTATATGTTAAGGCATAAACGCGATAAAAAAAGGATTGCAGATGTTATGCAGATGCTCGGATTAAATTCAGAATCTAAAAAGACAGTGAGACAGTATTCGTTGGGAATGAGACAAAGGCTTGCATTAGCCCAGGCATTAATGGAAGATCCGGATATATTGATTTTGGATGAGCCAATGAATGGACTGGATAGGGATGGAGTAAACGAAATACGTCAGCTATTATTGAAGCTGAAAGAACAGGGAAAAACAATACTACTTGCAAGTCATAACAAAGAAGACATAGAGGTTTTATGCGATGAAGTATTTGAAATGGAACATGGAAAACTGCAGCAAATTCGGTGATTAATAATGAAAAAAAAGATACTATGTATATTCATAATAATTCTGACCATTTTAGCAGGATGTGCTAAAGAGGAAAAATCCAATATAGAAGTGTCTGATGATGAAGTTGGCATAGAGACAATGGAGGGCATGAATTATTTAGTGGCGGGCAATGATTATGGATTTTATTTTGATGTATATTCAAAATCAGGAGATAAAAAAAATAATGATTCAAAAATTTCTGTAAATAATGGCAACGATAATTTGTACTTTATGATTGAAAATGCCGGGGAGGACAGGCAGATTGCAGTACAAATTTTTATTGATTATATCCAGGTGCCGATGATAATTGAGGGAGAAACGTATCAGACATTTTTTGTGGATGCTGATAAAAGTTTTTCAAAAGAATTTTGCTTTCAAATAGCGGAGACTCTGGATGAGAGTGTTGATCATAAAATTATGGCTGCAATGACAGTATATTCTGATAAGCATGTGAAAGATTCAGAACTTGAATATACTACGAATGGATATTCTATAGCACTTGATGCAGTTTTAGATATAGCAGGAAATACAGACCAATTCATTATGAATAAACTTTACAATTACGAGAATCCCAGGGAATCATATAAAGATATGTGGTATGGAGTGCTGATAAATACTGAATTACAGGATTTCAAAAGGAGAGTACCAAACAAAGAAATAATTGCACAAAAAAATGAAAGAAAGGACTTTGTGTATCATGTTGGCGGATATGATGATTGTACAGAAGCACTGGTTATTTTATGCATGGGTATGGAACAAGTTGATGTTAATCAACAAAAATATATGCTTTTCAAGCTGGAAAAAGGAAAGATACAAGATGGATTAGTAACAATTACAATGCCGGATGAGCAAGGGTGCTACGATTTGACAGGATGGATTATTAAGAATCCATTTTCAGAAGAAAAAACAGAAATCAATTCAGTGAGTGATACGTGGAGATTTACAATCAATGTGACATAATTAACTACACTAAAAAATAATACATAATCAAATGAATTCATTGAAGAAGCATAATATTTTTCGTATAATCAAAGATACATTAGGGATACATTTTTGGCAAGTATTGGAACTGGAGGCATATTA